>MPLZ02239422.1_pt1 | contig 48655 bp, 52 predicted proteins | sample 1617311 | NCBI WGS metagenome assembly MPLZ02 (sample SAMN05944806, study PRJNA350692) | marine metagenome | biome: marine; feature: ODZ; material: water; isolation source: 160 m water sample filtered on 0.2 um supor filter | place: Pacific Ocean | collected 2012-04-08 | depth 160m m | reverse complement strand
GCCGGTGACGGTTGCGGCTGTCGAGGCGATTGCCGACCGGGTCGAGGCGGTTCTCCAGGAGCGTCCCGAGAAGGAGATTTCGACTGATGAGGTGGGTGCGTTCGTGATGCAGGAGCTCAAACAGCTCGACAAGGTAGCCTACGTGCGGTTCGCATCGGTCTATCGTCACTTCCGCGACATCGGGGAATTCATGACCGAGCTGCGAGACCTCCTCGACACGAAGGAATAGTATGCCGAGGGCGCTGGCTGGAGTGGCGGTGTGCGCAATTGCGTTCGCGACCACCGTGGTGGTGCAGGCTCAGGGTGACGTGCGCGTCACGACCCTGCCTCGTGAGGACCACGTGCTGGTGTCGCTCGAGCTTACCGGTGCCTATACGCAGGAGATCCGGGACGCCGTCGCCAGCGGGCTCGAAGCGACATTCAGCTTCGATGTCGAGCTGCGGCAGCCGGTGGCGCTCTGGTTCGATCGAACGGTCGACCGGGCGTCGGTGTCGGCACGGGTGCGGTTTGACGGACTGACCGGGCGGTATCAGGTCACACGCACCGTGGATGGGGCGATCGAACAGGTGCAGGTTGTCGAGGAGGAAGCCGCCGTACGGCAGTTGTTGACGACACTCGGGCGGCTTCCGTTGTTTAGTACTCGCGCGCTCGAGACGAACGAAGACTACCGTGTGCGCGTCCGTGTGAACACGCGTCCGCGCACAGGGTGGTTTCGCTGGCCGTGGGACCGCGCAGCAGCGTTTGGGCGGGCGAGTTTCACCTTCCTCCCGTAGTGTCCCGCGTCGGTGACGGGTGTCCCTCCCCCTGCGCTGGAGTGAGCTGGCGGAGGACGTGAGACAGCCACGCCTCTCGGCGTGGCGGAGCATGCCGTAATGGTCGAGCAGTCGTTGCCGGGAGGGCGGACCTCAGGGCAGTCGAGCGCCCGGCGCTCGACGCCCACCCGCCCGGGGCCGCAAGACAGCCCACGGGTCATCCTCGTGGCCATCGGGCTCGTGGGGGTGACGCTCGTCGTTCTGATTGGGTTCGCGGAACGGTCGAGCGAGCTCGCGCCGGATTATCTGTCCGAAGTCGTGCTCTACGCGTTGTCGGCGGCATGCCTAATCATGTTGCTGGCCCTTGGGTTCCTACTCGCGCGCAATATCATCAAGCTGATCGTCGAGCGTCGTCGCGCGGTGCCGTTCGCGCGGTTTCGTGCCAAGCTCGTCGCCGCACTGGTTGGGATGACCCTAATCCCATCGGTCCTGGTGCTCATCGTCGGCAGTGAGGTAATCCGCAGCAGTGCTGAGCGATGGTTCAGCGCGCCGATCGACGATGTCCTGACGTCGGCCAACGCGATTGCACGAAACGTCTACCAGGAACAGCAACGGGCGGTGGAGGAGCGGGCCGCACGGCTCGCGGGGCGCTTGAGCGCGACGGATCTGGACGAGACGACCGTGCGACAGTTCGTCGAGGCCGCGGAAGATTCCGATGGACCTGACGTCATCGACGTGTATCGCGTTGCGGTCGACACCGAGGGGATTCCTGTTGCCACTCGAATCATGGAAGTGGCTGCCCCGTTTCTTCCGCCCGGCTACTCGCAAGCGTCCGCCGACGCGTTGGCCGCGGGCATGGCGGCTGGCACCGCGGAAACGGTCGCCGCCGAGGCCCTGGGCGATGGTGCGGAGTTGCTGCGCGGTGCCGCCGTCATTCGTCGTCGCGCCGACGGCCCGGTCGTGGGAGTGGTGGTCGCCAGCAGCGCCCTGTCGGGTGACCTGACACAGCATGCGAGGCGGATCAATGGCGCCTACGAGGCCTACAACCAGCTGCGTGTTCTGACACGCCCCGTGGCCGGTGTCTATCTGTCGTTCTTCTTGATGACGACCTTGATGATCCTGATCGCGGCGACCTGGCTCGGCATCTTCATCGCGAAGCGAATTGGACGTCCGGTCCAGTTGCTGGCCGACGGGGCCCGACGCATAGGAACCGGTCACCTCGACCATCGAATCGAGCCGGAGTCGTCCGATGAGTTAGGTGCGATGGTCGAGGCGTTCAACGCCATGGCGGTAGAGCTCAAGGCGAGCCAACAGAAGCTCGTGCGCTCGCGAGGCGACCTCGAGCACAAGACCCGCGAGGCCGAGCGCCGCAGGCACTACATCGAGACTATTCTGGAGCGGATTGCCACCGGCGTGGTCTCCATCGACGCAGCCGGGCGTCTCAGCACCGTCAACGCGGCGGCCGCTCGGTTGCTGGATATCGAGCCGGCCGTGGTGGGGCAGCCTGCTGCCACACTGTTCGAACGTCCGGATCTCGCGCAGCTCGGGTCTATGCTGCGCGAGGCCCGTCGCGGGTCTCTGGCTCGCACGGTGAAGGAGGTGGCGCTCGTGCGGGATGGACGGGAGTGTCATCTCGCCGTCGCTACAACGAGTCTTCCGGGTACGCATGACCTGGATGGTGTCGTGATGGTGTTCGACGACGTCACGCCGCTATTCCGAGCGCAGCGCGTCGCGGCCTGGCGCGACGTGGCGCGCCGCCTGGCGCACGAAATCAAGAACCCGCTCACTCCCATTCAACTGTGCGCTGAGCGAATCCGGCGCAACCTCTCTGGGGCGCCGTCAGAGGCGAAGGCGCTCGTCGATGAGTGCACGACCACCATCGTCGGCGAGGTGGAGGTGCTCAAGGGGTTGGTCGACGAGTTCTCGCATTTCGCGCGGCTACCGTCGCCGAGATCGGTGCCGGCCGACCTCAACGCGCTGCTCTCAGAGACGCTCGCGCTCTACGATGGCCTGTTCGAGGAGATCGTCCTCGAGCGTGAGTTCCAGGACGAACTGCCCACCGTGCGCGTCGACCCGGAGCAAATCCAGCGGGTCGTCGTGAATCTCGTCGACAATGCGGTGGCCGCGCTCAGTGGCAAGACCGCCGAGGCCGGCGCGGCGGTCGGGCCTGGCCTCATCCGCATCGAGACCCAGCATGATGCGACGAACGGCGTCGCGCGGGTGATCGTGAGCGACAACGGACCAGGGATCGCGGATGCGGATCGGGAGAAACTGTTTCTGCCCTATTTTTCCACCAAGGGCAGGGGAAGCGGTTTGGGGCTGGCGATCGTGCGTCGGATTATCGTCGAGCATGGGGGCAGCATCGAGGTGGCCGACAACACTCCATCGGGGACACGGTTCGCCGTAGAGCTCCCGTGCACGTATGAATCGCCCGACGAGCGAACAGGCGCGGCTTCGGTCGTGGAGGGACAGGCGTGAGACCTGCGGTGCTGGTCGTCGACGACGAGGCCGGCGTCCGGTCGGCGCTGACCGGCGTGCTCGGCGACGAGGGCTATGTCGTCGAGGTGGTCGATTCCGGTGAGGCATGTCTCGAACGGGTGGTCGGGCAGGTGTTCGACCTGATCATCCTGGACATCTGGTTGCCCGGGATAGATGGTCTGGAGACATTGACCACGCTACGCGAGCGGGACGTGGACTCGCAGGTCGTGATGATTTCTGGACACGGGAGTATCGAGACGGCGGTACGGGCGATCAAGCTGGGAGCGTTCGACTTCGTCGAGAAACCGCTGTCGCTCGAGAAGACGGTTTTGGTCGTTCGGAACGCCTTACGACAGCGGCGGCTCGAGGTAGAGAATCGAGCGCTGCGGGCCGACGCCGATCGGCGTCAGGTTTTGATCGGCGAAAGCCCGGTGATGGTGCAACTGCGTGAACAGGTGGCAATGGCGGCGCCGACCAACGGCCGGGTGCTCATCCACGGCGAGAACGGAACTGGCAAGGAGTTGGTGGCGCGCAGCGTCCATGCGCTGAGTCGCCGCGCGGCCGGTGCGTTTGTCGAGGTCAACTGTGCTGCCATTCCGGAGGAGTTGATCGAGAGCGAGCTGTTCGGGCATGTGCGGGGCGCGTTCACCGGCGCGGTGGGCGATCGGCGCGGTAAGTTCGAGGTGGCCGATGGCGGCACGATTTTTTTGGATGAGATCGGGGACATGAGTCTCAAGACCCAGGCCAAAGTACTCCGCGTGCTCCAGGAGCAGGTCGTCGAGCCGGTGGGGGGGCGGGTCGGCGTCCATGTCGATGTTCGGGTCGTCGCAGCAACCAACAAGAGTCTCCAGGAAGAGATCCAGGCCGGGCGGTTTCGAGACGACCTGTTCTATCGACTGAATGTCGTGCCGATCTCCGTGCCTCCGCTTCGCGACAGACGAGAAGACATCGGACGCTTGACCGAGCACTTCCTGGCGCACTACGCCAGTGAATATGGACATCGCGTGAAGACGGTCAACCCCGAGGCGTTGGCGATGCTGCAGGCCTACCGATGGCCCGGCAACGTGCGTGAGCTGCGAAACGTGCTCGAGCGCCTCGTCATCATGGTGCCGGGTCCCGTCGTGACGGCGAGGGACCTGGCGTTTCTCGAGACGACGCCGATGTCGTTAGTCGCGCCCCTGGTCGAGGGACGACGGCCGGAACGTCTGCAGGAAGCGCGGGACCGGTTCGAGCGAGGCTACATTCTGGAGGTGCTTGCGGAACAGCGAGGCAACATCACCCGTTCCGCCGCTATCCTGGGTCTGGAGCGGAGCAACCTCTACCGCAAGATGCGGGCGTTCGGGATTCGGACCCCACGCCAGGCCGGGTCGGTGCGTACGCCAGTCACCGAGGGAGCCGACACGTCAATATCTGATCCATCGTGAATCCCTCGAGCTGAAGCTGGCGCGTCGCCGCAGGCAACAGCGCGGCTGCCGGAACGAGGCCCACGATCTCGCTGCTGCGGATGACAACTCCGCAACGGTCCGCCTCGCGCTGGACCGCCTCGTACACCCGGTCGAGCGGCGTTCGTTCATAATCGACCAGATTGATCGACACTTGGACCACGTGTGGCTGCGCTGTGCGTACCCCAATCGCCTTGACGGCCGGAAGGCCCCCATCCGATGCACGAACTGCACGGGCGATGCGTCGAGCGATAGCGACGTCGCCGGTATCGAGATTTACGTTGTAGGCGACCAGCATGGGTCGCGCACCGACGGCTGAGGCGCCGGCCGACGGGTGTGGGTGGGCCGGACCGAAGTCGGGTCGCCAGATCTCCGTTTGCATCCTGTTGGTCAGCCCTTCGAATCCTTCGTGGCGTATCGTTTCGAGCCGCCGCCGTTCCGGCACCCGTGCGGCATCCTCGTATAGGTAGACCGGGATGTCGAATCGCTCGGCGACCGCCGCGGCGACTTCGGTGGCCAGCGCGACACAGACCGGCATGTCTGCAGGAGTCAACGGGACCAGCGGCACGACATCCACCGCCCCAATGCGGGGATGTACGCCGGTGTGAGATCGGAGGTCGATCGCATCGACGGCGACCGCGAAGAGAGCAAGAAGCGCGTTCTTGAGTGCGCTGCCCTCGCCAACCAGCGTGAAGACGGTGCGGTTGTGCGCCGTGTCCGACGAGGTGTCGAGCAGGTGAACACCGGGGCAGCCCGTCATGGCGTCCCTCAGTGCTGCAATGACCTCAAGGCGGCGTCCTTCGCTGACGTTGGGAACTGCTTCGATCAGACCCACTGAGCAGTAATAGCACATGACGCGCGCGGCAGCCCCGTTCGCTGGTTGACGCCCACCTGGGTGTGGCTCATAATCGAACCTCCCACCTATGGCCGATCCCGCGCAGCGTGACGAGTCCCCGGCGACTGGAAATGGGGGCGTCGATCCCGCGGTCAAAATCGAACAGCTGCTACTGTCTGGTCTCGATCACTACTTTCGGGGGCGATTCGAGCATGCCATCGACGTCTGGACACGGGTGTTGTTCCTGGATCGCAGCCACGCGCGGGCCAGGGCCTATATCGATCGGGCGCGGGCGGCGGTCGCCGAACGGCTCCGCGAGTCGGAGGCGTTGCTCCACGCTGGGGTTGAGGCCTGTGACCGCGGTGACGTGACCGAGGCTCGGGCGCTGCTCACCTCCGCGGTCGAGCGGGGTGGCGCGCACGACGACGCCTTGTCGATGCTGGATCGGGTCGAGCGGATTGCGGCGGCCGGCGAGGAAGACTCGACGGTCACGGCGGCCCGACGGCGTATCGGCGCCCAGCGGGCTCGTCGGGGCGCGGTGACGCGGGCGGCGACCGGTCGTCGATTGCGCATGTTCCCCTGGCTGCTGTTGGTCGCCTTGTTCGCGGCCGCCACCGTGGTGTTGTATTGGGCTGGCTCCTGGGCCCAGCTCGTGCCGGTTCGCTTGACGGATCAAACAGGGTTCACGGCGATTCCCGAGAATGTGTCACCGGCGCCGCTCCAGGTGCCCTCGGTATCACAGCTCGCATTGGAACGGGCGAGGACGCTGGTGTCCGATGATCGGTACTCGGAGGCCTTGAGCGTCTTGGTCACTGTTGGCATTGGCGATGGGGCGAGGGGTGAGGTGGACGCGCTGCGTGCGGCGATCCAGCGAGAGTTGTTGAACCAGCTGCCCGACACGGACGCTGGCGGGGCGGCTGGGTCCGCAGATCCGCCGTCAGGCGACGTCGCGACGCGTTGAAGGTAGCGACAGCGACGTGCAGACGTATCGGACCCGCCGGCAGGACGTGCGGTAACCAGCTGTGATCAACGGCGATGAGCGGAGGTCAGGACCGGGAGTGACGCGCAGAGACACGATCGCCGGCGAGGGGCACCGCGCGACGCCTGGTGCAGCCGGCGCGCAGGAGGGGCAACCCTTAGCCACCAGTTCCTCGCTGCCACTATTCCCATTGGAATCTGGAGAGTCCGGTCAGGCCGAGCCTGCGCCCCGTGCGCTGCTTGGCGTACGGCGGCCGACACCGGCGTTGCCTCGCGTACGGTCGCGGCCGCCACGCCGGAAGATGGAATCCAGACTGTCATTTGAGAGCGCCCAGGATGTCAGAGGGGGAAGCGAGGTCAGTCCGAGGGTTGCGCCGCCGCTGACTCGCCTGGCGGCCGGGTTGGTCGATGTGGGGCTGATGGTCTCGCTCGATGCGGTCGTGGTCGTGCTGACGCTCAGGCTCGCGGGGCTCGATGTGGGGTCGCTCGGCGCCGTGCCGCTCGTGCCGCTGGCTGCGTTCCTGATCTTGCTCAACGCAGGGTATGTCGTCGTCCTGACGCTCGCCGGGGGGCAGACATTCGGCAAGATGGTGTTTGGGGTGCGTGTGGTGGATCAGACTGGTCGACGGGTGACGACCTCGGTCGCCCTGCTCCGGGCGATCGCGTATCTGGTGTCGGTACTGCCACTCGGTCTAGGGATTGTCTGGATGTTTCTCGACTCGGAGCGTCGTGCACTGCATGACCGAGTGGCCGGGACGCGCGTGCTGTTGGTCTCACGATGACGGGACTGTTTCAGCGCGTGGTGGTCGGGTTCGCCACGGTCGGGCCGTTCGGGTTTGTGCCAGTCGCTCCGGGGACCGCCGGTTCCGTGGCGGGCCTGCTGCTGTTCTGGGCGATTCGTTCGACGCGGTCCACCTGGTTCGAGGTGGTGGTGCTCTTGGTTGTTACCGTGGCCGGGGTGGCGGCGGCGTCTGCCGCCGAGTCGATGTATCAGCGCCGCGACCCCGGTCTGGTGGTCATCGACGAAGTGGCCGGCATGTTGGTGACACTCGTGGCAGTGCCGGTCGGGTTCAGCGGCGCCCTGGTGGGGTTCTTCGCGTTTCGTCTGTTCGACATCGTCAAGCCGTTCCCCGCTCGTCAGGCTGAACGGTTGCCAGGCGGATGGGGTGTGATGGTCGATGACCTCGTGGCCGGAGTTTATGCCCAGGGAGTGCTCCGGCTGTTCTTGTGGTTGGGGGCAATGCTGTGAGTGGTCCTGGGTCGTCGGCTCGGGTCCCACTGTCGAGGGCGGAAATCATTGCCGTTGGCACCGAGCTGCTCACCCCGTTCCGAACCGACACGAATTCGTTGTTTCTGACCGCCCGGTTGAACGAGTTGGGCATCGAGGTGCGCCGTAAGTCGATCGTCGGCGATGACACGGCCGATCTCGCACCAGCCGTACGCGATGCCCTCGAGCGTGCGGATTTGCTCGTCGTCTGCGGTGGACTCGGGCCAACCGAGGACGATCGCACTCGTGAGACGGTGGCCGAGGTCCTCGGGCTGGGCCTGACAGAGGAGCGAGCGATCGTCGAGCGCCTGAGGGAACGGTTCGCTACGCGCGGCTGGACGATGCCGGAGAACAATCGACGGCAGGGCATGGTTCCCGACGGGGCGGTGGTGCTCGACAATCCGCGTGGCACGGCGCCTGGGCTGTGGTTGGAGAGCGGTGGCCGGGTCGTCGTGCTGTTGCCCGGTCCTCCGCGCGAACTCGAGCCGATGTTCACCGCGGTGGCTCTGGACCGCCTCTCGAAGTACACGGCATCCGACCGCTTGTATCGGCGCATCCTGCGCCTGGCAGGGCGCGGCGAGTCACACGTTGAAGAGCTGGCCCAACCTGTCTACGAACGATGGCGGCGGGCGACGCCGCCAGTGGCAACAACCGTGCTGGCGTCGCCGGGACTCGTCGAGCTTCATTTGTCGACCCGGAGCGCCGATCCGGATACGGCGACGGTCGTGCTCGACGGCGCGACCGCGGAGCTGGCGGTGGTGTTGGGGGAGCACCTGGTCAGTACCGACGGACGGTCGCTATCGGAAGTGGTGGGCCAGATGCTCCACGGCGGCGGCTTCCGCGTAGCAGTGGGGGAGTCCTGCACGGGTGGGTTGGTGACAGCCGAGCTCGTGGATGTTCCGGGGAGCTCGAGCTACGTTGAAACGGGCGTGGTCGCCTACTCGAACGAAGTCAAGCAGGCTGTCCTCGGCGTTGATCCGGATCTGATCGAGTCGGCTGGGGCGGTGAGCGAAGCCGTTGCCGTGGCGATGGCCGAAGGCGCTCAGCGGGTGGGAGCCGTCGACATCGGGATTGGTGTGACCGGAGTCGCTGGGCCGGGTGGAGGAAGCGACGAGAAGCCGGTGGGGACCGTCTGTTTCGGCGTCGTCGGTCCCGGCACCGAACGGGAAGCGAGGACGGTGCGGTTTCCGGGCGATCGCGCGATGATCCGACGGCAAGCCGCGCGGACCGCTCTGGATCTACTGCGACGCGTGTTGCAGCGTCGATTGAGGGAGCGTGCGACTATTCGCGGCAGTGAATCTTGATCCGGGCTGTCGGGCGGCGGCTGCGGCCAGCGCCCAAGCTCTCGGCGCCGAGCTCGACCGGGTCGATGCGTCGGCGGCAGTACGCTGGGTCGTGCCGGCGCAGCTGCATTTCACGCTCAGGTTTCTTGAGGAGGTCAGCGCGGAGCAGGCGGAGGCGGTGCGAGGGGTCTTTTGCGAGCCGTGGGGCACCGCCGCCTTCACCGCCAGGCTCGGTGACGCGGATCTGTTTCCCCGGTCTGGTGCGCCGCGTGTCATTTGGCTGGGAATGGACGAGGGTCGGGAGCACATGGTGGCATTGAAAACCGAATTGGATGACCGGTTGGCTCCAGTCGGGTTCGGGAACGAGACGAGGCTGTTCCAGGCGCATCTGACGCTCGGGCGGATCAAACGGCGGGTCACGGTGCAGGGGGCGGATCTGCGGCTGGTGCTCTCCGAGCACCGGCCCGACCAGGTCCGTTGGATGGTGGACCGCATCACGTTGTTCGAGAGCCGGTTGTCGTCGCGAGGGTCCAGCTACCACGTTGTTGAGTCGGCGATGCTGGGGCCATCACTCGACGTCGGGCGGGAGCTGGCATGACAGCGATGCCAATACTCGTCGGATACCTGCTCGGCTCCATTCCGTTCGCGCTGTTGTTGGGCGGTGCCGAGGTACGCCGGGTTGGCAGCGGGAATCTCGGCGCGGCGAACGTCCTGCGCGTGGGACGGACGTCGATTGCGCTGACAGTGCTGGGGCTCGATGTCTGTAAGGGGTGTGCGGCCGTCCTGTTCGCCAGCGGGATCAGCGCGGATGCGACGACCACCGCCGCGGTTGGCGGAGGTGCCATCGTTGGACACGTCTATCCGGTCTGGCTTCGGTTCAGAGGAGGGAAGGGCGTGGCGACCACGTTTGGGGTCTTCACGCTGTTGTCCCCGCTTGCCGCCGCGCTCGCGGCCGGGGTGTTTGGCGTCGCCGTCTGGACGACCCGCTACATCTCGGTCGGCTCTTTGCTCGGGGTGGTGACGCTGCCTGGGCTGGTGTATCTCACCAACGGTGAGGTGCCGGCTATGGTCACAGCGGTCGGTGCCGCCGTTCTGGTGGTGTTTCGACATCGCTCAAACCTCGGTCGGCTGCAAGCCGGAACCGAGTATCAACTGGGGCGACGTGCGAATTGCTGAGCCATACGGCCGCGAGACGCGGGTCGCACGGCGCAACTCTCATGGCAGACCCAAACACTCGATCAGGATGATCCGAGACCTCCTACCGTGATGAGAGAGCCTCGATGAAGCACGTCACCGTGCTCGGCGCCGGGGGGTGGGGAACCGCGCTGGCGATTCATCTGGGCCGTCTGGACAAGTCGGTGCGGCTCTGGGCGCGTGATCCGGCGCTTGTGGCCCGGCTGTGTGAGGAGCGCAGCAACGAGACGTATCTTCCGGGTGTCCTGCTCCCGCCGTCGGTCGAGCCGACGGCGTCACTCGAGGAGGCGGTTGGCGGGACTGAATGCGTGGTCTGGGCGGTGCCATCGCACGGAACTCGCGCCCTCGTGCGTCGCGTCGCCCCACTGTTGGCTCCGCGCGTGACGATCGTCAGCGGCACGAAAGGGTTCGAGCTCGGCACCCTGAACCGTATGTCGGAAGTCATCGGGCAAGAGCTGGGTGCCTCCCAACCGGTGGCCGTGCTGTCGGGACCGAGCTTTGCGGCCGAACTCGCGAGGGCGGCGCCGACGGCGGTTCTGGTGGCGAGCCGCCATGCGGACGTGGCGGCGACGGTCCAGGAGGACTTCAGAGCACCCTACTTCAGACTCTATGCAAGCGACGACGTGACGGGAGTTGAAGTTGGTGGTGCGATGAAGAACGTCATCGCCATTGCGGCCGGTGTCGTCGAAGGGCTGGGACTGGGCCCGAACGCCCTGGCGGCACTCATCACCCGCGGCCTGGCGGAGATCTCTCGGCTGGCGTATGCCATGGGGGCCCAACGCGAAACGCTGGCTGGGTTGAGCGGGCTTGGCGACCTCATTTTGACTTGCACGGGCGGCCTCAGCCGCAACCGGCAGGTAGGCGTCGAGCTGGGTCGTGGGCACTCGCTCAGCGAGATCCTGGCCGACATGCAGACGGTCGCCGAAGGTGTCAGAACGACCGAAGCAGCGTTGGAGCTGGGACGGCGCCATCACGTGGATCTTCCGATTTCATCGCAGATGGGTGCGGTCCTGGCGGGCAGGACCCAGGCAAGGGCGGCTGTCGAGGAGCTGATGCTCCGCCGGCAGCGTTTCGAGTCTGATGGGGGGTAGCCGGCTCCTGTGAGATAGTGGAGCTGTGAGTGTCTTCGAACGGCTCCGTGTCGGTCTCAGGCGCACGACCGACCAGCTGGTTGGACGCTTCGACCGCCTTGTCGCCGACGGAGCGGACGCGTCGGGTGTTGGCGCGGTGGCTGCCACCACGTCGATCGATACGCTGGATACCCTCGAAGAGCTGCTGATCGAAGCCGACATCGGCGTGTCCGCCACGACGCAACTGCTCGCCGCGGTGCGGGACGAAGCCGGCAACGCGGACCTGGGCACGGTTGTCAAGCGTGAGCTTCTCGGCTTGCTCGAGGCGGCGGCCCCGGCGCCGGTCACAGGGGCGAGTCCCCGCGTCGTATTGGTCGTCGGCGTCAACGGTACCGGCAAGACCACCACGGTGGGACGCCTGGCGAGACTTCTCACCTTGTCCGGCGAGCGGCCGGTGATTTGTGCCGCCGACACGTTTCGGGCGGCTGCTGTCGAGCAGCTCGAGGTCTGGGCCAAGCGCGTCGAGGCCGATTTCGTCCGGGCGCGTCCTGGTGCCGACCCAGCCGCTGTCGTCTTCGACGCGATCTCGGCCTGTAAGGCGCGAGGACGCGACGTGGTCCTCGTCGACACTGCCGGACGGTTGCACACACGCGCCAACCTCATGGGTGAGCTCGACAAGATCCGCCGCGTCGCCGGACGCGCGGTTGACGGTGCGCCGCACGAGACCCTCCTCGTGCTCGATGCCACAGTTGGGCAGAACGGGCTGGCTCAGGCGCGGGCGTTTCTCGAGTCGGCCGGTGTCACTGGCGTCGTGCTGACGAAGCTGGACGGGACGGCGAAAGGGGGCATTGCTGTTGCGATCACGGCAGAGCTGGGTGTGCCGGTCCGCTATGTCGGCGTAGGGGAGCAACTGGACGACCTCGTGCCGTTCTCGGCGGCGGAGTATGTGGAGGCGCTGTTTGAGCCGGTGTGGTAGCGGAGCAGCGTCACACCGCCTGCACACGGAGAATCTCATTGACCGGCGACGCTATGATGGACCTGGCGCTGGAGCTCGCGGCCAAAGGTCGCGGCGCGACCAGTCCCAATCCGATGGTCGGCGCCGTCGTGACGCGGGGTGACCGAATCGTCGGCCGCGGCTTCCACGAGCGGGCAGGTGGACCGCATGCCGAGATCGTCGCATTGGACGAGGCCGGCGTCGCGGCCAGTGGTGCGACGATGTATTGCACTCTGGAGCCGTGCTGTCACACCGGTCGTACCGGGCCGTGTGTCGAGCGGATCGTACGCGCCGGGGTGCAGGAGGCGGTAGTCGGCGTAGAGGATCCTGACCCGCGCGTGAGCGGGGCGGGCATTCAATTCCTTCGTGACAATGGGATCAGGGTGACGGTCGGCGTTCGCCGACAGCAGGCTACGCGTCTCAACGAGGCGTTTTTTACGGTCAAGCGCCGCGCGCGCCCCTTCGTAACAATGAAGGCAGCGGTCAGTCTCGATGGCCGGATCGCGGAGGCCCCAGGTCGCCGGACCCAGTTGTCCGGCGCGGCGGCAGTGGCCCACGCCCATACGCTACGCGCCGACGTTGACGCGATCGCAGTCGGTTCTGAGACCGTGCTTGTGGATGATCCGTTGCTGACGGCGCGCAGTGTGGCGCGGCGTCGCCCGCTCGTTCGAGTTCTTTTCGACACCCGGATGCGGACACCGCCCTCGGCACGGGTGTTGACCACTTGCGATGAGGGGCCGGTCGTGGTCGTGACGACCAGAGCCGCGGTGGAGGCGTGGCCGGCGCGGGCGACAGCCCTCGAACGGGCGGGCGCTGTGGTGGAGGCGCTGGGATCGCGCGATCAAGCCGAAGCGATGTCCCGTCTGGTGGCCTACGACGTCAGCGACGTGCTACTCGAGGGCGGCGCGGTGCTCCATCTGGCAGCATGGACTGCGGGGGTTGTCGACCGTGTCCGTCTGTATGTCGCTCCGGTCGTGCTGGGCCGGGCGGGTGTTCCGTGGATGCCGGACGGGCGATTTTCCTTCGCCGCGCTCGTCTGCCATCGTACCCAGTGTCTGGGCGAAGATGTGCTTTTGGAGGCAGATGTTCAACGGTTTGATTGAAGGGTTGGGTGAGGTCGCCGAGCTGAAGGTGATTCCGGCCGGTTTTCGGATTTGTGTCGCGACGTCACTGGCGGCCGAGTTGGCCCTGGGCGAGAGCATCGCCGTCAACGGGGTCTGTTTGACGGTCATTCACACCGATGGCGAGGCATTCCATGCCGAGATCTCGCCAGAGACGGCGCGGGTCACCGGTCTGGGGGAGCTACAACGCGGCTGGGTCGTCAACCTGGAGCGGTCTATGCGAGCCGATACCCGCGTGGGCGGTCACTTCGTCCAAGGGCACGTCGACGCGACCGGTCGCATCGAGGAGATCCGGCACGAGGCGGAGTTTCACTGGGTGACGATGACGTTCCCTTCGGCCCTGGCGCCGTATCTGGTCCGCAAGGGGTCGGTCGCAGTCGATGGCATCAGCCTGACGGTGGCGGGACTGAGCGACACGCGGCTCGACGTGCAGATCGTGCCCTTCACGTGGGACCATACCAATCTGTGCAAGGCAACCGCTGGCACGGTCGTGAACCTCGAGTGCGATATCATAGGGAAATACGTCGTTCGGGCGATGGAGGTCGGTGAGTTTGGGGCGGTCAATCCACGCGGACCGAGCGCCGAGGAACACAATGGCTGAGAAGAACACTCGCAAGCGGTCCCGCCGGAAGCAGCCGGGGCTGAAGCTCGCATCGGGGCCGCGCGGCCGGGACGGTTTCGCGCCGGTCGAGGAGGCGCTGGAGGCCTTCCGTCAGGGCCAGATGGTCATCGTCGTGGACGACGAAGACCGTGAGAACGAGGGCGACCTGACCGTTGCGGCCGAAAAGACCACACCCGAGATTATCAACTTCATGGCGAGATACGGCCGCGGGTTGATCTGTCTGCCGATGACCGGCGATCGGCTGGACAGCCTGAACATCCCGCTGATGGTGGAGAAGAACACCTCGCAGTTCGACACGGCGTTCTGTGTGACGATCGAGGCGAAGGAGGCGACCAGTACGGGGATTTCTGCCGCGGACCGGGCGACAACGGCCCGTGTGGCGGCCGATCCGGAGACCAAGTCGGGTGACCTCACTCGACCCGGTCACATGTTTCCGCTCCGCGCCCGCGACGGCGGTGTCCTGGTGCGAGCGGGTCAGACTGAAGCGGCGGTCGACCTGGCGCGCATCGCCGGGCTGCACCCGGTCGGTGTAATCTGCGAAATCATGAATGAGGACGGTACGATGGCGCGGGTTCCAGCGCTGCGGCGCTTCGCGCGGAAGCACAAGCTGCTCATGATCACGATTGCCGATCTGATCAAGTACCGCATGACCAATGAGCGGCTGGTTCGACAGGCCGCGTCAGCCAAGCTTCCTACCGAGTACGGCGAGTTCGAGCTCTCGGCGTTCGAGAGCGTCGTCAACGAAGAGACCCACCTGGCGCTGGTGCGGGGCGATCTTGGCGACGGTGAGGATGTGCTCGTCCGTGTGCACTCGCGCTGCATGACCGGCGAGGTGTTCCACTCGGCCAGGTGCGATTGCGGCGCCCAGCTGTCAGCGGCCATGCAGCGCATTGCCAAGGAGGATCGGGGTATCCTCCTGTATCTGAATCAGGAGGGCCGTGGCATCGGTCTGACGAACAAGATCAGGGCCTACCAGCTCCAGGACCAGGGCTATGACACCGTCGAGGCCAACGAGCGACTCGGTTTCAAGGCCGACCAGCGGGACTACGGGATCGGGGCGCAGATCCTGAGCGAGCTCGGGGTGCGGAGCATGCGGCTGTTAACGAATAATCCGCGCAAGTTCGTCGGGCTCGAGGGCTACGGTCTCTCGGTGTCGGCGTCGTTGGCGCTCGAGGTGCCAACGGGCGAGCCGGCGCGGTCGTATCTCCGCACGAAAAAGACCAAGCTCGGACACACCCTGAAGACCGTGTGACCGACTGCTCGCCTCGCCTCTTCGTTGACATCCTGACCACCCACACGCTATCATAAACGGTTGCGTTTGAACCGCTAAAGGGTTTCCCGTATCTAGCCCGCATCGAGTCAGTATCGAGCAGTACCAGGCAGTGCCAGGCAGTGCCAAGCAGTACCATGCCATGTTCGCCTCGCTGAGTGAACGCCTACAGGCTGCATTTGCCACGGTGCGTCGAGAGACGCGGCTGACGCCGGAGTCGGTCGAGACGGCGCTGCGCGAAATCCGGATGGCGCTGCTCGAGGCGGACGTCAACTTCAAGGTTGTCAGGGCGTTCATCGACCGGGTCCGCGACCGCGCCGTGGACCGGGAAGTGCTCGAGAGCCTGACACCGACTGAGCAGGTCGTAGCCATCGTGCGGGACGAGTTGTGCGCGTTGCTCGGCGATGGTCCAGTCGGGTTGACCGAGAGTCGTCAGCGTCCGCAAATAGTGCTGCTGTTGGGGCTCCAGGGTGCCGGGAAGACCACGACGACCGTCAAGCTCGCGCGTTGGCTGACCACCCAGGGCCGTCATCCGCTGGTCGTGTCTACCGACGTGCGGCGGCCCGCGGCGATCGAGCAACTGAGTGTCCTTGCTGGTGAGGCTGGCATTCGCGTGCACGACCCCGCCGACGAGAGGTCGGTCATCGCCCGTGCCGAGGGCGCAGTCGAGATGGCGGGCTCCATGGGGTTCGACGTCGTGCTGGTCGACACGGCGGGCCGACTGCACATCGACGCCGACCTGATGGGAGAGCTCGAGGCGTTGAAATCCGCCGTCGGGCCGTCTGACCTTCTCTATGTCGCTGATGCGATGACCGGGCAAGACGCCATCAAGAGCGCGGGTGAGTTCAACCGGCGGCTTGGCATCAATGGCGTCGTGCTGACCAAGATGGATGGCGATGCCCGCGGCGGCGCGGCGTTGTCCGTCGTGTCGGTTGTTGGGGTGCCGGTCACCTTCGTCGGCGACGGCGAACGACTCGACGATTTGCAGCCGTTTCATGCGGACCGACTCGTTTCGCGGATGCTGGGCATGGGCGACGTGCTGTCGCTCGTCGAAAAGGCCGAGCAAGTAGTCAGCCGTGAGGATGCGACGCGGTTCGAGCAAAAGATCCGTCGCAACGATTTCACGCTGCAGGATATGCGGGACCAGCTGACGAGCGTGAAGCGGATGGGGCCGCTCGATCGTCTGGTCGATTTGATACCGGGGATGGGACAAATGGCGTCGCAGATGCCGGGCGAGGTGAACCCGAAGGCACTCGTGCACACCATGGCGATCATCGACTCGATGACCCTACGCGAGCGCCTGCGGTATCAGGTCATCGACGGCAGCCGTCGGCGCCGTATCGCCAGTGGAAGCGGCACGACGGTGCAGGACGTCAATCGGCTGCTCAAACAGTTCATGGAGATGCGTCGCATGTTGAAGACGGTCGGCGCGGCGTCACGGTCACGGAAGAAGAAGGGCGGTCGTCGCCGGGCCATACGATCGCGGCCAGGTTTGCCGGGGGCGTAGCGAGCTCTCTGAGAGACGGACACCAGCAGCGGGTCGACCGCCGGAGCGGTCGAGCGCTTGACACTCGAGTGAGGAGAAGAGACACGCATGTTGACCATTCGATTGAGACGGGTCGGAACGACGAAGCGGCCGTGCTATCGGGTCGTGGTGATCGAGTCGAGCGCCCCGCGTGACGGGCGGTTCCTGGAGTCGCTCGGATACTACCATCCGCGCGCGGAACCGGAAGTCCTGCAGGTCGACCGCGAGCGTGTGAGCTACTGGGCGAGCAAGGGGGCGCGTCTGTCCGACACTGTCCGCACGCTGATTGCGCGGCACCCGGCACCACCGCCCGGAGCCGACGTTTCGGAGCCGACTGCCGAGAGTGCGCCGCCGCCGGTCGCGTCGGCTGACGAGCCGGCGGACACGAGTGGGGGCGATACGCAGGTGGCTACGTGAGTCGCGCGCGCGACATCGTCGAGGTCGTTGGTCGAGCCCTGGCAGATCGATCCGATGATGTGTCTGTCAGTGAACGTGAGGGCCGCGAGGCGACCCATATCGAGCTCTCGAGCACCGGTCGCGATCTGGGGCGGATGATCGGGCGTCAGGGGCGCACCGCTTCGTCGATCCGGGCGCTTGCCGAGCTGGTGGCCGAGCCCGAGGGCCGGCGTGTGGTAGTCGACTTTGTCGACACCCCATAGGATTGCTAGCAGCCCGTGGCAAAAGCCCAGCTACGCGGGGATTACACATTTTCCCGAGGCGAATAAGAGGCCAGCGCAATCAGAGAGATGTCACCGCTAGTTGATGTCTAGTGTGACCCCCGAGTGGGACACGATGGTGTCGGTTGGGCGCATCGCACGGCCCCACGGTAACCGCGGCCGGGTCATCGTAAACCCGGACACCGATTTCGTCGAGGAGCGATTTCACGCCGGGAACGCGCTGTTCGTGCGACGTGGCGACCGGGTCGATCGATTGTTGATCCGTGACGTCCGGTTTCACCTGCATCGACCGATCGTGGCGTTCGACGAAGTGGCGACGATGACCGAGGCGGAGCAGTTGGCGTCTGCCGAGCTCCGGGTGCCGGCGGAGACGCTCGAGCGTCTGCCGGCCGGCGTGTTTTATCACCACGAGCTGATCGGGTGCCGGGTGGAGACGGTCGAGGGTGCATCAGTTGGTACGGTGAGCGGAGTCGAAGGTGATGGTGGCGTGTACCGGTTGGTCGTCGAACACGGACCGACGGAGATTCTCGTGCCTTTGGTGGAGGCGATCTGCGTGCGGATCGAGCCGGCAGTCGGGGTGATTGCGATCGACCCGCCGGCAGGGCTGCTGGAGCTCAATCCGCCGTCGCGGCACTCGAAGCGGACCCGGCGGCGCTCGTGACCTGAGCGGTGGGTCCGTGGAGGAGGGCGGGGCTGAGGTTCGATATCGTCACGGTCTTCCCTGGCATGCTTGAGGCGGTGCTGCGGGAAGGGGTGCTCGGACGTGCGATTGAGCGCGACGTCTTGCAGGTTGGCCTGCACGACCTGCGCGCATACAGCGCGGACTCGTATCGCACCGTCGATGACGTCCCGTATGGGGGCGGTCCCGGGATGGTGTTGAAACCGGAGCCGTTCTTCAGAGCGGTTGCGGCAATCCGCCAGCGCCACGGGGAACCGGACGCCGTGGTGTTGCTCTCGCCAAAGGGCCGCGTGTTTCGTCACGAGGAGGCGGCGCGGCTGAGCCGATTGCGCCATGTGACGCTGCTCTGTGGTCGGTATGAGGGTGTCGACGAACGGGTTCGGGAACAAGTGGCCACGGACGAGCTGTCCATCGGAGATTACGTGCTGAGTGGCGGGGAGTTGCCGGCGGCGGTCGTGGTCGATGCCGTGGCCCGGCTCGTGCCGGGAGTCGTCGGGGATGCGCAATCGGTAGTCGAAGACTCCTTCGTGCGGGGAATACTGGATCATCCGCACTACACCAGGCCGGCGGAGGTTGAGACGCATGGTGTGCCGCACGTGTTGTTGTCCGGGCATCACGCCGAGATACGGCACTGGCGAAAGCGTGAGGCGGTCAAGCGCACGCTGGAACGTCGGCCGGACCTGTTGGAACACGCGGCCCTCGACGATGAGGAGCGCGCGATTCTGCGGGAGTTGATGGACGAAGTAGAGGGCCAGTGACGTGGGAGCGGTGACATGAATGCGATTGAAACGATAGAAGAACAACAGCTACAGGAGCGGCCGGACCTTCGGCCAGGACTGACCGTGCGCGTCCACGTCAAGATTCGCGAAGGCGAGAAGGAACGGATTCAGGTCTTCGAGGGCGTGGTCATCGCGATTCGACGCGGTGGGTCGCGGGGCACGTTCACGGTGCGAAAGGTCTCGTTTGGACAGGGCGTCGAGCGTATTTTTCCGTTGCACTCGCCTTCGATTGCCAAGATCGAGATCGGGCGCGCGGCACGAGTTCGGCGAGCCAAGCTCTACTTCCTTCGGAAGCTGCGTGGACGCGCGGCGCGTCTCCGCGAGAAGCGTCGGCCCAGCGCAAAGTAGCACCTGCAGTGCCGGTCTCGGTGCGACGCGAGACTGTGGCCATGACTCCAAGAGGGTCTCGGTGATGGGGCGCACAGTGTCAGGCGGTCGGGCGAGGCCCGCGGCGAGGCGAAACGTCGAGAACCGGTTGCGTCGGTTTGGGTTTACCAGGATTGCCGGGGTCGACGAGGTGGGGCGCGGATGTTTGGCCGGGCCGGTTGTGGCCGCGGCGGTTGTGCTGGGCCCGGCGGATGGAGTCGCCGGGCTGCGCGACTCGAAGTTGTTGAGCGTCGGTGCACGCGCTCGGCTCTATGACGAGATCGTCACCGCATGCGTGGCGTGGTCGATTGGCTCGCGCGAACCGGGCGACATCGACCGTCTCAATGTCCACCAGGCTTCGCTGGCGGCGATGCGGGACGCGGTCAGCGGGTTGAACCCGTTGCCCGATTTCGTCCTGGTCGATGCGTTTCAGATTCCGGACGTGTCCATTCCACAGCGTGGCGTCGTCGGTGGCGACCGGCGCTGTGCCGGCATCGCGGCGGCGTCGATCATCGCGAAGGTGACACGCGACCGTCAGATGATCCGTCTCCACGAGGCCGATCCGCGCTACGGGTTCGACCGGCACAAGGGTTATGCGACGGCGGACCATCTGGCGGCCATGGCCAAGCATGGCTATTCCGAGGCGCACCGTCGCACATTCCGACCCAAATCCTTGTTTGATACCATCAGCTGACGGGAGGTTGAGATTCGTCGTCTGGGTCGTGTTCTGCTGATCGTGTATTTCCTCGAAACCGGCCTGGTGTTGTTGGTGGCACCATGGACGATGTTCTGGGAGCGAAACCTGCTCGTCGAGTCGTCGCTCCTGTTCGGCGGCGTCATGCGGTATGCGGCGGTGCGAGGCGCCGTATCCGGTGTCGGTGTGGTCAATTTGTGCACGGGGTTGTGGGAGCTTGGCGTCTCGCTGATCGGAATGGTGCGAGCGATGCGCCGAAGCGAGTACCGTTCGCCCGAGGCGGGGCCAGTGTCCGTCGAGACGCACGGTGCCGGCATGCGCAGTGAGGACACCAGCCCGTGGCCCAGGGGGCGCTAACCAGGCGTCCGCTGGTTTCGCTGATCACCGACTGGGTACAGTTGCTTGGCGGCCCAACAGACGATGTCGTCGCGACGCTGTTTGAACAGGTGGCGGCCGCCGTGGACGCTGGCGTGGACCTCATCCAGGTCCGCGAACCCGACCTACCGGACCGAGTGCTGCTGCAGGTCGTATCCCGGTGCGTCGAGCTGGCTCGCGGTTCCCGGACCGTCATCCTCGTCAACGACCGGCTCGACATTGCGCTGGCCGCGGGCGCTGGGGGGATGCACCTCCGGTCTCGGTCGGTGCCGGCCGGTGTGGCGCGGCGCCACACACCGGCCGGGTTTCTGCTAGGGCGGTCTGTGCACGGCGTCGATGAAGCAGTCCGGGTCGCCGACAGCGACGGACTTGATTTTCTCGTGCTGGGGACGGTGTTTACGTCGCGGTCGAAGCCGGGCGTGTCACCGTGCGGGGTCGGCGTGCTCACGGCGGTGACGCGGGCCGTGGCGCTGCCGGTGCTGGCGATCGGTGGTGTAACGGTCGATAAGACAGCAGAGGTATTTCGAGCCGGGGCGGCCGGTGTGGCCGCGATCGGTCTGTTCGCCGAACCCGGGAGGTCGGGCCGGTTCGAGGGAATGCGCCGCATTGTCGGCGAGGTTCATCGTTTTCATTCGGAGAATCATGTCCAGCGACGCTGATGCGCAGCCGGGAACTCCCACCGACGTGGGAGGACGCGCCCCTCGCATACGCCTGGGTCCACCGCGCCGGGGAACTCCCACCGACGTGGGAGGACGGCTCCGTGCCGCGCGAACCGGAAAACAGATCTCGCTGCGCGAGATTGCCGCCACGACAAAGATCTCCGTCACCGCGCTCGAAGCGCTCGAGAAGAATGATGTCGCGCAGCTGCCGGGGGGCATCTTCACACGCGCGTTCGTCCGGTCCTACGCTGCCGAGGTGGGGTTGGACCCGGAAGAGACGATGCGCGACTTCATGGCGCAAGTTCCGACGGAAGGAAGCGCCGAGGATACGACGCAGGAAGTGCGGTCGCCCGAGCACGAACTTTTCAAGAGTCAGCAGCGGATGGCCGGAACCGTGCTCAAGTTGGTGCTGGGAGGCTTGTCCGTCGCCGGGCTGCTGGTCTTTTTCAGCACCCGGAACGCACCACCTGCGTCGACCGCCCCGGGCGACGACGCACCCGCTGCGGTCGAGCAGGTGGTGGCGCCACCCCCGCGGGTGGAGCCGACTGTCGCTGAGAGCAGTCTGACGCCGGCCGAACCGGATCGTGAAGGCCGCCTGACGATCGTATTGCGTCCGCGCGGGGAGTGCTGGGTGTCACTGACGGTCGACGGCGAAGAGATCTTCACAGGGGTCATGCGTTCTGGAGACCGCGAGTCCTTTGAGGCGGACGAAGAGATCGTCCTGAACGTCGGTGACGCCGGTGCGTTCGCATTTGCGATCAACCAACAGGACGGGCGGTCACTTGGCGCGTCGGGCGAGGTCGTGACCGCGCGCATCACTCACCAAAATTACCGCAGTTACGTGGCGCCGTGACTCAGTCTGTGCGCCGGGGTGTCGGTTCCGGTCCGGCGTCGCCGCCGGGCGAGGTGGCCACACCCGCGCCGGAGCAGGCCAATGAGCCAAACCCGGTGAGGCTGAACGAATCCCGGCCACAGGCGCTGGCGATGCTGTCGGTCGTCGATCGGGTCAAGATGGCCCACGGCGGAACGCGCGAACAGCGGGCCGTGCTCGTGCGGGATCCGAACAAGGTGGTCGCTGTCGCCGTGCTGGCGAGCCCCAAGCTGAACGTGGCGGAGGTAGAGGCCTTCGCCAGGATGGGGAGTGTGCAGGAGGAGGTGCTGCGGATCATCGGCAGCAGTCGCCACTGGACGAAGCACTACGCGGTCGCGGCGGCCCTGGTAGGCAATTCGAAGACACCACTGGCAATCGCGATGCCGCTCGTAACACGGCTCAATGAACGGGATCTGAAGCTGGTTGCGCGTGACCGAAATGCGCGCGACGGGGTCCGGGCGGCAGCTCGCAAATTCGTCATGACGGGGCAGGCGCGGAGACGCTAGCAGGCTGCGGAAGAGATTCAGTCTGGTGCCTTCGGGCTTCAGGCGCCCTATGGTGGGCGCCGTGACGCTGTGAGCGCCAGCCGCAAGACCTTGTCGTGCGGCGCGCTATGGCTTCTTCGCGTTCGGTGAAGACTGGCGTCCGGGGCTCCGCTTCTTACCGGCTCGTCGCCGGGCCAGAATCCACTCCGATCGCAGCTGCGACAAGCCGTCCATGTAGACCGCGACACGCGCGCGCTCGGCCTCGCCGTCCAGGCTCTTCAGCAACTCGATCGCACGGCGGACGTCGCGCTCCACGGTGGCTGGCGTCGTTTTGTGGTAGAGCCTCCGGATCTCCGCGCGTAGGTTCGCCGGGGTCTTCATCGAGAAACTCTCCGGCCGTTTCTGTTTCGCCGCAACGACGCCTGAAGTGTCTCGAGCGGTTGCGTATTCAGCACGTCTTTCGGTTCGGCCCAGGCGCGTCGGGCGACCGTGACGCCCCACCGCAGCAGGTCGAAGCCGGTCGGTGCGTGCGCGTCAGTTGAGATGATCAGCTTGACGCCGCTGGTCAACGCCAGGCGTGCATGGCTATCCGACAGGTCCAGTCGGTTCGGCTGTGAATTGACCTCCATCGCCACTCCCGTCCGCGCCGCGGCATGGAGTACTTGCTCGATATCGACCTGGTAGGGGTCCCGGCGCAACAGCAGACGTCCTGTTGGATGTCCGATCACGTCGACCACCGGACACTCGATGGCGCGCAGGATCCGGTCGGTCATCTGGGCCTCGTCCTGCCCGAAGCCGGAGTGCACGGAGGCAACGACCAGATCGAGCTCCGCAAGACAGTCCTGCGCCAGGTCGAGCGTGCCGTCGGCGCGGATGTCGCATTCGATACCGGCCAACAGCGTGATGCCGTCCAACTGCGTGCTTAGCTCCCGGATGTGGCGGGCGTGAGCAAGCGCCCGCCGCTCGTCGAGCCCGTTGGCCATCGCCAGCGCCTGGCTGTGGTCGGTGATGGCCAGATACGTGAGTCCGGCCTTGCGCGCGGCCCTGGCCATCGTCTCGACATCCGCTTTTCCGTCGGTGGCGGTCGTGTGGCTGTGCAGGTCGCCCTTGAGGTCGGTCCGCTCGATGAGTCTGGGCAGCGTGCCATCGCCGGCCGCCCGGACTTCGCCACGATTTTCCCGTAGCTCCGGGGGCACATAGGCCAGCCCCAGGGCCGCGTAGACTTCGGGCTCGGAGGCGCCGGCGACGCGGTGGCCGTCGGCGACGCGAAACAGTCCGTACTCGTTCAGTTTCACTCCCCGCTGCAGTGCGAGGTCACGGACGGCGATGTTGTGCGCCTTCGACCCGGTGAAATACTGCGCGGCGGCGCCGGCGCTCTCGACAGCTATCAGGCGGAGGTCGACCTGCACGTCTCCGCCAAGAAGCACGCTCGACTTGGTCGGACCGTGCCCGAGGATACGCTCGACCGCAGGACAGCTGGTGAAGCGGGACATCAGTTGGTCGTGTGTGCCGATGGCGAGAAGGTCGATGTCGCCGCAGGTCTCGCAGCCGCGGCGGAGACTGCCGACTGGGAAAATGGTCGCATCTGGTGCCGCGGTCCCTAGGTAGTCGATCATTTGAGTGGCGACCTCGTCGGCGTGTCCGATCAGATGACGACCGACGTGTCTCCGGTGTTCGGCGAGCGACTGGAGCAAGAGCTGCTTCTTCTTCGCACCCATCCCTTTGAGCGACCGGAGACGTCCCGCAACCGCGGCGGCTTCGAGGGCGTCGAGGCTCGCGATGCCGAGCTCGGCATAGAGCATCGCGACCGTCTTGGGCCCCACGCCCTGTAACTGCAGGACGTCAAGGATGGAGGGAGGGAGCTCCTGGCGGAGCTCGACGTGATAGCCGAGCGCGCCGGTGTCGACCAGCTCCCGAATCTTCGCGGCGAGGTCCTTTCCAATGCCTGGGATCTCGCGCAGCTCAGAGTCAGCCAGGTCGGCGATTCGCTCCGCCATATGCCCTGCGATGTCGGCTGCGTTGCGATAGGCGCGGATCTTGAACGGATTGGCGCCCTTGATCTCGAGGAGGTCTCCGATTTCGGCAAAGATGCGGGAGATCCCCTGGTTGTCCATCCGCTCGGGTCACTCCTCGCGTGCGTCGACCTGGAGCCCGTCGGTATCGATTCGGCAGTCGAGCACACGGGCGCCGGCTTCGAGAAGGGCACGGCAGACCGCCGCCTGCCGGTCCGGCTCTGTCAGGAAGAAGACGCACCCCCCGCCGCCGGCCCCGCACACCTTGCCCGCGAGGGCTCCGGCGGCCTCGGCCTGTGCCATCAGCCGCTCGATTGCCGGCGTCGTCACCCCTGGCGCCAGCTCCTGGCGCTCACGCCACTCGAGTGTGACCTGCCTGGCGAGCTCTGCCCAGTTCCGGTTGGTCAGGGCGTCCCGTGTGGCTGCGGCAATGTCCCGGATCCGGTCGAAGCGGGCTGCGAGGGCGGCGTCTCCTTCGATGTGGCGTCTGGTGATCTCCCAGTTGTTGATGCCGGAGGAGCGCGAGTCACCGCTGTAGGCCAGCACGAGACGGCGCTCGAGCTCCAACGGGTCGAGCTCGAGAGCGACGCGGGTGACGCCCGTCGCCCCGAGCTCGACCGCTGAGATACCGCCGTAGAGCGCTGGACGGTAGTCCTGGGCGCCGGTCGGAATGCCGAGGGTCTGTGCCTCGAGGTTCATGGCGAGCGTCAGGAGCTCGTCGGAGGAATAGTCGATGTCTCGCCACCGGGCGAGGGCGGCGCACACGGCGATGTTGAGGGCGGAGGAACCGGCAATGCCGGCACCCATCGGCGACGCGGCCCGCGTTCTGATGGTCACACCCTCGACCTCGAAGAACCGGGCAATATAGGCCAGCAGGCGGTTGTCGCCGGCGGTGTCGAGCTCCCTCCACGTGGCGGCGGTCAGCGTGCGTTGGGTGTCCTCGGATTCCAGCTTCACCCGGCCGTCGTCACTCGCCGTCACAGTGCAGGCGGCGCGCAACCGGATGGCGACGTTTACGGTCTGGGCGCCGTGGTGAAAGAGATAGAGCGGCCAGATGTCGAGCGTGCCGCCCGCGAGATCGATGCGGGTGGGGGCGGAAGAGTGCACCTGCACGAGCGCATTATAATATTGACCGTAACCCCGGCGTGTCGTTGCACCAGGCAGCACCTGTGTGTTCGGGAGCACCCGCAGGTGATCGCCGAGTCCAGAAGCCGGATTGGTTCATACAGGTGAAAGCGCTTCATCGTCATGTCGGACAATTGGTGGTGGCCGGGTTCGGTGGATATACGGCGTCGGCGGAGTTACGCGCGTTGACGAAGGAATGGGACCTTGGTGGCGTCATCCTGTTCGGGAGGAATATCGAGTCGCCTGAGCAGGTGGCGGAGCTGACGTTCGAGGTTCAGGAGTTGGCTCAGGACGTTCCGTTGTGGGTGAGCGTCGACCAGGAAGGTGGCCGCGTCGCGCGGCTGCGCGCCCCATTCACCGAGTGGCCGCCGATGGAGGCTGTGGGGCGCAGCGGTGACACCGAGCTGGCGGAACGGTTCGCATCCGCGCTGGGCCATGAGCTGTCGGCGGTCGGGGTGACCCTCGACTTCGCGCCGGTGCTCGACCTGCGTAGTGAGACGGCCCACCCGGGCGACCATGTCATCGGGGATCGGGCGCTGTCCTCTGACGTGGAGGAAGTCGGGCGATTCGGCCGGGTGATAATCAGCACGCTCCAGCGTCACGGAATCGCGGCGTGTGCCAAACATTTCCCGGGTCACGGCGACACACAGGTCGATTCCCACCAGGAGCTGCCGGTCGTCGAGCATCCGTCCGATCGGCTGCGGGAGCACGAGATGGCGCCGTTTCGCATCGCGATCGCAGCCGACGTCGCCACCGTGATGACTGCGCACGTGCTGTACCCAGCGCTGGACGACGAGCGGCCCGCCACGCTGTCACCAACGATCGTCACCGACATCCTGAGGCGGGAGCTCGGGCATCAAGGACTCATCGTGACCGATGATCTAGACATGGGCGCCATCACCGGGTCGCAGACCGTCGAGCAGGCGGCAGTACGTGCTCTGCGTGCGGGGTGCGACACGGTGTTGATGTGCAGCGAGTCGATCGACCGCCACGCAGCCGTGCTCGAGGCGGTCATCCATGCGGTGGAGGAAGGCGAGCTCGATAGTCGTGTGATTGAGGATGCGTGGGTACGCCAGCAGCGTGTGAAGGCCACATTCATGGGTGGGGAGCCCCGTCGACGGCCGTTGTCCGGTCAGGCGTTGCGGGCCAGACTGGGTACGGCTCAGCACAAGGCGGTGGCCGAGGAGATCGCCCGCGCATGACCCAATAGATCCGATAGACCCAGCAGACCTAGATAGAGATGCGGAAGCCCAGTCATCTCGTGTCCGGCGACCGCATTGCGCTTGTCGCGCCGGCCAGTCCGTTCGACCGCGACCGGTTCAACCAGGGCGCGGCCGAGATCGAGCGATTTGGCCTGGTGCCAGTGATCACCGATGAGATCTTCGCCCGTCGCGGGTATGTGGCAGGGGACGCGCGCAGTCGCGCGGCAGCGTTGACCGACGCCTGGCGCGATCCCTCCATCGCGGCGGTCATGGCTGCCCGCGGAGGGTATGGGAGCGCGCAGGTGCTACCATTCCTCGACCCAGACATCGCACGCGAGGCCTCGAAACCGTTCATCGGACACAGTGACCTGACGGCGCTCCTCGTCTATCTCACCACCGTGTGCGAGACGGTCTGTTTTCACGGGCCGATGGTGCTGAATCTGTCTCGCGGTGAGGCTGGATACGACCGCGACTCGTTACGGCGATGCCTGATGACGCCGGCCCCCGTCGGCGAACTGCGCGCGGACCCTGTCGAGACGTTGCGGGCAGGGGAGACCAGCGGCCCGCTGTTCGGGGGTACGCTCACGCAGCTGGTCGCGTCGCTCGGAACGCCGTACGCATTTGCCCCGCCGCCGGGGTATGTGCTGCTGCTCGACGAGGTGGGTGAGCGCCCATATCGGATCGATCGGATGGTCACGCAGTTGAGGGCGAGTGGAGTGTTGGCGCGAGCGGCCGCCGTGGTGTGCAGCGAGTTCCCAGACTGTGACGAGTCGAAGGGCGAGCCAACCGCGCGGGCGGTGTTGGCCGAATTGCTCGAGGCGTTTTCCGGTCCGGTGCTGTTCGGGTTTCCGACCGGGCACACCACAGGACCGGCGCTGACGGTGCCACTCGGGGTGCAGGTCCGGGTGGTCGGCTCCAAGCAGCCGTGTCTCGTGGTGACGGAGTCGGCGGTCGCATGACGACGGTGCATGCGCTGCATCGTTTGCGTGGCCTTGACGATAGGACGTCCTGGCCGCCCCGTCCGTCAATGTGACGCCCGTTCTCAGACCCTTGGCCGCCCCACCCGCGCGGGCACAGTACCCGGGTGTACTGCAGACGTGATCAAGATCACGCCGCGACCGTGACAGCCATCACCGCAGCGGCGCGGCCCCTTCCACTAGACTGTCAATGATGGCCATTCAGGGTCACAGTCACGTTGACTCGCTCCACCTCGCTCATGTGGCGCATTCTTGCGAGGCCTGATTAACTCTTGGTCGGCTGGCGTCACGGTCGCATCAATACGTTGGAGGCTGTTGTGATCAGGCGGTCACCGTCCTGTCTTTCTCCGCTTGCCCTGTGCGTCTTGTGGGTGCTTGCGGCGCACACGTCGGCCCTCGCGGATGTCGCTCCGAGGTGGTCGGTTGGGGAGCTGACTGGCTTTGCAGACGCAATCCTCACCGGAAACGTAGTCAGTGTGGTGCCGGGAGCGGACGGCTCCGGGGCGATCTACACATACGTCACGATCACCGTTGACGACGTGCTCAAGGGTCCGGTCGCGGCACCGCCGCGGCAGCTAGTCCTCAAGCAACTCGGGGGCACGGTCGGCGCGCTGACCCAGATCGTCTGGGGCGAGGCACTGTTTGCACCTGGCGAAGAGGTTCTCGTCTTTCTCGAAGTACGCCCCAGAGACTCGACGCTGTACACGACGGCGCACTGGCAGGGGAAATGGGCGATTCAGCGCGACGCGTTCAGCGGTGACGGTCTGGCAGTCCAAGAGCCCGCGGCCGAGGAGCGTGTCGCAGTCAGCGTGCCGGGACGGCAGTTCGCGCCAGGCGACGACGTGCGCGCGCTTGACACATTGTTCGATGAGATTCGCGCGGAGACGCGCCGGACCATGGCCCTGGTACCGCTGCCGCGGCCGAGGATGATCTTCAATCCGTCGGACGCGCCCGACGCGCCGGGGACACTACCCGTTGGACCGACGCCTTTCGCAACGTTGGGACCGCGATGGCACGAAGCCGATTCGGGAACCGCGGTGGCGGTCGACATAGAGAGTGGCGGGCAGCCGGGCTTGTCAGGTGGAGGGTTCGGTGAGATCGACGACGGGCGCGGGCACTGGAACGACGTCGGCACTACGTTGAGCCTGTCTGGCGGGGTCTCGAGAAGCGCCCGTTGTCACGGGAGCTTCGAGTCGGACGGCCGGATCTCGGTCGCCTTCAATGATCCGTGCGGGGAAATGAGCAACTCGGGCGGCACGCTCGCCTCGGCGAGCGGCTTTATCCTCACATCCGATTCACGCACCGTCAACGGCACGCAGTTCGTGAAGTGGCTGCAAGCCACGATTATCTTCAACAACAGCCCGGTAGCACTCCAGTATGCCCAGAATGCAACCTGTTTTGCTGAAACATCGACCCATGAGCTCGGACATGCCGTCGGGCTGGGGCACAGCGCCGACCCGGACTCCATCATGAGCTCGACCGCTGATGCGAGTTGTTTTTCCCGCGCAACGGCCCGCGGGCTGAGCTCTGACGACGCCGCCGGTATCGAGTTCATTTATCCCGGCGGCGGCGGCGGCGGTGATGGTGGCGGTGATGGCGGCGGCGGTGGCGGCAACGGAGGTGGCGGTGGTGGTGGCGATGTATGCCTGCGCGCCGAGCCGGGCTCAAGCATTAGTCTCCAGGCCTCTAACGGCCAGTATGTGGCGGCCGAAGGGAACGGCGGCGGCACGATCAACGCCAACAGAAACGCGGTCGGGGCGTTTGAGAGCTTCCAGCTGGCGGGTGACACCAGCGGCGGCTGTTTGCAGTCAGGTGCCGTTGTGTCCATCCAGACTTCCGGCGGGTTCTTCTTCCGGGTTGAAGGCGGCGGCGGGTCCCGATTGGACGCGACTGCGACAAGCGCCGGTCTCTGGGAGTCATTCGTGATTCTTCGCGTGGACGGCGGTACGATCCGTAGCGGCGATTCGGTGGCGCTTCAGACGGCGAGCGGCCACTATCTCGTCGCAGAGCAGGGGGGCGGGTCGGTCGTGAATGCCGACAGAACCAACATCGGCGGATGGGAGACGTTCACAATTGGCGCTGTCGTGGACGGAGGTGGGATTGGTGGTGACAATGACTGCGTGCGCGCCGAGTCAGCTGCCAGAGTTAGTCTCCAGGCGCACAACGGCCAGTACCTGGTGGCCGAGAGTAACGGCGGCGGCGCGATCAACGCCAACAGAAACGCGGTCGGGCTATTTGAGAGGTTTCAGCTGGCTGGAGACAACAGCGGCGGCTGTCTGCAATCCGGTGCCGTTGTGTCGATCCAAACATCCGGCGGATTCTTCTTCCGCGCTGAAGGCGGCGGCGGGTCCCGGTTGGACGCGACTGCGACGGGCGCAGGCTCCTGGGAATCATTCGTGATTCTTCGCGTGGGCGGCGGTACGATCCGTAGCGACGATTCGGTGGCGCTTCAGACAGCGAGCGGCCACTATCTCGTTGCAGAGCAGGGCGGTGGGTCGGTCGTGAGTGCAGACAGAACCACCATCGGCGCTTGGGAAACACTCAAGGTCACAACTGTCGTAGACGACTGAGTTGGCGGTGTGCCGCAGGCCGTCCGGCCGCACCTTGTTTGGCGCCGCGCACCCGCAGCCATGGCCTGATGGCCCCCTGCGGCATCTCAGGCAAACGGAGCATCTCCTTCGCAGCCCGGCCCTTCACGGACACCCTGAGCGCCCCTCGTTCCAGTGCCAGACCCGCCACGGGAATTAGCGGATTTCCAAGACTTGCGGGGCCCGGCCGATTGGGGGAAGAGGCCGCCGAGCGCCTCCGGCCTCGCGCCGGTCAGGTATCGGGTGGAGGCGGCGAGGTCACGCCCGTAGGCGGTAAGGGTGTGGGCTTCGTCCGTCGAGGAACGAAGCCAGCAGGTTCTGGAAGACCAGACGACGGGGAGCCGCATGGGTGATTGCAATGGACATGCGGACACGAATTGCTTTCAGCAGGCTTGTAGGCGGTTGTGAATCGTGTGGCGCCGCGCTAACGTGTGGGGAGGAACGGCGGTCACCGTGTCACTTCCTCGGGCGATAGCGGGTCACAACGGGATCCAAGTGTGACCTGTCAATGACATGAGTCACTATCTGACGGCCTGAACATGCTTGGAAAGCACTGATAAGAATGGTGTTACATGTCTATCTCAGTGCCTGACGGCGCATGACGACGGTGCATCTAATCGGGATCTGCGGCACCGCAATGGGCACCCTGGCGGCGATGCTCAAGGACCGTGGCTACCGTGTTCGTGGGTCCGACCATCACGTCTACCCGCCGATGAGCGACTTTCTGGCGGCGCGCGAGATTGCCTGCCAGGATGGTTTCGACGCTAGCCACATCACCGAGGACGTCGACCTGGTCGTGATCGGGAATGCCGTGTCGCGTGGCAACCCGGAGGTCGAGGCAGTGCTCGACCGCAAGATTCGCTACCGCTCACTCCCGGAGATGGTCCGGGAGACCTTTCTCTGGGACCGTCGGTCGATTGTCGTTGCTGGCACCCACGGCAAGACGACCACCGCGTCGCTGGTGAGCTGGCTGCTGGCCGACGGCGGCCTCGACCCCAGTTTTCTCGTCGGCGGCCTGACTGCCAACTTCGGGTCGAGCTACCGCCTTGGGCAGGGACGGGAGTTCGTGATCGAAGGTGACGAATACGACAGCGCGTTCTTCGACAAGACGGCGAAGTTCCTGAAATACCTGCCCGACGTCGCGGTGGTGGGCAACCTCGAATTCGACCATGCCGACATCTATGCCGACTTCGAGGCAATCCGGTCCGCCGTGCGGCGCCTTGTCGCCTTGCTGCCGCAACGAGGGCTGCTGGTCCTGGGCGCCGACAACCCGGCGGCGCTCGAGATGCGAGAGGATGCGCCCTGTCGGGTGATGACGTTCGGTCTGACCGAGGCGGCCGAATGGCGTGCCACGCGCGTCGAGCCGGCGCCAGACAGCACCAGATTTGTCGTGGAGCATCGTGGCCAGAGGGTCGCGGACCTGCGCGTCCCGCTGGTGGGGGAGTTCAACGTACGGAACGCGCTGGCGGCATTTGCGGTCGCCACCGACGCGGGGCTCGATGCCGCGACTATCATCGCGTCAGTGGGGCGGTTCGAGGGGGTCAGACGGCGTCTGGAGCTTCGCGGTCGAGCGCGTGGAGTGAGCGTGTACGACGACTTTGCCCATCACCCGACCGCGGTCCGCGAGACTCTGGCCGGAGTTCGCGCGGCGTTTCCGTCCCGGCGGATCTGGGCGCTGTTCGAGCCTCGGTCGGCGACCTCTTGCCGGCGGGTGTTTCAGGAGGATTTTGCCGGGGCATTTACGGTGGCGGACGAGGTGATTATCGGGCGCGTGTACCGGTCGTCGTTGCCGGAGGGCGAGCGGCTGTCGGAAGACGAGCTCGTCGTCGGAATCTGTGCGACCGGCGTTCGGGCGCGCTATCTCGGTGAGGTGGGAGATATCGTGCGGGTCCTCGTCGACGAGGCCCGTGAGGAAGATCTCGTCGTCGTCATGTCGAACGGCGCGTTTGGCGGAATTCATGGCCGGCTCCTGGAGGCACTGGCGGGACGCTGAGCGACATGCCCGACTGGCGGATCCGCGTGAACGGAGATGCGGCGGTGACGGTCGAGTGCGAGCCACGGATCGACGCGGTGATCAATGAGTGGGCCGTGGCACTCGCCAACGCCATCCGAGCGGCTCGGTATCCAGGAGTGCGTGACGTCGTCCCGAGCTACAGCGCGGTGACGGTGTACTTCAATCCGCTTCATACCGATCTTGACCGGTTGTGGGCTGCGCTCGAGGAAGCGGCGGCCGCGCCGGTGGCCGTTGCCCGAGCACCCCGAGAGGTCGTGGTGCCGGTTCGCTACGGTGGCGAGGCAGGCCCCGATCTGGATGAAGTGGCAGCGTATGCCGGCTGTCCGCCCGACGAGGTGGTCCGCCGCCACACCGCGCCACGATATCGCGTGTATATGGTCGGTTTCTTGCCGGGCTTCCCGTATCTCGGCACCGTCGACGCCCGCATTGCCATGCCTCGTCGGTCGAACCCGCGGCTTGCCGTGCCGGCGGCGTCGGTCGGAATTGCGGGTTCCCAGACCGGCATCTACCCGACCACGGCGCCGGGCGGCTGGCGGCTAATCGGGCTCGCCGCCGTGGATACGTTCGATGCCAGGCGGGAGCCGCCGAGCCTCTTTCGTCCCGGGGACACGGTGCGGTTTCGCGCCATGTCGACGGAGACGGGACAGTGACGATACGGGTGGTTGAGCCCGGACTGCTGACCACGGTGCAAGATCAGGGGCGCTGGGGCAGCCAGGCGCTGGGGGTGCCGGTCGCCGGTCCGATGGACGCCGTGTCGCATCGGATCGCCAATCTGCTTGTTGGCAATCGGCCGGACCGTGCGACGCTCGAAGTGACGGTCGTCGGTCCGAGCCTCGATTTTCTCGCCGATGCCACCTTCGCAGTCGTCGGGGCGGAATTCGAGCTGTGGCTAGATGCGGAGCCGATAGCCGCCAACATCTCACGCCGCGCCGCGCGCGGGAGCCGGTTGCGATTCGGGCGGCGGCGGGCTGGTGCCCGCGCATATCTGGCGGTCGCGGGTGGTATCGACGTCCCACCGGTGCTCGGAAGCCGCAGTACCGACCTCGCCAGTGGAATCGGCGGTCTCGGCGGACGTCCGATTCGGAGTGGCGATCGGCTCGAAGTGGGGCATTCGGACAACCTACGTGCGGCCGGGGCGCCGGTGGGAGTCCCGTTCAGGCTTCCCAGAGGCGGCGCCACGGTGCGGGTCATGCCGGGGCTCGAAGCGGGGCGGTTCACGCCGCGCACCATGGGGCTGTTCGAGAAGACACGATACACGCTAGGGCCGGAGTCGAATCGGATGGGATACCGGTTGCGAGGAGAGGCGCTGGGGCTTGCCGAGACGGAGTCGTTGCTGTCGAGCGCCACACCGGCCGGCACCATCCAGGTTCCCCCGTCCGGCGAGCCGATATTGCTAATGGCCGATCGGCAAACCACAGGCGGCTACGCTAGGATTGCGTCGGTGATCAGCGCCGATATCGCGATGGCCGGGCAGCTCGCGCCAGGCGACTGGATCGAGTTTGAAGTCTGCCAGCACCGGGAGGCGCTCGCGGCGCTCATCGCGCTCGAGCAGGCTCTGATGCGAGCTACGTGATGGTCGATAAGGCAGGAGCCAGACGGGCGATGCTAGCCCGTCTCGATGCGGTCTTCGGCGGTCGGGTCGAGGAGCGGGTCGCGCTGACGTCGCTGACCACCTTTCGGACTGGAGGACCGGCCGACTGGGTGCTCGAGACCAGCGACCCGGAGGATCTCGTGGCGGCGGTGCGGGTAACTCGCGAGCTGGCGGTGCCGTTGACGGTGCTTGGCGGTGGATCGAATGTTCTGGTCGGCGATGGTGGAGTACGTGGGCTCGTCCTGCGGATGCGTCATGGCCGGATCGCCACAGCCGGGCCGACCGGGGTGCGTGCCGACGGTGGGGTCACGATCAACGGTCTGGCTCGATGGACGATCCAACGAGGACTGGCCGGGCTCGAGCGGTGGGCTGGAACACCTGGCACGGTTGGTGGCGCGATCCGCGGCAACGCGCATTTCGACGGGCGGTTGCTGGGTGATATGGTGACGGCGGTCGGGCTCGTCGACCGTGACGGCACGGTCTCCCGCGCGGCTCGGGTCGAGATGGGATTCGGGTACGACGAGAGTCGCGTGCAGCATACCGGCGAGCTGGTGTTGTGGGCCGAATTCCTGGTGGCGCCGGGTGAGCGTGGAGCGTTGCGTGCGCGGGCGCGGGAGTCGCTGGCGTTTCGAAAACGCACACAGCCACTCGACCATGCGTCGGCCGGCTGTGTATTCCAGAATCCGCGCCCGGAGGATGGTCCGCTTCCCGAGGATGTGCCTCGCTCGGCCGGTGCGCTCGTCGAGAGGGCCGGCATGAAGGGCCGCCGGGTCGGTGGAGCGGTGGTGTCGCCAGTGCACGGCAATTTCATCGTGAACGAGGGGAGTGCTTCCGCGCGCGACGTGCGCCGACTCATTGAGCTCTGTCGTACGGCCGTTTTGGAGCGTTTCGGGGTCGAGCTGCGTGAGGAGTTGGTGTATCTGGGCGAGTGGCCTACCGAGAGTGGTTCGCGGCGTCCTCAGCCCGGGTGCGGAAACGAGGATGGATGAGTCGAGAAACGACGACACGATCGGGTGATGGGCTCACGAGCCTGGTGGTCGAGGGGGGGCACCGTCTGGCTGGTTGTGTCGAAGTTGAGGGCAACAAGAATTCGGCACTGCCGCTGTTGGCGGCCTGTCTGCTGACCGAGGAGCCGTGCGTGCTCAGCAATGTGCCCCGAATCAAGGATGTCGAGGTGATGGCCGACCTCTTGACCGGTCTCGGGGCAGAGGTGATAGGTGCGGGCACGACCACTTTGCGAGTCAGCTGCGCCCGGGTCGCCGGAGGAGAACCAGACCGCAAGCTGGTCGGGCGGCTTCGCGGGTCGGTGCTGCTCTGCGGTCCGTTGCTGGCGCGATTGGGGCAGGTGCGGTTGGCGCCACCCGGAGGTGACTTTCCGGCGCGACGAACCTTGTCGGCTCATCTGCAGGCACTCGAGGCGATGGGTGTGCGACGTCGAGAGCAGACCGGCACGGACTATGTGCTCGAGGCGCCGGACGGGCTCGCACCGGCGTCGGTGTATCTCGAGGAGGCGTCGGTCACCGGCACCGAGACAGCCTTGCTGGCGGCGGCGGCCGCGCCGGGGGAGAGTGAGATCCGCCACGCGGCGTGCGAGCCACACGTGGTCGAGTTGTGCCGGTTTCTGACCGAGATGGGCGCCGAAGTGGAAGGCGCCGGAACGTCAACCATCAGGATCGCCGGTGGACGTCGGTTGGTCGGTACCGAGCATCGGCTGAACGGAGACTATATCGAGGCGGGGAGCTGGGTGGTTGCGGCGGCGGTGACCGGTGGGGAGCTCGAAGTGCGTGGCGCATGTGCCGGAGACCTGGAACCGATCGTCACGGTGTTGAAGCGGATGCAGGTCGACTGCGATCTCGACCATGACCGGCTGTTGTCACGACCATCGTCGCCGGTGGCGGTCCGTCAGGTCACCACGGCGCCGTGGCCGGGGTTTCCCAGCGACATGGTCAGCTTGGTGAGTGTGCTGGCCACGCAGGCGCGGGGGCGCACGCTGATTCACGACTGGATGTATGAGTTGCGCCTGTTTGCACTCGAACAGCTGAGTGGCATGGGCGCCAATCTGTTTCTCTGCGACCCGCATCGCATGATTGTCGACGGGCCGGCACCGCTCACGGGGCGGACGCTCGACAGTCGGGATCTCCGGTCTGGCATGGCACTGATTGCGGCCGCGCTGGCTGCGACCGGAACGAGCCGGATTCACCCGCTGGAGACGGTCGAGCGTGGCTACGCGCAGCTGATCGAGCGTTTGTCGGCGCTGGGTGCGAAGATCGAGGTCGAAGACGTCTAGGGTGTGAGCCTCTGGCGTGAGCCAGCCAAGGAGCCAAGCGCACGAAACGTCCAGCGGGCTTACTGCGGAGGTGGCGGGTTCGTGGGCGGCGGCAAGATCGGGGCGGCGCCGGCGTCCGGCTGGTTGTTGGGCTGAACGGCGTTTGGCTGGAGCCCAAGTGTCGTAGGAGCAGGCAGGGGAGCCGCGATGTCCAGCCCCGCACCGGTGTCCCGCTCGACGCGAAAGGCCCGCAGATCCGCTTCGTCGAGATCGAGCACGCGGATAATCCGCGGCGTCAGCGTGACGATGATGTCGGTCTCCTGCGTCTCCCGCCGACTGCGGGCGAACAGCCGGCCGATCACCGGGATATCACTCAGCCCCGGTATCCCCTCGAGCACTTCGCGCTCGTCGTCCCTGATCAGGCCCGCAAGAATGTTCGTTTCGCCGTCATGCAGCCGGATCGTCGTGTTGATCGACCGGTTGCCGAATGTTGGCAGGCCTCCAAAGCCGGTGCCGGAGATGTTGCTGATTTCGATGTTGAGATCCAGCGAGACGTCGTCGTTGTGGTGGGTGTAGGGCGTAATGTCGATGTTGACCCCGATATCCTCATATTGGAACGAAGTGATCGGCTGTTGCTGGATGCCACCGGCCGCAAATGGTGCGAATGTGGTGACTGGCACCGGGACCCGCTCGCCGAAGCGCGCCTGCGCGGTCTGTCCCTCCGACGTGCGCAGGTGCGGGTTGGCGAGTGCCCGCGTGTTGGCATCTCGCTTCAGTAACCGGTAGAAGAGCCCGGGCAGGTTGGCCACGAAGACATCGGCCCGCGACACGTTCACGAGATCGTCGAGCGAGAACCCGCCGGTCTCGTCGAGCGCAGCGAACCCGTCGATGCCAGGCGAGCCGGGCGAAGCGAACTGCAGACCGTACTCGCGCAATTGCTGCCGGTCGACCTCCAGCAGCTCCACGTTGATGACTATCTCCGGGCGTGCCTTGTCGATCGCCGCGATGAGCCGGGCGGCGGCCGCCAGGCGCTCAGGGGTGTCTTTGATCGAAATCGCGCGGGTGGCGGTCAGTGGCGCCAGCCGGCGCAGATCGATGACCAGCCGCAGCAGGTCCATCGTTTCCCCGACATCGGCGTTGCTGAGATAGAAGGTCTGGACGACCTCTTCCTCGTATTCGCGCCGTTTGGCCGGTGTGTCGGGAATCACCGTGACCGTTTGCGGTGCGGTGACCCGGTAAAAGTTGCGTGTGGAGCGTGCCACGGACGTGAGCGCCGTCTTCAGCGATGCGCCGCGGAGGTCAATCGACATCGTGTCGTTGACGAATGCCGGGTCGAAGATGACGTTGACGTCGGCGAACTGACCAAGCGCCGAGAAGACGTCGCGTGTGCTCGATTCTCGAAACACGAGCGAGTCGGGGAGGACGCCCTCTGGCAGGTCGAGCCCGACCGGGGGCATGGTACGGGTGCGTTCGACCAGCGCCTCGAGCTCGGTCTGTCCTTCCGCGCGTGCGATGAGCCGGGTCTGAACGGCGAGTCGCATGTCGCGGAGGGCGTCCTGGATCTCTCCGCTCTCCGGGTTCATCTCGATCGCGATCTGGTACTCGAGGAGCGCGTCGTCGTAGTTGCCGAGACTGCCATGGCGGCGCCCCTGTGAGTAGTGGTGCAGAGCAGCACGGAGTCTGGCGCGTTCGAGATCGCGCTGTAGCGCACGGTCGCCGGGTCGTTCCTGCAGCGCCCTGGTGTACTCGACGACCGCCTGGTCGTAGTTCTCGGCCTGCTCCGCGGTCCGGGCGCGCTCGCGCGCGCCTGTCGCGCATCCGGCGATCCAGACACAGAGCAGCAGTGTCGCGAGCAGCGCCCACCCGGCCCGCCTCGGCGGGCAGCTATTGCAGCGGATCGGGCTGGGTAGTGTCGATGACATCGGTTCCGGGTGGGATATCGAATATAAACGGCTTATCGGACAAATCCTGGTTTTCCTGCAGGTTCGAGAAGACGAAGGTCGAAACGCCGCCCTGTAGATCGTTCGAGATGAGACGCAAGATCGCCATCGTCCTGGCGTCCAGGACCAGGGTCAGAAACTCGAAATCGCGTTCGGTCCTGGTCGGGGTGAGCCGGATCACGTAACTCTCCGGGGGCGGGTCCTGAACGGTGTCGTACACCGCCGTGAAGTCCCTGACGACGTCGCCGGCTCCAGCGAGAAAAAGCATCGCCGTGGTCGCCTCGTTGTTTTCCGGAAGACGGCCAATGATGGCCTGACTGTCTTCCGGTAAAAAAAACACGGTCCGTTCGCCATCGGACAGAAACAGCTTGGGCTCCGGTTCCCGGTAGTCCCAGCGCATGCGCCACGGCTTCTTCACCTGCACGGTGCCCTTTTCCTCGAGACGCGAGCGAAGCATGCTGCTTTCGTAGGTGTGTATGAAATCGGCTGAAAAGTCGAGGACCAGGTCGTAACGTCGTTGCAGCGCCTCCTGAAGCTCCTCGGGCGAGGGCGCCGGTGGCTGAGCCTGGCACGGGCTTCCGAGCATGAGCCACACGGCTGCGATGGGGACGGGGAGCGACCGGGGGGCGCAGCTTCGCATCCTCATCTTCGAGTTTCGAGTAATCGCAGGCGCGCCGCTGGTGCGAAAAACGCGGGGCGTGGGGCGCCCCGTTGGTGATGCTAGCCCTTCAGCCCGCCAGCCTTCGGCGGGGCCTGCTTCGGCGCCTCCTTGGTGTCGGTCGGAAACTTCGCGGTGACCCACTCAGCCAGTCCGCCCTCCAGCGCGCACGCGCGGTAGCCCTTTCGGATGAGCGCGGCGGCCACGCGCGCGCTGACGAGCTCTTCCGGGTCCGAGTCGTAGGCTACGACTTCTCGGTCGGTGGACAGAACGGACGTATCCGGGGCATGAGGGTCTATGCGCACGGCACCGGGCAGTGTGACGGTGCTGTGCTCGTAGGGGTACTTCAACCGGGCGTCGAGAATGGTCGGCAGGCTCCCCGAGTTTCCCTCGATCCGCGCCTTCAAGTCTTCTTTCGTGATCCGTGGTACCGACATGCTGGTGTGTGCTCCAAGACAGGATGGCGGCTTCAACTGCGCCAGGTCAGGTCGTCTCAGTCAATGTCAATTCAACGAGCAGGCGCCGGCGCCGCGCGGGTCTCCGCAGGTGCCGCAGGCCGGCGCGGCGGACGGCGTCCTGCTGGCGCCTCCACGGCCGACGGCGAAGGGCGAGAGCCGCTTCCGGAGGGAGTCACTGTCGCAGGCCGGGCACACCGGAGTGGTGCCGCCATAGACCAGCAGCTCGAAATCGCGGCGGCATTCGTCGCATTGGTATTCGTAAATCGGCATCAAATCGCCTCAAATCAGAATGATAGCATGAAGCTCGATGCCCGTTCCGTCGGCCAGTCGGCACGTTGCGCGCCTACTGCGCGAAATCCTGACCAGTCGCGTCTATGACGTCGCGCGGGAGACCTCCCTCGACTCTGCCGAGGGTCTGTCGGCTCGTGTCGGGGCGGAGGTGCTGCTGAAACGGGAAGATCTCCAACCGGTGTTCAGCTTCAAGCTCCGGGGCGCCTACAACAAGGTTGCGCACCTGTCTGAAGACGAGCGGGCGCGCGGCGTGGTCTGTGCCAGCGCCGGCAACCACGCTCAGGGGGTCGCCTATGCGGCGCGGGCGCTCGGGGTCGACGCGGTTGTCGTGATGCCGCAGACGACGCCCGAGATCAAGGTGCGGGCGGTTCGTGGCATGGACGCGGAGGTCGTACTGGTTGGCGATGACTACACTGCGGCCCAGCGTCACGCCGACGCACTGGGCGCCGAGCGCGGTCTGTCGTTTGTGCATCCCTTCGACGACCCGCTGGTGGTGGCGGGGCAGGGGACGATTGCCGACGAGCTGCGACGGCAGTGCCGCGGTCGACTGAGCGCGGTGTTCGTGCCGATCGGTGGCGGAGGGTTGATTGCCGGCATTGCGGGATACTTCAAGACGTTGATGCCGGAGGTGCGTGTGATCGGCGTCGAGCCGTTCGACTCCGACGCCATGTATCAGTCGCTGGCGGCGGGACACCGGGTCGAGCTGGACCACGTGGGCATCTTCGCCGATGGCACGGCGGTCCGCCAGGTCGGGGAGCTGACGTTCTCGGTCGTCAAGGATCTGGTCGACGAGGTCGTCCGGGTGTCGAACGACGAAATCTGTGCCGCGATCAAGGACATCTTCGATGATACACGGTCGATCATGGAACCGGCCGGAGCGCTGGCGGTAGCCGGACTCAAGACCTGGACGGCGGTGCATCGCGAGGCCGACCAGCGCCTGGTCGCGATTCTCAGCGGCGCAAACATGAACTTCGACCGGCTGCGGTTTGTGGCAGAGCGGGCGGAGCTGGGCGAGGCCCGGGAGGCGGTCTTCGGGGTCACGATACCGGAGCGGGCTGGGGCATTTCGCGAGTTCTGCGCCGCAATCGGGCCGCGCGTGATCACCGAGTTCAACTATCGACTCAGTGGGCGAGAGCAGGCCCACATCTTCGTCGGGGTCGGGACCACGTCACGTGAGGATGCGGCGGTGTTGCGTGAGCAATTGGGCCAGCAAGGCTACGACACGGTGGACCTATCGGACGACGAAATGGCGAAGCTGCATGTGCGCCACATGGTCGGTGGCCGGGTCGCCGGGGTGCGGCAGGAACGGGCCTGCCGATTCGAGTTCCCCGAGCGGCCGGGTGCGCTGATGGACTTTCTCGAGAGTCTGAGCGGCCGATGGAACATCAGCCTGTTCCACTACCGCAACCACGGCGCCGATTTTGGTCGCGTGCTGGCCTCGTTCGAGGTGCCGGATGACGAACTGGAGCAGTTCGAGCTGTTCCTGAGCGGACTTGGCTACCACTATGAGCTGCAGTCTGGCAATGTGGCCTACGACATGTTTCTCGCGTGAATGGTGCGCGAACAGTCTGGGCGTGGCGATGGTTGTCCGGGCATTGTGAGTCCGCGTCAAGACACGGCCACGGCGTGCTCGTCGATGGCGCGCCGCACCGCGTCATAGTCGTTGGGGAGGTCCACTGGCGAATTGGCGTAGTGGGGTGTGATGTCTGGCAGACGGCTCTCGTGGTAGCCGAGCTTGAAGTCGGTGAACTTGAGCCCGCTGGCCGTCGACACGACGACGACACGCGCTGAGGCATCGATGAGTCCGCGCTCGCGCAATTTGATCAGAACAGCCAGCGCAACACCGGTGTGGGGGCAGTTGTACAGACCAGTGCGGTCGGCCCGGGCCGCAGCCTCCGCCAGTTCCGCCTCCGACGCCTGTTCCACGATGCCCCGGTGGTGCTGCAGGGTCCGGATCGCTTTGCGCACCGACACCGGGTTGCCGATCTGGATCGCCGACGCCTGAGTCGGCTTCGCGGCGACCGGTTCGAACACCCAATCGTTCTGGTACGCGCGGAAGAGCGGGTTTGCAGCCTCCGCCTGTGCCACGACAAGCTGCGGTTGCTTGTTAATCAGACCCAGCGCCGCCATCATGTCGAACCCGGCGCCGAGCGCACTGACATTCCCCAGGTTCCCTCCGGGAATGATGACCACGTCGGGAATCTGCCAATCGAGCTGCTGCACGATCTCGATGGCCACCGTCTTCTGGCCCTCGAGCCGCAGGCTGTTCATCGAGTTGGCGAGGTAGATGCCCTCGTCCTGTGACAGACGCTGCACAATCGCCATACAGCCATCGAAGTCGGTATCGAGCGACAGCACGAGCGCGCCATTGGCAATTGGCTGCAGAAGCTGCGCGGTCGAGACCTTGCCGCGCGGGAGCAGCACGATGGCGGGGATACCGCCGGCGGCGGCGTAGGCGGCGAGCGAGGCCGATGTATCGCCGGTCGAGGCGCAGGCGACAGCACGAATGGTGCCGCCGTCCTTGATGATCTGTTGCACGACCGAGACCAACACGGTCATACCTAGATCCTTGAACGAGCCGGTGTGGGAGTTGCCGCACAGCTTCACCCACAGGTCGTGCATGCCGAGCTCACGCCCGAACCGCTCGGCCCAGAGCAGGTTGGTGCCACCCTCGTCCATCGAGACGACCGATTCGTCCCTGATGTCCGGGCAGACCCATTCCTTCTTGCCCCAGACCGACGACCCATATGGCCAGGTGGTGCGTTTGTAGCGCTCGTCGAAGAGCCGCATCCACGCGACGGCCGACCGGTCGGTCAGCGCGTCGAGGTCGTGGGAGACCTCGAGCAGATCGGAGCACGTCGGACAGCGGTAAATCGGGTTCCACAAGGGATATTCTCCAGGGCACCCGGCGATGCAGCGGAATACCGCACGATAGGCCATCCCTCAGTTATACCGCAGGTGGCTCGACATCCTCACCGAAGAAGCGGCGGCGGGTCGCCTCGTCGCTGGGAGTATCCGGCTCCAGGGCGATGTAGTCGAGCGAACGCGACCGGTCGGTCTGCATGAGCGGAAACGTGCGCGCCCGCGCCGCGTGACGCCTCACAGTGGTTTCTCAACTGTGGGCACCGTGCTCCCCTTGTGGTTGAAGGGGATTTTGGTCGTGTCGGTCAGCCGCGCTCGGTGACCGCGTGGTTGGGCGGTGGCGGCAGCGCCGTCTTTCGGCCGCCCGCGCGTTCCCCGGCGAGTAGTGCGTCGGCGTCTCGATAGGCGTAGATGACCGGGGCTTCTTGTTGCATCAGCCCGCCGGTGTCGGCGGTCGGTCCGTAGGTGCTATGGAGGTCGCGATTCAGTATGCGAAGCAGGGTGGTCTGTTGCCCTCGATGATGGGCCGTATGGGCGATACGGCGGGCCATGATCCAGGCGCGGCTCCGTTGGGTGTCGAAGAACGACACCACGGCCTGCCACCACGCGTCCTCGCGACCCTTCAGCTCCTCGAGCCGCTTGTTCGAGTCGGTGGCGTAGCGCTCGATGAACCCCAGCCGTGTCTCGTCATCATCATCAGGGAGCGGTGGGGCGTCCACATCGATGCCGAGCATGTTCTTGAACCAGAGATTCTCGCCGACGCACTGATGCACCATGTGCTCGCGGGCGTTCCGGCCTCGCTGGTCGGTCGCATGCGGGCGTATCTTCAGATCTTCGTCCCGGAACATGCTCCAGGCGCTCAGCACCTTGAGTCGCTCCGTTTCGTATGTATCGATCAGAAAATCGTAGGTCATGCCGTCGACCACGCGCGCCAATTGGCTGTGTTCGGGTGTTAGACGCTTGAGCCTTGATAAAGGATTCAGCTTGGACGCGCCGGCGGACCGGATGGCCGGACACGCCACGACACCGCGCGACCCTGTATGACGGGCGTCATGGCGCGAGGCGGCTCAAAGTCTCCACGGTGGAGCATCTGGCCCTGACAGCATCTCACTTGCGCTCGATCAGTTTCAGCGGATACCCCGTTTTGTCGAAGAGCGGGACTGGCGTTGCCTCGTTCAAGTCCTGGTGCAGGCACGCCGATTCCAGGTTCAGAAGTGCCCGGGATCTGCCTGGTGCGGTCCGTCGGCCATAGGTTGCGCCGTCTGGAGATCCTCAGCCTTGTGCAGACATGTCTGATCCGGTATCCGCTGCTCTGGAGTCCCGCTGGCATGTCGATGTGGACACAGAGACCAGGTGTTTCGTACTGCGCGTCTCCGGAGTGGTCCATGCGAGCCAGATGGCCTTGGCGATCGGCGACCTCGTCAATCATCCCGGCTATGACCCCAGCTTTGACGGGCTGTTCGATGTGCGAAAGGCTCGAAGTCGAATCAGACCACGCGACTTGAAGGCCGTGTTGGACGTCCTACGAAGACGGCGACAGATCGGACTGGGGCGCAGAGCGTTTCTCATCAGATCGCCAAAGGATGCGGCCCTGGCGATGATCTACGGGAGGATCGTAACCTCCCATGAAAGCCGGGTCTTTACGACTGAGGAAGCAGCGTGTGAATGGCTCCGGATGTCAGCAAACTGGCGCGACATCTCCCACTGCCGGAGTGAGCGCCTCAACGCCATGGTCGAACCGGTCGCCGCGGCGCCCTTGACGCCCGACAGTCGCGCAACAGGGCTGGGTGGCCCCTTCCATGAACCGTCAGCGTGTCCAGAGCATCCTGATCGTCGACGATGATCCAAGCGTGGCCGACACGTTCTCGCGCCTGCTGCGCCTGGAACGATTCACGACCTACACCGCCTTCAATCCGCACCGCGGTCACATCGCGGGCCGGCTCGAGCGCTGAGTCCAGCGTCACCCGCTCGCCCTGTTTCTGGCTGCCTGACTTCTGGATCGCTGATCTCTAAACGGAGAGCCGGATGAGGACTCCATGCACTTCACCGGCTCGACAGCCGGCGCCAGATCGCCCACCCGACGGCGGTCCCGACGCTGCCAGTGATGACGGCGCCAAGCAGCTCGCCAGTGGAGCCCAACAGGCCGGAGGTCGTCATTCCGAAGATGGCACCGAACACGGCGCAGGCCACGAGGGTCACGGTGACCTTCATCCCGCGGTTCATTGGGGCAGCTCCCTCACGAGCGGACCTCCAGACAGCAGTGGCGGGTGAAACCGCATCCAACGACAATCGCAACGGCGGACGTGGCGGCCACAGGTCGGACGAGCCGCCTCATCTGGACCCCACACAGAGTTTCGGCGCGGGAGCGTCGATTCTAGCCCGGTTTGGTCTGTCCGGTATAACGGTGTAGCCCGTCCGTCCGCTCCTCCGCAACGGCGAGGTCAAGCCGTTGTATTGCCCAAAGTCTTCCCGGTGTTCCCACGTCCGATACTACGACCTCCGGGTGAACGGTCGCCGGTATCGAGTGAGCACCGAGACCTCCGGAGCGTCGGAAGATCCGGTCTTGACGTCATCCCAGGGTGCGGGCATTCTCGGCACGACGCGCTCGGTCGGAATGGCGATCCGCTTGTCTAGGCTGGCTGTGTCGCTGCGAATCTGGCGGGGTGACGGAGGCAGTGGAGCGCCGTCCTGCGCCATACGGGAGGCTGTTCAGACCGTGGGAGGATGATGTGAATACCGATGGTGAGCGGATTGATGCCCTGGAAACGCACCTGGCATTCCAGGGCGATACCATGCGGCAGTTGAATGATGCGCTGGTGGCGCAGCAGGACCGCATCGATCAGATGCAAGCGAAGCTCGAACAGCTCATCGCGACCGTGCGGGACGGGATGAACGACGCGCGGATCACCCCCGCGGACGAGCTGCCCCCACACTACTGATCTCAGGACATCTATCATGTGGGTACTCCTGTTCCCTATGAACTGCTAGCAACGCGCCGTCACCGGTAAGAATGTCTCTACCCGCGTCGATATTCCTGCGGTTGGCTGATGACATGAGCGAAGACCCTTGTCGTGCAGACGACCAGCACTCGCGCGTGAACTACCGGCGCCTCATCGCGTGGGAGAAGCGGATAGCGCGGGAGGCGCCGTTCCTCCTGTCGCTGCGGGACCGCGCTCCGGAGCGCTCGGTGATCGACGTCGGCTGCGGCACCGGAGAGCACGTCGCGTTCTTCGCGGCAGCAGATATGCGCGCCGTCGGACTGGATCGTTCCGAAACGATGATCCGGGCGGCCAAGGACCACGAGGCGGCTGGCACGGGCCGCTTTGTCGTCGGTGACGCGATGGAGGCGCGCGCGGCGCTCGGCGACGAGCCGCCCTTCGGTCTTGCGACCTGCCTCGGCAACATGCTGCCGCACATGGAGGAGGACGCGGACCTCTCGCGCTTCCTCGCGTCGCTGCACGATATCCTGCTGCCCGGCGGTCTGCTCTTGATCCAGATTCTCAACTACGAAGGCCTCCTGGCGACCGGCAGGCGATATCTCCCGGTGAATCTGCGTCCGGGGGGCGATGGCAAGGAGATCGTGTTCTTGCGGCTGATGTCGCCCTCCGAGGACGGGCGGCGGGTGCTGTTCTTTCCGGCAACGCTCGAGCTCGACCCGGTCGCCGAGGAACCACTCACGGTCACGACGTCGCGACGCGTGGAGCTGCGCTCCTGGACACGCGCCGACCTGGCCCCGGCGCTTGCCGCGGCCGGCTTCGTGGCTGTGTTCCACGGGGACATGACTGGCGGGGAGTTCGTCCTGGAGGATTCACCTGACCTGGTGGTCGTTGCCATGCGCTCATGACTCGCACCCGCGCGGATCATGGATTTGGGCATGCCGGCCATGACGGCGCCGGATACCGACGCCTGAGTTGTTCGTGGGTCTTCGGCGCTCTCCGGGGAGGATACTCCTCCTATAATCCGTGCAAGGCGGGAGCAACGATGGATACGGCCGCGAGTGGCTGGCAGACATCAGGAACTGAGAGGACGCCATGATCGTCTCTTCGCACGGCACCCATCGCACGCTGTTCGTGCTCGTGAGTGCCACTGTTGCGCTCGTGTTGGCCATCAGGGTGGGCGGGGCTCAGACAACGGCACCGGATGGGCGTGAGGTGCCGGCACGCATGCTGCCGGTGCCGAACACCGTCAGCCTGGAATTGCAGCAGCTTCTTGCGGCACCGATCCCCGGGAACTGGAACACGCCGCCGAACACGCCCGAAGAGTGGGACGCGTTCGCGGCGCAGATCGACCGGGCCCCACGGGATCCCCAGCCTCTCCTGGACCGGTTCGACATTAGATTCGAGCCGATGGTCGTCAATGGCATACCGGCCTACATGATGGCGTCGAGCGTCATCCCTCCGGAGAACCGCGACAGGCTACTCATGCATCTTCACGGTGGCTGTTACATGATGGGTGGAGGCGTCGCCGCGATGTACGAGGGTGCCATGCTGGCTGGATTCGGCCACTTCAGGGTGCTCTCAATCGACTATCGCAGGCCGCCTGCATTTCCCTACCCCGCCGCGCTCGACGACGCGGTGTCGGCATGGCAGGGCGCGCTGGAAATCGCGGACGCGAAGAAGATGGGGATCTTTGGCGCGTCGGCTGGAGGCGCACTGACTCTCTCGACGGTGTTGCGTCTCAAGCAAGGGGGGCTGCCGCTTCCGGCTGCCATCGCTCCAGGCACGCCCATGTCCGACCTGACCAAGAGCAGTGATTCCTTCTACACGAACCGCCTGGTGGACAATGTCCTGATGGGGACGTAAGCCCGTTGCCAGGCCATGGCCGAGGTCTATGCCGATGGCCACGATCTGGCGGATCCGATGCTCTCGCCCGTCTACGGAGATATGAACGGCTTTCCGCCGGCGGTTCTCACCACAGGCACACGCGACCTCTTGCTGAGTGATACGGTTCGCGTGCATCGTAATCTTCGACGAGCCGGCGTAGACGCCGAACTGCATGTGTACGAGGCCCAGGCACACGCGAACTATGTTCGCGATATTCCAGAGGCTCGAGAGGCGTTCGAGGAAATGGCCCGCTTCTTTGACACGCATCTCGACAGATAGAAGGTACGATGGGCTACTAGGCCGAAGGTCAACGGCGGATCGTCAGAGATGTTGCTATGAAGATAGTCAAGAGAGCGATAACCGCTGTGCTCTGATGTCTTCTATCGTCATCCAGTAGCTACCCTCCCGCCACCACCGGCCGAATATCGCGAGTTTCTGCACAGTCGTGCGGACCCGATGGGCACAGAAACGGTCACATTGAGATTCGTCACCAAGCCCCGCAGATCCCTGACCTGGGATTCTGGCCCCAAGACCTCGTCCCACACCGCTGTTCCCGCATAATTGGTCGATTCTTCCAGGCCACTATGTCACTCAGTCCCGGTGCCAGCCTCGGGAGCCATGATGTGACCGCCCTGATTCGGAAGGGCGGGATAGGGCCAGCCCTCGATAACCGCGATATTGCACAAGGCTCGTTCGGCGCACGTCGATGCAGGATGGAGGGCGTCGTGGACGAGGAAAAGAAGGACGAGGCGATCACGGACAGCGCCAACACCGAAGACCCACAGGCGGAGACGACCGCTCAGGAAGCGGAGTCCCCGAGAGGCACTGCGGGGCTGGAGCGAGTTGACCAATAACGTCCATCACGAGAGCCTGTCGTGCCTCGCCGATCTTCCGAGCGAGGTACAGGCGTTAGGAGACCAGGGCGGCACAATTGAGGATACGCTTGCCCTGGTGGTGACTGAGTGGTACGCCGCTCTCCGAGCCTCGGTAGCGGATCGGGCACTCTGAGCACCCCAACAGGCAGCCATGCGGCGCTTCCTCGTCCAACCGTGGGGGCGGCCGCTATCATGAGGCGACCGTCGTGGGCATCGTCCAGAGCGTGACGAACGCCTTCACGGCGTTGGATGAGATCGTCGAGACCAGCGAGCAACACCGCTGTCTCGACGACTGGCTAGTGCTGTGCGTCGTGGATGAGAAGCGGCAGCCTGTGCTGGCGTGACTCCCAAGGTTCAGTGGATGCGGGAAAGGTTGTAGCATTTGAAGTGCAGCGCCACGGCGTGAGCGTGTCCAACGTGAAAAGGACCATGTCATGGAACAGAGAATCGGCGTCAATGATGTCGCACCTCGACCGGAACCCGAAGCGCCGCGGTGGTTCACGACGGACGCGGAACGCCGAGCCTTTGGCTGGGTCGCCATCATAGTCTCGCTGGTG
>MPLZ02123347.1_pt1 | contig 49270 bp, 42 predicted proteins | sample 1617311 | NCBI WGS metagenome assembly MPLZ02 (sample SAMN05944806, study PRJNA350692) | marine metagenome | biome: marine; feature: ODZ; material: water; isolation source: 160 m water sample filtered on 0.2 um supor filter | place: Pacific Ocean | collected 2012-04-08 | depth 160m m | reverse complement strand
GCCCTCGAACGAGCTCGACTTCGGCCTGGCGCAACTTGGTGATGATTGGCTCCGGCGTGTAGCGTTGTCTCGGCACTTCCAGCTCCCTTTCGACCCAAAATCCTCTCCCTAGTTTTGGACCGGTTTGAGGGGGCACGGGCAAACAAGGCAAAAGATGAAAAGTCGATGCGGTTAGCACTCCGTACGGCCCAGTTGGGTCGCGAAGAGCTTCGGACAGGCCTCACGGAATCGCACATCGTGCGTGTCGGCCCAGTCGCGGACCTTGTCGTTGAACACGGGGGAATCGTCGCGCAGCTCGGGGAACTGCGTGCGCTCCTTCGCGGGAACGGCCATCAGCACGATCTCCGCGCCGGATTGCCGGACGCCGAGCACCAGTTGCTGTAGATACGCATCGGTGAGCGGTGCGATCCGAGACGCCAACGTTCGTTTCGGATCTTACTGCGAGCTGCCGTCTTGGATGCGGCACCGCTGAGCCGAGCGCCATCTTGCAATTCCTCGGGGCCGTGCAGTATCCTCACTAAAAGGCGAAGAAAACACGAAAACATAATCCATGAAATTAACGAAATCCGAGCTGGAGGAGCTGCTGCGGGCCAAAAAGCTCGGAAATACCCTCTGTTCAGCTCATGACCGTGGTTCCGATCTGGCCCCGACGAGCATCTCCGCGCTGGATGCGGAACTTGGGGGTGGGCTGCCCCGAGGGGAGCTTTCGGAGATCGTCGGGGCCCGCTCGTCCGGCCGGACGGGCACATTGTGTGCGGCGCTCGCGGCCGCGACCAGCCGTGGCGAACTGGCCGCGCTCGTCGACACGCTCGACCAGTTCGACCCGGAGTCGGCGGCCGCCGCCGGGATCGATCTGTCACGTCTCCTCTGGATCCGGGGGCGTCCGGGTAGCCGTGATGAGGGCGCGTGGCGTGCCGTGAACCGCGCACTCAAGGCGCTGGGGCTCTTGCTCCATGCGGGTGGTTTCGGCGTGGTCGCGCTGGACTTGGGCGATCTGCCCGAGCGCACCCTCCGTCGGATTCCGTTCACGACATGGATCCGATTGCCACGCGCCATCGAGGGGCGCCCGACCGCCTGCGTGCTGGTGGGCGACCGACCGATCGCGCGGAGTGCCGGCGGGATGACGTTGCGTTTGCAGCCCGTCGAGGGGGGCGTCCGCTGGTCCGGTTCTGTGGCGCGGGACCATAACGGCCATGGCGGATTGCTGCAAGGACTCGAGGTGGCCGTTCGGGTGATCGGCGCTCGGCGTCCACACGGTCGGCGTCCTCGGTCATTGTTCATCTCCGCCGGCGAGGCAGGGACGGCGCTGTTCAGCGCGTGACGGGTGAGGAGATGTTCGCGAGTGTGCACGCGTCGACGTCCGAAGGGAGTTCGCACGACGATCTCCTCCGTCTGGGTCGCGACTTCAGCCCACGGCTCGAAGTGATCGATCGCTACACCGTCGTGCTGGATGTCACAGACCTGCAAGGGATGTGGGGTGACGCCCGGGCCATTGGCGACGCGATAGGCCAGGCGGCCGGCGAGCGAGGGCTCCGGTGTCGGGTCGCGCTGGCGGCGACACGGATCGCGGCGGTGCTGCTGGTGCACGGCCGTGCCGACCCACTCACGGTCATCGAGCCTGGTGATGAAGCGGTGGCCGTGGCCGCGCTGCCACTGGACTTGCTCGAGCGCGTGGTGGCGCTCGAGTCGACGCGGGGCGCGGCGCCGCCCGCCACGGCGGGCGATCGCTGGGCCACGATTCCCGTGCGCACGCGGTTCGGTCGTTCACCGGCCGCGAAGCGATACCGGGAGGCGCAGCGGCGCATGGGTCGGATGATCCAGGTGCTGCGACGGTGGGGGCTTGCGACGCTCGGGGATCTGGCGGCGCTGCCGCGCGACGCGTTGTTCTCGCGGCTGGGTGCGGACGGCGTGGCCTGGCAGCGGTGCGCGCGTGGCGAGGAGTCGCGACCACTCGTGCCCATGCCTGAAGATTGTCCCTTCGAGGCGGAGATCGACCTCGAGTGGCCGATCGAAGGGGTCGAGCCGCTCGCGTTCGTGCTCGGCCGGGTGCTCGAACCGCTCGCGGCGCGGCTCGCGCGAGAGGACGCCGCGGCTGCGGTCCTGACCGTCCGGCTCTGGCTGGTCACGCGCGTCTGGCACACGCGGACCTTGGAACTGCCCGCGCCGATCCGCGACCCTCGCGTGCTGCGCACGCTGCTCGTGCTCGATCTCGAATCCCATCCGCCGCCGGCAGGCATCGACCGCGTGGGAGTGGCCCTGGTCCCCGCGCCGGCGCGAATCGTGCAATTTTCGCTGCTCGAGCAGGCCCTGCCCTCGGCGGAGCAGTTGTCGACGTTGCTGGCGCGGTTGACGGCGCTCATGGGGGTGGGGCGCTGCGGGGCGCCCGTGGTGGTCGACACGCACCGCCCCGGCGCCTTCGACATGCAGCCGTTTCAAGTCGGGGCTTCGCCCCGAACCCCCGCGCCACCCGGCATCGTGGACCAGTGGTCAGCGTCCAGAAGTGTCGTTATCACCATATTGCGGCGGTTTCGGAACCCGCTGGCGGCGCGGGTCTCGGTCGATCGTGGCTGTCCGGTACGGGTCTCGGCGGGCGGTGGCGTCGGCAGCCGCGCGGTCGAACGGTGCGCCGGCCCGTGGCGATCGTCGGGGCACTGGTGGGAGCACGGCACACCGGAGGCCACACGCCGGCACGCCGGCCGGTGGAGCCACGACGAGTGGGATGTGGCCCTGAGCGACGGTGGTGTCTACCGGATCTATCGCGATCGGGCAGCCGGCGGGTGGTTCGTGGCAGGAGTGCTCGACTGATGTACATCGAGCTGCATGCTGCGTCGGCGTTCTCGTTCCTCGACGGGGCGTCGACGCCCGAAGCGCTCGTCGACCGCGCGGCCGCGCTCGACTACCCAGCGCTCGCGCTGCTCGATCGCGATGGGGTCTACGGCGCGCCGCGGTTCCATCAGGCGGCGACGGCGGCCGGGATCACGCCGATCATCGGGAGCGAGTTGACGATCGCGGCACGGGAGACGGCGAACGGCACACACGGGTGGGGGGCGGCGTGTCTCTGGCGGCTGCCGGTCCTCGTCGAGTCGACGGAAGGGTATCGCAACCTGTGCCGCCTCGTGACCCGGATGAAACTGCGGGCGCCGAAGGGCGAAGGCGCGCTCACGCTCGAGGATTTCGATGGCGCGACGCGCGGACTCGTCGCGCTGGCCGGCCAGCCGGCGCTCGATAGCCAGCGGTACGGGGTCGGCGGGATGCTCGATCGGCTTCTTGGCCTGTTCGGTGCGGGCAACGTCTACGTCGAGGTGCAGCGGCATCTCCTCCGGGACGAGGAAGCCGACACGCAGGTGCTGGCGGCCCTCGCGTCGGCCTATCGCGTGCCGCTGCTGGCGACCAACGGCGTACGGTTCGCCACGGCGGCGGATCGCCCGCTCTACGATGTCTTGACCTGCGTGCGTCACAAGACGACGGTCGATCGCGCGGGCCGGCGGCTGGCGCGCAATGCCGAACGGTATCTGAAGCCGCCCGGTGAGATGGCCCGGTTGTTCCACGATCTGCCCGAGGCGCTCCAGGCCTCCGACGCGTTGGCCGAGCGGCTGCAGTACACGATGGCCGACCTCGGCTATCGCTTCCCGGACTATCCCGTGCCATCGGGCGAGACGGTGGCGTCGTTCCTCAGGAAGATCACGGAGGTCGGTGCGCGTGAGCGCTATCGGCCGTACCACGAGCGGGCTCGGCGCCAGATCGCGCGCGAGCTGGATCTCATCGAGAAGCTCGACCTGGCCGGCTATTTCCTCATCGTCTGGGACCTCGTCAACTTCTGCCGGCGGCAAGGGATTCTGGTGCAGGGCCGCGGCTCGGCGGCCAACAGCGCGGTCTGTTACAGCCTGGGCATCACCGCGGTCGATCCGGTCGGCATGGATCTGCTGTTCGAGCGGTTTCTCTCCGAAGAACGCGGGGAGTGGCCCGACATCGATCTCGACCTGCCGAGTGGCGACCGGCGCGAGTCCGTCATCCAGTACGTCTACGAGCGCTACGGGCAACTGGGTGCGGCGATGACCGCGAACGTCATCACCTATCGCGACCGTAGCGCCACCCGGGAGGTTGGCAAGGCGCTGGGGTTCGACACCGATCGGATCGACCGGTTGACCAAGCTGATGAGCCGGTTCGAGTGGACCGATCCCGAAGACACGCTGGCCCGGCATCTCAGCGGCGCGGGGTGCGACCCCGCCGATCCCCGGGTCCAGGCATTCGGCGCGCTCTGGCATCGGGTGCAGGACCTGCCGCGTCACCTGGGCCAGCATTCCGGCGGCATGGTGATCTGTCGGGGGCGGCTCGACGAGGTGGTGCCGCTCGAGAACGCCAGCATGCCCGGCCGCGTCGTGATCCAGTGGGACAAGGACGACTGTGCCGCCATGGGGATCGTCAAGGTCGATCTGCTGGGCCTCGGCATGATGGCCGTCCTGCAGGACGCGATCGCGCTCGTCAACGGGGATGGCGACGCGGATGGTGAGTCGGTCGGGGCGCGGGTGGACCTGGCGCATCTGCCTCCGGACGACCCCGACGTTTATCGGATGCTGCAGGAGGCCGACACGATCGGGGTCTTCCAGGTCGAGTCGCGCGCGCAGATGGCGACGTTGCCCCTGCTCCGGCCTGATCATTTTTACGACCTGGTCGTCGAGGTCGCGCTCATCCGTCCCGGACCGATCGTCGGCCAGATGGTGCATCCCTATCTGAAGCGGCGGGCCGGACGCGAACCGGTCGTCTATCCACACCCGTCGCTCGAGCCGATCTTGAAGCGCACCCTGGGCGTGCCGCTTTTCCAGGAGCAGTTACTGCGCATCGCGATGGTCGCGGCCGGGTTCTCCGGTGGTGAGGCGGAGGAGTTGCGGCGCGCCTTTGGGTTCAAGCGCTCGGTGAAGCGCATGGAGCGGATCGAGGCGCGCTTGCGCGAGGGGATGACGCGGCAGGGGATTACCGGCGCCGCGGCTGACGGAATCGTGCGGTCGATCACGTCGTTCGCGCTCTACGGGTTCCCGGAGTCGCACGCCGCGAGCTTCGCGTTGATCGCCTACGCAAGCGCGTATCTCAAGGCGCACTTCCCGGCGGCGTTCTACACCGCGCTGCTGAACAATCAGTCGATGGGGTTCTACCATCCCGCCACGCTGGTCAAGGATGCCCAGCGACGCGGCGTGCGGTTCGAGGAGATCGACGTGCAGCGCTCCCGCTGGGAGTGTGCGGTGGAAGCCGACGGCGCGATCCGGCTGGGACTGCGGTATGCGTCGGGGCTGCGGGAGGAGGTCGGGAGGAGGATTGAAGAGGGAGCGAGGCGGTCGGAGGCGGCAGGCGACCGAGCGGTGGAGGCCGTGCGGTGCCCCAAGTGTGGCAATGACGATCTGTCGATGATCGAGGTGGTGGAGCAGGGAGGAGACCGACGTCGGTTTTGCAGTAGTTGTGCGAATGCGTGGACTGGACACGACCGCAGGCAGCCGGAGGCCGGGGGCGGCCGGACGTCGGAAAGGTTTTCGTCTGTTGAAGATTTGATTGCCCGCACGGGGATCCACCGGGACGAACTGGCGACGCTGGCCGAGGTCGGCGCGCTCAATGCGTTCGGGCACGATCGGCGTAGCGCGCTGTGGCAGATCGAGCAGGCCATCCGGCCGGCGGGGGAGCTGTTCAAGGCCGGAGGCCGGAGGACGGAGGGAGGTGTTGCGGGAGGTGCCGTGGCTTCCGATCAAGGGCTGCGGGTGGCCGAGGAGCCGCCGTCACCGCTCGCCTCGATGACGCCGGTCGAGCGGGTCATTGCCGATTACGCTGGCACGGGGCTGACGCTTGGGCCGCATCCGATGGCGCTCAGACGCAGCGAATTGGCGATGCGCGGGGTGCTGCGCGCCGTCGATCTGTCCCGCGCGCGCAACGGACGGCGCGTGAGGGTCGCGGGCGCGGTCATCACGCGCCAGCGTCCCGGGACGGCCAAGGGATTTGTCTTCTTGACCCTCGAAGACGAGACCGGGATCGCCAATGTCATCGTGCGTCCGGGTCTGTTCGCTGCCGAGCGTCTCGCCGTGGCGGACGAGTCGTTTCTGATGGTCGAGGGGACGCTGCAGATCCAGGAGGGCGTGACGTCGGTGAAGGCCGAGTGGCTGCACGGGCTCGGTGGGCAGCGTCCGGCGATCGACTCGCACGATTGGAACTAGGCGTCAGGACGTCTTCGTCTCCCGATAGGCCGACAGGCGTTCGATGAAGTTCTCGCGCAGGTGGGCCTCGTGCAGTCGGCCTTCTTCCTCGACCGGTAAGGCCGGGAGCGCCCGTATCACCTCTTCGGCGAACACCCCCCGGCCCGTGGCTTCCGGACTGGTGCCATCGGCCCAGACGCGAACCCGGAATACGCCGCAGCTCGGCGAGTCGCTCTTGAAGACATAGCCGTCCAGGTCGAGCTGCGCGAAGTCCTTCACGCGGCGCCGAGCATGGGCGCGCATCCGCTCGGTGAGATCGACTTGGGTCTCGACCGACTCCATCCCGATCGACCCCGCCGCGCGGCGAACCAGCCGGATCGCCTCACGCGGTGTGCCGAGGCCGATTTCCATCTCGGGGCAGACGGCAATCCATTGGACCAATGGGCCGAGCGAGTCAATGAGCGACCCGTCACGCTTGTGCCCCCCGTCATGCCGGACCTCCTCCCCGAGGAGGCAGGACGAGATCCCGAGGCGGAGCGGCAAGGCGGCGGCTACGGCTGGCTGTTCAGGGAAATGCTGCCGTTGACTGTTTCCAGCTCGAGTTCCGGACCGCCGTCACCCAGCCGCCCGTCGAGCCGGCGTCGGCCGACCTCGCGGACCGTGAGCGGGAGGTCGGTGCGGATCCGGCCGTTGACGGTTCGTGCCCGGACGTTGGCGTTGACGTCCTCGGGAAGCGTTATCGAAATGCTCCCATTGACGGTCTCGAAACTTACGTCGTGATCCCAGTCGGCCCGGCCCATGTCGGCCTCGATGCTGCCATTCACGGTCTCCGCTTCCGCGCGGCCGCTCGTGGAGATGTCGATGGCGCCGTTCACCGTGGTGGCGATCACGTCGGAGTCGAGGTCTTCCGCTCGAATGCTGCCGTTCACGCTCCGGCCGGCGAAGGCGACGCCGTCGGGCACGCGGACCTCGAACTCGACCTTGACGTCGTTGTTCCGCACGCTCAGGCGGCCGCGGTCACCGGGCAGACACTCGTTACCTTCGCGTGGATACACGGCGCAGATCGTCACGCCGCCGTTGTGCTCGACGACTTCGATCCGCACCTCGTTCGGGTCGTCACGCCGGCCCGTTCGGGTGGCTGTCACCTCGACGTCGTCGCCCGACGTGCGGGTGGCCACGACCTGCCCGTTGATTCCCTTGATTTCTATGGCGTCGCCCTCGGCGATCTCACCGCTCCACTCGAAGCGTTCCACCGATTCCTGCGAGCCCTGCACGAGGTCCATCATCGCGTGACCCGCTTCGAGCGAGCAGCCCGAGAAGGCGGCGAAGGCGACGGCCAGACCAACCGACGAGAACCATCTATGCATGCGGATTCCTCCAGGCCAGATTTGGCATTCTGGGCCGTTAGACGGCGGACGGTGGGGGAAAGTTCACCGGGACGGCGATGGAGCCGACGTGCGCCAGGGGCTACGAGGCCGGTTCCACCGAGCCCTTGACGGTGGGGGTCCGGGTCGGCGGGATCTGCGGTTTTCGCCAGAAATCCATCGTCGAGACGCGGTGCACACAGCCGATCGTGCAGAAGGGCGCGCAGTCCTTCGGCTTCAGGAACTCCCGTCTTACGTCAGCCACCGTGTACTGGTCGAGCGGGATCGCCGGCTCCCCGCGCTGCTGCGAGCAGTAGTGCACGAGGCCGAATTCGCAGATATACAGGTAGCGGGCCCCGGCGCGGCAGCGCCAGGCATTCGGGCGGCCCTCGACGAGGTTGTCCTGGAACCCGGAGATGCCCGAGTAGAGGTTCTTGGCCACCTGCCGGGCGCCGCTGACGCGTGCCGAGACGTCGTCGAAGACGGCTCGTTCGGTGGGGCCGAGCGGCTTCAGGCGGCCCGATCCGTCGTGAATGATGCCGACCGACGTCGAGAAGCCGAGTTCGCGCGCCCGTCTCGTGATGGTCCGGGCGTCCTCCGGGTTCTTCACGCCGCCGCCCACGACCGAGTTGATGTTGACGTCGAACTCGGCGTGATCACGAAGTCCCTCGAGCTTCTTGTCGAGCAAGCGGAGACTCTTCTTTGACACCTCATCAGGCTTGATGTTGTCGATGCTGATCTGGAGAAAGTCGAGGCCCGCGTCGTTCAGCGCCGCGATCCGTTTGGGCGACAGGTAGTACCCGTTCGTGATGAGCCCAGCCATCATGCCGCGGGCGCGCACGGCGCCGAGGATCGTGTCGAGGTCGGGGTGCATCATCGGCTCGCCGCCGCTCATGGCGACGACGGAGCTGCCCAGCGCGGACAACCGGTCGAGCCGGCTGAGCATCGTGTCGAGCGGAACCGGCTCCGACACCTTGTCGTACTCGTTGCAGTAGCCGCAGTCGATGTTGCAGCGGCGCATCGGCACCATGTGGACGAGCAACGGGTGGGCGGTGTGGACGAGCCCCCGCGCGAACTCGCGCACGGCGCGCGCGTTCCGGTGGAGTTTCTTGAGAGTGCGCATCGATCTTCGCAATTATAACAGGATGCTCGCGATACAATCGTAGCGGTCGCGCAGTGGGGCGCGCTCCTACACGAACGCAGAGCGGAGGTGTCGGTGAGTCGTCGACGAACGTTGGAAGAGTACCGGGAACGCGCCAAGGGATTGATCGAGCGACGGAAATCCAAGATTCACGGGTGGGGCGTGTTTGCCACGGCGCGCATCAAACGCAGCACGAAGATCATCGACTACGCCGGGGAGAAGATTCCGCACAAGGAGAGCCGCCGGCGCGAGGACAAGTACCTGAGCAAGGGGCACATCTGGTGCTTCCACCTGAACAGCCGGTGGGTCCGAGACGCCGGCGTCGGGGGCAATGTCGCCCGGTTCATCAACCACAAGTGCGAGCCCAATTGCTGGGTCGACATCGAGGGCCACACGATCTGGATCCGCGCCGCGCGGAATATCCGGAAGGGCGAGGAGCTGAGCTACGACTACGAAACCGACGGGGACAAGATCATCCCGTGCCGGTGCTCGCCCGGTTGCACGCGCAAGCTCTGACACCGGTCGCATCCGAGGTGCGGCCTGACCCTCGGGGCCATTCAGATGCACCTGTTCTATCTGCACGGCTTCGCGTCGTCCGCCGGTTCGACGAAGGCGGCGTGGCTGGCCGAGCGCCTCGCGCCGTTCGGTCTATCCCTGCACTGCCCGGACTTCAACCAGCCCGACTTCCACGGTCTGACGACCTCGCGGATGATTGGGCAGGTCGACGATGCCATTGCCGCCCTGCCATCCGGTCCGGTCGTACTGATCGGATCCAGCCTGGGGGGCTTCGTGGCCTGGCACGCCGCAGCGCGACAGTCGGCGGCCGCGGCGCGCCGCACGCCGATCGAACGGTTGGTCTTGCTGGCCCCGGCGCTGGATTTCGGGGCGAACCGCCGGATGGGCGATCTCGACGCCGACGGCATCGATCGTTGGCGTGACGCCGGGTACCTGGACGTCTTCCACCATGCGTTCGGAGAGACGCTGCGCGTTGGCTACGAGCTGTATTCGGATGCCGCAGGCTACGACTCGTTTGCGGTCCAGGACAGTGACGCGCCGCCGACCGTCATCTTCCAGGGGCGTCGCGACGACGCGGTCGATCCCGCAATGGTCCAGCGGTTTTCGCGCGGGCGCGCGGCAGTCGAACTGCACCTGCTCGACGACGACCATCAACTGCACGACAGCCTCGAACTGATCTGGCGCCGCGTCGTGGAACTGCTCGAGCTGGAGCCCGGTGCATGAACGATCCGTTCGTCTCGCTCGTTGTGCCGGTGCTCGACGATGCGGCCGAACTCGAGTCGCTGCTCGACGCGCTGCCGCCGACGACCGACGCGCCGGGGCTCGAGGTCATCGTGGTCGACGGGGGTGCCGACCCGGCGCTCGGCCCGCTCCGTGACCGGTTCACCGAGGTTCGCTGGAGCGCTTCGCTGCCAGGCCGCGGCCGGCAGATGAATCACGGGGCCAGTCTGGCGCGTGGCCGCTGGTTGATCTTCGTCCACGCCGACACACGGCTGTCCCCGGGTTGGGACGGTGAGATCGCCCGTGCCGATGCGACGGCCGGCGTGGTCGGGGGCAGTTTCCGGTTCGCGCTGGAGACACCCGCCTGGCAGGCGCGACTCCTCGAGCGCGGCGTGAGGTGGCGGGTCCGCTGGCTCGACCTGCCCTACGGCGACCAGGCGCTCTTCGTGCGGCGCGAGGCCTTCGAGTCGGTCCGTGGTTACCGGGATTGGCCGCTGATGGAGGATGTCGACTTGGTCCGCCGGCTCAGGCGGGTGGGGCGGCTCTGGCACTCTTCTATGCCCGTCCGGGTCTCGGCGCGGCGATGGCGGCGTGACGGATGGGCCCGGCGGAGCGTCAAGAACATCGGGCTCGTCACGCTCTATCTTGCCGGCGTGGCCCCGGCGCGGCTCGCCCGTCTGTACTACGGCCGCGACGCGCTGCGACCGTCGTCGCGGCAGACCTGAACTGCCTCGGAGACCGTCCACCGGAGTGACGCACGCATGGAAGCTGAATCGCTCGTCCAGCCGCTCGACGACGCCAACCGGGAGCTGCTGTCCCACGTGCGGCCCGAGGATTGGAAGAATCCGGCTGGCGCCGGCGTCTACGACCTGGTCGTGATCGGCGCCGGCACGGCCGGGCTCGTGAGCGCCGCCGGCGCGGCGGGCCTGGGCGCGCGCGTCGCGCTCGTCGAGCGCGCGCTCATGGGCGGTGACTGCCTGAATGTCGGGTGTGTGCCGTCCAAGGGGCTGCTCCGGGCGGCCCGCCTGATCGGTGAGGCGCGGAAGGGCGACGCGTTGGGGGTGCGGGTCACGGCGCCCGAGGTCGATTTCGATCGCGTGATGCGGCGGATGCGCCGCCGCCGCGCCGACATCAGCCCGAACGACTCCGCGCGCCGATTCGCCGACCTGGGCATCGACGTCTTCTTCGGGGAGGCCCGGTTCACCGGGCCTCGAGGGATCGTCGTGGACGGCCGGACGCTGCGATTCAAGCGGGCCGTCATTGCCACGGGTGCGCGCGCGGTTGCGCCGCCCATCCCGGGGCTCGCCGAGACCTCTTTCCTGACGAACGAGACGCTGTTCTGGCTCACCGAACTGCCGCGCCGCCTGCTCATCATCGGCGGCGGACCGATCGGCTGTGAGATGGCGCAGGCCTTCGCCCGCTTCGGTAGCCAGGTGACGCTCCTCGACATGGCGTCCCAGGTGCTGCTGCGCGAGGATGGCGACGCCGCCGCGATCGTCTCCCAGGCGCTCGAGCAGGATGGGGTGACGCTGCAGCTGGACGTGCGACCGCAGGAGGTCCGCGAAGGGCCGGATGGGGTGACCGTGACGTTCGACCGGGGCGGCGAGACCGGTCAGGTCGTCGGCGATCGCCTGCTCGTGGCGGCGGGTCGGGCGCCGAACGTCGAAACGCTCGACCTGGGGGCGGCGGGCGTCGCTTTCGGGCGGCGGGGTGTCGAGGTCGACGATCGTCTGCGGACGTCGAACCGTCGGATCTATGCGGCGGGCGATGTCTGCTCTGCGTTCAAGTTCACGCACGCGGCCGATGCGATGGCGCGGGTCGTCATCCAGAACGCGCTGTTCCATGGCCGGAAGCGGGCGAGCGCGCTGGTGATTCCGTGGTGCACCTACACCGACCCGGAGATTGCGCACGTCGGCCTCTACGAGCGCGAGGCGCGAGAGCGGGGCCGTCGGGTCGACACGCTGACGGTGCAGCTGGCCGACGTCGATCGCGCCATCCTCGACGAGGAGACCGACGGTTTTGTCCGGGTCCACCACGATCGAGGCCGATTGCTGGGATGCACGATCGTGGCGCCACATGCGGGCGAGATGATCGGCGAGGCCGCCTACGTCGTCACGCAGGGCGGCGGCTTGACCGATCTGTCCGCGACGATTCACCCGTACCCGACGCAAGGGGAGGCGTTGAAGAAGGCTGGCGACGCCTACCGTCGAACGCTGCTGACGCCCACCGTGCGGAAGTGGTTCACACGCTACTTCGCCTGGACGAGGTCGTGGTGACCTGCCGGGACGAGGCGTTCCGCTCGTATCCGACGTCGTAGGTAGTAGCATGGTGCGCGGCCGGATGCTCGGCAAGCGAGACATCCAAGGGGACGGAGCCATACATGCTAATTCGGCGTCGGGCGGAGATCGCGTCGTCCGAGATCACCGATGAGCAGGTCTACCTGAACCGACGCCAGTTCATCCGAGGTGCCGCGGGTGCGGCGGTGGGCGTCGCCACGGGCGGATTCGCGCTGGGCGGAGGCGGTGTGGCACTCGCCGAGGGCCAGGACGCGATCCCGAACGTCACGCCGGGGCCGTTCGGCACCGACGAGACACAGAATTCGTTCGACGACGTCACCAGCTACAACAACTACTACGAGTTCGGCCTCGACAAGCGCGATCCGTCGCGCAACGCCCACACGCTGACGACCGAGCCGTGGACGATCAAGGTCGACGGCGAGGTGGCGAAGCCCGCCGGCTATCACCTCGAGGATCTGCTCGAGGGGGTGACGCTGGAGGAGCGGGTGTACCGGCTTCGCTGCGTCGAGGCCTGGTCGATGGTCGTCCCCTGGGTCGGGTTTCCGCTGTCGACCCTGATCAACCGGTTCGAGCCGACGGGCGGTGCCAGGTTCGTCGAGTTCACCACGGTCATGCGGCCGTCTGAGATGCCCGGTGTGCGGCGCCCGGTGCTGGACTGGCCCTACGTTGAAGGCCTCCGGATGGACGAGGCGATGCATCCGTTGACGATTCTCGTCGTTGGCCTCTACGGCAAGACGCTGCTCAACCAGAACGGCGCGCCGATTCGCCTGATGATGCCGTGGAAGTACGGCTTCAAGAGTGCGAAGTCGATCGTCCGGATGCGGTTTACCCGCGAACAGCCGCGGACGGCGTGGAACAAGTCGGCTCCGCAGGAGTACGGGTTCTACGCCAACGTCAACCCGACGGTGAACCATCCGCGCTGGAGTCAGGCGTCTGAGCGGCGCATCGGGCGGTTCTTCCGGCAGGACACCTCGATGTTCAACGGCTACGGCGACCAGGTCGCGTCCCTCTACGACGGCATGGACCTGCGCCGGTTCTACTAGCACCTTCGTGACGAGGTCGTCTGGTGAGCACCGGGTCCCTGAAGCGGATCGTGTTCGTCGTGTGCGCGTGGCCGACCGTGTGGCTGGTCGGCCGCGGCCTCGTGGGCGCTCTCGGTGCCAATCCGATCGAGGAGATCACCCACGACACCGGCATCTGGACGTTACGGCTGCTGCTTGCGACGCTGGCGATCGCGCCGCTCGGCTACCTGACGACCTGGCACCGGCTCATGCCGGCCCGGCGCATGGTCGGCTTGTTCGCGTTCTTCTATGGATGCCTGCACTTCACGACCTACGTCGTCCTCGACTGGTTCTTCGATGTCGAGGCGATCGTGGAGGATGTGGTCGAACGGCCCTACATCACTGCGGGGTTCACCGCCTTCGTCCTGCTGATTCCGCTGGCGGTCACGTCGACGCGGGCGATGGTGCGGCGTGTGGGCCGTCGCCGCTGGCAGCTCCTCCATCGCCTGGTGTACGCGAGCGCCACGGCGGGCGCCGCGCACTTCATCTGGCAGGCCAAGGCTGACCTGCGGCGTCCGGGTCTCTATGCCGGGGTGCTGGCGATCTTGCTGGCGATCCGGCTCTGGCGGCGATACGGACCGGCGCGGAGTGCCCACTCGCGGGCCTAAAGGCCCGCACCACCGTGGCTCAGCTGCCGCCTACGTCGTTCAAGGTCCAGTCGTAGTCCAGGAACCTGATGCGGGCCGTGCCGGTGCGCGCCAACGCGGCCGCCGCCGGCGGTCCGAAGTCGGCCACGAGCCGCAGCCAGCCTTCCTGGGCTAGTGCCCGGCGCGTCGAGTCGGCCAGCTGGGTCGCGAGCCGTTCGGCGACGAACGGCTCGCCCCGGAGTGGAGGGCAGCTCAGCGCGGCGCAGTTGATGGCGAAGTGCACGAGGGGCTCGGCAAAAGTCGGTCGGAGGATGTCGTGCTCGATCTGGTCGAGTGTCACCCGACGCCCGCCGGCCTGCCAGGTGATCGCGTCCCAGACCCCGTCGATCTGGCGGATGCTGCTGCGTGGGTAGAGGCTCAGCCAGCTGCCGCGAATCGGGTAATGGTCGACGATGACCCGCAACGTCAACACGTTGTAGGCGTTGATCCAGTAGACGAGCTGGTGCGCTCGGCTCCAGGCGTCGAACGCCTCGCGGGAGACGGCGGCTAGTTCGTCGACGGCGGCATCCAGCGCGACGCGGTCACTGGCCAGCCGACCGTAGCCGACGCGCGACCCGACCAGGGACCCGTCGAGGACGCTGGCGTAGGTCCGGCACTGGTGGTCGAATGCCTGGGCGCCTGCCTGCGCCGGCGGGTGTGCGGCGGTGAGGCTGAGCGCTGCCAGGAGCAGGAGGGTCCATCGTCGTCGCATCGGCCTCCGTTCCGGCCGTCGTCCTGTTGAGGATAACGCCGAACGGGGCCGAAACATTCTGCCCATCAGACTCACGTTCCGGCAGTACGCGCTGTCGACCGACGACGTTCCCGGCGCCTGAGACCGTCGGATTTCGGCCTGCGCCACGCCTGGAGGGCCGCCAACCGGGTCCGAATCTGCCAGGTCAACCCTCGAAACTGCCCGTTGACCGGATGTTGGGAGGCCGTGGCCCCCGAAACGGCTATCCTGTCCGGGTTCAGAGGTTTGCGAACGATGCTGCGGCCGGCGGCGCGCCGGTCACCGGGCACCGGCACCCATCAGGAGAGGGCATGCACAAGCCGATCAAGTACGTCGAGAAGGCGATGACCTACGCGGCCTCGGCCGCCTGGGGGGCGTTCGACGCGCTGAACCAGATCAGGCAGAACCCGTCGTTCACGCCGAACTGGTCCGACAAGCCGCTGCTGAAGTCGCACGAGAAGGTGAAGCCGCCGTTGGGCTGGCCGCGGGAGACCGATTCGCTCTGCCCGGTCTGTGTCCGCGAAGCCCGACAGGCGATCGTCGACGGCAAGCAGGACTACGAGATCCTGCTGCACGAGAAGGTCGGCGAGATCAAGGCCACGATTCTCGAGCGCGACGGCAAGATCATGATAGTCAAGGATTGCCCCGAACACGGGCACTTCGAAGACGTCATGTCAAACGACCCGGCGTTCTTCCGCCACCTCGAGGAGACGTTTCCGGGCAGCGACATCTGCGCGCACAACGACGAGAAGCTGCACAACCATGGCAGCAGCACGCTCAAGTACGGCCGCGGGGCCGTGCTGACAATCGATCTGACCAACCGGTGCAACATGATGTGCGATCCGTGTTTCACGGACGCCAACCAGGTCGGTTTTGTGCACGAACTCGACTGGGACGAGATCAAAACGCTGCTCGACAACGCGATCTCGATCAAGCCGAAGCGGCAGATGTCGGTCCAATTCTCCGGCGGCGAGCCGACGTTGTCGCCGAACTTCCTCGACGCGGTCCGCTACGCGCGCAAGGTCGGCTTCAACAGCGTCCAGGCGGCGACCAACGGTATCGAGTTCGCCAGGCGACCCGAGTTTGCGCAGGCCGCCGCCGATGCCGGCCTGCGGTATGTGTATCTGCAGTTCGATGGGATCGGCAACGAGGCCAATTCGCATCGTGCAGTCGGCAACCTGTTCGACGTGAAGCTGCAGGCGATCGAAAACCTGCACAAGGCCGGTGTCGACATCGTGCCCGTCATCACGATCCTCAACGGCGTGAACAACGAGCAGGTCGGTCGCGTCGTCGAGTTCGCGCTGGACAATCCGAAGAAGATCAACTTCCTGTCGTTCCAGCCCGTCTCGTTTACCGGCCGCGACGAGGAGATCACCGACGAGCGGCGCCACGCCCAACGCTACACGCTGTCGCATCTGGCGCAGGACGTGAAGCGCCAGACGAACATCGGTGAGCCGGTGCGTGACTGGTTTCCGATCTCGTTCATGGGCACGTTCACCGACTGGGCCGACCTCGTGCATGGGCCGACGGGCGACTGGGGGCAGCTCAACTGCGGGTGTCACCCCAACTGCGGCATCGGCATGGCCGTGATGGTCGACAAGGAGACGAAGGAATCGGTGCCGGTGACTGCGTTCCTGAAGGCCGACCGGCTGTCGAAGGACATCGCGCGGATCAACGATGCGGCGCGCGGGCGGTTCCTGTCGGTCGTGGGGATGGCGCTGGCCTTGATGCGGAACTACGATCCGTTCCAGGCGCCGACGCACTTCAAGCTGGTCGACTTGATGAGGAAGTTCGACAAGACCTTCGGCGCCAGCGGTCACGACTACGGCAAGGTGACGGGGGACCGGACCCAGGCCGACATCGCGAAGCGGCGGTCGGATCGCTGGAACTTCCTGTTCATTGCCGGGATGTGGTTCCAGGATCTCTTCAACTACGATTTCCGCCGCACCGAGCGCTGCATCATTCCGTACGCGACGCAGGAAGGCGAGATTTCGTTCTGCGCCTACAACACCGGCATCGGCTGGCGGAACATTATCGAGAAGATGCACATGACCGCCACGTTGACCAAGTGGTACGAGGAGAAGGGGCGTCACGAGATCTTCGCGGGTGGCAACGACGTGGCACTGGCGACGACCGCGCACAGCTTGATGCTCGACCCCGTGGCGGTCGCCACGGGGCGTCAGACCGACCTGGACGATCAGGGGATCGCGAAGACGGCGCGCGAAGAGAAGCTGCAGGCACGTGCCGACCAGCGGCAGCCGAGCCCCGAGGATGAGCGGATGGCGGCCCTGTACCGGCAGCACATACTCGGCGAGACCCCGCCCGAGCCGGTCATCCAGATCCAGGGGCTCGGCAGCAAGACCGAGAAGGAGCCGGCCGCGACGTCATAGAGCGAGTCGAGGTCAATCTGGAGAATGTGGAAAGGGCCTCGGCAACGAGGCCCTTTTTCTGTTGGCGGTCAAAGTGCTAGCCGCCCCGGGTATGCATCTCGAGGTGCGGCTCTTCCTTGAGCCGGCGGATCGGGATGAACGGCACCCGCCGGTCGGCGCCGAGCCGGGCTTCGGCGCCTCGGTCGGTCCGCCTCCGCCAGACCGCCGCGATCTGCTCACGGAGGTCTTCGCCCGAGGCGCCCGCTCTGAGCGGCTGCCTGAGGTCGACGCCGTGCTCGCCGTAGAGACAGAGATACCAGAGGCCGTCCGCCGTCAGGCGGCTGCGGTCGCAGCTCTGGCAGAACGGTTCGGTCGTCGACGAGATGATCCCGAAGATCGTGCCGTCTGGCAGGGTGAATCGATCCGCGGGCGCCGAGGTGCGTTCGTCGACCGGCGCGATCGGCCCGTAGCGGTCGGTGAGAATCTCCAGTATCTCGCGGCGTGAGACGACGGCGTCGGTCGACCACTGCGTGGCGCCGCCGACGTCCATGTACTCGATGAACCGAACCTCGATGCCGCGCTGCCGGCCGAACTCGAGCAGCTCGGGGAGTTCGTCGCCGTTGACATCACGGATGACCACGCAATCGAGCTTCACACTGTCGAAGTCGGCGTCGAGAGCGGCGTCGATACCAGCCAGAACCGCCGGATGCGCGTCGAATCGGGTGAGCTTCTCGAAGCGATCGGGATGCATGCTGTCGAGGCTCACGGTGATCCGCTGCAGGCCGGCCGCGCGTAGGGCCCTGGCCTGTTCGCGCAGCAACATGGCGTTGGTCGTGAGGGCCAGATCCTGCACCAGCTGATTCGCCGCCAGCAGTTCGATGAGCACAGGCAGGTCCTGGCGCAGCAGCGGATCGCCGCCGGTCAGACGCACCTTGTCGACGCCGAGGCCGGTGAAGGCCTCGACGAGCCGTGAGGTTTCCTCGAAGGTCAGGATGCTTTCGCGCGGCAGCCAGACGTAATCGGCTTCCGGCATGCAGTACTGGCAGCGCAGGTTGCACCGATCGGTCACGGACAGCCGCAAGCTGCTCAGCGGGCGTTCGAGCGCGTCGACGACTCGCATGGGAGCCCTGATTATGCCATGATTAACAGGATTCGGTGATTGCCCTGCCATCGGGATTGCTGCCGGCGTATTCACGTTTCACGGACTACTGATCGCCACGAACTGGGTCACCGAGTGGGTGCCCGGGACCCTCGCGCCGCGGCCGGTCGATGGCCCACGCGCGGGCAAGACAGAGATGATTCCAGGGGTGCGAGGCACGCGCGACATCGTGCCCGGCGACGTCGAGCGCTGGCAGCGCGTGGAGGCCGTGGCGCGAGACGTCTGCGGCCGGTACGGGTACCGCGAGCTTCGGACACCGATCATCGAACGCGAAGAGCTTTTCGCGAAGGGAACCGGCGCCTCGACCGACATCGTGCAGAAGGAGATGTACGCCTTCACCGATAAGGGCGGCGAGCGTGTCACCCTGCGCCCTGAAGCGACGCCGGGCATGGTCCGTGCCTTCGTAGAGCATGCGCTCGAACAGTCGCTACCGGTGCCGAAGCTCTTCACGATCGGGCCGATGTTCCGGTACGAACGGCCCCAGAAAGGGCGCTATCGCCAGTTTCACCAACTGAACGTCGAGGTGTTCGGCGTCGCGGATGCGGCGCTCGACGCCGAGGTCATCGAGATGGCCTGCACGTTCGTCGAGACGCTCGCCATTCAGGGCGCCGAACTGGTCATCAATTCGGTCGGGTGTCCGGAGTGCCGACCGGAGTTCAGCGAGGCGCTGCTGAAGGCGCTGGGCGAGGATCTGCCGAAGCTGTGCGGTGACTGCCAGCGACGCGCGGCGACGAACCCGCTGCGCATCTTCGACTGCAAGGTAGCGGCCGATCAGCCGATCATCGATCAACTGCCGCACTCGGTCGACTACCTCTGCGATGGGTGCCGCGAGCACTTCGAGGCGGTGCAGCGATATCTGCGCGCGTACGAGCAACCGTTTCGACTGTCGCACCGCCTCGTACGCGGCCTCGATTACTACACGCGGACGACATTCGAGATCCTGGCGTCGCAATTAGGAGCCCAGAATGCGCTGCTGGGTGGGGGACGATACGACGGCCTGGTCAAGAAGCTCGGGGGAGCGGACCGACCGGGTATCGGCTTCGCGGCCGGCCTCGAGCGCCTGGTTCTTGCGCTCCCGGGCACGGACGACGAGGTGGCACCGGACGTCTTCGTGGCCGCGCTGGGTGAGGGAGCGCGAGAGGCCGCGTTCGTCCTCGCGCGGGCCCTACGGGCCAGCGGACTGCAGACACTGGTCGACTACGAACCACGAAGCGCGAAGGCGCAATTGAAGCGGGCCAATCGGGCGCGCGCGCGCTACACCGTCATCGTCGGCGATGACGAACTGGCCCGTGGTGAAGTCACCGTGAAGACGATGGCGACCGGAGAACAACAGAGCATCGCGCGCGACGGTGTGGTGGCCGCGCTGTCGTCGTCGTGAATGAGGGGTGAAGACGACTGTGGGTGAACCACTCGGGAATCTTGTCCGGACGCACACCTGTGGCGCACTGCGCGAGGCGGATGTCGGCGACAACGTCGTGCTGCTTGGCTGGGTGCATCGCGTGCGTGATCTCGGTTCCCTCATCTTCTTCGACGTGCGCGATCGCTACGGTCTGACGCAGGTCGTGGCCAGGGACGATGACGGACTGCTGGCGACGGCGAAGCGGCTGCGCCCGGAGTTTGTCGTGGCGGTCGTCGGGCGCGCGGAGATGCGGTCGGAAGAGACCGTGAACCCGAAGCTCGATACGGGCACGGTCGAAGTGGCCGCGCGGGAGATCCGGGTTCTCAATAAATCGGCTCGCCCGCCGTTCCAGATCGCCGAAGAGAACCCGGTGTCCGAGGACCTCAGGTTGCGCTACCGATACCTGGACCTGCGTCGCCCGCGGATGCAGCAGAACATCCGGCTGCGCCATCAGGCGACGGCGGCGATCCGCCGGTTCCTCGATCAGCATGATTTCCTGGAGATCGAGACGCCCATCCTGACGAAGTCGACGCCGGAAGGCGCACGCGACTACCTCGTGCCCAGTCGGGTGCACCCGGGCGAGTTCTTCGCATTGCCGCAGTCGCCGCAGATCTTCAAGCAGTTGCTGATGATCGCGGGAATGGATCGGTACTTCCAGATTGCGCGATGTTTCCGTGACGAAGACCTGCGGGCGGATCGGCAGCCCGAGTTCACGCAGGTCGACGTCGAAATGGCATTCGCGAATCCCGATCTCGTCTTCGCGCTCATCGAGCCGTTGATGCAGGAGCTGGCCAAGGCGGTCGGGCTGGGCACCGTCGAGGCGCCGTTCCTGCGGATACCCTACGCCGAGGCGTTGGCGCGGTATGGCAGCGACAAGCCAGACCTGCGCGTCGCGATGGCGATCGAGGACGTGTCGGAGGCGTTCGCCGAGTCGAGCTTTCAGGTGTTCCGCCAGATCGTCGCCGATGGCGGTGTGATCCGTGCCCTCCCGGTACCCGGGCGCGGCGGCGCGTCGAGGAAGGAACTCGACGACTTCGTCGCACGGGCCGGCGAACTGGGTGCTGCCGGTCTGGTCTGGGCGCGCCACGGGTCCGACGGGGCGGTGCAGAGTTCGGTGCTGAAGGTCGCCGGCGAAGCCGCCGTGCGCCGTGCACTCGAGCTGGCTGGTGTCGGGAAGGACGACCTGATCCTGATCGTCGCGGGTGAGGGCACGGCGGCGTCGAAGCTGCTGGGCCAGTTGCGCCTGGAGATCGCCCAGAAGGCGGGCTGGTTGGACCCGCGCACGTTCGTGTTCGCGTGGGTCGTCGACTTTCCCTTGCTGGAATGGGACGACGCGGACCAGCGCTTTGCCGCGATGCACCATCCATTCACGTCGCCGATTGATGCCGATATCGAGAAGCTGTCGAGTGACCCGGGCGCCGTGCGGGCGAAGGCCTACGATCTCGTGCTGAACGGCAGTGAGATCGGCGGCGGCAGCATACGGATCCACGATCAGGCGATGCAGCAGCGGATGTTCGACCTGCTCAACATCGGGCGGGATGAAGCGCGCGTGCGGTTCGGATTCTTTCTCGACGCGCTCGAGTACGGGACGCCGCCTCATGGCGGCATCGCGCTGGGCCTCGACCGGATCGTCGCGCTGCTGGCCGGCGAGCCGTCGATTCGCGACGTGATCGCGTTCCCGAAGACCGCGGCGGCGGTCGACCTGATGGCCGGCGCCCCGGCCGGGGTCGACCAACGGCAGCTCAAGGAGCTGAAGCTGCGGTCGGACGGTTGACCGCCGGAGGGTGCCATGCTACCCTCGAATAGGTAATTAGTTGCAAGTAAAGGAGATACGCGACTCAACCCTCCATGCGGAAGATTCCGATCCCGGCTGAGGGGGTCGAAACGCTGTTCGGCTCGTTCGACGAAAACCTCAAGAGCCTGGAACTCCTGTTCAACGTCAAGATCCGGACCGCGGGCCAGGAGCTGCTGGTCGATGGGGCCGAGGCCGATGCCGACAAGGTCGCGCGCGTCATCGAACAAGTCGAAGGACTGGTCAACAGCGGCTATGCCTTCGCCAAGGGCGACGTGAAGCGCGCGGCCCAGTTGGTGGCTCAGGATGCCACCGTCGATCTCGCCGACTTCTTCCTGCGCGGCGCCGGCAAGCCGTCGGGCAAGCGCCGGGTGATGCCGAAGAGCGTCAACCAGCGCCACTACCTCGAGGCGATCGAGCGGCACGACATCGTGTTCGGAATCGGGCCGGCCGGGACGGGCAAGACCTATCTGGCCATGGCCGAGGCGGTGTCGTTCCTGATGAGCAAGCGGGTCAGTCGCATCATTCTGGCCCGTCCCGCCGTCGAGGCGGGAGAGAAGCTCGGGTTCCTGCCGGGCGACCTGCAGGAAAAGGTCAATCCATATCTCCGGCCTCTCTACGACGCGCTCTACGACATGCTCGACGGCGATCGTGTCGAGCGTCTACTCGAGCGCGGCGTCATCGAGATCGCGCCGATCGCGTTCATGCGAGGGCGTACGCTGAACGACGCGTTCGTCATCCTCGACGAGGCCCAGAACACGACGTCGGAGCAGATGAAGATGTTCCTGACCCGGCTCGGCTGCGGGTCCAAGGCCGTCATCACCGGCGACATCACGCAGATCGATCTGCCGCCCGGTCGGGTCTCCGGGTTGATCGAGGCGATGAACGTCGTGCGCCAGATTGACGGCATCGCGTTCGTCACCTTCGACGACCAGGACGTCGTTCGTCACAATCTGGTACAGCAGATCGTCAAGGCCTACGATCTGTTTTCGGCTCGCGCCACCGGCCCCGATGTCGTCGAGTCGCCCGCGGCGCCGGTCGAAGCGCGGTGGCCCGCCGCGGTCCCGGCCCGTGACGAGTAGGCAGACACCGACCATGTCCTCAGGCCACCGCTCCGATTTGCGTGCGGGGCTGCGCGTTGCCGTGACCGATGACCTGGGCCGGGGCCTCCGCCATCCCGGCCTCACGCGATGGCTGCGCCTGGCCGCCCCGTCCTCCGCGCACGGCGTAGTCACCGTGGCGCTGGTCTCGGACGCACGCATCCGCTCGCTGAATCGCCGGTTTCGCGGCGTCGATCGGGTCACCGACGTCCTGTCGTTCCCGATGGACAACCGCGATGACGGACCGGAGACTCCGTCGGCGGCTGAAAGCCCGGTGCGACACCTGGGAGACGTGGTGATCGGTCTGGGTCGCGTTGACCGCCAGGCACGCAGTGCCGGCCACGCGCCGGCGACGGAGTTGAAGATTCTCGCCCTCCACGGACTGTTGCACCTGCTGGGCTACGACCACGCCGGCGATGACGGCCGGATGGCGCGGGTGGAGCGAGAGTGCCTCCGCCGCGGCGGTCTGGCCGCCGGGCTGATCGCCCGCGCCGGCGGGACTCCGCGTGACCGCTGACGCGGGTCCGCGAGCCATGAAGTCTGGATTCATCTCGTTCGTCGGGCGTCCCAACGCCGGCAAGTCCACCCTCCTGAACCGGATCATCGGGACGAAGCTGGCCATCGTCTCCGACAAGCCACAGACGACTCGGAACCGGATTCTGGGCGTCAAGGCCTATCCGACCGGACAGGCCGTCTTCATGGACACACCCGGGATCCATCGCCCGCTGCACCGGATGAACGTGCGCATGGTCGACCTGGCGCTCGACTCGATGCGGCGGGTCGATCTGCTGGCCGTAGTCGTCGACGCGGCCGAACCGACCGGCAGCGGGGATCGCTTCGTCGTGAAGCAGCTGGAGCGCGCGAAGATTCCGGTCGTCCTGGTCCTCAACAAGATCGATCTCATCGCGAAGCCGAAGTTGCTGCCGATCATGGACTGGTATCGCGAGCAGCGCGAGTTCGCCGCCCTCGTGCCGGTGTCCGCCCTGAGCGGGGACGGTGTGGACGACTTGGAGGCGCTGCTGTTGGGCCGGCTGCCGGACGGCGATCCGCTCTATCCGGAGGACTACCTCACGGATCAACCGGAGCGGTTCTTCGTGGCCGAAACGGTACGCGAGAAGCTGCTGCAGCACACCCATGCGGAGATTCCGTTCTCGAGCGCCGTCGTGGTGGACCGGTTCGAGGAGGTGGACGAACGAGGCGTCATCCGGCTGTACTGCTCGATCCTCGTCGAGCAGGCCTCCCAGAAGCCGATCGTCATCGGCCGTGGCGGGTCGATGATCAAGCGCATCGGGACCGGGGCCAGGCAGGATCTGGAGCGGTTCTTCGACGCGCGCGTCTATCTCGACCTGCACGTGAAGGTGCGGGCGGAATGGCGCGAGAATGATCGGCTGCTGGACGACCTCGGCATGGGTCGACGCTAATGGCTTCTGTGGTATCTTTAGTTGTTGCCGATCGCACTATGAACGACGACAGTTACCCATCTGACCGTAGACCCACTGCCGCGAGAGTGGACCATGCCTGCCCAGCGCCGAATCGACCTGGTGCTCGAGTCAGTCAAGCGACTGCAGCGGATTGGTGCGGACGCTAACCTCCTCAACCTCCTTCAAAAGCAGCATCCGGCCGACCTCGCCCAGATCTTCGGTGAACTGACGGAGCGCGACCGCCGCGACGCCTTCGCGTTGCTGGTGGAGCGCTACGGCCGCCTCGCGATGGAGGCGATCAGCGAACTGGAGCCGGAAGACGGCGCCGCCATGCTGGGCGATCGCTCGGCCGAGGAAGTGGCGCCGCTGCTGCAGGAACTTCCGAGCGATGACGCCGCGGCGCTGATCGAGCAACTGCCCGACGAGGTGTCGGCGCAGGTCCTCGACCTGCTGGAACGGCGTGAGGCCGGCGACGTGCAGAACCTGCTCGAGTACGCCGAGCAGACCGCCGGCCGCATCATGAACCCGCACGTCTTCGCGCTGTCAGAGGATTTGACGGTCGGGGAGGCGATCGCCGCGCTGCAGACCTCTCGCGACGTCGAGATGGTCTTCTATGTCTATGTCGTCGACGTGCGCCGGCATCTGGTCGGGGTGGTCTCGCTCCGTCGCTTGCTGCTCGTCTCGACCGAGACGCCCCTCAAGCGGATCATGACGACTGACATCATGAGCGCGCGCGTCGACACCGACCAAGAGGAAGTCGCGCGCGTCGTGGCGTCGTACAACCTGCTCGCGATGCCCGTCGTCGACGAGGAGCACAAGCTCGTCGGGATCATCACTGTCGACGACGTGATCGACGTCATCAAGGACGAGGCGACCGAGGACATCTATCGGCTGGCCGGCATGGCGGGCGACGAGCACGTGTCGACCCCCGCCAAGGAAGCGCTGCGCAAGCGGCTCCCCTGGCTCGGCGTCAACCTGGCGACGGCCGTCATGGCGGCGGCGGTCGTGGCGCTCTTCCAGGAGACGATCAGTCAGGTCGTCGCCCTGGCGGTGTTCATGCCGGTCGTGGCGGGCATGGGTGGCAACGCGGCCACGCAGACCCTGACGGTCACCGTGCGCGGGATCGCGCTGGGCGAGTTGACCTGGGGGAATTCTCGCAAGGCACTGGTGAAGGAAATGCTCATCGGGCTGGGCAACGGGCTCGTGCTCGGCCTGCTCGCGGCGGGGATCGCCTGGGCGATGCAGGGCGACCCGTTCCTCGGGATGATTCTCGGCCTGGCCATGGTCCTGAACATGCTCGTGGCGGCGATGGCGGGCACGCTGATTCCGATCGTGCTGCGGGCGCTGAACGTCGATCCGGCGCTGGCCTCGTCGGTCTTCATCACGACCCTGACCGACGTGTTCGGTTTCCTGTCGTTTCTCGGGCTGGCGACGGTGTTCCTGAGCTACCTCCGCTAGCCGGTGGCCGTGCACTCGCCGAACGGCATCGAGAGTCGAGGCGCCAGCGCCGCCGTCCCAGGCTGCGGCCAACCCCTTTCGGCTGCTAGAATACGGCGCGTTGGGGAGCGGTCGGTCGACCAGGCCTGCCGACCGCTCGGCGACTGGTCATGCCGCAGTTCACTTCGGAGGCGCTCGTGTTGCGCACCTACCGGTTGGGGGAGGCCGACCGAATCGTGGTCTTCCTGACGAGCGATCGCGGCAAGAAGCGGGGGGTGGCGAAGGGTGCCCGGAAGACGCGGTCGCGCTTCGTCGGTGCGCTGGAGCCGTTGACGCACGTGCAGGTGTCCTACTACGAACGGGAACATCGGGATCTCGTGCGCGTCAACGATGTCGAGATGTTGCGGTCGCCGTGGTCGGCCCTGGATCCGGACGCCCTGACCTACGTCGGGTACTTCGCCGAGCTGATCGACGAGTGGGCGCCCGAAGCAGATCCGAATGAGCGGCTGTACCGGCTGGGTGCATCGGTGATTGAGGCGATGGTCGTGGGCACCCCGACGGAGCGATTGGCGCGGTACTTCGAGTACTGGCTCCTCCGGCTGCAGGGCGTGTATCCGTCGGTGCTCGCCTGTCATGGATGCGGGGCGGACCTCCAGGACGATGGCGCGCGGCTGTCTGCCCGTGACGCCTTGTTTCTCTGTCCCGGGTGCTTGGGCGGGTCGCAGGGCCCGGCGTTGTCGCCGGCGTCGATCGCGTTTCTTCGCGAGGCGGCCCGCGCGCGGCCGTCGAGCCTCGGCGACCTGTCGTGGTCGGTTCGGGTGGGGCGTGAACTCGAGGCCGCCCACCGTGTGTTGATTACGACCCACCTCGAGAAGGAACTGAAGTCGATGCGCGTGCTGAAGGAGCTCCGGCACTGAAGGCGGTGCGGCGGCGCTCCGACGTTCGATACGGCCATTTGTGACTCTCCAAGACCTCATCGCCACGCTGTCCAGCTACTGGGCTTCCCGCGGCTGCCTGATCCATCAACCGCTCGACCTCGAGATCGGCGCCGGCACGATGCACCCCGAGACGTTTCTGCGGGTGCTCGGCCCGTCGCCGTGGCGGGTGGCCTACGTGCAGCCCTCCCGGCGGCCGGCGGACGGCCGCTTCGGCGAGAACCCGAACCGGCTGTTCAAGCACCACCAGTTCCAGGTGATCCTCAAGCCGGCGCCCGACCGCTCGCAGCAGTTGTATCTCGAGAGCCTCGAGGCGTGCGGGATCGACTGCGGCGCCCACGACGTTCGGTTCGAGGAAGACAACTGGGAGTCGCCGACGCTGGGGGCCTGGGGGATCGGCTGGCAGGTCATGCTCGACGGCCAGGAGATTACGCAATTCACGTACTTTCAGCAGGCGGGTGGGCAGGTGCTCTCGCCGATCTCCACGGAGATTACGTACGGCCTCGAACGGATCGCCATGCAGTTGCAGCGCGTCGACAACGTCTTCGATCTCGAGTGGGCGCCTGGCGTGAAGTATGGTGCCGTGCGACAGCAGGAGGAGGTCGAACAGTCGAAGTACGTCTTCGGGCAAGTCGACCAGCCTCCCGGCGAGTTCGCGACCTTCCACCGCGAGCTGTTCGATCGATATCACGCGTTCGCTACGACGCTCCTCGAGTCGCGGCTGGTGCTGCCCGCGCTGGACTATTGCCTCAAGTGCTCGCATGTCTTTAACGTGCTCGACGCGAGCAGTGGCGTCGGCGTCACCGAGCGCACCGCCTACATTCTTCGGGTGCGCCAGCTCGCCGTCGCGATCGCACGGGCGTACTCCGGGGTGTCGACCGAGGACGATGCGGATGACTAGGGGCGATTCGGGGAGCGGCGGGGAGCTGCTGATCGAGATCGGCTGCGAGGAGATGCCCGCGGGCTGGCTGCCTCGGCTGACGCGCGACCTCGCGCGGCACCTACAGCAGCGGCTCACGGAGGCCCGTGTCGCCGCCTCGGCGCCGAGCGCGTGCAGCACGGCCCGACGCCTCGTCGTCACGGCGGAGGGCGTCGCCGCGGGCCAGGAAGATCTCGAGGAACTGGTCACCGGGCCGCCCGTGTCGGCGGGCTACAAGCCCGACGGGACTCCGACCAAGGCCGCGGCGGGATTCGCGCGGAAGCACGGGGTCGAGGTCGCGGCGCTTGTCGAGGTCGACACGCCGAAGGGGCGCTACCTCGCACACCAGCGTCACGAGGCCGGGCTGCCGACGATCGAGGTGCTCCCGGCGGTGCTGGCCGCCACTCTGCGCGACCTCACGTTTCCGAAGCAGATGCAGTGGGATGCGCAGCTCGACGATGGCAAGGGCGAGCTACCGTTCGGTCGACCGATCCGATGGCTCGTGTTCCTGCTCGATGGCCGGATCGTCCCGTTCACGATCGGGCGGACCTCCGCGGCGGAGGGCGCAGACGTGGCGGTCGTCGAGGCGTCCAACGTGACCTTCGGGCATCGGTTCCTCGGGCCCGGCGCGGGCGAGCCGGTGACGGTGCACTCGATTGCGGACCATCGCGCGGCGCTCGCCGAACGGTACGTCGTGCTGGACCGGGCTGCGCGTCTCGAGAAGATCCGGAGCGCGCTCGTCGCGCGGGCCGAGGAGTGCGGTGGCGCCGTGGATCTCGCGTCACCGACGCTGGCAGCGCTCGTCGAGGAAGTCCCCGACCTGGTCGAATTTCCGATGGTTGTGGCCGGCGGGTTCGACGAAGCGTTTCTCGAGCTGCCCGGTGAGGTCCTGGCCAGGACAATGATTCACCACCAGCACTTCTTCCCCGTGGCGGCCCGCCAGAACGGCCTGGCGCCGTCGTTTCTGGCCGTCACGAACACGGCGCCGGAGAACGCGGAGCGCGTCTCGCGAAACGCCGAGCGCGTGCTGGCCGCGCGCCTGCGCGATGCGAGGTTCTTCTGGGAGGCCGATCGCAAGGTGCCGCTCGAGTTACGGTTCGAGCGCCTGGCGACGGTGCTGTTCCACAAGCGCCTGGGCAGCTATCGCGAAAAGTCTGATCGGATGGAGGAACTGGCCGGCTGGATCGCGCGCGACGTCCTCGGTCGCGACGACGCGCGCGCAGACGCCCGGTCGGCGGCGCGTCTGGCCAAGGCCGATCTGGCTACCGAGATGGTCGGGGAATTCGCCGAACTGCAGGGCGTGATGGGCGGGATCTATGCGCGCGAGCAGCAGTTGCCCGAGCCGGTCTGGCAGGCGATCTACCACCACTACCTGCCGGTGAGCCCGGAGCCCACCGCGGCTCCGGCCAAGGCGGACCTTGGCGCCGGCGCTGTGACCTGGGCCGCGGTTGCGCTGGCCGACAAGCTCGACACGATCGTCGGCCTGTTCTGCGCGGGCGAGCGGCCGACCGGCTCACGTGACCCGTTCGGGCTGCGCCGCCAGGCGCACGGCGTGTTCAGGATCTTGATCGACCTGCCCGAACTGACCGGCGTCACGGCACGGACCTCGTGCAGTGAACTGCTCGACGCGGCCGCGCGGCCGTTCGAGGCGTGGCGCACAGACGCCCAGCTTTCCGAGGCCGTGGTCGCCTTCATGCTCGAACGGCTCCAGTACGTGCTGGAGCAGCGTGGCCACGACATCCGGAACATTCGGGCCGTGACCGGTGCGGCGGGGGCCGCGGTGCGGCCGCTCGAGGCCAGGTGGAAGCTCGAGGTGCTACCGGAGTTCACCGAGTCGAGCGACTTCAAACAGCTCGCGGTGGCGTTCAAACGGGTTCGCAACATCGCGTGCGAGTTGTCGGATGCGGACCACGAGGCGGCCGAGGCGGCGGGGCCCGACCTCGGCACGGTGTTGACGGAGGATGCCGAGCGCGAGCTGGTGAAGGAAATCGAGGCCCGGCAACCGGTCATCGACGAGGTCATGGCGAGCAGCCAGGATTTTCGTCTGGGCTTCGCCGAGGCGGCGAAATTCGGGCCTGCCGTCGATCGGTTCTTTACGGACGTCTTCGTCATGGTGGATGATCCGGTCGTTCGGACCGCCCGGCTCAGGCTGATGAAGCGGCTGGAGCGGTTGATTCTGCAGTTGGGGGACATCTCGGAGATCGTCGCGGACCCGGAAGGGTGAGCCGTCGGCCGCGACACACCTAGGGACCAGGACAGTGGCGAAGACGACCAGGAAGCGTTCGAGGGCAGAGGGCCGAGGCCGGGGGGCACGTACCCGGGCCGCTGCGCCGGCGACGCGCCGGACGAAGGCGAAGGGGCCCCAAGGGAAGAAGCACGTCTACTTCTTCGGCGGCGGCAAGGCCGATGGGCATCGCGACTTGAAGGACGTGCTGGGTGGCAAGGGCGCCGGCCTCGCGGAGATGACCAATGCCGGCCTGCCAGTGCCGCCGGGGTTCACGATCGCGACCGACGTCTGCGGCGCGTACTACGCGCGGGGCGAAAAGGTCCCGGGGACCGTCGACCGCGAGATGATGCAGTATCTCGCACGGCTCGAGCGCGTCGCCGGCGCGCAACTCGGCTCGAGCGACAGCCCCCTGCTGGTGTCCGTCCGGTCCGGAGCGAAGTTCTCGATGCCCGGCATGATGGACACCATTCTGAACCTAGGATTGAACGACGAGGCGGTCGAGGGTCTGAAGCGCCGGACGAAGAACGGCCGCTTCGCCGCCGACAGCTACCGCCGCTTCATCCAGATGTTCGGGAACGTCGTTCTCGACATCCCCAAGGACACCTTCGACGCCGTGTTCGATCGGGTCAAACGGGAGAAGCGTGTCCGCCAGGATACGGCGCTCTCGGAGAAGGCGCTGCGGACGATCGTCGATCGGTACAAGCGGCTCGTGAAGCGGAAGACCGGCCGCGAGTTTCCGCAGGATCCGCACGAGCAGCTGCGAATGGCCCGCGACGCGGTGTTCCGCTCGTGGCACAACCCGCGGGCGACCGAGTACCGCCGCATCTACGACATTCCTGAAGACATCGGCACGGCCGTCAACGTGCAGCAGATGGTTTTCGGCAACACTGGCAACCGGTCGGCGACGGGCGTCGGGTTCACGCGTAATCCGGCGACCGGTAAGAAGGAGTTCTACGGCGAGTTCCTGATCAACGCGCAGGGCGAGGACGTCGTGGCGGGCATCCGGACACCGGAGCCGATCGCCGAGCTTCGACGGGTGCTGCCGCGTGCCTACACGCAACTTCGTGAGATCACCACTCGGCTCGAACGCCACTACCGCGATGTGCAGGACTTCGAGTTCACCATCGAGGACGAGCAGCTGTTCATGCTGCAGACCCGGAGCGGCAAGCGGACCGGCCATGCGGCGGTCGTCATCGCGACCGATCTGGTGGCCGAGAAGCGGATCTCGGCGAAGGAGGCGATCGGCATCGTCGACCCGGAGTCTTTGACGCAGCTGCTGGCGCCGGTCTTCGATCCCAAGGCGTGGGCCGCGCTGCCGGTCGCCACGCGCGGCCTGCCGGCCTCGCCCGGCGCGGCGTCGGGGGAGGTCGTCTTTACGGCCGACGACGCGGTCGCCCGCTCCCGCGAGGGCCGGCCGGCGCTTCTGGTGCGCAAGGAAACGGCGCCAGATGACATCCACGGAATGTACGCGGCACAGGGCGTGCTGACGGCCACCGGGGGGATGACTTCTCACGCGGCCGTCGTCGGGCGGCAGATGGGGAAGCCGTCGGTCGTCGGAGCCGGCGAGTTGGAGATCGACGAGTCGAAGGGGCGTCTTCGGATCGGCCGGCACGAGGTGCGTGAGGGTGACTACCTGTCGTTCGATGGCCTGATCGGTGAAGTGAAGATTGGCCAGGCCGCGACGAAGCCGAGCGAGATTCTCCAGGTGCTCGCGGGCAAGCTCAAGGCGAAGCGGTCCGATATCTACCAGCGATTCGAGAAACTCCTCGGCTGGGCCGACGCGCATCGAACTCTGGGGGTCAGGGCGAACGCGGATCAACCCGACCAGGCCAAGATCGCCCTGGCGTTCGGCGCGGAGGGCATAGGCCTCTGTCGAACGGAGCATATGTTCTTCGGCGAGGGGCGGATTCCGATAGTCCAGCGGATGATCATGGCCGAGACGGAGCGAAGCCGGCGCGCCGCGCTGAAGGAACTGTTGCCGTTCCAGCGCGAGGATTTCTACGGCGTCTTCAAGGCGATGAAGGGCCAGCCGGTCACGATCCGCCTGATCGACCCGCCGCTGCACGAGTTTCTGCCGAAACGCGAGGAACTGATGGTCGAGCTGGCCGTGGCGGAGGTGCGGGGTGAGGAGGGGAAAGCGATCGAGGCCAAGCGCAAGGTGCTGCGGCGGGTCGAGCAACTCCACGAGTTCAACCCGATGCTCGGGCACCGCGGCGTCCGCCTTGGCATCACGTATCCCGAGATCACCGAGATGCAGACCCGGGCGATCATCCAGGCCGCGTGCCGGCTCGCCTCCGAGGGTGATGAGGTGATTCCGGAGATCATGATCCCCCTGGTCGGCGACGCCAGGGAGTTTCGTGACCAGAAGGCGATCGTGGATCAGGTGGCCGAGGAGACGATGGCCAAGGAGGCCCAGCGCGTGCGCTATCTCGTCGGCACGATGATCGAGGTGCCCCGCGGCGCCCTCGTCGCCGGCGAGATCGCCGCCGAGGCCGAGTTCTTCTCTTTCGGCACGAACGATCTGACCCAGATGGGATACGGCTTCTCGCGCGACGACGCGGGCCGCTTCCTCCGCATCTATCAGGACCGCAAGATCATGGAACGCGATCCGTTTCAGTCGATCGACACGGTGGGGATCGGTGAGCTGGTGCAGATCGGCGTCGAGCGCGGCCGGCGAGCACGTCCGGATCTGAAGATTGGCATCTGCGGGGAGCACGGCGGCGACGCCGCCTCGGTGCACTTCTTCGCGGAGGTCGGCCTCGACTACGTGAGCGCGTCGCCCTATCGGATTCCGGTCGCGCGGCTGGCCGCCGCCCGGGCCGCGCTCGGGAAGGCGTGACGCGCCGGGCGCTTCGATCCGGCGGCCGTCATCCATCACCTCGCCATGGCGAAAATCAACCGCCTGTCGACAGAGCTGGCCAGCCAGATCGCCGCGGGTGAGGTCGTCGAGCGGCCGGCCTCGGCGGTGAAGGAGCTCGTCGAGAACGCCCTTGATGCCGGCGCCAAGCGCATCGGCATCACGACCGAACTGGGTGGCAAGAGGTGCATCCGGGTCGAGGACGACGGCGAGGGGATGACGGCCGACGATGCCGTCCTCGCGCTCGAGCGGCACGCCACGAGCAAGCTTGCGAGTGCGAGCGACCTCAGCGCGATCCACACACTGGGATTCCGCGGTGAGGCGCTGCCCAGCGTCGCGTCGGTCTGTCACCTGACCCTGCGGACGCGCGCGCGGGGGGACGCGACCGGGACGGTGATTCAGGTCAACGCTGGCGTCACGGCATCGGTCCGGGAGACGGGGGCGCCCGAAGGCACCCTGGTCGAGATCGCCGACCTCTTCTACAACCTGCCCGCGAGGAGGAAGTTCCTGAAGTCCGACTCCGCCGAGTCGGCGCGCATTTCGAAGCTCGTGACCCAGCTGGCGCTCGGCTACCCGGAGGTGGGGTTCAACCTGACCAGTGCCGGCCGGCAGGTGCTGCGGTGCGCGCCGGCCGAGAACTTCGCCGAGCGGTTCTATCAGCTTTACGGCGATCGTCCGGACCTGATCGAAGTGCGGAAGGAGGCCGGCGGGCTCCGAGTCAGCGGGTACATCGCGGCGCTGGCCGAGCATGGCTCGACGGGGCCGGTCCGCGGGCCGCAGAATCTCTTCGTCAACCGCCGGATCGTGAAGGACCGGACGATCGCGCACGCGATCATCACCGCCTACAGCCGAGCGACGATCAAGGAGCGCAGCCCGGAGGTACACCTCTTCATCGAGATGCCCGCCGACCGCGTCGACGTGAACGTCCATCCGATGAAGGCCGAGGTGCGGTTTCTCGAGCAATCGCTGGTCCACGAGGTGTTGCGCCGGGCGCTCGGTGAGGCGCTCGGGGAGGGCGCGGCGCCCGAGTTGCAGTTTCAGGCGGCGGCGCCACGGTCGGCCGAGCCGCAGGCCAGGGCGATTCCCGGAGTGATGGCCGGGGCATCGATTCCGAGCCGCTGGGCGCCCGTGACCGCGGCATTCGTCCGTGAGCCTGCCGGGTCGGCGGCGACCGCCTCCGGCGAGGCTGAGGCGGCGGCACCGGCTCTCCGAGGTGAGACAGGCGTGAAGCCGATGATCGCCCTCGGGCAGTTTCGCGACACGTTCATCATCGCGGTCGACGATGAGGGAATCGTCGTGGTGGACCAGCACGTGGCGCACGAACGTGTGCTCTTCGAACGGGTGATGGAGCGCCTCGGCTCTGGCTGCCTGGAGAGTCAGCGACTGCTCGAGCCGCTGCTGATCGAACTGTCGGCCGGCCAGCGGGAAGCGCTGGTGGCGCACGCCGAGGCCTTGGACCGGCTAGGTTTCGAGGTCGAGGAGTTCGGCGGGGACGATGTGCGCGTCCGGGCCGTACCGGCGCTGCTGGATCTGGCTGGCTGCGAGGCGACCATCCGCGCGCTGGCGGACGACCTCGACAGCTTCGACTCGGGGCAGCACGTCGAGGAGGCACTGCGACGGATCGCGGCGACCACGGCATGCCACGCGGCGGTCAAGGCGAACGATCCGCTTACGCCGGACAAGATGCGCCACATTCTCGACGAGCTGGGCCGGACGGCCTATTCGACGGTCTGCCCGCACGGGCGACCCGTCCTGCTCCGTCTGGGCCGGCACGAGATCGAGCGGAGCTTCGATCGGGCGTGAGGTTGGAGCCCTGATGCGCTGGACGGCGTACTACGCCGGTCGCTTCCTTCAGTTGCTCGGCATGTCGATCCTGCTGTTCGCGATCGTCGATGCCGGGCCGCTTGGCCCGAGTCCGCGAACCTTCGCGGGCGGCGTGGCGGCGTTCATCGTCGGGTGGCTGCTCGTCCGGCCCGTCGCCAAGGGTTAGGACGGCCTCGTCTCAACCGCCCGCATCCGTGCGCCCGGTTCCACGACCGCACATGCGAACGCACAGGGCTGGATAGGAACCCCAGTCATATCAAGACGTTAGCCCTGCCACGGCCTGGCACTCTTCGTGCTCTAATGATCAGTCCGTGAATCGAACGAGACCGCCGACGTCTTGGGACAGTGAGAGGCCCGCCGCCCCGCGGGCGCACAAGATTCTCGTCGTTGACGACGAGCGACTTGTGCGCCGTCTGACCTACCGGTGGTTGGCCGAGGACGGCTACACCTGTCGGATGGTCGGCAGTGGCGCTGCGGCGCTCGAGGCGCTCGAGGGTGAACACAGCGACCTGATGGTCACCGACATGCTGATGCCGGGCATGTCCGGCAGCGAGCTGCTGCGCACGGCGCGGACGAGCAAGCCCGACCTCGCGGCCATCATGGTGACCGGCGTCGACGACCCGGAAATCGCGAATGAATGCCTGAAGATCGGAGCGTACGGCTACGTGGTCAAGCCGCTCGAACGGAACGAGATTCTCATCAACGTGGCCAACGCCCTCGAACGGCGACGGCTGACGATCGAGAGCGCGACCTTCCAGCACCGACTGGAAGAGCAGGTGCGCGCGCGGACCGCGGACATCCGCCGGCGCGAGGAGGAACTCTGCGAGCGCCTTGTGGGCGCGACCGAGTATCGCGACGAGACGACTGGCGCGCACGTGCGGCGGATCGGACTCTACGCCGAGACCTTGGCGGAAGCGCTCGGTTGGAATCTTGCGGGGATGGCGGATATCCGTCTCGCGGCGCCGATGCACGATGTGGCAAGATCGCGATTCCGGACGAGTTCCTGCTGAAGCAGGGGTCGCTGACCTCCACCGAGTTCGACGTCGTCAAGCGGCACACCACGATCGGTGCCGAGATGCTCACCGGTTCCAGGGTGAGCACCATCCAGATGGCCGAGTCGATCGTGCTCAGCCATCACGAACGATAGGACGGAGGTGGCTACCCGCGAGGCCTGCGCGGTTCGGCGATCCCGGAGGCGGCGCGGGTGGTGGCCGTTCTCGACGTGTACGACGCGCTCATCCACGATCGAATCTACCGGCCGGCGCTGCCGGAGACCGAGGCGCTCGCGATGCTTCAAGCGGAGCGCGGACGACACTTCGAACCGAGGATCTTCGATGCGTTCCTCGCGATGCTTCCGGACCTGCGCGACATTGCCCGCGGCTAGCTCAGGTCTTCTTCTTCAACCGGCGCAGTTCGACGAGCCGCTCCGCGATCTTCGGCTCGAGGCCGTGCGACGACGGCTGGTAGTAGCGCCGGTCGGCGAGGCTGTCCGGCAGGCAGTCCATCGCGGCCACACCGTCGGGTTCGTCGTGCGCGTAGCGGTAGTCCTTCCCGTAGTCGAGCGACTTCATCAGCTTGGTCGGCGCGTTGCGTAGATGCAGCGGTACGGGCTCGGCGGCCCGTTCATGCGCATCTGCTGCGGCGCGGTTGTACGCCGTGTAGACGGCGTTGCTCTTGGGCGCGGTGGCCAGGTAGAGCGCAGCTTGCGCGAGCGCCGTGTTGCCCTCGGGCATACCAAGGAAATGCACCGCATCCTTGGTGGCGATCGCAATCGTCAAGGCCCGCGGGTCCGCGTTACCGACGTCCTCGGATGCAAATCGCACGAGCCGCCGCGCGATGTAGAGGGGGTCCTCACCAGCCTCGACCATGCGGGCCAGCCAGTACACCGCGGCATCGGCGTCGCTGTTGCGCAACGACTTGTGGAGCGCGGAGATGAGGTTGAAATGCTCCTCGCCATCCTTGTTGTACAGCAGCGAGCGGCGCTGGAGCAGATCGGCCAGCAGCGGCACGTCGATCGTCGTCGGCGCCGCCGCGGCGTCGGCCGCCGCGTCACCCCGTGCGAGCGCCGCGGCGAGTTCCAGCAGATTCAGCGCGACACGCGCGTCACCGCTGGCGTGGCGGGCGATCGCCTGTAACGCCTCGGGCGTGGCCGCCAGCCCACGGCCGCCGAGGCCGCGGTCGGCGTCGGCGAGCGTCCGGGCGAGAATGGCGGCCAGGTCCTCTTCCTGCAGCGCCTTGAGGACGAAGACCCGCGATCGTGACAGCAGCGCGGCGTTGACCTCGAACGAGGGGTTCTCCGTCGTCGCGCCGACGAGGGTGATGTCGCCCGCCTCCACCCGCGGCAGGAACGCGTCCTGCTGCGCCTTGTTGAAGCGGTGGATCTCGTCGACGAAGACGATCGTCCGCCGACCCAACTGCCGGCGTGCCCCTTCGGCTTCGGCCATGACCGCCTTGATCTCCTTGATCCCGGCCAGGACGGCGCTGAAGGCGATGAAGTGCGCCTGCGTCGTCGCCGCGATCAGGCGCGCGACCGTCGTCTTGCCGGTGCCGGGCGGGCCCCAGAGGATGATTGACTGGAGGGTGTCGTGCTCGATCGCCTGGCGCAGTGGACGCCCGGGCGCGAGCAGATCGCGCTGGCCGACGAACTCGTCGAACGACTGGGGGCGCATCCGTTCGGCCAGCGGCGACGGGGTCGCCGAGCCGGTCGGCGTCGGGTCGTTGAAGAGTTCACCCGTCTTCATCGCACCGGCCACGGTGCTGCCGGCGTGTCATCGCCGCGGCGCTGTCGAACCGACTCGTAGATCACGACCGCCGCCGCCGCGGCGGCATTCAGCGATTCCGCACCGCCCGGCATCGGGATCGACAGGGTCTCGTCCGCGGCAGCCACCACCGCCGTCGGCAGACCGCCGCCCTCGCCACCGATGAGGACGAGGGTGGGCTGGGTGAGATTCATCGTCCAGGGCGGTGCGCCGTCTCCAGCCGCTGTCGCCACGATCGTCAGGCCCGCCGCGCGTGCGTGGGTGACGACCGCAGCCGGGTCGGACGCTCGCGCCACCGGCACCCTGAATGTCCCACCCATTGCCCCGCGGAGCGCCTTCCAGCCGTACGGGTCGGCGCACTGGCCGGCTGCGACGACGCCGCTCGCGCCGGCGGCGTCAGCCGTCCGGATGACCCCGCCGACGTTGCCCGGGTCCTGCAGGTCCACCAGACCGATGACGAGTCGCGGCGGTCGGGCCAAGACATCGTCGAGCGTGATGGCCGGACGCTCGGCGAGGGCGACGATGCCCGATGGTGACGACACCGGACTGATCGCGTCCATCACGCCGTCGGTGACGCTGAGGACGCGAGCGCCCTGGCGCGCGATGGCCGAGGTCAGCGCGGCCAGGCTTGCGTCGGCCTCCAGACGCGATGACGCGACGGCCACCAGGGTGAGGGCGAGGTGCGCGCGCCGGGCGTCCTCGACCAGGTGCCAGCCATCGAGCAGCATCGGTGCGTCAGCCGCGCGGGACGCGGCGGCGGCGCGAAACGCGCCGACGGTCGCGTTCCGACGGCTGGACATCTGCTCGAAGTCTGCGGGCATGATCGGTGAGAGACGGCGGGCGTCGCGCCGACGTTCCGCGTCCGAGCAGGATAGCAGAATGCGCCGTCGCGACGCGGGAAGCGCCCACTTCCGTGCGCGGGCGCGTGCCAGATTGGCACGGGTGTGCGCCCTGCAACCGATGGTGGGGATGACTCGATGGCGCAGGACAGCTCAGGGATTGCCTTGAGGCCTCCGGGACGGCTGGTGTGAAATTTGCAAGCCGTCATTCCGCCAAGGGCTTGGGTGTACGGATGGTCAATGACTCGGAAACCTTGCTGGTCGTCGATGACGAACCGGCGATCCTGACGCTGATGTGGCGCCTGCTGAGGGCCGACGGGTACACCGCGAACTGGGCGTCAGGTGCGTCGCAGGCGATGGAGGGGGTTCAGGCGATTCCGACGCCGATCGATCTGCTCGTGACCGACGTGGTGATGCCAGGGATGTCGGGGTTCGAGCTCGCGACTCGGATTCAGACTCAGTACCCGGAGACCAAGGTGCTGTTCCTGACCGGCTACGTCCGAACCTGGGATGAGGTACTGAGCGGCCTGGCTCTGTCGCAGTATCCGTTTCTGCTCAAGCCGTTCACGGCGGAGGCGTTGCAGCGAGCCGTCCGGAGTGTTCTCAGCGTGCCGGATCAGCCGGAGTCGGTCGACCACCGACGCGCACGGCGGCGCTCCACGGCCACGAGAGTCCGGTACCGGCTGGACGGCAGCTCGACCTGGCAGACGGGGCTGGCGCGGGACCTCAGTCGATGTGGGATGTTGCTCGAGGTGGCCGAGCCGATCGGTCCCGAGCAGCGGCTCGACCTGGCCGTCACACCGCCGCCTGCAGCGGGGCAGCCGCGTTCCAGCGGGAAGCGCACCTACCCCGGCTACGTCGTGCGAGCCGCCGAGACTGCACCATTCTCCTCGTTTCCGGTGGGGGTATTCGCCGCCTTCGACGTCTAGAGGCCGAGCGAGCCCAGCGTGCGTCCACGTGAAAGGGAATCCTTCCGGTCAGACGATGCCAGTCGGTGGGACGGTGGGGACCGCTGGAGTGCGCACGATTCTTCTCGTGGACGACGAGCCGGCGGTCCGTCGAGTCACGAAACGCGCCTTGGAGAGCGACGGCTACGCGGTAATCGAAGCAGGCGGTGGCGAAGAGGCATTGCGTCTCGCGCTTGCGCACACGGAGCCCATCAACCTCTTGATTGCCGATCTGGTCATGCCTCGCGTAGATGGATTCACGCTGAGTAGGCGGCTAGCAAAGCAACGTCCGGAGATGAAACAGCTGTGGATCTCGGGATATGCGGAACGTTCGCCAGCGGTCCACCAGGATCTGCAGAGCAGCGACACACCGTTCTTGACCAAGCCGTACACCCTCAGAGAACTCATACGCAAGGTTCATGGTGTACTGGGGGAAGCATCTCGTTCCTCACCGTCGGCATTCGGTTCGCTCCGGCAATCAACTGAAGGGTAGGTGCCCGATGAGCCAGCTCCGCCAGACCATCCTGATTGTTGATGATGAGCCACCTGTGCTGAATCTGCTGGGCCGAATCCTGGCTTCTGCGGATTACCAGGTCCTGAAGGCCACCAACGGAGCAGAGGCGCTAGCCGTCAGCCGCAGCCACACCGGCCCTATTGATCTGGTGATGACCGACGTGAACATGCCGGAGACGAGAGGGTTCGTGCTGGGTGAACTCTTGGAGACCCTCCGTCCCCAGACACCCGTCGTGTACATCACCGGGGACCCCGGTGTCATCTATTCTTGGCGGGAACGGCGTGTGGGGCAGCATTGGTCGCTCCTCCTGAAGGCCGTTCACCCCAGAGGCTGTCCTGGAGAGAGTGCGTCAGATTCTGCAGACCGAGCACGCCGGTCCGCGAGGGTGACGCACCAGAGACGGGCAGGCTGCTCCTCCGCTCATGGCGTGCCGGGTGTCGATGCCCATGGATACCGGCGCGAGAGACTGTGCTACGCTTGATGCTTCTGCGGAGGGCGGCGCCGACGGTCCGACCCGCGATTCAATCCAATGGTGAAAGATCGGTTGCTCAAGCGGTTCAATGAGGAGATCCAGCAACTCGAACGCGAGTTGAAGCTCGAGTTGCCGAAGGAGATTCAGCGCGCGCGGGAGCTGGGTGATCTCCGTGAGAACGCCGAGTACCAGGCCGCCAAGGAGCGGCAACGGCTCGTGCAGGCGCGGGTGTCGATGTTGCAGCAGCGCGCCTCGGAGATCTCGTTGATGAACCTCGAGAAGCTGCCGACGGATCGGGCCGCCTTCGGCTCGAAGCTGGAGCTGCGCGAGGCGGGTGGCGAGAAGAAGACCTACCATCTTGTCATGCCGGAGGATGCCGAGCCGGACAAGGGCTTGATCTCGACGGCGTCCCCAATCGGCCGCGCCCTCGTGGGCAAGGAAGAGGGCGACGAGGTCGAAGTGCCCACGCCCGGCGGCACGCGCGCATTCGAGATCGTGAAGTTGACGACCGTCCACGACGTCTGAACGTCGGAATCGGTCCGGTTGCCGCATTGGCTGTGTCGCAGTCCACCCCCGACGTCAGGAAGTCCACGTACTCGCCACGCCTGCGGACCGCGCTCGTGCTGACCGGCACGGGTACGGCAGGCGCGTACCACGCCGGTGTGCTGCGTGCGCTGCAGGAGGCGGGGGTCAAGATCGATCTGGTGGCGGGGCGGGGCATGGGCGCCGTGAGCGCGATGTTCGCCGCGGTGGACGGCGGGTCCACGCTCTGGGGCGACGGCGGCATCTGGCGCGGGGATCCGCCGCCCAAGTTCTACCACTGGCGGGCGAGCCTGCGCGCGGCGACCGGGCTGTTCGGCGCGACGGTCGTGACGGTGCTCTTTCCCCTCATCTTCCTGGTCGCAGCGGCGCTGGTGTACCCCGTGGCGTTCGCCCTGCGCCTGGTCGGCGGCGGCGCCGGCACGGCCCTGGCCGACCGGTATGGTGAGGTGCTGACCGTCATGTTCGGTCCTGGCGCGTTGCCGACGCTCGTGCCGCGGACGGCGGTCGGCCTGCTGCTGGCGTTGCTCGTCCTGCTCGGTGCGACCGCGCTCCGGGCCTTGCGGTCGCGGCGCCGGGGACGCGGGGCGGTGTGGTGGCAGATGCTCGCCGTGCCGCTCACCGCGACCGATGTGCGCGATCGGTTCGCCAGGGCACTGTGGCAGCTCATCCGCGGCGCGTCGGCGGCCGGCCGGCCGGCCGGCCGGGACGCCAGTCAAGGCTACACGGAGCTTCTCGCAGAGAACCTCGGTCAACCTGGATTTCGGGAGTTGGTCGTGACGGCGCACGACGTGGACATCCGACGCGACCTGGTCTTCGCCCTGCTGTCGGCACCGTACCGTGAGCGCTTCTTCCAGCGAACGCCCGAGAGCGGACGGCGTGCGTCCGAAACGTGGGATCTGGCCGGCTCGGGGCGGGACCATGCGCTCGACGCGCTCGCGGCGGCGGTCAGCTTGCCGGTGGTGACTGAACCGCACTTGATCACGTTCGCGCCTGACAGTCACTGGCGGGGGGAGACCCACCGTGCAGCGGACCGCGCCGACGCGATTGCCAGGCTGCTGGAAGAGGTCCTCAACGCCGGCGTCGAGCAAGTCGTGGTCGTGTCTGCGACGGCGGAACTGACCGCGCCCCACACGCTCAGCGCCGGGCGGCGTGATGCCCGCGGCCGGGCCGGTGAGTACCAGGCTGCAATGGAAGCGGCGGCGGTACGCGATGCCGTGACGGCGAGGGTCGGGCATTTCAGCGGCCTGTTCCTCATCCGGCCGACCCACAATCCGGTAGGGCCATTCGATTTCTCCGGCGCCTACGACGAGCGTTCGGACCGGAAGCAGACCGTGGCGGAGTTGGTCGACCGCGGGCACCAGGACGCCTACCGGCAGTTCGTCGACCCGGTGGTCGCTGCGTCGGGCGAGCGGCTGCGTTCGGTGAATTGATGAAGCCAGCGACGAAGGTCATCCATCGGGGCCGGGCCCGCCCGGCCGAGGCGGCGCCGCTGACGACGCCGATCTACGAGACGACCACCTTCGTCTTCGATTCCGCCGCCGAGGTCGAGGCTCACGCCGAGGGGCGGTCGTCGCGCCACCTCTACTCCCGCTACGAGAACCCCACGGTCGAAGCGACTGAAGCCGTCGTGGCCGAGTTGGAGGGAGCCGAAGAGGCACGACTGTTCGGGTCGGGTATGGCGGCGACGGTCACGACCCTGGCCGGGCTGCTGAAGGCCGGCGACGAGGTGGTCTGCTGCGCGGCGATCTACGGCGGGACGCTGAAGCTGTTCACCGATCTGCTCACGAAGTTCGGCGTCTGCGTGCGGCTGGTCGACCTCGAGGCATTCGGCCGCCCAGCCGACGTGCTGCGGGATGAGACGCGCCTCCTCTGGTTCGAGTCGCCGATCAATCCGACGCTGCGGTGTCTCGACGTCGAAGCGATCGGCGCCGCGTGCCGCGCGCGCGGCGTGACGTCGGTCATCGACAACACGTTCGCCAGCCCGATCAACCAGGCGCCGCTCGCGTGTTGCATCGATCTGGTGATGCACAGCGCGACGAAGTACCTGAACGGTCATAGCGACGTGACCGGCGGGGCGGTCGCCGGCCGGACAGATCTGATGTCGACGGTGGGCGCGACCCGACGGCTCATGGGGACCGTCCTCGATCCGCACGCCGCCTACGCGTTGGGCCGGGGCCTGAAGACGCTCGCGGTGCGGATCGCGCGGCACAATACCAACGCGTTGGCCGTGGCGCAATTTCTGGAGGCGGATCGGCGGGTCCGACGTGTCTACTACCCGGGGCTCGCGTCGCATCCCGATCACGCGATCGCGTCGCGGCAGATGCGCGGATTCGGCGGCATCGTCTGTCTGGATCTCGAGGGCGGGCTCGCGCGGGCGGCGGCATTCTTCGACCGGTTGCAACTCTTCGCGCGCGCCGCGAGCCTGGGTGGCGTCGAGAGTCTCTGCAGCCTGCCGGTGCTTACGTCGCACCATGGCCTGTCGGCGGAGGCCCTGACGCGGGCCGGCGTGTCGGCGGGGATGGCGAGGTTGTCGGTCGGCCTGGAGGCGCCGGAGGATCTTGTGGCCGATCTGGATCGCGCGCTCGGCTGAGCCGGGCGTTCAGTCTCTAGGCCTTGAGCGGCTCCTTGCGGCGTTCGGTACCCGACGGGTCCTTCAGAAACGCTTCGATCATCGCCTGCAGCCGCTGTGAGGTCTCGGCGTCGCTGAGGTCGCCGAACTTCTCGCGGAACCGGGCGACCGGGACGACCGCCTTGGCCATCGACCGGTGTCCGCCCGCGCTACCGATGTCGGCGAAGTTCTTCCGGACGAACTCGCCGGCGTTGCGTGAGTAGCCGAGATTGCGGACCGAGACGACGAGCGCACCGTCCATAATGCCGGCGATCACCGTCCACTTCACGTCTTCCAGTTGGAGAAAGAAGTCGGCGGCGTAGGGGATGAAGTCCTCGCGGGTCGACGCGCCCAGAAAGGCCGTGAAGACCTGGTCCTGCACCGCGCCGCGTTCGATGGCTCGGCGCACGTATTCCATCCGCTCGAGCGTGATCTCGGCACCCTCCATCTTTCGAATCATCGCCGGGTCGGCCAGCGGGTAGAGATACGTGAACGCGTCGAGGTCCTCCCGCTTCGTTTGTCGAGCAAAAAACAGGGTGTCGGACTTAATGGCATAGAGCATCGCCGTCGCGGTCCGTTCAGAGATGGTGACGTCGATCGCACGCAGGTGCTCGGTCAGGATGGTCGAGGTGGACCCGTAGTCGGCGCGGATGTCCTTGTAGACCGAGGTGTAGCCGGGCTGCACCGGGTGATGATCGATCACGAGGTCGACCGTGGGCAGTGCGCCGCTGAAGTAGTGCGGCTGCACGTCGACCGTTGCGACTCGGTCGAAGTCCTTGAACGCTTCGGGTGCGATCTGCTCGACGTGGATGTCCAGCATGTTCGCCATCCGGAGATTTTCCGGTCGCGTGACGCCGTGGATCGCGCCGATGATGGCGGTCGTCTTCGTCCGCCGCAGGACGTTGCGGAGCGCCAGGCCACTGGCCATGGCGTCAGGATCCGGATCGTTGTGCAGCAGGATCAGCACGCGGTCGGCATCGGCGAAATAGCGCTGGTACTGCTGCACCTTCGCCCGCGTCGTCGATCGGCTCAGTTCGGTCAGCAGCGGTCCGGACAGCAGGTCGGCCAGATCGAGCGTCGTGATGTCCGGACACTGTGCCCGCAGTTCGTCGGTCCAGCCGCGTTGCGCATGATGCGGTGTGCAGAGCACATAGACGAGCGTCGCCCCGGCGTCCTGAACCGCCGATAGGATCCGCTTCAGGCCGCGTTTGCCCGGGTCCTCAACGATGACGCAGGTATGCGGCGTCACGTCGGCCTGGACGTAGGTGTCGATGCGGCGCGGGTCACCGACCACGCAGCCGATGCCCTCATCCTGAAGCCGACGAGCGAGGGAGCGGTCGTCAACCAGGCAGACGAACTCGAACGTGGGCCCGAGAGCCTGGTGCAGTGTTCTGGCGACGGCCTCGTCCTGGCAGACGGCGAGACACTTCATGGCGATCTGCGCACTTCGGCACGGGTACTCCGCCCGAAGCTCAACCCCTCATTATACGCACCTGGACCGGGGGTGGGCGCAAGCGCCGACCTCGACCGGACGGCGGCGGCCGGGCCCTTCCTACCCGGACGCTCGACGTTGCCTTCCGGGGCGGTTCCAGTATGATCGAGGCGCTCCGCCGAAGTCATGCACCCGACGATCGTGCGATCACTCCTGCTCACCGCTGCGCTGTTCGCGGCCGGCACGTCCAGCGTGTGGGCCCAGCCGACGTTCACGAGCGGTGTCGACCTCGTGCGTTTCGGCGTGACCGTCGTCGACCGTGACGGTAACTTCGTGACGGATCTGGTCAGGGAGGACTTCGAGGTCTACGAGGAAGGCGTCAAGCAGATGGTCAGCTACTTCGTCGGCGCCAGCACGCCGGATGCGTCGCCGCCGCCGCTGCACCTCGGCCTGCTGTTCGACACCAGCGCGAGCATGCAAGTCGACCTGCGCCTGGCCCGTACGGCAGCCATCAAGTTCCTGAATACGGTGCGGCAGGCCGAAGATATGACACTCGTCGACTTCGACACCGAGGTCCGGGTGGCGCGCTACCGGCAGGCGGACTTTCCGCGCCTGGTCGAGCGGATTCGGGGGCAGCAGCCGAAGGGCTGGACCGCGCTGTACGACGCGCTGGGTGTCTATCTCGACGGGGCCTACGCGCAGGACGGCCAGAAGATCCTGGTGCTGTACACCGATGGCGGTGACACGCGGAGCCAGCTGAGCTATCGCGACGCGCTCGATCTCGTCAAGGCGTCAGATGTGACGATCTACGCCATCGGCTTTCTCAAGAGCCGACCTGGCAATGCCGGCGTTATGCGGCGGATTCGGGTGCTGGCGGAGACCACGGGCGGAAAGGTCTTCCTGCCGCTGACGGCGGAGCCACTCGACGAGATCTACAGTGAGATCGCCGACGAGATCCTCGCGCGGTACTCGTTTGGCTATGCGTCGACGGATCAGGGGACCGACGGCGACTGGCGTGAGGTCGAGGTGAAGCTCTCCGGCACTCGTCCCGAGCTGCGCGGCGCCACGATCCGGGCGCGCACCGGATACTTCGGTCCCTACCTGCCCACCGAACCTTAGAACGCCCGCCCACCGCCGTTCTGCCCGTGTGCTACGATGCCCGGTTGAGGTTGGGGCAGCCGGGCCAGCCGTGCGCGCGACGGCTGGCGTATTGCGCAGGGTGTGACGGTGAGCGACTCTTTCCAGCTGGTATCCGAGTTCGAGCTACAGGGCGACCAGGCACAGGCGATCCTTGAACTGACCGCCGGCCTCGACCGGGGTGACCGCCGACAGGTGCTTCTCGGCGTGACCGGATCGGGCAAGACGTTCACGATGGCGCAGTGTATTGCGCACGTCAACCGCCCGACGCTCGTCATGGTGCACAACAAGACGCTGGCGGCCCAGCTCTTCCAGGAGTTCAGACGGTTCTTTCCGCACAACGCGGTCGAGTACTTCGTCAGCTACTACGACTACTACCAGCCCGAAGCCTACGTGCCCGCCACCGACTCGTACATCGAGAAGGAGGCGACGATCAACGACGAGATCGATCGGATGCGACTCTCGGCCACGCGCTCCCTGTTCGAGCGGCGCGACGTGATCATCGTGGCCAGCGTGTCGTGCATCTACGGGTTGGGGTCGCCGGAGGCGTACTACGACATGCTGCTGCCGCTGCAGCGCGGGCAGCGGATCGAGCGAGACTGGATCATGCGCAAGTTGGTGGAGATTCAGTACGAGCGCAACGACCACGAGTTTAAGCGCGGGACGTTCCGGGTGCGCGGGGACATCATCGAGGTGTATCTGTCCTACGAGGACCAGGCGCTCCGGATAGGGTTGTTCGGGGACGAAGTCGACGAACTCGTGAGCATCGATCCGGTGAGCGGCCGGCCGGGCCGGGCGTTCGACAAGACGGCCATCTATCCGAAGTCGCACTTCGTCCTGCCGCGTGAGCGGACACGCGAGGCGATCGAGACGATCGAAGCCGAATTGGTCGAGTGGGAGCCGAAGCTGCGAGCGGAGGGGAAGCACGCCGAGGCTGATCGGTTGCACCAGCGCACGTTGTTCGATCTCGAGATGATGCGCGAGATCGGATACTGCCACGGCATCGAGAACTACTCGCGGCATTTGTCCGGACGAGGGCCTGGCGATCCACCGCCGACGCTGCTCGACTACTTGCCCGACGATGCCGTCACGATTGTCGACGAGAGCCATCAGACCGTGCCGCAAGTGCGGGGGATGTTCCACGGCGACCGGTCGCGGAAGCAGGTGCTCGTGGAATACGGGTTCCGCCTGCCATCGGCGCTCGACAACCGGCCGTTGAATTTCGATGAATGGCAGGAGCGAGCGAGCCAGGTGATGTTCGTGTCGGCGACCCCCGGGCCTTTCGAGCTGCAGGAAGCGGGTGGGGCGGTGGTGGAGCAGATCATCCGACCGACCGGTCTGCTGGACCCACCGATCGAACTGCGGGGAGTCAGCGGGCAGGTGGACGACTTGCTCCAGGAGGTGCGTACGCGCAGCGAGCGCAAGGAGCGTACGCTCGTCACGACACTCACGAAGCGGATGGCCGAGGACCTGACGCAGTACTACCAGGAGTTGGGCGTGCGTGTGCGCTACCTGCACTCGGACATCGATACGCTGGAGCGAGTCGAGATTCTCCGCGATCTGCGCCGGGGCGAGTTCGATGTGTTGATCGGCATCAACCTGCTCCGCGAGGGCCTCGACTTGCCCGAGGTCTCGCTGGTGGCGATCCTCGATGCCGACAAGGAGGGGTTCCTGCGCTCCGCGGGATCGCTCATCCAGACCTCGGGTCGCGCGGCGCGAAACGTCCGCGGTCAAGTGATTATGTACGCCGACATCGTCACCGACTCGATGCGCGCCGCACTCGACGAAACCGAGCGACGCCGGAAGATTCAGCAGGCCTACAACGAGGAGCACGACATCACCCCGGCCTCGATCGTCAAGGCGATTGACGACGTGATGTCGAGCGTCTACGAGCGCGACTACGTGACCGTAGGGCGCGCGGCCGAAGAACCTGAGACATTCAAGACGCAGGCCGAGCTGGACGCGCGGATCAAGGAGTTGCAGGGGCAGATGCGCGATGCCGCGGCGAACCTCGAGTTCGAGCGGGCGGCGGGACTCCGGGACACCCTGAAGCGCCTCCGGACGCGTGGGCTGGGCCTTTCCTCCAGCCCGGCCTGAGGGCCACACGCCATGTGGGCCACGGGCCACGGGCCACGGCGACGTTCCCGACCGATTTCTGTACAATGGGATGCGACGCGCGGGTCGAGGCCCGCGCGGGACATCAAGGGGGGGGCGTGTAGACGGCTGGGTTCTGGTGTTTCTCGGCATCATCGCGACGGCGACGACGGCGATGGCGGCGTTGCAGATTGGCGCGGCCATCCACATGCACCGGCTCAGCCGCAAGATGGATGGCGTCATGGCCGAGCTGAACGAGGAAGTCAGGCCCCTGGTGGGGCGGCTGAACGACATCAGCAGCGACGCGGCGCGGGCGACCTCTTTGGTGGTGACCCAGGTCGAACGGGCCGACCACCTGTTCAACGAGTGCGCGCAGCGGTTTGACCAGACGATGGGCCTGGTGCAGGATGCCGTCATCGCTCCGGCACAGGAAGGCCTCGCGCTCGTGGACGGCTTGCGAGCCGGCTTGGCCGCGATCCGACAGAGCCAGCCCGACCAGCCGACGCCCGAGAAGACTCCCAGCGAAGAAGACGACCCGCTCTTCATCGGATAGTGCCGGATGCGCCCGCATGACGACGGGCGTGCTCACCAGCGGCGGCGCACGCGCTCTCGGTTCAGGTCGGCGTCCGACTCGACCGGAGCACTAGGCAGGCTCGGATTCTGTGAGGGGGCATCATGAGGGAAAGCCGACAGGCGTGGGGGCGAGTGCCGCTGCTGGCCGCGATCGTGGTCGTGACGGTGGGATGGGGTTCGGGCACCGCGCGGGCCCAGTCGGCGTCAGCCTCGGCGGCCGAGACCTTGGGGCAGGCTATGGACGACGCGGGCCTCTCGGCGATCGCCGCGAAGGACTCCGCAACCGACGGTCGCTACGTGGCGGCCCTCTATTTCTCCGGCCGGCAGATGCTCGTCGTGGCTGCCGAGTACGCGGCGCCCCAGTTGCTCGATGTCAAGATCGCGGCGGGGAACTATCGCGATGTCTACGTCGATCTGAGCAGTGCGTCTGTCCTGGAGACGCGGCTCTTCATCGACGACTTCGGCGCCAACGGGTTGCAGCGCGCTCCGACCGACGGAGCCGCCGACAGTGCCACGCGCGGCGGGCAGGTGCTGTCGTTCGACGGAGACCCGGGTAGCCACCGGATGTCGCCAGCCGAGTACGACGAGGCCTATGCCGCCGCTGACGAAGACCTCGCGGCGATCCTCGCGCTCCTGACCGCGCACATCAACGAATCCTGACGGGTGAGTCGTCTGGCCGTCGCGCGAAAAATCCGATAGACTGGTCGGACGAGTGGGCGCTTGGCTCAGTGGTAGAGCATCGCCTTCACACGGCGGGGGTCAGTGGTTCGAATCCACTAGCGCCCACCACTCACCTTGTTGAAATAGAACAACTTACTGCCGCAATGCAGCCGGTCGAAGACGCTGTCGATCTGCTCGGGGGTGCAATAGGGGTGCAGTCCGCGAGGTCTGGAGCCTTGGTGCGGTAAGCTCCCAGCGCTTGGCCGGAGGGTAGTGGCCGCCGGCTGGGTCAGGGTGCACCCAGTGTTCGCTCTAGTCCGTCGACATCGAGCTAGGCGGCCGCTCAGAGCATATCTGTTTTGCCTTCAGCGTGGCGACAGGGCGGTGCCAAAAGGGGGGGCGTTTCTCGCTCCCTCTGTTTGGCGTCAAATGAATGGGGACCAAGTGAGGCGGTGAAATAGGAGAGACTTGGCCACCAGGGGAGGAGGTCCCCATGAGCCAAGGCAAGTCAGCGGAGAAGGTCGTTCAGGAGATTCGTCGAAAGACCCGGCGTCAGTTTTCGGCGGAAGAGAAGATTCGAATTGTCCTCGAGGGGTTGCGGGGCGAAGAGAGCATCGCGGCGCTG
>MPLZ02092490.1_pt1 | contig 49933 bp, 48 predicted proteins | sample 1617311 | NCBI WGS metagenome assembly MPLZ02 (sample SAMN05944806, study PRJNA350692) | marine metagenome | biome: marine; feature: ODZ; material: water; isolation source: 160 m water sample filtered on 0.2 um supor filter | place: Pacific Ocean | collected 2012-04-08 | depth 160m m | reverse complement strand
TTTTGCCGGACGCTGCCCTAGCGATGCAGGTATCAAGACTCTTCCTTGGCGATAACACCGGCCAGGCGACCGACGCCATTGGCCTCTTGGCAAATCTCTGTGCCTCTGTGCCTCTGTGGTCAATTCCCCGTGCTTCAACTGGCTGCGCCCTTGAAGATGTGTGCATCCCTTAGCCCCATCAAGGGGGAGGGGCAAAAAATTTAGCTCCCTCCCTCCTTGTGGGGGAGGGCCAGGGTGGGGGGGGACGGCGCCCCGGCCTGCAGCGCCTGACGGAACTCTTGCTGCTGCTCCAGGCTGTGCAGGGTCGAGAAGTCCATCGGGTAGGCCTCGCCTTGCTCGACCTTGAGATCGACGAAGACCGGTCCCGTTTCGGCGATGATGCCGCCGGCCGCGGCTTCCCAGTGATAGAGATTTGCCACCTCGTGGACGCTCCGGTAACCGGCCGCCCGGGCCAGGTCGGCAAAATTGACCACGCCCTGGCCCGGTATGGGGTGGCCGCCATTGGCCTCGTAGGTGCCGTTTTGGCAGAGGATATGGACCAGGTTGCTCGGCGCCGCGTTGGCGATGGTCACCAAACTGCCCAGGTTCATCAGCAAGCTGCCGTCACCATCGAGCACGATGACGCGCTTGTCGGGCCGACCCAGGGCGAAACCGAGCGCGTGGGACGAGGCCTGTCCCATGGCTCCCGTCGAAAGGAAATTCAACGGTCCCGGTTTGATGACCTGCCATTCGAAAGCGGCCTGATAGGCGGCCACGACGATCTCTCCATCGTGGTGCCGGGCCAGGATCTCGAGGCAGTGGTCACGCCGCATCATGGCCCCGGGCTCCGGCCGATCAGCATCACAACGGGGTGCGAGGCCTGGTAGGCGGCTTGGATGGCGGGCTCGATGCGGGCCACGTCGGCGGCCTCGTCGATCAACAGGTGGCGCACCTCCATGACGTCGAGAATGGGCTCGACGATTCTGACGCCATATCTCGCGGACTGGGCCGGCGGCACGCCCTCTTCCTTGCCTTGCAGCCCGACCATGAGGCAGATCGGCAGGTGGTATTCGACGGCGATGGCACGCAGCGCATTGAGCGAATCGAGCAGCCCGGTTTGCTGGATCAACAGCAGCGCCCGGCGCTGGCAGTAGCTCAGCGCGGCACAGATCGAGATACCCTCGTCCTCCTTGCAGACCCGCACCAAGCGAATACGGGGATGATCGGCGAGCGGCTTCAGCACGTTCTCGCTGGTCACGATATCCGGGAGCGCGACGACGAATTCGACACCGCTGGCCTCGATGGCGGCAATGATCTCGGCGCCGCTGGAGGCAGTGCCCGTGGCGCCGCTGGAGGCAGTGCCCGTGGCGCCGCTCATGGCGGCGGCTCGGCGCCGGTGCGCTCGGTGATCAAACCGTAGTGTTCGATGCGCCGGTGGCGGGCAAAATCGAAAATGGTTTCCTTGCCGAAACGAGTGGCGTCGAGATCGCAATCCGCCACCACCAGCTCGTCGCCGAGCGTGCGGCACTGGGCCACGATCTCGCCCGTCGGCGCGATGATGGCGCTGCCGCCCATCAACTCATGTCCGTCCTCGTTGCCGGCCTTGGCCACGCCCACCACCCAGGTCGAATTCTGGTAGGCCCCGGCCTGCATGCTGAGGAGATTATGGAAGGCGCGCAGGTGCGGCGCCTCGTCGGACTGGGAATTGGTCGCTGGCGTGTTGTAGCCCAGCAGCACCAACTCGACACCTTGCAGCCCCATCACCCGATAGGTCTCGGGCCAGCGCCGGTCGTTGCAGATGCACATGCCGACGATGCCGCCCAGCGCCCGCCACACCGGAAAGCCCAGGTTGCCGACCTCGAAGTAGCGTTTTTCCAAATGCTGAAAGTCGCGCTCGGGATCATATTCGGCATGACCCGGCAGGTGGATCTTGCGGTACTTGCCGACGATCTCGCCACCGGCGTCGACCAGAACGGCCGTGTTGAAGCGCTGCTGCTCGCCCTCTTCGACGGTCATTTCGGCGTAGCCAAGATGGAACGCCAGGCCGAGTTCGCGGGCCGCGGCAAACAGGGGTTCGGTTTCGGGGCCGGGCATGGCCGCTTCGAACCAAGCGTCGATTTCATCCTGGTCCTGGCTGTACCAGCGGGGAAAAAATGTCGTCAGCGCCAGTTCGGGGAAAACGATCAGCTGGCAGCCCTTGGCACTGCCCTGGTGCATCAGCGCCAACAGGCGCTCGACCACCTGGGCCCGGCTTTCGGCCTTCTGGATGGGCCCGAGCTGGGCCGCGCCGATGGTGATGACGCGTGACATGAGATTCCTTCCGCTGGTTGGCCTGTCGAGCCAATGGTGACAGCCAGAGCGCTTTTCGGCAACTCGCCATGCCTTGCCGGCGACGGCTTTCGCGGCTAGACCCTTCGGCCATGGCTCCGTTGCCCGAGATCTTCAGTCTGCAGTTTGCCCTGGCGGCGGCGGTCGTCGCCCTGGCCGGTGTCGTTCGCGGCTTCGCCGGTTTTGGTGGCGGTCTGGTCATGATCCCCTTCCTGGCGCTGCTTTACGCCCCACCGACGGCGGTGGCCGTGGCCATGCTGTCGGGCCTTTTTGGCGGCCTGCAGATGTTGCCCTGGGCCTGGCGGCGGACCACCTGGGGTGAAGTGCTGCCGCTCTCGCTGATCTCGGCCCCGGTCACGCCGCTGGGCACCGTGCTGCTGGTCAGCGGCGATCCCCAGATGATGCGCAAGGTTATCGGCGGCATCGTGCTGGCCCTGGCCGTGGTGCTGCTGCGGGGCTGGATCTACCGTGGCCGGCGCAGCCTGGCGACGGCCGCCGTGGCCGGCGGCATCGCCGGTCTGATCAATGGCCTGGGCGGGGTCGGCGGGCCGGTGGCGTCGCTCTATCTACTGGCCTCTGGCGAGCCGGCCGAGGTGCAACGCGCCAACATCACCATGATTATTACCCTCTTCACGTTGTTCATCTTCGCCCCGCTGGCCTTGAGCGGTGCCATCTCCCCGAGCCAAGCGCTGCAGGGCCTGATGTTGACGCTGCCCTTTTCCCTCGGCGTCCACTTGGGCTCGCGCATGTTCCAGCATGTTCCCGAGCTCTACCGCCGCGGATCGCTGGTGATCGTCTTCATCTCCGGCCTGACGGCCTTATTGAGCTAGCTTGGAAATGCCGTGGCGGCCAGGAAAATATCCTGGAATTCGAGATGGCCGGCCAGCGGCACATGGCGGACGGCGCTGGCGATGTCGTCGGCACGGCGGCGCTCGGTTTCCGAGAGCAGCGCCATCTGGGCCCCCAGTCCGGCCGCATTGGCGACGTAGCGCACCCTCTCCGCCGCCAGGTCGGGGATCAGGCCGACGCGGCGCACGCTCTGCAAATCGAGATAGTTGCCGAAGGCACCCGAGAGCAAAAGTTCGTCGATCCCATCGTCGGCCACGCCCAGCACAAGCTGCAAGGTCTGGATGCCGCTCAGGATGGCCGATTTGGCCAGCTGGATCTGGCGGATATCGCCCTGGCCGAGGACGATATCCCGCTCGTTGCCGGCGTCGGCCGCCGCCAGCAGCAGAAACTCGGGTATGCCGCGCTCATTGGCCCGCAGTCGAGCCTGCAGCGGCGGCGGCAAATCGTCCCGCAGCGGCATGCGGCCGTTGGCCTCGATGATGCCGGCGTCGAGCAGCACGGCCAGGGCGTCGACCAGGCCCGAGCCGCAAAGCCCCAGCGCCGGCGCGCCGCCGATGGTGCGCAGCAAGAGGTCGCCTTGCTCAAGCGTCACCCGGTCGATAGCGCCCAATGCGGCACGCATACCGCAGCGCACCTGGGCACCCTCCAAGGCCGGCCCGGCCGGCGACGAACAGGCCACCAGGCGGCCCCCGAGGCTCATCACCATCTCGGCGTTGGTGCCGATGTCGACGGCCAGCCGCACGCCGTCCTGCCGGTCGAGCCCGGTGGCCAGGATCATGGCGACGCTGTCGGCACCGACGAAACCGGCCACCAGCGGCAGGGCACAGAGCCGGGCGCCGGGGTTGACCTTGAGGCCGACCTCACGGGCAGCGCATACATAAGCGCGACGCAGCGCCGGGGCGTAGGGCGCCTGGCCGAGATGCGTGGGATCGATGCCCAGCAGCAGGTGATGCATGCAGGTGTTGCCCACGGCGCTGACTTTGTAGATCTCCGTGGCCGCGACTTGGGCTTGCTGGCAGGCCTCGCCGATCAGTTCGTTGAGGTAGCGCACCAGGCGCGAGCGCAGGCGCCGGGTGTTGCCCGGCTCCTGCATGGCGAAGGCGATGCGCGACATCAAATCGCCGCCGTAGACGGTCTGGGGATTGAGGCCCGAGACCGTGGCCAGGTTCTCGCCGCTGTCGAGGTCCATGAGGTAGGCGACCACCGTCGTCGTACCAACATCGAGAGCCAGGCCGAGCGTGGTCCGGCGATCGCCGGGCTCGAGCGCGATGAGGCGGCCGCCAAAGCGCCTCGCCGTAACGCCGTCGGAGCTTTCGCGCAGCGCCGCCGGCAAGGCGCGCAGGGTATCCAGAGCCAATGTCGCCTCGCCGTCCAGGGACTGGAGAAGTGCTTCCAGGTCCGAGGTCTGGTGATTTTCCTCGTCCGGAAGCCGGGGCCGGACGAAATCCCGCGCCACGCCGGAATCGAGCTCCAGCCGGCCCGTGACGGCGGCCGTGTCGCTGAGGATCTGGAAAGCGCTTTCGGCCAAGGGCGGCGCAATCTGCAGCTCGACCTCGCCGCTCAGGGTGAACTGGCAGGCCAGGCGGTAGCCCTCGCCGACCTCGTCGTCGCCCAACTGCACCAGATCGGATATGCCGGCCGGCGGTGGCGAGCCCTTGAGCACCTTGACGCGGCAGGAGCGGCAGCGGCCACGGCCGCCGCAGGTGGCGACGATGTCGATGCCGGCGCGCTGGGCCGCCGCCAGCACCGTCTCGCCGGCTGTGGCCGGGACCGGGCGCTGGGCACCGGCGAAGCGGATCATGGCTGGCTGGTTTGCTCGAAGGCCTGGGCCAGGCAGCGGCGCAACCAGACCCGGGTCATCTGGCGCCGGTAATCGGCCGAGCCCTGGCTGTCGGAGGTGGGGTCGCATTCCCCGACCGCGGCCTCGGCGGCGGCGGCGATGCTGTCGGCGTTGACGGCCTGGCCGCGCAACACGGCCTCGGCGGCATGGGCTCGCAACGGCGCCGGACCGACGCTACCCAGGCCAATAGCCAAGTCGGCGCAGCTGCCGTCGGCGGCGGGCACCACGGAGACGGAGACGGTGACGAGCGCGAAGGCCTCGGCCGAAGTAGTGGTGAATTTGTGGAAGACGTGGCGACTGCCGGCGGCTGCGGGCGGCACCTCGATGGCGGTCAAGACCTCGTCGTCGGCCCGTTCCGTGTCGAAGAATCCCTTGAAGAAGCTATCGAGCGCCAGGCGCCGCTCGCCGCCCGGCCCCTGCACCACGGCCTCGGCGCCAAGGGCTATAAGGGCCGGTGCCGGGTCGGAAGCGGAATCGCCATGCGCGATGTTGCCGCATAGCGTGCCCATGTTGCGGATCGCCGGCGAGCCCACCCGGCCGCAAGCCTGGGCCAGCATGGGGGCAAAATCGCGCACCAGGCCTGAGCGTTCGATTTCACGGTGCGTAACCATGGCGCCGAGCCGCAATACGCCATTGCTTTCAAGGCGGCGCAATTCGGGGATCTCGGTCAGGCTAAGCAAGGCCTGGGGCCGTACCAGGCGTTCGCGCAACATGACCACGACGCTGGTGCCGCCAGCCACGGGCAGGCCGTCTTCGCCGTATTCCCCCACCAGTTCGACCAGTTCCTCGACGCTGGTGGGTGCCCGGTAGCTGAACTTGGGTAGCGTCATTGGCCTTGTCCCGCCGCCACCACGGCCCTGACGATGCGCGTGTAGCCGGTACAACGGCAGAGGTTGCCGACCAGGGCCTCGCGTACCTCGTCCTCGTTGGGCGTGGGATTTTCTTCCAACAATTCGGCCGAGCTCAAGAGCATACCGGGCGTGCAAAATCCGCACTGCACGGCGCCCTGGTCCATGAAGGCCTGTTGCAGGCGGTGCAGCTTGCCGTCCTGCTTCAAACCCTCGACGGTGGTCACCGAACGGCCGTCGGCCCGCACCGCCAGGCTGAGGCAGGCGCGCACCGTGACACCATCGAGCAACACCGTGCAGGCACCGCAGACGCCTTGGCTGCAGCCGTCCTTGGTACCGATCAGGCCAAGCTCGTCACGCAACAGGCGCAACAGAGTCCAGTTGACCGGCACGTCGACTTCGTAGGGCCTGCCGTTGACCGTGAAGGCGACCGTTTGTTTCACGATTTCGTCTCCTGACTATCCCGCAACTCCTGCAACGCAGCCAGCACCTTTTCCGGCGTGATCGGCAGGCTGGTGAGGCGGGCACCGGTGGCGTTGAAAATGGCGTTGGCGATGGCCGGCGAGGTCGGCGCCAGCACCGGCTCGCCCAGGCCCTTGGCGCCATAGGGACCTTCCTCGTGTTCGGCCTCGACCAGGATGGGCACGATCTCGGGCACGTCCCGGGCGGTCGGGATCTTGTATTCGGCGAAGGTCGGGTTGGTCACCACGCCTTGTTGCACGATCATCTCCTCGTGCAGGGTGGCGCCCACGCCCTGGGCCACGCCGCCTTCGATCTGGGCCTCGGAATCGGCGGGATTGATGGCCTTGCCCAGGTCGTGGGCGGCGACGATGCGCAACAGCTTGACCTGGCCGGTTTCAGCATCGACTTCGACGTCGGCGACTTGGGTGGCATACATCCAAAAGGCCGAGACTTTGGGGCTCTGGCCGGTTTCCATGTCGGGCGCCTGGGCTTTAGGCGGAATGAACGTACCGTGACCCTGGATCGAGCTGCCGCGGGGTCCGAACTTGCGCCGGATGATTTCGGGCGAATCGAGGAATTCGTTGGAGCCCTTGATCCACACCGCGCCGTCGCGGAACTCGAGGTCCTCGACCGGCCGCGCCAGCATCGGCGCCGCCAGCTCGCAAACCTGCCGCATCAGGTCGTCGCAGGCGATGATGACGGCGTTGCCCATGTGGAAGACCGAACGGCTGCCGCTGGTCGACTGGTCGTAGGGCGTGTATTCGGTATCGGGCGCACCGATGGAGATGTGCTCGAAGGGAATACCCAGCTTTTCGCCGATGAATTGGCGCAGCACGGTATAGAGTCCCTGGCCGATCTCCAGCGAGCTGCACAAGAGATTGACCGAGCCATCCTGCTGCATCTTGACGATGGCCGTCGAGTGGGTCGGCGTATAGGTCAGCTTGTGCATGGTGGCGATGCCGCGGCCGCGCAGCAGATAGGGGCTGGAAGACTTTGCCAGGGGCTGGCCGTAGCCCGCCGCCTCGGTGGCCCGGGCCAGGGTCTCCTTGACGCCGACACTGGTGCGCAGCACCTCGCCGGTGCAGGTGGTATCGCCGAGCTCGAAGAGGTTCCGGCGCCTGAGTTCGGCCGGGTCGATGCCCAGGCGCCCGGCGATCATGTCCATCTGGGATTCGTGGGCCCAGGTCAGTTGCGGCACGCCGTAGCCGCGAAAGGCGCCGCCCAGGGGATTGTTGGTATAGACGCAGTAGCTGTCGACCCAGACGTGGTCGAAGCGATAGGGACCGGTGCCGCTGAAGCTGCCGTTGCGCGACACCAGCGGCCCGGTGTCGGCATAGGCGCCGGTATTGAAGACGGCGGTGATCTTGCGCGCCACGAAGGTTCCGTCGCGCTTGACGCCGGTCTTGAACGTGAGATGCACCGGGTGCTTGGCCACGCAAGCGGTGAATTCCTCGACCCGGGTGAAGGCGTGCTTGACGGGCTTGCCCTCGGTGTGCAGCGCCAGCGCCACGGCCACCGGTTCGGGACGCAGGTAGAGCTTGGAGCCGAAGCCGCCGCCGATGCCGGTGCAGATCACCCGCACCTGGGTGTAGGGCAGATCCAGCGCCCCGGCCATGTCGCGCACGAAGTTGTAGGGCGCCTGGCTGTTCGACCACAGAGTCACCTTGCCGTCGGCCGCCACCTGAGCGATGCCGACGTGGGTCTCCAGCGGCGCGTGCTGGATGTACTGGGTGGTGAAGACGTCTTCGTAGATCTCTTCCGATTCCGCGAACCCCTGCTCGATATCGCCGCGCCGGATCTTGGTGTGGTTGATGATGTTGCTGTCCGGGTAGCGCGTGAACACCGGCTCGAGGTGATAATCGGCAATGTCTTCGTGCACCAGCGGCGAGCCCGGCTGCATGGCGGCCAGGGGATCGAAGATGCCCTCGAGTTCTTCGTATTCGACCTCGATCAGGTCGATGGCCTCGCGGGCGATCTCCTCGCTGATGGCGGCCACGGCGGCCACCGGCTCGCCGGCATAGCGCACCTTGCCGCGCGCGATGAAGGGCTCGTCGCGCACCGCCGAGCCGAACAGGTAGGGCGCATCGTCGCCGGTGACGACGACGCGCACGCCCGGCAGCTTGGCCGCTCTGCTGGTATCGATCGCCAACAAGTTGGCGTGGGCATAGGGCGAGCGCAAGGCCTTGGCATAAAGCATGCCGGGCAAAGTGAAATCGGTGCCGTAGATCCACTGGCCACTGACTTTTTCCAGTGATTCGGCGCGGCCGATGTTGTGGCCGACATAGCGTCGGCCGTCGCTGGGGGCGTTCTCGTTCATGGCGCTCAGGCTTCGGGAATGGCGCCGGGCGAGCGCTGCACGGCGATCTCTTCCTCGGAAGCGACGTGCGGCGTACCCACCGGCTCGGCCAACAGCTTGACCAGATCGGGGCGCCGGCTGAGCAGCAGCTCAAGGTTCTCGACCACGTTCTCGAGTTTCTCGAATGGAATGCCGAAGAACAGTTCCTCGGGCTTGGCCTGGACGAACTGGCGGAAGCCGAAGCAGCCCAGCGTGAAGCAGGTCTCGCCCGTCATCAGCGGCTTGGCCATGGCCATCGAGCAGGCCGAAGGGCCGGTGCTGCCGTCGACCAGGCCGCCGGCCTCGTAGATCGCGGCGCGGCTGAGAAAAACCCCGGCCTTGGCGGTGCAGAAGACGTTGACGATGCCGCCGCCACTACGATTATCGAAGGGAAAATCGCCGAGCGGCCCGAACACCATGTATTTGATGGTGCCGGTGGGCACCACGTAATAGTGCTCGAGCGTGCGGCGAAAGGCCACCGGCGTGCGGAAGATGGAGCGGCCCTTGTCGGGATAGTCGCCGCCCGGCCACTCGCCCGAACCGAGCCCCTCGAAAGCCGGCTTGAAGCCCAGGTAATAGCTGCCGTTCTTGCAGTCCGCATGGCTTTCGGCGTCGGTGTAAAAGACCCGGCCCTCGAAGCGTGCCACGTCGAGGAACTGGCAGCCCTTGAGCGAGCCCTCGAAACGTTGCACGCCTTCAGGCTTGTGCGTCGCCCAGAGCACGCCCACGGGCGGTGTTTCCAGATTGAGCGCATTCATCAAGCGGCCGGACAAATCCTTGAAGTTGATCTGCAAATCGGCTGGCATGTTGCTTCTCCTTTAGGCCTCAGGCGCTGGCCGCCTTTTTCTTGGCGTCGACCAGTTCGATGGCCTTGGCACAGGCCTGATAGGCGTCACCGCCCCAGCCGTCGGCATCGATCTTCTCGACCCATTCTACGGTTGTCGGCGCGCCGCCGACCATGACGATGTAACGTTCGCGCAAATCGGTGGCGGCCAGGAATTCGACCAAATCGCGCTGGATCGGCATGGTCGTCGTCATCAGGGCCGACAGGCCGATGATGTCGGCGTTGTTCTGTTCGGCCGCCTCGATGAAACGGTCGGGCGAGACGTTGGTGCCCAGGTCATGCACCTGGAAGCCGTTGGCCGCCATGATGTTGCCGACGATGGTCTTGCCGATATCGTGCAAATCGCCCTTGACGGTGCCGATGACGACGGTGCCCCGGGGCTCCCAGCCACCCGCGGTGGCCTGGAACATGGGGATGACGATGGCCATCGCCGCCTTCATGGCGTTGGCCGCCATCACTGCCTCGGGCAGGAAGATCTCCATGCGGTCCCAGGCGTCGCCGATATGTTTCATGGCGGGCACCAGCGCCTGATCCAGGATGGTGCTGGGCTCGAGCCCCTGGTCCGCCGCCTTTTGGGTCAACTCGGCGCACCGCTCGTCCTCACCTTCGATGACGCATTCTCGGATCTCATCAAGCAGGGTTTGGGTTGCGCTGTCGTTTGCCGCCGCTGTTTCGCTGGCCATTGTCCATTTCCTCTCGTTGATCGTCGTCGTTTGCCGGGTAGGGCTGTCTTCAGGTCACGAAGGGAATGCCCTCACTGGCCAGCTCATCCTTCATGCGCTTGTAGTGGTCGACGGTTTCCGGCAGGGGCTGCCGGGTTTCCAGGTCGTAAAGTTCGGGGAAGGTCTTGCCCAGATCCTGGTCGGGCAACAGCTTGTCCTCGTATTTTTCGTTGAACTTGAGGCAAAGCTCGTTGGCCTTCTCGCGCGACATGCCGGCCACGCCCAGGCAGACCTCGGCGATGAGGTGCGAATCCAGCGGATTGGCCCGGTTCAACTTGCCGCCGCCGGCAAAGCCGATGTAGCTGGGCTGGAAGCCCGAAGCGAGTGCGCCCAAAGCCCAGGCGGTGGACTCGTAGATGCAGAGCTTGGTGAAGGGGCCGTGGCGGGTGAACAGCTGGGTGAAGCTGACGAAATTGGAATTGCGGAAAATGGCCTGGCCGCTGATGTTGATGGTCCACAGCGTATCGCGATGGGTGCTGTTGACGCCCATCATATTGAGCGGGAAGGAGACGAAATATTGTGTCTTCGAGGTCAGGGCGCCGAGGAACCAGTAGGCCACGTTGACCACTGCCGAGGTTTCGGGGCCACCCGCCATGCCGCCCAGAATAACCGAAAACAGCAGCCCGATGTTGGCATTCCAGTCCTGCAGGAAGGCGGCCTTGGTCAAGCGGTCGGGATCGAGGCGCAGTTCGGAAACCGGCGCCACGTAGTAGCCATCCGTGGGATTGAGGTGGCGGGCCGCGGCCAGCATGCCGATGGCCTCGACGCCGCAGGGCGTCTGATTGAGCACCGGCATGCCCGGCCGGCCGACGCGGCGCCGCGCTTCGCGGTGCATCTGGGCAATGCGCGAGGCGCCGTAGTATTCGGTAGCATCACCGACACCGATCTCGACGCCGTCCACCACCGAAAGCGTGGGCGCATTGATGACGTCGCACAAGGGGTCGGAGAGGTAGGCCTCGACCATGGGATAGTAGACGTCCTGGCTGACCGCCCAGGTGGCGTAGGTTGTCCACAGGATGGGCCGGCTGGGATCTTCGATCTTGCGTTGCTTGATAACCCGCGCGTCGCGGCCCTCGCCGACATGCACTTCGGAGGGCGCAAACTCCAGGGCTTCGTTCAGCTCGGCCTGGGTGAATTCGATCACCCGGTTGTTCTCGATGACGAATGCGCCAACCTCGAGAAACAATTCCATGCCGGCCTGAAACAGCCGGTCGGCCATGGCGTCGTCGCTGGGCACTGGCGCATCGCGGTCGATCTTGATGTCATATTTCTTGACCATCTCGCGGGCCTTGGGCACCAGCCGTTTGAGGTCGAAATCCTCCTCGCGCATGATCGGCCCGTGTTTGGAACGCCGAACCACCTCCCAGATCCCCACCATCTCGTTCTTCCTCCTTGCTTGCTTACCGCCCAGCGGGCGGAGGTTTGTTGCGAAGTTTGCCGGCGCCGCGCCATCCGAGATCGCCGGAAATCGCCTGCGCCGTCGTGCGGCACATGTGGCGAAGTGTTTTGACCACCGATTTCTGCAGCCGCGATTCCAGGCAGAGCACGCTGACCGAGGCCACCACGAGGCCTTCATGACTGAATATCGGCGCCGACACCGAACCGGCGCCGGAGACGCGTTCACCGATGGTATGGGCCGTGCCGAGCTGGCGGATCTCGGCCAGATCGCGGCCTATTTTCCGCCGCTGGCGCGCTTCCAGGCCGGCCGCGTCGAATGCCGCGCCGACCTCGTCCTCCGACATATAGGCCAGCATGGCCTTGCCCGCGGCGCCCACGTGCAAGGGCAAGGGCCGTCCCAGATCGACCACGAAGCGGATCTCGTGCGAGGTGTCGAGACGCTCGACCGCCACCCGCTCCAGCCCATCCTTGAGGTTCAGGCTGACGGTTTCGCGCGAACGCTCACGCAGCGCCCTGAGATGGGGCAGCGCCAGCGTGCGCACATCGATCCGGTTGAGCCATTCCGCGGTCAGACGCAAAAGGCCATAGCCCAGCGTATAGCGCCGGCTGCTAGGCCGCACGCGCACCAGGTCGGCCTCGCTGAGCGACGACAGCAGCCGATGCGTCGTACTCTTGCCGAGCTGGACCCGCTGGGCAACCTCGGTCACCCCCATACCGTCACTGTCTTCCGACAATACCTTGAGGACGCGGGCGGCCCGCTCGACGGCGCGGATTTGTGTCGACATCTCGTTCCACCTGATGGAACAAATGTACCAATTTCTGCACGATCATAGTCAAGCCGCTGTTGACCCGTCAAGACATTCCCCTCCAGAATACCAACAAGCAGGTTAGGGATATGGTCCAAAAGCCTGCAATGGGAGCGGTACGGGGAGGTACGAGGTGAGGGCACGCTGGGAGCTTTTGCTGCTGCCGCCGTTCGTCGTGGCCTTCGTGCTCATGGCGGGTTCGCAGTTCATTTTCCTCAAGGGCAGCTTCTATCGCGACCTCGGACTGGGGCGCATCGGCGAGACCCTGGAGATCGCCAACTACCTGCGATTTTTCTCCGACACCTTTTATCTGCGATCGCTCTGGCTGACCGTCGAGGTAGCCGGGCTGGCCACCATCTTCACCCTCTTGATGGGCTATCCGGTGGCCTATGTCATCGCCCGCATGCGCTCGCGCCTGGCCATGATCATGCTGGCGGCGATCGTTTCCTCGACCTTCATCACCATCGTCATCAAGGTCTTCGGCCTGATCATCATCTTTGCCGCCGACGGCTGGGTGAACCGCTTTTTGTTGTGGAGTGGCCTTCGCGACGACCCCTTCACCGTCATCGGCAACGAAGCCGGCGTGGTGGTCGGGCTGTTGCACTTCTCGCTGGGCTTCGGCGTGCTGCTGCTCTACTCCGTGGTGCAGACCATCCCGCGCTCGCTGGAAGAGGCGGCGCAGGTACTGGGGGCCAGCCGCATCCGCATGTTCTGGCGCGTCGTGCTGCCACTCAGCCTGCCCGGCGTCACCATCGGCGGCCTGATGATCTTCAACATGTGCATGGGGGCCTTCACCTCGGCCGCGCTGTTGGGCGGCGGCCGCGTTTTCACGCTGCCGGTGCTAATCCAGCGCACCGTCATCATGGAGGCCAAATATTCCATGGGCGGCACCCTGGCGGCGGTGCTGTTGGTCGCCGTCATTCTTATCAACCTGTTGTCCGTGATCGTCTTCCGGCGCTTGCGGGCGACGCGGTTCGTGATCACATGACGGCCCCGGGTTCGAGTGCCGATGTGCTGGCACCCCCCCTGGCGCCCCTCTCCGCCAAGCAAAAACCCTGGACCCGCCCCGGCTTCATCTTTGCCCGCCTGCTCACCGTGACCTGGTGCGGCGGCGTCTATCTCTTCCTGCTGGCACCGCTGGCGGTCATCGCCGGGGCCTCGCTGCACGAGGGCTCGGCCTACGCCGTGATGGTCTTCCCGCCGCAGGAACCGACTTTCAAGTGGTACCTGGAGATTTCCGAACAGCTCTACGACGCCCTGGCACTAAGCCTCGGCCTGGGTGTGTTGACGGCGGTGGTCTCGGTGCTGCTGGGCGTGCCCGCGGCGCTCGGCCTGATCCGCAGCAACCTGCCGGGCAAGGCCTTTCTTTCGACCTTCTTCCGCATCCCCTTGCAGATCCCCTCGATCGTCATCGGCATTTCGTTCTTGCACCTCTATTACGCCATCGGCCGGGGCACCGGCTGGTACCCGACGGGCACCTTCCTGGGCATCGCGGTGGGCCATTTCTTCCACGCCACGCCTTATGTCATCGGCACCACGGCGGCCGTGCTGCAACGCTTCGACACCGGCCTCGAGGAAGCCGCCCTCAGTCTCGGTGCCAGCCGCTGGCGCACTTTCCGCTGCGTCACCATGCCGGTCATCGCGCCGGGCATCTATGCCGGGGCGCTTTATTCCTTCATGGTTTCGTTCGGCGACGTGCCAATTTCCATCTTCCTCACCACGCCGGGCTTCACCACCTACCCGGTGGAGCTTTTCTTCGGCATGGAGAACGACTTCGATCCATCGATCCTGGCGTCGGCGACGCTGGTGATCATCTTCTCGCTCGGCGTCATGTTGCTGGTGCAACGCATCGTCGGCCTCGAGACCTTGCTCGCCTCGAGCGACGGCCGCTGAGAGACCGGGCAATCGGTGGCACTGTGCCATCTTGATAGGAGTAGTAGTAAAGCAAATCAAATTCTTTGACAGGGAGGAAAGCATGAGTACTTGGACCACGACCAGACTTGCGCAAGCGGCTCTTTTCACGGCCGCCGTGACATTGGCCGGCGGCAGCGTCGCCGCCGGATCGCTCGACGGCGCCAACCTCAGAATCGGCACCTGGGGCGGCCCCTGGCAGAAGATCCAGAAGGAACTGTTGGTGCCCAAGATGGAAGCCATGGGCGCCAAGGTGACCTTCGTCTCGGGCAGCCCGCCGGCCAACATGGCTAAGCTGATCGCGGCGCGCGGCGGCAAGGCGCCCATGGACTTGATGGAAATCCTCGACGCCATCGTGCCCAGCATGCGCGACGGCGGTTTCCTGCAACCCATCGACGTATCGCAGATCCCCAACGTCAAATACCTCGCCAAAGGCAAGGTCGATGACCTGATGGTCTCGCATTGGACCACCCAGGAGGGCATTTGCTACAACGAAGCCAAGTTCAAGGAGCTCGGCATTCCGGCACCCAAGACCTACGCCGACCTCAACCATCCCAAGCTGGTCGGCCGCTTGCAGATCCCCGACATCGTCTCGGGCGGCGGCCTCTCCGCGGTGGCCGGCTTCGCCTTGGCCAACGGCGGCGGTATCGACAACCCCAGCCCCGGCATCAAGGCCATCGCCAAGCTCAAGGCGTTGAAGTTCTGGAAGCGCGGTGCCGAGGCCTTGACCCAGCTCAAGTCGGGCGACATCTACGCCGCCGTCATCCACGCCGGCTGGTGCGTCCGCGCCGTCAATGCCGGCATGCCCGTAGCCGCGGCGCACCCGGTGCTCAACAGCCAGTACACAGGCCTCGTCAAGCAGGGCCTGTGGGGCATCATCAAGGGATCCAAGAACGCCAAGGCGGCGCACGCCTACATCAACCTGTTCCTCGATACCGACTTCCAACGCACCTTCGCCAAGAATCGCGGCGTGGTGCCGGAAAATCTCGAGTCGGTAAAGGACCTGGCCAGTGACGCCACACTGAAGAAGATCATGATCCTCGATCCGGCCCAGATCGCCAGGATGTATCGGCCCGACTTCAGCACGGCCAACATCAGTGCCTGGATGGACGAGTGGAACCGCACCGTCGCAAGATAGCGGCGGCTCAGGTTTCCCGGGGCGTCAAGAGGAGAGAGGTTGCATGTCGAGTGTAAAATTCGTACGGGTCAGCAAGTCCTATGGTCCCGTCCAGGCGCTGCAATCTCTGGATCTCGATATCGAGGAGGGTGAGTTTCTCACCCTCCTCGGTCCCTCGGGCTGCGGCAAGACCACGACGCTGCGCCTGATCGCCGGCTTCATCACGCCGAGCGCCGGTGACATCTATCTCGGCGAGGCCGAGATCACCCATCTACCACCGCAAAAGCGCGACGTGGGCATGGTTTTCCAGGACTATGCCCTGTTTCCCCATATGACCATTTTCGACAACATCGCCTTCGGCCTGACCGAACGCGGCGTCGACAAGGCGACCATAGCCAAACGCGTGGCCGAGCTCTTGGACCTGGTGCGGCTGCCCGAAGTGGCCGAGCGCTATCCGGCCCAGATGAGCGGCGGCCAGCAACAGCGCATCGCCGTCGCCCGGGCCGTCGCCTACACGCCCAAAGTGCTGTTGATGGACGAGCCGCTGGGGGCGCTCGATCTCAAGCTGCGCGAGAGCATGCAGATAGAACTGCGCCGCATCCAGCAGGAGCTGGGCATCACGGCGGTCTACGTCACCCACGACCAGTCCGAGGCCATGAGCATGTCCGATCGCATCGCGGTCATGAACCTCGGCCTTTTGGAACAAGTCGGCTCGGCCAAGCAGATCTACGACAACCCGGCCACCCAGTTCGTCGCCGACTTCGTCGGCCAGATCAATTTCCTGCCGGCCGAGATCCTCGGCTCCGAGGGCGATTTCGTCGCCGTCCAGGTGCTGGGCCAGCGGCTACAGGTACCGCTCAGCCCCGAGACCCCGACCAGCGGCAACGCCCAGCTGGCGATCCGGCCCGAGCGGCTGCATATTGAGGCCTCCGGCAGCGCCGGCGAGGGCCGCCAGGGCCTTGGCGGCAGCGTCAGGGATATCCAATTCGCCGGCAATCTGCTGCGCATTTTCATCGCCGTCGGCGACGACCACGACCTCGTCATCGAAAGCCGGCCCAAGGAGGTCAGCGCCGAAATCGGCGCCAACGTCGTGGTTTCCTGGGATCTCGGCGACGCCCGCCTGCTCGCCGGCTGAGGCAGCAGGGGAGGTTTATCATGCCGAGGAAAGAGATCGAGGGCGAGTTCGTCCATGGCTGGCCCGATCGCAAGCGCCCACGGCCGCAGCTTTTCAAGGACGTCGAGGGACGCGTGGTGGGATCACGGGTGCCCATCCTGGAGCTCGAAGGACTGGTTGCGCCGACCGATACCACCTTCATCCAGGCCCAGGTTCAGATGCCCGAACCGGTGCATCCCGAGGACTACGAATTTTCGGTTTTCGGCGAGGTCGAGAACCCCGGCCAGTGGACGCTCGAAGACGTGCGCAGGCTGCCCGGACGCACTGTGCGCGCGGTCATCGAATGTGCTGGCAACGATGCCGATTTCTTCGATTACCTGGCCGAGGGCAGCAACATGGCCAGGCCCTCGCTGGAGATCGACCCCGAGGACGAACGCCTGCACTGGCGCCTCGGCGGCCAGGAGCGCGGGCCCATGCCCGAGACCGAGGAGTTGCTCTCGTCGATTCCCAGCACCTGCCTGGTCTATGGCGGCGAGTGGACCGGCGTGCCGCTCAGTGAACTGCTCGACCGCGTCGGCGTGAAATCCTCCGCCGTGGCCGTTCGCTTCGAGGGCTGGGACGAGGGCCGCCCCGATCCCATCATCATTTACCGTTCCGCCGGCCGCACCGACTTCGAGACCTTCGATCCCGGCGTCATCAACTTCGACAAGGGCCTGCCCATCGCCAAGGCGCTGCATCCCGACACCATCCTGGCCTGGGCCCAGAACGGCGAATGGCTGCAGCACGTGCACGGCGCCCCGCTCCGGCTGGTGGTGCCGGGCTGGGCCGGCAACTGGTGGGTCAAGTGGATCCACAAGATCGAAGTCATGGACCAAATGCCGGACTGCTACCACCAGACCCACTATTTCGTTTCCGGCAAGTCGCCAGATGATCCCGACAAGAAGATGATGACGGCGCTGGGCGTCAAAAGCGTCATCATCGATCCCCAGGAGCACTATTCGCCACTGCCTCGCGGCAGCCACATGGTGCGCGGCCTGGCCTGGAGCGGCGAGGGCGAGATCACGGGCGTCGAGATAAGCCTCGACGGCGGCCAGAGCTGGCAGGACGCACATCTCGAATATTCGCCCGACCGCTGGCTCTGGAAGCGCTGGTCCTATCTCTGGGAGGTCGACCAGCCGGGCGACTACGCCATCATGGCCCGGGCCCGCGACGAGACCGATCGGCTGCAGCCGCAGACCGAATGGAACTTTCTGCGCAAGCACTTCGACGGTATCGTGCCCACTCGGGTGACCATCGAATAGCTTTCTTATATTGGCAGCCAGCCGGGGAGCATCGGCCCATCAGGCCGAAGGTTTGGAGGATTTTGTTTATGCCGAGGAAGGAAATCGAAGGCGAGTTCGTCCGTGGCTGGCCCGATCGCAAACGGGCTCGGCCGCAGATCTTCAAGGACGTGGAAGGACGCGTGGTGTCGACGCGCATGCCGCTGCTGGAGATGGAAGGACTGATCACGCCCACCGATGCCTCCTACATCCTGGCCCAATTGCAGGTGCCCGATCCGGTTCACCCCGAGGACTACGAGTTTTCCGTTTTCGGCGAGGTCGAGAACCCCGGCACCTGGACCCTCGAAGACGTGCGCCGGCTGCCCGGCCGCAGCGTACGCGCGGTCATCGAGTGTGCCGGCAACGATGCCGACTTCTTCGACTACCTCGAGGCGGGCAGCAACATGGCCAAGCCCTCGTTCGAGATCGACCCCGAGGACGAACGCCTGCACTGGAGCCTGAGCGGCGAGGAGAGAGAGGACATGCCCGAGGCCGACGATCTGCAGTCGGCGATCGACATTACCTGCCTGGTCAGCGGCGGCGAATGGACCGGCGTGCCCTTGCACGAGTTGCTCGACCGCGTCGGCCTCAAATCCAATGCCGTGGCCATCCGTTTCGAGGGCTGGGACGAGGGCCGGCCCGATCCCATCTACATCTACCGCTCGGTCGGCCGTACCGACTTCGAGGTCTTCGATCCCGGCATCATCAACTTCGACAAGGGCCTGCCCATCGCAAAGGCCCTGCACCCCGACACCATCCTGGCCTGGGCGCAGAACGGCGAATGGCTGCAGCACCTGCACGGCGCGCCGCTCAGGCTGATCGTGCCGGGCTGGGCCGGCAACTGGTGGGTCAAGTGGATCCACAAGATCGAAGTCATGGACCACATGCCGGACTGCTACCACCAGACCCATTACTTCGTCGACGGCAAGTCGCCCGACGACCCCGACAAGAAGATGATGACGGCGCTGGGCGTCAAAAGCATCATCACCGATCCCCAGGATCACTATTCGCCGCTGCCTCGCGGCAGCCACATGGTGCGCGGCTTGGCCTGGAGCGGCGAGGGCGAGATCACAGGCGTCGAAGTCAGCCTCGACGAAGGCCAAAGCTGGCGGCAGGCGCATGTCGAATATTCGCCCGACCGCTGGCTCTGGAAGCGCTGGTCCTATCTCTGGGAGGTCGACAAGCCGGGTGATTACACCATCCTGGCCCGGGCTCGCGACGAGACCGAACGGATGCAGCCGCAGACCGAATGGAACTTCATGCGCAAGCACTTCGACGGCATCGTGCCCACCCGGATAACCATCGAATAGGCCGGGGTGGAGCGAAGCGTGCACGTCGTCGTCTGCGTCAAGGAGATCCCCGACCCGGAAATCGCCGCCAGCGTCTTCCGGGTCGACGAGGAAGCGTGCCGGGTGATCCCGCTGCCCGGCCTGCCTTTCGTCGTAAACCCCTTCGACGAACAGGCCATCGAAGCGGCGTTGCGCCTGCGCGACGGCGGCACCGAGGCGCGCATTAGTTTGCTTTGCCTGGGAGCCCAATCCGCCCGCGCCATCATCAAGAATGGCCTGGCGCTGGGGGCGGACGAAGCCTTCCTGCTCAGTGACCCGGCCTTCGACGATGGTGACGGCTTCACCACGGCGCTCGCCTTGTCACGGGCCATCGCCAAGATCGGCGATGTCGACCTCGTGCTCGCCGGGCGCCAGGCGGCCGACGGCGATGCCGGCATCGTCGGCAGCGGTATCGCCGAACTGCTGGACCTGCCGGCCGTCACTTTCGCCGGCAGCCTGCTGCTCGACGACGGCAGCCTGGTGGTCGAGCGCGTGCTGGACGACAGCGGCGAGACCGTGGCCACGACGCTGCCGGCGGTCGTCACCATCGCCCACGAACTGGGCCGTGTGCGCCACGCCAGCCTGCGCGAGACCATGAAGGCGGCGCGCAAGCCGATCACGGAATGGACGGCGGCCGATTTGGATTTGTCGGCCGACCAGGTCGGCGCCGCCGGGGCGCGGCGCGTGCTGGAGCGGCTCTACGTTCCCGTCAACGACATCGTCTGCGAATTCATCGGCGGTGACGATGCCGACGGCCAGGCTACGGCGCTGCTCGATCGCTTGCTGGCCGAGCGGGTACTGGAGGCACCATGACGGCAAGCGGTATCCTGGTGGTGGCCGAGGCGGACGAGGGAGAGGCGAGCGCGCTTTCCTTCGAGCTCCTGGGACTTGCCCGCACCCTGGCGCCGGCGCTGGGTGGCGAGGTTACGGCCGTGGTCCTGGGCGCCGAAGTGGGGGGCGCCGCGGCGGCCCTGGCGGCCGGCGGCGCCGATACGGTCATTCAGGTGGAGGCGGATGCCCTCGCGCCCTATCAGGCCGAGGCCTGGCTGCCCGACCTCGCCGCCGTTGCCGGCGAACTGACGCCGGCAGCCATCGTCATCGCTCACACGGCGCAAGGCGCCGATTTGGCACCGCGATTGGCCTTCCGGCTGGGTGCCGGCATCGCCACCGGCTGCATCGCCGCCGAAGTGGCCGAGGGACGCCTCAGGCTGACCCGCCCCTGCTACGGTGGCAACGCCCACGAAGTGCTGTCGTTCAACGCGCCACCGGCCGTCGTCACGGTCAAACCCAAGTGCTTCGAGGCGCCGCCGCCGCACCAGGGCCAGGTGGTGGTGCGCGCGAGCGTGCTGGATCCGGCCTCGGTCCGCACCCAGGTCCGCGACATCAGGCGCGAGGCCGCTGACGGCGTGCGCCTGGAAAGCGCCGACGTGGTGGTGGCCGGCGGCGGCGGCATGCAGGGACCCAAAGCCTTCGACTTGGCCCGCGAGCTGGCCGGGCTCTGGGGCGGCGCCGTCGGCGCCAGCCGCGTCGCCTGCGACCTGGGCTGGTGTCCGCCGGGCTACCAGGTCGGCCTTTCGGGCCGCACCGTGGCGCCCGAGCTTTATCTGGCGCTGGGCATCTCGGGCGCCGGCCAGCACATGGCCGGCTGTGCCAACGCCAAGACCATCGTCGCCATCAATACCGACGCCGAGGCGCCGATCTTCAAGCACGCGCGATTCGGCCTGGTGGCCGATTGCCACGAATTGCTGCCGGCCCTGATTGCCGCGGTCAAGGCCCGAGGCTGAAAGGAATCGCCATGTTCTATGAAACCCACGCCCCCCACGGCCTGCCCCACAACCCCTTCAAGGCCCTGGTGGCGCCCCGGCCCATCGGCTGGATCTCGACGCTGAGCCAGGACGGTGTGGCCAACCTGGCGCCCTACAGCTACTTCAACGCCATCGGCAACGCGCCGCCCATGGTCATGTTCGCGCCCAACGGCCGCGTTGGGGGCCGCCTCAAGGACACGCTGACCAACGTCAGCGAGACCGGCGAATTCGTCGTCAACATCGTCAGCGAGGCCCTCAAGGACGCCATGAACGAAACCGCCCGCCACGTACCGGCGGAAAGCGACGAGTTCGCCCTGGCCGGCCTCACCCCCGAGCCCAGCCGCCTGGTCAAGCCGCCGCGGGTGGCCGAGAGCCCGGCCCATCTCGAATGCCGCCACCACCAGACCATCGAGCTGCCGGCCGACGACGCCGAGGTGCCCCAGTTCATCGTGCTGGGGCAGGTCGTGGGCGTACATATCGACGACGCCGTGCTGCGGGACGGCATGGTCGACATGGCCAAGCTCAGGCCGCTGGCTAGGCTGGGTTACTTCGACTACTCCGTGGTCGATAATTTCTTCAGTATGCCGACCCCGGACTGAGCGGCTCAGCCGCATTTTTTTATTCTTCGACCCCGTCGAGCCTGGCGATCAGGGCGGCGGCGTCGTGCTGGCCTTCGCCCTGTTCGACGATGTCGGCGTAGAAGCCCTTGACCAGTTCCAGGACCGGCAGCTCGAGGCCGAGCCGTGCCGCTTCTTCGAGGCATAAGCCCAGGTCTTTGTCGAGCAGGCTTATGGTGCCGCCGGCGCTGAAATCTCGGCGTTGCATGGTCTGGGCTCGGTTGCCGATCTGGAACGAGGCGGCCGAGCCCTTGGCGATGACCTCGATGACCTTGGCATCGTCGAGGCCGGCGCGCTGGGCGAAGGCCAAACCCTCGGCCAGCGACTGGATGATGCCGCTGGCGCAGATCTGGTTGACCATCTTGGTGAGCTGGCCGGCACCCACCGGCCCCATGTGCTCGAAACCGCGGGCGTAGGGCGCGACGATGGCGCCGGCCCGGGCCACCGCCGCCGCGTTGCCGCCAGCCATGATCGAAAGCACACCGGCCCGGGCCCCCTTGATGCCGCCGGCGATCGGCGCGTCGACGAATTCGATTTTCTGTCCCAAAGCCGCCGCCGCCACCTCGCGCGCCAGTTCAGCCGAGGTCGTGGTGTGGTCGATCAGCAGGCTGCCAGGTGCCATGGCCGCCAGCGCGCCGCCGGGGCCCAGTGCGATCTGGCGCACGTCGTCGTCGCCGCCGACGCAGCTAATGACCACGTCAGCCCCCGCCGCCGCCGCGGCCGGCGAAGCGGCCTGGCCGCCGCCATACTCCGCCACCCAGGCCGCGGCCTTGGCGGCCGTGCGGTTGTAGACCGTCACCGTGTGGCCGGCCTGGGCCAGATGTCCGGCCATGGGGTAGCCCATGGCGCCGAGACCGAGAAATGCGATCGCTTGATTCATGATTAAGCCAGTATTTCCGCCGCCCGGGGCCAGGCAGCCTCGCCCTTTTCCGCCATCAGGTCCAGATCATCCTGCTCCAGCCAGGCGGTAACGGCCTCGGCATAGCTGGCCCGGGCCTGCATCCGGCCGAACCACTCCGCGAGCTGCGGCCGGGCGGCCAGCAGACCCTGGAAGTGCAGTTGCTCGATGCGGCCCAGCGTCGGCGCCAGGGCCAGGTCGGCCAACGATAAACCATCGCCGGCCAGCCAGGGCTGGCGCTCCAGCGCCGATTCCATGTCGGCAAACAGCCGTTTGATGCGCCCCAGCGCGGCGGCAAAGAGCGGGCTTTCCATGCCCTCGAGGATCTGTTCGCGCTTGCGCGCCCGGCGCGCCGGATCGGGCATCCGTTGCAGCCGCGCCTCGTCCAACCCGCCGGCCCCGTCGAGAAAAAGATAACGAAACGCCACGGCGTTGCTCAGCGTGCTGGTGGCGCCGTGTACCCCTTCGTCCAACTGCTTGGTCCAAAGCCGCATGGCAGCCCGTTCAGCGGCGCCGCCGGGCTTCAGGGCCGGCTCCGGAAAGGCCTCGTCGAGGTATTCCATGATCACCGAGGATTCGATGATCACCCGGCCCCCATCGACCAGCGTCGGCACCACGCCGCCCGGATTGAGAGCCAGGTATTCCGGCCGCTGCTGCTCGCCCCGCCAAAGATCAAGATGCTGCCCCTGCCACTCGAGCCCCTTCTCGGCCAGCACCAGCCGGACCTTCTGGGAGCACGTCGAGAGCCCGTTGTGGTGCAGTTCGATCACGCCTGAGCCGCTCGCGGTTTCGGGGTCAACGACGATCTTATCCCGAGTTTCGGGGACAGGGACCTAATTCGGCCCCGAGGGGGAGTTTCGGGGACAGGGACCTATCTCGACCCCGAGGGGGAGTTTCGGGGACAGAGTTTCGGGGACAGGGACCTAATTAGGAGCGGGGACGTATTTGCGAGCGAAGCGGCGTACAATCCGCTGATGAAGAAAATAATCGTGCTCTACCGGCTTTTGCTGACGCGACTGCCGGAAACCCTGATGGCGATCTATTACGCTGGCCGCCGCCAGAGACTCGGCCCTCGCGTCATGGACCCCAAGGCCCAGGCCGTGGGCATCTTCGCCAACACGCTGCGCGTGCCAGGCGAGATCCCCGTGGTCGAGGTAACCCGGGCCCAGGTGCGCCAGATCACCAAGATCTTCGACGAGCCTTGCCCGGCGTTGGCGAAAAAAAGCGATTTCACGGTCGGCGGCGGTGCCGGTGATCTAGCGGCGCGGCTCTATTGCGATACCGCAGAGCCCGCCGGCCTGCCGATATTGATTTATTTCCACGGCGGCGGCTGGGTGCAGGGCGACCTCGAGACCCACGACGGCATCGCCGGCAAGCTGGCCAAGTGGGCCGGCTGCATCGTCATCGCGGTGGATTACCGGTTAGCCCCCGAACACCCCTTCCCGGCCGCCGTCGAGGACGGCCTGGCGGCCTACCGCTGGGTGCGTGAGCACGCCACCGAGCTCGGCGGCGACCCGGCCCGCGTCGGCGTCAGCGGCGACAGCGCCGGGGCCACGCTCTCGGCCGTCATCTGCCAGCAAACCGCCCCCGAGGGGCGCCCGGCGCTGCAAGCGCTGATCTACCCCGCCTCCGACGCCCGCATGGACACGCCCTCGATCCGCGAGCTCGAAGACGCCTACATCATCCCCCTGGACCGCATGCTGTGGTACCGCGAGACCTACCTGGCCGGCTTCGAGGATCTCGAAGACCTGCGCCTCTCGCCGCTCTTGGCGCCGGACCTGAGCGCCCAGCCCAAAACCTACGTCGTGACCGCCGGGTTCGATCCCTTGCGCGACGAGGGTGAGGCGTATGCCGAGGCGCTAAAGACCGCCGGCAACGACGTCACCCAGCGGGAATTCCCGGGCCAGATCCACGCTTTCGTTTCGCTGACCAAGGTCATTCCGCAGGGGAACGAGTGCATTCGGGAAGTTGCGGGGTGGTTGCGTGGGGCGTGGTGAGGGGTGGCTAGGCTGCACAAAAGAAAGATTGCCTTCCTCAGGGCCAGTTACTGGGTTGGCGCCGTCGCCGACGCCATCGTCGGGGTTCGCATGCTGATGCCCGAGAAGATGGGCCAAGCGCGGGACATCGACTAGCCCCGGCGGCGCCAAGCGTAGTTCGAGGTTGACGGGGTGACAGAGCGTAAGCCGGAAAAAACGGGCCCTAGGCCGCTCTGGCTGGTGCTGGCGCCGGGCATCTTTCTGCTTTTCTGGTCGGGCGGCTTCACCTTCGCCAAGATGGGCTTGGCCCACGCCGAGCCCATCACCTTTCTTGCCATCCGCTACATGATCGTGCTGGCGCTGCTGCTGCCGCTGGCGCTGGTGCTGCGGCCGCCGCTGCCCAAAAAGAGAGCCGAATGGCTCCATTTGGCGGTCGTTGGCCTGCTGATCCAGGCGCTTTATTTCGGGCTTTCCTATTGGTCCTTGAAGCTCGGCATCTCGGCCGGTGGCATGGCCTTGATCCTTTCGCTGCAGCCCGTCCTGGTGGCCGTGCTGGCGCCCTGGCTGGCAGCCGAAAGGATTGGCGTTTGGCGCTGGGTCGGCTTCGGCTTCGGTTTCCTGGGTGCGGCCCTGGTGATCGTGGCACGGTCCGAAATCGCGGCGGCTTCGGTGCTGGCACTGGTCTGCGCCTTCGTAGCCCTAGCCGGCATCACTGCCGGCACGCTTTACGAAAAGAAATTCGGCCGGCCGCACCATCCCGTGACCTCCAATCTGGTGCAGTACGCGGTCGGCCTGGCGGCCATTCTGCCGCTGGCTTTGTTGACCGAGTCGTTTGGCGTCAACTGGACGGGCGAGCTGGCGATATCGCTCGCCTACCTGGTCATCGCCAACTCGCTGATCTCGGTGACGCTGCTGCTGCTCATGGTGCGGCGCGGCGAGATCTCTCGGGTCTCGGCACTCTTTTTCATGGTGCCGCCGACGGCCGCCCTGATCGCCTGGCTGGTGCTCGACGAAGGCATGCCGCCGCTGGCGCTCGTCGGCATGGCCTGCGCCACCGTCGGCGTCGCCATCGCCAGCCGCCCCACGCCGCGCCTGCGTTAGCCCAAAAAACCCTCCAGGCGTTTTTGGATCAGGGCTTCGGCCTCGCTCATGATGCGCTCGATCAGTTCCTGGCAGGTCGGCACATCGTCGATCAGGCCGGCCACCATGCCGCACGACCAGGCGCCGGATTCGGTTTCGCCGTCCATCATCACCCGGGGGTAGACGCCGGCAACCTCGGCCATGACGTCCTTGAATTGGATGTCCTTGCCGAGCTCACGCTCCTTCTCCAATAGGCGCTCGACGGTGGGATTAGTCAAGACGCGCTCGGTGTTGCGCAAGGGCCGCATGACGAGGCGCGTATCGAGCTCGCTGGCGTCCAAAATCGCCTGTTTCACCTTGTCGTGCACCGGCGCTTCCTTGGTGGCGATGAAACGCGTGCCCATGTTCATGCCCTCGGCGCCCATGGCCAGCGCCGCCACCAGCGAACGGGCATCGGCCATGCCGCCCGAGGCGATGAAGGGGATCTTCAGTTCGTCCGCCGCCCGGGGCAGCAGGATCATGTTGGGAATGTCGTCCTCGCCCGGGTGGCCGCCGCATTCGAAACCGTCCACCGATACGGCGTCGCAGCCCACCGCCTCGGCCTTCAGCGAATGGCGGACCGAGGTGCATTTGTGGACCACCTTGATGTCGTTTTCCTTGAACATGGGCATCCATTTCTGGGGGTTGTTGCCCGCCGTCTCGACGACTTTCACGCCGCCATCGATGATGGCCTGGACGTAGCCGGGATAATCAGGCGCGTCGATGACCGGCAGAAAGGTGACGTTGACGCCGAAGGGTTTCGAGGTCATCTCGCGGCAGCGCGCGATCTCGCTGGCCAGATCGTCGGGCGTCTTCTGGGTCAGCGCCGTGATGATGCCCAAGCCCCCGGCGTTGGAAACCGCGGCCGCCAGTTCGGCGAAGCCGACGTAGTGCATGCCGCCCTGAACGATGGGGTGTTCGATGCCGAGAAGTTCGGTGATGCGTGTCTTCATGGTGATTTTTCCTCTCCAGCGCCGGCCCAGGCGAAGGGGGCCCCGCCCGCTGCCGTTCGTTATTGAATTCCTTAGTCGCAGTTAATCGGATTGCCCGTGGATTGCAACAAATCGCTTGATATCGATAGGCGCCCTTGGCATCTGGTGGCCGAGCCCCGATGCCGTTACTCTTTTGCCTCGCCTCCGCCGGTTCCGACCGCCGGCTCGGGAAATCGCCCTTTCCCGGATTTCCGCCCCTCTCGAGAGGCCGCCCATGGATCGTACCCCTGTCTTGCTGTTCGTCGTCAACGAGCCCTACTTTTTCGTCTCGCACCGCATGCCCCTCGCCCTCGCCGCCCGCCAGGCGGGCTACCGGGTTCACATCGCCGCCCCCGACGAGAACGCGTGGGCGCCGAAGGGCTTTGCGGCGCGTCCTTATTTCGAAAAATTCGATCTCGCCTACCACGACATTCCGCTCTCACGGCGTGGCACCAACCCGCTCAAGGAGCTCTCGACCATCGCCGCGCTCCTTGCCCTCTATCGGCGCCTCAGGCCCGACATCGTGCATCACATTTCGGCCAAGGCGGTGCTTTACGGCGGCCTGGCGGCGCGGCTCCTGAACGTTCCCGCGGTGGTCAACGCCTTTCCCGGACTGGGCCATCATTTCATCAACTCGGGCCTGCGGGCGAGACTGTTTCGCTGGGCCCTGGTGCGGGGCTACCGATTGTCCAGCCGGCGGCCCAATGCCCGGGTCATCGTCCAGAACCCGGACAACGCCCTGGCGCTGGAGCGCTTCGGCGTGGCACCGCGCGAGCAAATGGTGCTCACCCGCGGCTCAGGGGTCTCGCTAGACGAGTTTCCCGCCGCGCCCTTCGCCGAGGGACCGGCACTGGTGGTGCTGCCGGCCCGAATGATCTGGGAAAAGGGCATCGGCACCTTCGTAGAGGTCGCCCGCGGCCTCAAGAACGCCGGCGTCGAGGCGCGCTTCGCCCTGGTCGGCAACACCCATCCCAGCAATCCCCAGGCCGTGCCGGAAGCCCGCCTTCGCGAATGGCACCAGGAGGGCGTGGTCGAATGGTGGGGCCGGCGCGACGACATGTCTGCGGTTTTTGCCGCCGCCCGGGTGATCTGCCTGCCCTCGGAATACGGCGAGGGCATACCCAAGGCGCTGCTGGAAGCGGCGGCCTCGGGCCGGCCCATCGTAACCTACGACGCCCCGGGCTGCCGCGAGGCGGTGCGCGACGGCTTGAGCGGCATCCTGGTTCCCCTGGGCGACCGCAAGGCGCTGGCCGGGGCGCTCAGGCGCCTGATCGAGGACCCGCCATTGTGCCAGCGCCTGGGCGCCGAAGCGCGAGCCCTGGCGGAAACCGAATTCAGCGTCGAACGGGTGGTCGCTCTGACCATCGAGATCTATCGCGAACTGGCACCGGTCGATACGCCGGCGCCGGCGCTTTGATCGTGAACTCTCCGCCGCTCGGGTGGATTGGCCCCGGGATGTTGGTTCGAGCAAAGCTTTTGTGCTAGCGTCCGGCCCCCGGCCAACCAGAGATTCCTGCTGAAATACCAATGACAGATACGAGATTGGAGCGCCCTCGATCAACGCACGACGGCCCGGCGGCGGGACCCTACGCGGACGAGGTGCGAACCGCGTTTCTGATTCGCAAGGCCGAGCACCGTCTCCTGGAGCTCTTCGCAGAGGGAAAACTGTTCGGCACCGTGCATACCGCGGTGGGCCAGGAATTCGTAGGCGTTGCCGTTGCCAGGGCCCTCGAGGCGGCCGACTACGTCTTTTCCAACCATCGCTGCCACGGCCATTTCCTGGCCTATTGCGGCAATCTGGTGGGCCTGATCGCGGAAATCATGGGCAAGTCGACCGGCGCTTGCGCCGGCCGCGGCGGCAGTCAGCACCTGCACTACCAGCGCTTTTCCTCGAACGGCATCCAGGGCGGCATCGTGCCCATCTCGCTGGGCCTGGCGATGGCCCAGGAACTCGAGGACAGCACCCGCCGCCCAGAATCCCCCCATCAGGCGCCAGCGTCACCGCTCCCCTCGGCCGCCAGTTTATCGGCAATCCGGTCGCGCAGCACGTTGCGCAGGATCTTACCGACCGGGCTCATGGGATAGCTATCAACCACCTCCAGGCGTTCAGGCAGCTTGAACTTGGCGATCTGCTTGGTCATCAGGAATTCCACCAGCTCCGCAAGATCCAAATCCTGTCCGGCATGCAAGGTCACGAAGGCGCAGGCCTTTTCGCCGTAGACCTCGTCGGGCATGGCGACGAGGACCACGTTTTCGATCTTGGGGTTGTCCAAAATCAGGTCCTCGATTTCGTCGCAGCTGATCTTTTCGCCGCCCCGGTTGATCAGGTCCTTCTTGCGCCCCTCGGTGTAGACGTAGGCGCCCAGGCGCTTGACCACGTCGCCCATGCGGTAGAAGCCCTCGGCCGTGAAGGCGGCGGCGTTGGCTTCGGCGTTGTTGTAATAGCCGTGGATGGTGTAGGGGCCGCGGCCCAGCAACTCTCCGCTCTGGCCTTCCGGGACCTCGTTGCCCTCGTCGTCGACCACACGGATCTCGTCGTCGGCGGCCAAGGGCAGGCCCGAACTTTCCAGTACCTGTTCCTCGGCGGCACCGAAGGGCACCAGATGGCCGAGGCCCTCGGCCGTGCCATAGGCTTCCTGGTAGAAACAGCCCAGCAGCTCGCGGACCTGGCGGCGGAGTTCAGGCAGCAACCGGGCGCCGCCGCATTGCAGCACCTCGAATGATCGCAGATCATATTTTTCCCTGGCCTCCGACCTTAGCCAGCCCGAGACCAACGGCGGCGTCACCGCGGTGATGGTCACGCCTTCGGATTCGATCAGCGAAAAGAAGGTCTCGGGCTCGAGGTCCGGGGCCAGCACCATGCGGCCGCCGGTCCACAGCGTACCCAGCAGGCCGGGCGAGCCCAGGGGGAAATTGTGGCCCATGGGCAGAAGTGCCAGATAGACCGAGCGCGAACTGATCTCGGCCCGGCTGCAACAAAGCCGCAGGTAGCAGAAATAATCCTCGTGCGTGCGCGGGATCAGCTTGGGCAGCGCCGTGGTGCCGCCCGAGAGCAGCATCAGCGCCACTTCGCCGGGATCGGGCTGGCGGGCCGTCAGCAGCTCGGCCACATCGTCGCCGACGGGCCGGTCCAGCAGCTCCTTGATCGAGATTTGGCCCGGGCCCGCCTCGCCGGCCACGATAACGTGTTCGAGGTTGGCGTTCTCGGCCTGCATCTCGGCTGCCATTTCTCGGTAGTCGAAATCGCCGATGGCGTCGGGGCCGATGTAGCCCACGGCCCCTGAATGGCTCAGGAAATGGCGGATTTCGTTGTGCCGGTGGGGCCTCAGCGCCATCACCGGGATGACGCCTATTTTTTGCAGGGCATAGAAGACGAAAACGAATTCGGGGATGTTGGGAAGCTGCATCACCACCCGGTCACGAGGCGCGAGGCCCAGCCCGGCCAGCTGGTAGGCCAGGCGATCGACGGTGTCGCGCAGCTCGGCATAGGTATAGCGCTCGGCGCCATGGCTCAGCGCCTCGCGCTCGGCGAACTCGACGACGGCCTTGTCCAGCCCCTGCCCCAACGTCAGGCCGAGCCAGTAGCCCTGACGCCGGTAGCGCTCGGCAAAAGCCTCGGGAAACGGCGTGCAACCCTCCAGCATCTCCGGCCTCCCATATTTGCCGACATCGCGGCGATTGATATTAACGCTTTCGGGGATTTTCGAGAGCCAGGAAAATGCGGGCCAGGGGAATTGATTTCCCGCACAATACGGGCGGACTCCCTATCCACCAGGTGGAGGAATGGAATCAATGGCGATTATCGACGCGCAAGTCCACGCCTATGAACGGGATCACCCGGGGCGGCCCTGGATCGCGGTTCTCCCCGGTCCCCCGGAGGTAACGGGCGATGACCTGGTGGCGGCGATGGACGCCGTGGGTGTCGACGGCGCCCTGCTGACCTCGGCCTGGACCATGTACCGCTACGACGCCAGCTACGCGGTTTCGGTCGAGGCGGTTCACCCCGGCCGCTTTGGCTTGGTCAAGCCGGTCGATCCCAGCGATCCCACCGTGGCCGAAACCATAGCGGACTGGGCCACCAAGGAAGCCGCGGTGGCGATCCGCATCATGCTGGTTCCCGGGATTGCCAAGGATGCCGATGCCGCCACCGACCCCGACGATCCGGCTGTCAGCCGCGTTCTCGAGACCGCAGCGCAGCATTCGCTGCCGGTCAACCTGCTCTGCTGGGGCCGCGTGCAAGAGGTGGCAAAGCTTGCCGCCAAGCACCCCCAGACCATGTTGATCATCGATCACATGGGGCTCCAGCAACCGTTCCATCCGCCGGCCCCGGCGGAGCCATTTGCCGACCTTCCCCGGCTTTTGGAATTGGCCCCATTGGATAACGTCGCCGTCAAGATCAGCGGCGCCTGCACGCTATCCCACCAGCCCTTCCCCTACCCCGATATCTGGGATCCGCTGGCCCGCATCTTCGACACCTTCGGATTCGATCGCTGCATGTGGGGCACCGACTGGACCCGGGCCGTCAATCTGCTGACCTTTGAGCAGGGGGTGGAGGCCTTTCGCCTCAGCGACCGCTTGTCGGAGGCCGAGCGCGGGGATCTCATGGGCCGGACTCTGGAGCGTATTTACGGCTGGTCGCCGACGGAAAAGTGAGTCGCGGGCCGGCTTAGCCCGCATTTCTCACCGGGTCACGGCCTGCGTCGCCCCCAGGTGATGCGATCCGGAAGGAAAAGATCGATGAGCGTAGCGGGACTACGCTCTTCGATCTTTTCCGTAGCGGGCGCGCGGCTGGGGGCGACCCTTCGGGCGTCGCTGTGGCGCCGAAAGGGTGCATAGCTGTGCTTGCCCGATGTCCCACATCGCGCGGCGCAGCGCTCCTACCCTGTCGACGCCACAGCGACGCGCAGGCCATGACCCGGTGAGAAATGCGAGCTAGCGTCAGGTGTCGTCCTGGGGCAGGTATCCGGGTACCTCGACGCCGGCCGCCAGGCGTGGGTCGCTGATGGGGGCGTCGCGCACCTGGCGCAGCGGCACCTCGCCGGCCCAGACGTCGAGGGCATAATCCTCCTCGTCGTCGGCCGGCGGGCCGCTGCGGAGCTTGGCCGAGGCCTCGTCGAGCGACATCACCAGGACCTTGGTGATCTTCATCTCGGAGGCATTGGGCGGCCGCACCTCGGCCCAGCGGCCGGGCGCCAGGTGTTCCAGCAAGGCTTTCAGGGCGGCCAGCTTTTCCGCCTCGTCCTCGACCAGGCGGGCCCGGCCGAAGATCATGGCCGAGCGAAAATTCATGCCGTGGTGCATGGCCGAGCGGGCAAAGACCAGGCCGTCCAAGAGCGTCACCGAGACACAGAGATCGGCGCCGGCCTCCATGATCCTGATGCGGCGGCCGGCGCTGGAGCCGTGGAAATAGAGGTTGTCGCCCACCCGCCAGTGGTTGACCGGCGTGACGAAGGGCTGGCCGTTAGCCACGAAGCCCACTTGGCTGATCAGGGCCTCGTCGAGGATGGCGTAGATCTCGTCACGCTTGTAACAGGCCTTCTTGGGCGCCCGGACGACGGTCGAGCGCTTGGTGCGAACAAATTCGGACATTCTTTTTCCCTTACAAAGCCTCTGGCACTCTGGCCGAACTCACCTCCCGCGCTCAACTTCTAGCCATATCGGCCGGGCTGATTTCGAAATCATCGAGCGGCCATATCGGGCGGCGGATTTTCTCCCAGGGGAACTGGGCGAAATCGAAACTGAAGATGCCGCCGGCGTCCGGATAAAGCAAACCGCGGCTAATCGGTTCCAAATCCGCCCGCATGTGGTTGAAGGCCTTGCTGACGATCAGGTTCATGCTTTCGGGCTCGAGGCCAAAGAGGCGCAGTTGCTCGCGGTCGTGGATCTGGGTGGGCAGCGAGCAAACGATGACGTTGATACCGCCGATATCCAGCATGGCGCTCTTGCCCAGCGTACCTGGCTGGCCCCGGTGGAAGGGCCCCTTGTGCATGAACTTGCCGTCCGACAAAGCCAACACCTTGGCCCGGGCCTCGAGCGGCCCGCCACCCATGCTGGGATCAGACTTGCCGCCAAGCGCTACGTCGATCTCGGCGCCGACACCGGCCGCGTGGACTTGCTCGACCGTTTCGATATCGAACACGGGGGCGAACACGGCGTTGGGGACCTGGCGTTCGATCATGGCGGCCAAAAAGGCCGTGGTGTCGCCGTAGGCACCGGCATAGGGGCAGTCGCTGAAATCCCCCAGCAGGAAGGGCTTGGGCTCGTTCGAGGTGCGATCCACCACGTCCAGGGCCTCGTCGATGGAGACGATGGTGATGGTCAAGACGTCGCGGGTGCGCCAGATCTCGGCCCCGAATTCATCCAGATAATCATTCACCTTGTCGGACGGCCCATCCATCACCAGCACGGCCGAGGGGCCGGTCCAGGGTTGGTCAGCGAAAGGAAAACTGGCCATGAAGCTGGCGTCCAGAAGCTGGGGATCATCAGCCTGTATTTCCTTTGCCCGGTCCAGCATGGCGAAAAGCGGGGCGTGGGGCACGGTGCTGCGGCCGTGGTCGATGCCGGTCACCAGGGGCGGGTGGATCGAGTGGCACTCGGGCTTTATCTCGCCCCGCAAGGTCCGCGCCATGAGCGAGGCGACGCGGAACGAGGTGTTGCGCACATCGATGTGGGGGGCGGTATGGAAGCCGCAAATGATGTCGCAATCGCGGACGAACTGGGGCGAAAGGTTGGAATGGAGATCGAGGGTGACGCCGATCGGCACCTGGCTACCGACGATCTCGCGGATGCGGGCCACCAGGTCGCCCTCGGGGTCGTCCAGATGTTCGCAGGCCATGCCGCCGTGCATGGGCATCAAGATGCCGTCGAAGGGGCCCTCGGCGCGAAGTTGTTTCTCGATCCGGCCCCTGAGGTGTTCGAAAGTCGCCTCGTCGACCGGGCCGGCCGGGTAGGCGAAGCCGGCGACACCGGTTACCAGTTCCCAACCTTCCCTCTCCGCCACGTCCAGATACCCGCCGATATAGTTGTCGCCCTCACGAAAGCGGCTGAGGTCTTCGTGTTCGTGGGTAAAGAAAAGCCCACGTTCGGTGAAGTCCTCGAGGATCGTCGGCTTTTTGTTGAAGCCGTGGGATTCGGTGGCGATACCGCAGATGAATAGGCGTTTGGCGGTGGACATGATCAACCTCACGGGTTGGGGTCGGGTAATGCGGGCTAGGCATAGAGTAAAAAAAAAGGGCCGCCGCGGCGACCCTTTTTGCTGGCTGTTTCCCGGTCCCCCTAACGTTTCGAGAACTGGAAGCTGCGGCGCGCCTTGGCACGGCCGTATTTCTTGCGCTCGACGACGCGGGAATCACGAGTGAGAAACCCGCCCTTCTTGAGCACCGGGCGAAGCGTGGGCTCGAATTCCACCAGCGCCCGGCTGACGCCGTGGCGCACCGCTCCGGCCTGGCCCGAGAGGCCGCCGCCCTTGACGGTGCACCAGATGTCGTACTGGGCATTGCGGTCGGCCGCCACCAGGGGCTGGTTGATGATCATGCGCAGCACCGGCCGGGCGAAATAGACCTCGCCCTCGCGGCCGTTGACGGTGACCCGGCCAAGTCCCGGCTTGATCCACACCCGGGCCACGGCGTTCTTGCGCTTGCCGGTGGAATAGGCCCGGCCCTGGGCGTCGATGTTGGGCTGGATCTCGTCGCTGGGCTCGGGCTCGGCCACCACCGGCGCCTCGGCCGGCACCTCGCCCTCGGCCTCGGGCTCGCCGGGCTCGCGGCTGGTCAGATCCTTGAGGTCGGCCAGCGTGTGTTTTTCTTCCGCCATGCTCAGGCGCTCCTCTTGTTCTTCGGGTTCATGGCGGCCAGGTCGAGGGCCTCGGGCTGCTGCGCCTCGTGGGGGTGCTCGCTGCCTGCGTAGACCTTGAGGTTGCGCATCTGCTGGCGGCCCATGCGCGAGCGCGGGATCATGCGTTCGATAGCCTTGTAGACCACGCGCTCGGGATGCTTGCCGCTGAGGATCTGATCGGCGGTGCGGCTTTTTATGCCGCCGGGGTAGCCGGTGTGGCGGTAGTAGGTGCGCTGGGCCCGCTTCTGGCCGGTCAGCCGCACCTTTTCGGCGTTGACCACGATGATGTGGTCACCGCAGTCGATGTGCGGCGTGTAGCCCGGCTTGTGCTTGCCCCGAAGCCGCGTCGCCACGGCAGCGGCCAGGCGGCCCAGCACGACGTCCTCGGCATCGACCAGCAGCCACTTCTTGTCGACCTCGGCGGTCTTCATGGAATAGGTTTTCATTACAGGTCTCGATTGCTGCGCTTGGTTCTGTGTTGGCTCTGTGGCGGCGGCGGAGTATGTCACAGCAAAAGCCAGAGTCAACCGGAAAAACGATTGTTTTTCAGTCTATTACCAGTGCGGTAATATAATACCACATCCGCGCCGGGGTGTCATTTCGAGGGAATCGCGTAGGTAGCGCTGGCCTGGGCCACGGGTTGGTCATCACCCTCGGAATAGATCGCCACGTCGCCCACGGCCAGACGCCGGCCGAGTTTGAGAATGCGAGCCTCGGCGACGGTGTCGACAGGCTCGGGCCGGCGCAGGAAATGGCAGTGGAAGTTAGTGGTAACGGTCTGCTCGCTGGGACCGATCATGCCCAAAACGACGGCCCACGCCGCGGCATCCGCGAGCGCCATCAGCGTCGGCCCGGCCAGCGTGCCGCCAGGCCGCAAGAGGTCGTTCTTGAAGGGCATGACCAGGCGGGCGTGGCCGTAGCCGATCTCAAGCACCTCGAAGCCCAAAATGGCGGTCAGCGGAATTTGTTCCCGGGCCAGAGCGATGAAATCCTCGGGGCTGATACGGGGGCTTTCGGACATCCCTGAGTACCTTGGGCGGAAATGTGGCTGGAGGGGCCGGGAGCAAACTGTGGCGCGAGCATTTTGCGGAAAACTGAGCCAATGTCGATTCGCTCCTTGATTTATTGCGAACAGATCACATTCTTGCTTCCGTTATGCATTACCACGAGGCGCTTCATCGGCCGCATCAACGAGATCGCCAACTCGATCTCCTCGGCGGTCGAGGAGTTCATAGCAGCACTATAGTGATTGCTGCCGGCCAGCGGTAGCAGGCCCACAGTAACGATCGCGACGGTCTCGAAGCCTCGTTCGGAGCCCTGGTCGCCCTGCTCAAGGAAAACCGTATCGAATACGACGAATTCGTCTGGTCGCTGGCGGCCTAGGGCCGCCACCACGCCATGGGCCCCTGAGACGGGGTCCCCAGACCGAAGACACATTCAGGAAAAGCAAGATGATGGGATTCCTTAGTTTCAAAAAGCAGCGCCAGGAAGTGGAAGGCCAGGACACCGACCTGGTTCAAGAGAGCGCGGATCAAGCCGACACCAACCGGGCTGAGCTCGAGCTTTACCGCCGGGCCTTCGACAAGATCAAAACCACCTGCCAGCAGGCCGCCGGTGGCGATCTCGAGGCCCGCCTCACCGAGATCGAGGAGTTCGGCGATCTGGCCGAGACCATGAGTAGCATCAACCATGTGCTCGACATGGCCGACGCCTTCGTGCGCGAGGCCGGTGCCTCGCTGCAGGCCGCCAACGACGGCAAGTTCTTCCGCGAATTCATGGTCCGCGGCATCCTCGGCGACTTCCGCCGCGGCGCCCAGGTGATCAACGACGCCCGCCAGTCGATGGAGGCGGCAGCCGCCGAATCGGCCCGCCTCTTCCGCATGATCGAGGACATGCCCATCAACGTCATGATGGCCGACGCCGAGACCCTCAACATCACCTACCTCAACACCGAGGCCAAGAAGACACTGACCACGCTGCAGGAGCACCTGCCGGTCAAGGCCGACGACCTCATGGGTCAGTGCATCGACATCTTCCACAAGGAACCCGGTCATCAGCGCCGGATCCTGACCGATCCGGCCAACCTGCCGCACCGCGCCACCATCACGCTGGGCAACGAGAACCTCAAGCTCGAGGCCAGCGCCGTCATGGGCCACGACGGCAGCTACATCGGCCCCATGCTCTGCTGGAGCGTGGTCACCGACCAGATCAGGATCGCCACCGACGTCAAGGAGGTGGTCGAAGTGGTGGCCTCGGCCTCTACCGAGATGAAAGCGAGTTCGGAGTCCCTGGCCGCGGCGGCCGAAGAAACGGCGGCCCAAAGCACAACGGTTGCCGCCGCTTCCGAGGAGGTCACGGCCAATATCCAGACCGTCGCCTCGGCGGCCGAGCAACTGGCCGCTTCGGTGCATGAGGTGAGCTCGCAGGTCAGCGATTCGGCCCGCATTTCACAAGAAGCCGTAACCGAGACCGAACGCACCAACCAGACCGTCCAGGGCCTGGCTGAGGCGGCCCAGAAGATCGGCGACGTGGTCAGCCTGATCAGCGACATCGCCGGCCAGACCAACCTCTTGGCGCTGAACGCCACCATCGAGGCGGCCCGCGCCGGCGAAGCCGGCAAGGGCTTTGCCGTTGTCGCCTCCGAGGTCAAGAGCCTGGCGACGCAAACCGCCAAGGCCACCGAAGACATCGCCAGCCAGATCGGTGCCATCCAGGGCGCCACCAAGGATGTGGTGTCGGCCATCCAGGGCATCGGCCAGACCATCGGCCGCATCAGCGAGATCGCCACCTCGATCTCCTCGGCCGTCGAGCAGCAAAGCGCCGCCACCTCGGAGATCAGCCGCAACGTCCAGGAGGCCTCGAACGGCACCCAGGAAGTGAGCTCCAATATCACCGGCGTCAGCACCTCGGCCAGCGAAAGCGGCCAGAGCGCCGGCCAGGTGCTGTCGGCGGCCGAGAGCCTAGCCAATGAGGGCGAACAGATGCGCCAGAAGGTCGACGAGTTCCTGGCCTCGCTTTAACCGCCAAACAAATCCCTTCGGGGCGGCACCAGCTGGTGCCGCCCCTTTTCTTTGCGCCTGGCTGCAAATCGGCCTACCGTGCGGTGCCCCGGCCAACTAGCGAGACGCCATGCCCTCCGCCACCGCCGACGAATACTATTCCGACGCGCTGTTGCGCCGCGTCCTCGAACAAAGCCGCGTCATCGCCCTGGTCGGGGCCAGTGCCGATTGGAAACGGCCTTCTTCGTTTGCCATGAAGTACCTGCAAGGCAAGGGCTATCGCGTCATTCCGGTCAACCCGGGCCGGGCGGGATCGGAAATCCTGGGCGAAATGACCTACGCCCGGCTGGCCGACATCCCGGAAAAGATCGACATGGTCGATATCTTCCGCAAGCCCGAGGCGGTCAGCGAAATCGTCGATGAGGCTCTCGAATTGAACATCCCCATCGTCTGGATGCAACTGGGTATTCGCCACGCCGAAGCCGCGACCCGGGCCGAAACGGCCGGTGCCACGGTGATCATGAATCGTTGCGTCAAGATCGAATACGGCCGGCTTTATGGCGAGTTGGGCTGGGGCGGCATCAACACCGGCATCATCTCGAGCAAACGCCGCCGGGTTGGTTAGCGGCATCTAAGGAACCCCCTGCCATGAGCGACCAGGAAGCGCCGCCGCCCTACGGCTTCGAGACCAAATCGATCCACGCCGGGGCCAGCCCCGACCCCACTACCGGGGCCCGCTCGACGCCCATCTTCCAGACCACGGCCTACGTCTTCGACGACGCCGACCACGCGGCTTCGCTGTTTAACCTGCAGACCTTCGGCTACATCTATTCGCGCATTACCAACCCCACGGTGGCGGTGCTCGAGGAACGCCTGGCCACCCTGGAGGGCGGCCGTGCCGCCGTGGCTTGTGCCTCGGGCCATGCCGCCCAGGTGCTGGCCTTCTTCACGCTGCTCGAGCCGGGCGACGAGTTCGTGGCGTCGCGCAACCTCTATGGCGGCTCGATCACCCAGTTCACCCACACCTTCCGCAAACCGGGCTGGACCGCCCACATGGTCGACCCCACCGATCCGGAAAACTTCCGCCAGGCGCTGACGCCCGGGTGCAAGGCCATCTTCATCGAGAACCTGGCCAATCCCGGCGGCATCATCGTCGACATGGAAGCGGTGGCCGCCATCGCCCACGAGGCCGGCTTGCCGCTGATCGTCGACAACACCATGGCCACGCCCTATCTCAACCGGCCCTTCGAGTGGGGCGCCGATCTGGTGGTGCATTCGGCCACCAAGTTTCTCTCCGGCCACGGCCATGCGATGGCCGGCGCGGTGGTCGAATCGGGACGTTTCGACTGGGGCCAAAACGACAAGTTTCCTAGTTTGACGGAGCCGTCGGAATCCTATCATGGCCTCACCTTCTATGAGACCTTCGGCGATTTCGGCTTCACCATGAAGGCCCGCGCCGAGGGCCTTCGCGACCTGGGCCCGGCGCTCTCGCCCTTCAACGCCTTCCTCGTGCTGACCGGCATCGAGACCCTGGCCCTGCGCATGGAACGCCACGTCGCCAACGCCCAGGCGGTGGCCGAATTCCTCGAGGCCCACGCCCGTGTCGAATGGGTCTCCTATGCCGGCCTCAAATCCAGCCCCTACCACGAGCTGGCGCGGAAGTACCTGCCCAAGGGGCCGGGATCGGTCTTCACTTTCGGCGTCGTGGGTGGTTACGAATCCGGCCTGAAGGTCGTCGAGGGCGTCGAGATCTTTTCCCACCTGGCCAATATCGGCGACACCCGCAGCCTGATCATCCACCCCGCCTCGACGACGCATCGCCAGCTCAGCGAAGAACAACTGCGGGCGGCGGGATCGGGCCCCGAGGTCGTGCGGTTGTCGATCGGGCTGGAGAGCGTCGACGACCTCATACGCGATCTCGACCAGGCGCTGGCTGGGATTTGAGCGGGCTTGACGGTTGAGAGTTCGGCTTACTCGGCCGGTTTTTCCGCCGCCGCCTCCTTCGCCGCCTTGCCGCTGGGCGTCGGCGGCAGGCTGAGGGCGGCCAGCGAGCCCAAGCCGGCAAAACCGATGAGCACGAAGAACAGCGGATCCAGATTGCCGAAGAGGCCGTGCACGAACGGCACCAACGAGACGCCCAGCGCGCCGACGCCCAGCGCCAGCACGAATTTGACGCCGAAGGCGCGGCCCTGCCAGTCGCTGGGCACGTAGCGCGCCAGCAGCGAGTTTTCGGCCGGCTGGCCGAAGGTGTTGAGGCTGACCATCAGGATCAGCGCACCGACCAGGGCCGGGGAGCGCATCTGGTAGGCCAGATAGATGGCCGGGACCTGGGAAAGCTGGGAAAAGACGTAGATCGGCTTGAGAGGGAAGCGATCGGCCAACTCGCCGCCCACCACCTGGGTCACCGACGAGCCGATGTAGGCCAGCGTGACGATGCCGCCGACGGCAAAGACGCCGCCGATGACCTGGCCCAGACGCTCGTCGATGATCTTGGGCAGCGCCACCGCCGTCGACTGGTAGATCAGTCCGGTGCAGATCACCGTCGCCCCCAGCACCAGGAACACCCGCAAGCGCTGGGCCCCGGAATAAGTCGGCTGCGACCGGGCGGCACTGGCCGGTGCCTGGCGCAACAGCCCGCGCTTCAGGGCCCACAAATAGATCAGGCCCAGCGCCAGACACACCAGCCCCGGCGCAATGAAGGCCAGGCGCCAGCCGAAGTACTGCGCCAGGCCGCCCGCCACCACCGGCGCCAAGGCCGTGCCGGTGCTGCCGAAAACGCCGTTGATGCCCAGCGCCCGGCCCGGGTTGGCGGCGTTCCGCACCAGCCAGGGAATGCCCACGGGATGATAGATCGAGGCAAACAGGCCAAGCGCCGTCAAACCCAGCATCAGGCCGGTGGGCGAGGAAGCCACCCCAATCATCAGCAGCGACCCGCCGACGCCGAAATAGAAGATGGCGATCATGCCGGCCTGGCTCCAGCGGTCGGCGATCCAGCCGGCGGGCAAGGCGGCGACGCCAAAGAGCACGAATCCGAGCACCGAAAGCCATTGCAGATCGGCATAGCCAAGCCCCCACTCGCCCTCCAGCGCCAGCACCACGGTGGCAAACAGCAGGATCACGAAATGCGAATAGGCATGGGCGCAGCCGGCGAAGATCAGGGTCAGGTTTCTCGTCCGCATTTCTCACCCTGATCAGGTTTGGCCCCGATCTTCGCCCCCGGTCTCGCTGGCGATCCAGTCGAGAAAGGCGTCGTTGCCGGCAACGATGGGCAGCGCCACGACGCAGGGCACGTCGTAGGAATGCAAGGCCTTGACGCGTTGGCTGACCTTGGCCACCAGCGAGCTCCGGGTCTTGGCCAAAAACGCCACCTCGGCATCGTCTTGAACCTCGTCCTGCCAGCGAAAGATCGAACGCATCGGCCCCAGCACGTTGACGCATGCCACCAGCCTTTCCTCGACCAAGGCGCGGCCGATGCGGGCCGCTTCTTCGGCATCGCCGGCGGTCATGTAAAGCAGCACGGCGTCGCTCATCAGCCGGCCGCCTGTCGGGTCGCCCGGGCCGCGATCACGATCATCGAAAACAAGGCCAAGGCAGCAGCCTGGTGCAGCGCCGCCAAGCTTAGCGGCACCACCAGCACCAGCGTGGCGATGCCCAGGCCGACCTGGATCACGGCCAGAATCAGCACCAGGTGAAAAGCCGACCTGAGCGAGCCGGTTACGCCGCGCCTGAGCGCCTGCTGCCACAGCGCCACCACGGCCAACAGCGCGATCAGGGCCAGCCAGCGATGATCGAATTGCACGGTGATGAGGTTTTCCCCGAAGTTGCGGTACCAGGGCGTGAGATCAAACAGACCCTCGGGCATCAGACGGCCCTGCATCAGGGGAAAGGTGTTGTAGGCGAAGCCGGCGTCGAGCCCGGCCACCAGGCCACCGGACAGAATGACGACGAACACCAGCAGCGCCATGACCTGGGCGAAACGGCTGAGACCGATCAGACGATCGTCGGCGATCACCGCCCTCGGCAGCAACAGCCCCACGGCCAGCCACACCATATAGCCCATTATCAGCACCGCCATGCCGAGGTGGGCGGTCAGCCGGTAGTGGCTGACGTCGGGCCGCTCGACCAGTCCGCTCTTCACCATCCACCAGCCCAGCACGCCCTGCAGGCCGCCCAGCACGAACAGAAAGAGCAGCCTGGGCAACAGCTGGCGGTCGATCCTGCGGCGCAGCAGGAAAAAAACGAAGGGCACGAAGTAGAGCACGCCGATGCCGCGCCCCAGCAGGCGGTGGGAGAACTCGAACCAGAAAATCGATTTGAATTCCGCCAGCGTCATGCCCTGGTTCAGCTTCTGGTATTCTGGGAAGCGTTGGTAGTTTTCGAATTCCAGCTGCCAGGCCTCGAGGCCCAACGGCGGCAGCCAGCCGGTGAGGGGCTTCCAGTCGACCATGGAAAGCCCCGAATGGGTCAGCCGGGTAAGCCCGCCCAGCGCCACCATGGCGAAGATCACGGCACTACAGGCCAGCAGCCAGAAGGCGATCTGGCGATTCCCGGCGCGCGGCGACGTGGTACCGATGATGGTGAAATTCTCGACCAAAGATCTTCGTCTCCTCGTTCTGCTGCCGCCGGCCGATGATACCCAAGTCGCCGACCCCGAAAAAAGGTCTGTTTCAGATCATGGCTGGCCCGGCCACCTTTCTTCAAAGTACCCGCAACAGCGGGATGGCCTGGCGGCGGTCGCGCCACCAGTCGCGGATGATAACCCGGCGCAACCGGGCGTAGGCCACCAGCTTGGCCCCCGGACTGGGCAGCGGCTGCTCACCCGGTAGCCTGGTCCACAACCGCGCCTCCATGCGAAAAGGCAACAGCCAGAGCACGAAAGCCAGCAGCCTGAGCACCGGCCAGTGATAGCCGCCAGGCAATTGGTAACCCCAGGCGGCAAATTTATCGGCAAACAAAAAGCGCAGCCGGAAACGGTCGAAGGGAGCGATGATGGTGCTGTGGCGGTCGCTGATGGTGTGGCGCTGAAAGCCGCTGAGGGTGCGGCCGCCGGTCGTCCAGTGCCAGCTTCGGCCGGCGAAGGTGCTATGCATCAGCGCCTCGTGCCAAGGGATGTCGAGCCAACGGCTGAGCCGCTCGAGGGTGGCTCGCGGCGCCAGGTGCAGGTCCTCGAGGCGCACTGCGGCACTGTTCTCGGCATCCCAATCGACGATGTCGCTGTCGCCCTCGGCGGCCGCCCCATCCCCACGCTTCAGGCAAAGGTAATAGTGGCTGAGAATGGGTTTGGCGTGATCGAGGCCGCGGCCCAGCGCGATCTCGACCAGTTCGAGAACGGCGCTGGCGGACTCGCCGAACATGTGCTGGTACCAAGAGGCCAGCGTCTGTATGGGCTCGCGCACGGTGTGCAAGAACCGATAGTGGGGGTAGAAGTCCTCGAACAAACGGTCGATCACCGTGACATCCAGGTTGTGGGCCTGAAAAACGATGATCGGATCCGGGCTTTGAAAATCACGGCCCAGCGCCTCGGCATAGGCCACGTGCAGCGCCTGGAAGAAGAACTTGCGCGAGACCTGCTGACTGGAGAGTTCGTCGACCTCGAAAGAGAGGGCCCGGATCAGGGCCACGGTGAAGTCCTGGCGGTCGACCTCGAGGCGCTCGTCACGGCCCGGCCCCATGGCCGCGAAATCGTAGTCTTGGCCGAGAAACTGGCCCACGCCGATGACCTTGTCGGTGCTGTCGACATCGAACAGGATCTCGTAATTGCCCAGGAAGGCAGCCATCAGGTCGCTAGCCGCCAAATCGCCGAACTGGTCCCAGAAAATGCGGAAGCCAGCCAGATAGTCGGCCGGAAACATCAGTATGTCGGGGTGGCCGTCCAAGAGGCTCTGGAGAAACAACGAACCCGAGCGGCCGTAGTAGTGCACCGACACCAGGCGGCGGATGGTGCGGGGGTCGAAGCCCGAAGATTGATCGGTCACGGCCCCCTCAACGCCGGTCGAAGACCAGTTCTTCGCGCTCGTAGAGCCGCGCGGCAACATAAAGCAGCCCCAGCGCCAAGGCCCCGGTGACACCGGCTGAAGTGGCGGCGCCGGCCCAGCTCACGGCCTCGTCACGCAAGGCCTGGCCGAACAGCAGGGTCTGCGAGAAGGCCGGAATGGACATCATCCAAAGCTGCGATTTGACCGGCGCGAAGATCAGCACCATGCCGGGAATGGCGGGCACCAGCGGCAACAGCCCGAGGTAGGTCTGGGCCTCCTTGTAACTGCGGGTGATGGCGGCGATAACCACCTGCAGGCTGACCGCCAGCGCCATCAGCGGCAGTGCCAAGGTCAGGATCATGGCCATGGCCCCGAAATCCAAGGCCCGGAAAAAATTCGACTCCGCCCCCGCCACCCACAGGAAAGTCAGCTTGAAGGCCGCCAGCTGCACCACCACGGCGACGATGGTAAAGAGCAGCGCCGCCAGGAATTTGCCCAGCATCAAACCCCAGCGCGCCACCGGGTTGATCAGCAAAGGCTCCAGCGTGCCCCGTTCGCGCTCGCCCGAAGTGGTGTCGATGGCCAAATAGACGCCGCCCAGGAAAACGGCGAAGATGACGAAGGGCGGCACCATGAAGAGAAAAAAATCGGTCAGGTTGGCGCGGCTGGCAACGTTGACGCTCTTGATCGCCAGGGGTTGGGCGAGGCGGGCATCGATGCCTTTGCGCGCGAGACGCTGGCGTCCGACGTGGCGGTTGTAGTCGCCCAGGATCTTCAGCATACGGCTCACCGACAACAGCCCCGGCAGGCGCGATGAGTCGACGATCAGACGCACCCCGGCCGGTTTCTCGGCCTCGAATCGCTGGCGGTGGTTGGGCGCGATGACCAGCACGCTGTCGACGCTGCCCTCCTGCACCGCCGCCGTCACGTCGGCCGGCGCCGCGGCCACGCGGATGCCGCGCTGGTCGAGGTATTTCATCAGGTGCGGCGCCCCCTCGGCCCCGGCCACCGGGATGGTGACGATGCGTTCGGGATTGTCGGAGACCACGCCGCTGACGGCCGAGATCATGCCCCCCAGCAACAGCGGCCCGAGCAGCGGATAGACCAAGGCCGAAAGGAAGGAGCGGCGGTCGCGGATGTTGTCGACCGCCTCCTTGGCAAAGACGACGAAAATGCTACGCCACATGACCGCCCGGCTCGCGGGCCCCGGTGAGGGCCAGGAAAACGTCCTCCAGATCGTTCTCGCCGGTCTGGCGGCGCAGTGCGTCGGGCGCGCCCTGGGCCACCACGCGGCCGGCCGCCAACACCACAAGGTGGTCACACAAGAGCGCCACCTCCTGCATCAGGTGGCTGCAGATGAGGATGCAGCGGCCCTGCCTGCGGTGCTGCCGGATCAACTCGTGCACGACGCGGGCCGAGGTGACGTCGAGGCCGTTGGTGGGTTCGTCGAGCAGGATGTTCTGCGGCCGATGCACCAGGGCCCGGGCCAGGGCCACCTTGACCGACTGGCCCTTGGAAAAGCCCTTGGCGCGGCGCTCGGCGAAATCGGCCATGCCCAGGATCTCGACGAGTTGATCGATGCGCCCCTCGAGCTCGCCACCACCGAGGCCGTGCAGGCGGCCGAAATAGCGCACGTGCTGGCGTGCCGTCAGGCGCTGGTAGAGGCCGCGATTGTCGGGCAGTACGCCGATACGGGACTGCACCCGGCGGCGCTCGCTGACGGTGTCGAAGCCGTCGACGCGGGCGCTGCCGGTATCGGGCCGCATCAGGGTGTAAAGGATCCTGAGCGCCGTGGTCTTGCCGGCGCCGTTGGGGCCGATCAGGCCGGTGACCCGGCCGTCGTGGGCCGCGAAGTCGACGCCATCGAGCGCCGTCAACGGCGGAAAGACTTTTCGCAGCCCCCGAGCCTCGATCATGCTTCAGGCCAACGCCGGCGCACCCAGCAAGGCTCGGCGGAAGCGGTCCTTGAGGTAGGCACCATCCTTGGGCGGCAGCACCAGCGGCAGGTTCTCGGCGCGGATCTTGATGACGCTGAAGAGCGGCCCGGGCGCCGTGCGGATGGCCTCGAGCCCGGCCTCGAGCTCGGCCTGATCGCGGATCGTGCCGCACTGCCCCAGCCCCGCCCCCGCCGCCATGGCGGCCAGATCGGTGGTATAGGCGGTGTGGGTCTCCTGCATGCCGGTCTCGCCGTAGCGTTCGTTGTCGAGCACGACTATCGCCAGGTTGGCCGGCGCCTGCACGGCCACCGTGGCCAGGCTGCCCAGCCCCATCAGCATCTCGCCGTCGCCGGTGATCACCAGCACCCGGCGTTCCGGTTGGGCCAAGGCCAGCCCCAGCCCGATGCTGCAGGCCGCCCCCATGGCGCCCCACAAGGGAAAGCTGAGGTCGCTGTCGCCGGCCGCCGTGGCGTCCCAGACGCAGGCCCCGAGCCCCGCCACCAACAGCATGTCGCCGCGGTCTTCGAGCAGCTTGGCCACCACCTCTCGGCGGCGCAGCGGATAGCTTTCGGCCCGTCCCTCCGCCATCACCTAGTCCTTGTCGAAAGTCTTGGCGCCGACCACACGCTGGTTGATCAGCACCGCCGCCGAGGATGATCCCTCGAATACCATGCGCGCCGCCGCCGCCACCGTCTCGCCCGCCTGGGCCGCCTCTTCGACCACAAAGACCATCACGTCCGAGGCTTCCAGCACCGGCTGGGCGCCTTGCCCCATGGGCAATTGCCAGGGATTGAACTCGCCCCACTGGCCACGCATGGTGGCCAGCAGCAGCAGCGGCATACGGCAGGTGCGGGCAAAGCCGAACATGTTGACGCAGTTGCCGATGCCGCTCGACTGCATCAACAACACACCGCGCTGGCCGCCCAGCCAGGCCCCGGCCAGCACGCCGATGCCTTCTTCCTCGGTGGTCAGCGGCACCGCCGTCATGGCGTTGTCGCGCTGGCAGCGAATGATCAATTCGGCTTGCCCGGCATCGGGCACATAGGCCACCTGGCGCACGCCGGCGGCCGAAAGCTCCCGGTGGATGTCGCCGGGCCAGGATCGTTGGGGGCTGTTCATGGAAGACTGGTACCCGCTATCACAAAATGATGGCGTTGAAATGTCGGTCCTTGTAGCGGCCCCTGGCTTAGCACGAAATTCCCACCCAAGGCCATCCATGCGGCCGGCACGTTGCCAGGCCTGACGGCGCATGGCAGTCTGGCGCCCAACATTGCCCACAAAAGCGAGACTTGCCAGGCCATGAACGCCCCCGACGATACCTTCGGTGCCTACCTGCCCGGTAGCGACGTAAGGCTCTCCGGTGCCGCCGCCGGCCCGCTTCAGGGCCTCCGCTTCGCGGCCAAGGACGCCTTCGACGTGGCCGGCCACGTCACCGGCAACGGCAACGCCGACTGGGCCGCCAGCCACCCGCCGGCCGAGACCACGGCTGCCGCCGTGAGCGCTGTGCTCGAGGCCGGGGCCGAATTGGTGGGCAAGACCATTTGCGACGAGATGTGTTTCAGTATGGTGGGCTCGAACCCCTACTACGGCGACCCCGTCAATCCACGGGCGCCCGAGCGCGTCACCGGCGGCTCGTCCTGCGGCTCGGCGGCGGCGGCTGCCGGCGGCCTGGTCGATTTTGCCTTGGGCACCGACTGCGGCGGCTCGGTGCGCGTGCCGGCGGCATTTTGCGGCCTTTTGGGCATCCGCCCGACCCACGGCCGGATCTCGGCCGAGGGCGTGGTGGCGCTGGCCTCGTCGTTCGACGTGGTGGGCTGGTTCAGCCGCGACGGCGCCATTTTCGAAAAGCTGGGCCGGGTGCTGCTTTACGGCGAGGGCGCCGCCTTTCGGCCGGGCCGCCTGCTGCTGCCCGAGGACATGTTCGCCCGGGTCGAGCCCCGTGTGGCGGTGGCGCTGCATGAAAAAGTCGCCCTGATCGAGGCGGCGACGGGCCTCGAGGCCGAGCCCACGCTGCTCAGTGAGGACGGCACCGAGAGCTGGTACCAGGCCTTTCGCGTACTGCAGGCCGGCGAGATCTGGCAAAATCACCGCGGCTGGATCAAGCAGCAAAGCCCCAGCTTCGGTCCCGGCGTGGTCGATCGCATGCGCTTTGCCTCGGGCGTCACCGGCGGCGAGATGGCCAAGGCCCAGGCCAAGCGCGGCCAGGCCGTCAGGCGCATGATCGAGCTACTTGGCGAGGACGGCCTGATCTGCATGCCCACGGCGGGGCTGGCGCCCAGCCGCCAGGCCGGGGCCGAGGAATTGCAGCAGTTCCGCGATGCCACCATGGCGCTGACCTGCCCGGCCGGGCTGGCCGGCCTGCCCCAGGTCCACATCCCGCTGACCGAGGTCGAGGGTTGCCCGGTCGGGCTCTCGTTGATGGCACCCTGGGAAGCCGACGAGGTGCTGCTGTCGCTGGCAGCAGGGGTCGCCGAGCTCGCCCAAGCGGCATAAGAGGCGCTTCGCAACCGTGACCTGGAAACCGGAAATCGAAGAGCTGCGGCGGCGCTCCGCCATGATCGAGAAGATGGGCGGCCCCGACAAGATCAAGCGCCAACACGATGCCGGCCGCCTGACGGTGCGCGAACGCCTGAAACTGCTGCTCGACGAGGGCAGCTTCCACGAGATCGGCGCCCTGGCCGGGCGCGGCGAATACGACGAAAACGGCGAGCTCGTCGAATTACGCCCCTCCAACACGGTGTTTGGCCGCGGCAAGCTCGAGGGCCGCCCGGTGATCGTTTCGGGCGACGATTTCACGGTGCGCGGCGGCGCCGCCGATGCCTCGATCAAGGCCAAGCAGATCATGGCCGAACAGATGGCCAATGAACTCCGGCTGCCGCTGGTGCGCCTGATCGAGGGCACCGGCGGCGGCGGCTCGGTGAAAACGCTGGAAGTGGACGGCCGCACCTATTTGCCGGCCAACCCGGCCTGGGAATGGGTGGTCGACAACATGTCCCAGGTGCCGGTGGTGGCGCTGGCGCTGGGACCGGTGGCCGGCCTGGGCGCCGCCCGGGCCGTGGCCAGCCACTATTCGCTGATGATCAAGGACCAGTCCCAGCTTTTCGTGGCCGGGCCGCCGGTGGTGGCCCGCACCGGCGAGGCGGTGGACAAGGAGGGGCTCGGCGGCAGCGCCATCCACACCCGCAACGGCGCCATCGACGACGAGGTGGCAAGCGAGGAAGAGGCCTTCGAGCGCACCCGGCGGTTCCTCTCCTACCTGCCGCCTTCGGTTTTCGAATTGGCGGACCGGAGACCCTGCGACGACCCCGTCGAGCGCCGCGACGACTGGCTGATCGACGCCGTGCCGCGCGACAACCGCAAGGTCTACAAGATGCGCAAGATCATCGAAGCGGTGGTCGATGCCGGCAGCTTCATCGAGATGGGAAAATTCTATGGCCGCTCGGCCATCACCGGCCTGGCCCGCCTGGACGGCTGGCCGGTGGCGCTGCTGGCGGGTGACCCCTATTTCTTCGGGGCCGGCTGGACGGCCGATGCCTCGAACAAAGTGACGCGCTTCGTCGATCTCGCCGATACCTTTCACTTGCCGGTGGTGCATCTGGTCGACAACCCGGGCTTCGTCATCGGCACGGACGCCGAGAAGGCGGCAACAATCCGCCACGGCGCCCGCACGCTTTCCGCCATCTACCAGGCCAACGTGCCCTGGTGCTCGGTCATCATCCGCCGCGTCTTCGGCGTGGCGGGCGCCGGCCACACCAACGCCGCGCGCCTCAAGTACCGCTACGCCTGGCCCTCCAGCGACTGGGGGAGCTTGCCCATCGAGGGCGGCATCGAGGCGGCCTACAAGTCCGACCTGGAGGCTTCGGAGGACCCCGAGGCGCTGCACCAGGAAATCATCGAACGCCTCAACCACGTGCGCTCGCCCTTCCGCACGGCCGAGGCCTTTTTGGTCGAGGAGGTCATCGACCCCCGCGACACCCGGCCGCTGCTCTGCGAGTTCGCCAACCTGGCGGCGCCCTTGCGCCAGCCCGGGCGGCGCAGTTACGGGCTCAGGCCTTAGCGCCCACTTGCTCCGAGCCGAACAGGACGGTTATTCGGCTCAATTTTTGGCTTATTTTGCGCCAAATAGATGGTATGATCGGCTCACGAGGCTATCGGGCAAACTGCCGGGAACAGGAAGTGGCGTATATCTGGCAGCAGGCGGAATGGCCGCAATTCACCTGGGATGCGGATGCCGTCGACGGCAACGCCTATGCCTATGGGCTTGAGGCTAGCGGCCTTGTCGGCGAGGTAAGGCATCTTTCGCAGGCCGAAAAAACCGATGCTCTGATCGATCTCATGGTTTCGGAGGCCGTGAAAACTTCGCAGATCGAGGGCGAGAATTTTGATCGTGAAGATGTTCGCTCATCCATCCGCAACCAGCTTGGCTTGAACCCCACGCCAGAGACGGTTCGGGACCCGAAAGCCGAAGGTGTTGCTGCCCTGATGATCTCTGTGCGGGATCATTTTGCCGAACCGTTGAGCGCGGACCGTCTTTGCCAATGGCAGGACAGGATCATTGTTGGGCGCCTTGAACGCGAAAAATTCGACGTCGGCAAATGGCGAA
>MPLZ02114975.1_pt1 | contig 49966 bp, 41 predicted proteins | sample 1617311 | NCBI WGS metagenome assembly MPLZ02 (sample SAMN05944806, study PRJNA350692) | marine metagenome | biome: marine; feature: ODZ; material: water; isolation source: 160 m water sample filtered on 0.2 um supor filter | place: Pacific Ocean | collected 2012-04-08 | depth 160m m | reverse complement strand
TCAAGGTCACCTTCGATATCGACGCGGATGCGTCGCAGCAGGACATCGAGGCCCTGGTGGCACAATCGCAGAAGCGCTCGGCGGTGTACGACGTCGTGACCAACCCGACGAATGTGACCGTCGCCGTGAACAAGCACCTAGACGGGGCTACGCCCCGAACCCGACGCGGGCGCTTGTGGGGGCCATACGCCGCACCCGCGAGGCGCGCACGTGCGCGCCTGCGTCTAGACTGCGGAGACGAGTCATCGAACAGATAGCCACCGTCGTTATCGGGGCCGGCCACGCGGGCTTGGCGACGAGCTATTTCCTCAGTGAGCACTCGATCGACCACGTGGTGCTCGGGCGCGGGGAGATTGCCAACACCTGGCGTCGCGAGCGCTGGAATTCGCTACAGCTGCTGACGCCGAACTGGCTGACCCGATTGCCCGGCCATTGTTATGACGGCAGCGACCCCGACGGCTACATGGCGATGCCCGAGGTCATCGCGTTCGTCGACCACTTCGCCGCGGCGACGGCGGCGCCAGTGCGCACGCACACCACGGTCACATCGGTCCGGCAGACCGACGACGGGTACCACATCGCCACCGACACGGGCGACCTCGGGTGCCGGTGCCTGGTCCTGGCGAGCGGAGCCTACAACGTTCCCTCGGTGCCGGCCTTGCACGAAGCGTTGCCGTCATCCATCGAGTGTCGCACTCCGATCGACTACCATCAGCCGGACACGTTACCCGAGGGCGGTGTGCTGGTCGTGGGCGCCTCGGCAACCGGCGCACAGCTGGCTGACGAGATTCATCGCTCCGGTCGGCCGGTGACGCTGGCGGTGGGCGAGCATGTGCGGCTGCCACGAACCTATCGCGGACGCGACATCCTGTGGTGGATGGACGCGTCCGGTATCTGGAACGAGCGCTACGATGAGATCGACGACCTCACGCGCGCTCGACGGCTGCCGTCGCCGCAACTGGTCGGAACACCGGAGCACGCCACACTCGACTTCAATGTCCTGGCAGACGCGAGCGTCGAGCTGGTGGGTCGCTGGGCCGCAGTGCGAGACGGCAAGGCGCTGTTCTCGGGAGGAATGCGCAACCAGTTCGCCCTGGCCGACCTGAAGATGAACCGCCTCCTGGACACATGCGATGGGTGGGCGAGCGCACACGGTCGCGATGCCGATACCGCACCCCCGGAGCGCTTCGAGCCGACCCGAGTGCCGGAATCGCCCCGTCTCGAGCTCGACCTCACGAGTGGTGAGATCCGATCGATCGTCTGGGCCACCGGGTTTCGTCCCGACTACAGCTGGCTCGACGTACCGGTCCTCGATCGCAAGGGATACCTGCGGCACGACGGCGGGGTGGTCGACGCACCAGGTCTCTACGTCACCGGTCTGCCCGTGCTCAGACGGCGCAAGTCCAGCTTCATCAACGCAGCCGAAGACGATGCCCGCGACCTGACCGAGCATCTCGCTGGCTACCTCGCCGCACACTGACCACTCTCGGGCGGATCGTCGCGCAGCGCCTCGGTCGCGTGACATAATCAGCCAACGTTTCCAACGCACGGGAGGGGTCATGCGTCAGGCTAGCTCGCCGTTCTTCCGTGCGTGGATCACGATACTGACGTGTGCGGTGCTCACCATCGGCATCACCCATCCCAGCCAGGCACAAGATTCCGGCTTCGCGCCAGTCACCGACGAAGAGCTGCAGAACCCCGAGCCGGCCGACTGGCTGATGTGGCGGCGGACGCTCGATGGCTGGGGCTACAGCCCGCTCGACCAGATCGACCGTGACAACGTCGGCACGTTGCGGATGGTGTGGACGCGGGCCATGGACCGGGAAGGCCGGCAGCAGGGCACTCCGCTCGTCCACGACGGCGTGCTCTACATGCCGAACCCGAACGACGTCATCCAGGCGATTGACGGGGTGACCGGCGACCTGCTGTGGGAACACCGCCGCGATCGCCCTGAGGACCTCAGCGAGTATCTGATCGCGAGCCTTGCCTCCACCAACCGCAATCTGGCGATTTGGGGCAACTACATCATCGACACCAGCGGCGACGACCACGTCTTCGCACTCGATGCCACCACCGGCGAGCTGGCCTGGGACACCGAGATCCTCGACTATCACCTGAACCCGGCCAACCAGACGTCTGGACCGATCATCGCCGACGGCAAAGTGATCTCGGGGCGAAGTTGCACGCCGCGTGGCGGACCCGACGCCTGCGTCGTCACGGCTCATGACGCGACCACCGGAGCAGAGCTGTGGCGTCGCCGTCTGATACCTGCACCGGGCGAGCCGGGTGACGAAACCTGGGGAGACGTCCCGTTTGAAGAGCGCCACCACGTCGGCGCCTGGATGGTGCCAAGCTTCGACCCCGAGCTGAATCTGATCTACGTCGGCACCTCGGTGACCTCGCCCGCCCCGAAGTTTCTGCTCGGCGGGAGCGAGAACGCGCACCTCTATCACAACTCGACGCTCGCGCTGGATGCCGACACCGGCGACATCGTCTGGTACTACCAGCATCTGAACGACAATTGGGATCTTGACCACCCCTTCGAGCGGCTTCTCGTCGACACGGCCGTCAGACCGGACCCGACCGCGGTCAGCTGGATCAACCCGCGGCTGCAGCCGAGCGAGACGCGCCGCGTGATAACGGGCATCCCAGGCAAGACGGGCGTGGTGTACACCCTGGACCGGGCCACGGGAGAGTTTCTGTGGGCGACCCCGACCATCACGCAGAACGTGATCAGCAGCATTGACGGTGCGACCGGGGCGGTGACGGAAAACTCGGAGCTCGTGTTCAACAGTGTCGGTCAGGAGGTGCTGGTCTGCCCGCACGCAAGTGGCGGCAAAGACTGGGAGGCGGGCGCCTACAGCCCGCTGACGAATACAATGTATTTCCCGCTGCGCAACGTCTGCGCACGGATGCGCGCCACCACCCCCGACGACCCGACCAACCCGCTCTACGCGATTGCCTGGCGGGGCCAGATCGCGCCGGGCACCGACCAGGTCGGCACCGTGCAGGCGATCTCCGCCGAGACCGGTGAGACCACCTGGCGATACGACCAGCGGGCCGCCACCATGTCGCTCGTCGCGACCGGGGGCGGACTCGTTTTCGGGGGCGATGTCAACGGCCGGTTCCGGGCCTTCGACCACGAAACCGGAGAGATCCTGTGGGAGATTAACCTCGGCTCGGCCGTCTCCGGTTTTCCGATTACCTACGCGGTCGACGGACGGCAGTACGTTGCGGTGAGCACCGGCACGCCTCGCTTCCTTAACTTGACGCCGGAGTTGCGCCCGAGCACCGGCAACAACCTCTTCGTGTTCGCCTTGCCGGACCGGAACTGAGTGAGGAGTCTTGTCATGAGAACAGCGACTGCAATCGGCCTGATCACGATCGGCATGTTGTGGCAGGGTGCAACCGGTGCAGAGGCGCAGACCTGCCAGCCGGATGGCGAGGTCCAGTTCTTGTGCGGACCGGTGAGTCCGGAGGACCTCGCGCCCGTTCCCCAGTCTCCCTGGGTCATCGTCTCCAGCATGGTGGACGAAGGACACCTCTATCTGGCTGACATCCGTGACCACCGCTCGACCGTGATTTTTCCTACCGACACCTCACGACCGCGACACGACATCACCCGCTACGGCGCGTGCCCCGGACCGGTGTCGAGGCAGTTCAGACCGCACGGCCTCAATTTGCACCCCGGGGACAGCGGACGCCACACCCTGTATGTCGTTGGCCACGGAGAACGGGAAGCAATCGAGGTCTTCGAGGTCGATATGGACGGCGCCGCACCGACCCTGACCTGGGTGGGATGCGCGGTGGCGCCGGAGGAGCTCGGGCTCAATTCCGTGGTCGCGCTTCCGGAGGGTGGCTTTGCGGCGACGAGCCCCCAGACCGGCGACGTGTGGGAATGGAGCTCCGACTCGGGGTGGAGCCGCGTTCCGGGCAGCGAAGACATCGGCCCGAACGGACTGGAAATCTCTCGAGACGGTCAATGGTTCTACGTGGGTGGATACGGAGACCAGGCGTTGATCCGCTTGTCGCGTGGACGTACACCGATCCAGAAAGAGGCGGTCGCGGTTGGGTTTCATATCGACAACGTCCGCTGGGGGCCTGGCGAGACGCTGTTTGCCGCCGGACATCTCGGACCAACGCGGGCCGCGATTGGCGAGTGCATCCGGCAGCGGCAATGCGACGGGGTGACATCGCGGGTTGCGCAGATCGATCTGGCGACGTTCACAGCCGAGGAAATCGTCCGTTACCCGTCGAACAACTTGCTGATCCTTGGGACGGTCGCAATTCAGGTTGGAGACGAGATTTGGGTTGGCGGCGTCGCCGACGGCGACAGAATCGCGCGTTTCCCGGCCCCATAGAGCTGACAGTCGGCGCCGCGGGCAGTCTTCTGGTGACATCATGAAAAACAGCACGCTCCTGGCCCTGTGTGTTACGACTCTCTGGGCTCATCCGGCTCACGCACAAACGACGGTCGGCGACACCTTGACGACCGCGCGAGCCCAAGATGGCAGCTACATCAGTTGGCGCGAGCACATCATCGACGAACCGGCGACCGCCGGGTTCAACCTGAGCGGCAGCGATGGCCTGGTGATGGCGGACCTCGATGGCGATGGGTATGAGGACATCGTCTCGGTCCATGAATCCGACAGTGAGTACGACTCGAGCGTACCGGACCCGGACTACGACGTCGGCACCGATGGCCACGTGCGTATTGCCTTCGGGTCGGCCGACCCGAACCGCTGGACCAACATCACCCTGGCTGAAGGCACCGACGCACCGGCCCCGGAGGATGCCGCGATTGCCGACGTGAACGGCGATGGGCATCTCGACGTGATCGTCGCGGCCGAGCTGGCGCATCTCATCTATCTGCAGAACCCCGGCGCCACGGCGCGCACTGAACCGTGGCCGCGTCTCATTCTGCCGATGACCAAAGACCGCGGGTCCTACATCCGCGTGTTCTTTGCCGACTTCGATGGCAACGGCGTCCCCGAAGTGACGGCACCGAACAAGGGCTCGCAGCGGCCGGCGCCGGACGACTTCGCGCGGTCGACCTCTGTCTCGCTCTACGAAGTGACCGGGGATCCGCTGAACGGCGACAACTGGACCGAAACCGAGCTGGGACACTACAGCGTGCCGCAGAACGCCGAGCCGGTCGATCTGGATGGCGATGGCGACCTGGACATCGTCGTCGGAACGCGCGGCGAGAATCGGCTGCTGTTCTTCGAGAACACGAGCCGCGGGAGCCTCAGTTTTCGCGAGCACGCAATCGGCATCTACGGGGCGCGGGCGGCCGGCTTCAATCTCGAGTATGTCGACCTCAATCAGGATGGCCGTCTGGACATGGTCGGCGCCGCCACCGGAGGCCTCGCCTGGCTCGAGCAACCGGAACGCATCGACGATGCCTGGAACGCGCACCGCATCGGCACCTTCGCGCCCGATAGCATGACCGGCTTGGAGATGGCGGACATCGACGGCGACGGCGACCTGGACGTGATGGCCGGCAGCTACAGCCGCGGGCCCCGCGAAGGGGACGGTGACGTCGACAAGGACGATGCCCTGGGGCGCATTGGCTGGTTCGAGCATCCCGGCGGCGACGGAACCGGCACCTGGACCAGGCACGACGTCTCGCGGCGCAAGCGCGGCATGTACGATAAATTTATCGCCCGGGACGCCGATGGCGACGGCGACGTCGACTTCTTCGGCACGCGTGGCAACAGCGCCCCATATGACGGCGTGTACTGGCTGGAACAGGTGCGCTCCAACACACCACGCCCCGCGTTCGAGCGAGCCCGCACCGAAGACAGCCCGGAGATGCCCCTCCCCTAGTCCCGGCGCTCATCATGCGACGACGCGATTTTCTGAAGACGGTCGGTGTGGCCACGGCCTCGGCCGCCCTGCCCCAGCGGCTGGGAGCGGCCCAGGAACGCCGGGATAGACCGAACATCGTGTTCGTGCTGGCTGACGACATGGGCGTCGGCGACCTGTCGTATCTGAACGCCGATTCCCAGATCCCGACCACGAACATCGACCGCATCGGGCGCGAGGGAACCTACTTCTCGGACGCACACTCGCCATCGGCGCTGTGCACGCCGACGCGCTACGGCATCCTGACCGGCCGGTACTGCTGGCGGACCAGAGTGCAGAGGGGCGTGCTCTGGGGCTACAGCCGTCACCTGATCGAACCGGAGCGGCTGACCGTGCCGTCGCTGCTGAAGCAGCACGGATACAACACCGCGCACATCGGCAAATGGCATCTCGGCATGGACATGCCGACCACCGACGGCCAATGCCCCACGCCGGTGCGGACCGGCGCGCCTACACCGCCGATGTCGACTGGACCGGCACCATTCAAAACGGGCCGCGCGCGGTCGGCTTCGACCACTTCTATGGCATCTCCGCCTCGCTCGACATGCACCCCTACATCTACATCGACGACGACCGGTTCGTCGGGGAGTGCACCACCACGCAGGACCTGCTGTTTGTCACGCGCGACTACCGGCCGACGCGCTATGCCGACAACACCGGCCCCTCGCACGCCGACTTCGTCGCCGAAGAGGTGCTGCCGATCATCACCCGCCGGACAGTCGACTACATCGAGCGACAGAGCGCGGATACGCCGTTCTTCATGTGTATGTCGCTGACGGCGCCGCACATCCCGATCGTGCCGTCCGCCGAGTACCAGGGGCGGAGCCAGCTTGGTGCCTACGGCGACTTCTGCATCGAGGTGGACGAGTCGGTGGGACGGGTGCTGGACGCGCTCGACCGACAAGGGCTGGCCGAGAACACACTGGTGGTCTTTGCCGCCGACAACGGGTGCGCCCCCTACATCGGCGTCGAGGAGATGAACGAGCTGGGACACTACCCGAGCTACATCTACCGCGGCTACAAGTCAGACATCTGGGAAGGCGGCCATCGCATCCCGTTTCTCGCCCGCTGGCCGGGCCGCGTCGCGGCCGGCTCCAGTTCGGACGAGACCGTCTGCCTGACCGATCTGCTCGCCACCTGCGCCAGCATTCTCGGCACCGAGCTACCCCGCGATGCCGGCGAAGACAGCTACGACATCCTCCCCGCGTTGCTGGGACAGCGGCTGTCTCAGCCGATCCGGGAAGCGACCGTCCACCACGCCGGCGACGGGTCGTTCTCGATCCGCCAAAGGCGCTGGAAATTGGAGCTAACGCCCAGCTCCGGGGGCTACGGGAACCTGAACGACGAGGAGGTGCGGCAGCGGAACCTGCCCCCCATCCAGCTCTATGACCTGGAGGCGGACATCGCCGAAACGCGGAACGTCTACGACCTGTATCCGGACGTGGTGGAGCGGCTGACGGCGCTGCTCGAGAGCTACCAGGGTAGGGGGCGCAGTACGCCCGGATGACCAGAACTATCGCCGGGACGTGCGCACCCCCGAACAGTCGTGGCGCACGGCTTCAGCCGTGCGATCGCAGGCCTGAAGGCCTGCGCCACAGAGTCAATCGCCTCCTCTACTTCGCGGCGTCGTCTTCGGCCCGCCTGCCGGCGAGCATGCCGATCATGCCCTCATTGCCCTCGTGGCAGGCATACTCGTACATCAGGTCGTTCAGGCTCCAGAACGGATAGGCGACGGTCCACGACTGCGTGTACATCTGCGGGTCGAAGACCTCGACCTCGTACTCGAGGGAGTCCGGACCGGTCCGGGTGAACCGCTCGATCAGGGTTATGTTCTCGCCGGAGCCTTCACTCGAGTCGAACAGGGACCAGGGCTGCAACGCGCTGACGCGGGACTCGAGGTTCGAGGTCACGACCACCAACGTGTCGCCCTCGAAGTGCCCGGTGGAAATGCCGTTCCACTGGCCGATCTTGTCCGACGGATGGTCGCGACCGTCCAGTGCCACCACGCGCACCTCGTGGACCTGCTCGATCAGCATCACCACGTGATCGGGCGTCTGGAACACCTGCATGTTGTTGTTGTAGGAGCGCGGGAACATCGCATTCGGCATGCCGCCGCGCGTGACACACCGCTCCCAGATGTGGCGGTCTTCCCAGGTATCGCCCCGCTCCGCGCCCCCGGGAGACTTGAGCCGGGTCTTGCTGGCGTACTCACCAGCGGCCGTCTTCGGCGGCAGACGACCGTCCGGCGGGTCGACGACCATCGACGTCCGGTTCGTGCGCTGGCCCCGGTCCATCCAGAAATTGTTGTACGCGCCGACGTTGCCGCCTGCCTCGGTCCGCTGGGCGGCCCTGTTCGCCAGCTCTTCGTCGCGCGCTGCCGTGGAGGCGCGGATCGACGCGACCTCCTCGTCAGTCAGCGTCTCCCGCCCCGCTTGCGCGGTGGGCCGCTCAAACGGCGTGGCCCCCGAGGACGTCCAGATCCCCTGCAGGTCCGGATCTCCCCACCCCGTCTTGGGGGCGGACTGCGCTGTGGCCGACGTGGCTGCCAGAGCCAGGGTGACGATCGCGATGAGGGGAACGGCAAATAAACGGAGCTGACGAAAGCTCATCTGAATCCTCCTTGGAGACCGCGGTTCCAAGCTAGCCCGTAACGCGCGGATCTGAATACAAGAATCTTGCACAGGCGTTGCTCGACGTCAAGTCCTGCGAGTCGACCAGCGATGAAACCCGCACGCCCAACGGTCAGTCGACCGGGTTGGTGGCGAACACGGTCAGCTCTGTGGTGAAGCCCCGATCGTGCATCTCGAGCACCGCCTTCACCATGTGGGCGATGTCTTCGGCTTGGAGCTTTGAGGGATGGTCAACCTGCTCGAAGCCGGCGGTGGCAGCGAAGTCGGTGATGACCTCGCTCGGATTGATCTGCATGACGCGCACATTGTGCTTTCGCAGCTCGGCTCGCCAGCACTCGGTCATGCCTCGAAGGGCGAACTTGCTCGTCATGTAGGCAGTACCCTGAGCCGCGCCGCGAAGAGAGGCAGTCGAGGCGATGTTCACGATGTGTCCTGCGTTTCGCGCGACGAAAATCTTTGCTGCCTCGCGCCCCATCAGCATCGCGCCCGTCACGTTCGTGGCGACGATCCGTTCAAAGCTCGCCAGATCCATCTCGACGAGGGGCTTGAAGACGCCCACACCGGCGTTGTTGATCAGCACGTCGAGGTCACCGAACGTGTCCAGCGTCTCTTTGTAGGTTCGCTCGACATCCTGCTCCTTCGACACGTCGGCCTCAATCGCGTGGGCCCCGATCGTGCCGGCCGTGTTCTCGAGCGTCTGCCGGTCACGTCCTGTAATCGCCACCTTGGCCCCGGCTCGGATGAGCGATTCGGAGATCGCTCGGCCGATACCTCTGCTTCCACCCGTCACGAGCGCGATCTTGCCGGTCAGTTTCATGGGACCCTCAGTGTAGCGCAGCGACAGGCACGCCTGTGTCGGTGCTCACGCGGCCGCTCCTTATCAAACCATCAGACTCGAGGCCTCGGACCGATTACCTACTCCCGGAGCAAGACACTCGGGTCCAACGCCGCGGCTCGCCGGGCCGGAGCATAACTGGCGAACCAACCAACGACGGCCAGGAGCAGCGCAACGCCCGCGAAGCTCACCGGATCTGTCGCGCTCACTTCGTAGAGCTGACGCCGGGCGACGCGCGTCACGGCGAAGGCCCCCACGAGGCCGACGCCGATGCCCCCAGCGGTCATCATCATCCCTTGGCGAACAATCAGCCGCACGATATCGCGATGCTCGGCGCCGATGGCGATTCGCAGGCCGATCTCACGAGTCCGCTGAGACACGAAGTACGACAGCACCTCGTAGACCCTGGTCGCCGCCAGTAGGACGGCGATTGCACCGAAGACCACGAAGACCTGCCCAAAGAGACGTTGCCGCCAAAACGTGAGTCGGTGCACGTCATCCATCAACTGGACGTCGAACACCGAGAGGGCGGCGTCTATCGCGCTGACGGCCTCGCGCGCCGGCCCAGCGGCAAGGGCTGGGTCGCCAAGGGCTCGGATCAGCACCGTGGGGACCCTGGCGACCACGTGCGGGAACGGCAAGTACGCAGTCGGTAGCGGTCGATTGCTGAGATCCCAGTCGGAGATGTCGCGCGAGACACCGATCACCGTATGCCACACGCCGTCAGTGCCGTCGGCGAGTCGGAATCGCCTTCCAAGGGCGTCCTCGTCCGGCCACAGCCGGTCGGCCATGCGCCGGTTGACAATCGCCACCGCCGAGCGCGTACGCCCTTCGGCGACCGTGAAGTTGCGCCCGCGCAGCAGCGGGACATTGAGTGTGTCGAAGTACCGGGACGTCACACCGCCGTAAAGCACGGTCGGCGCATCGCGCCCTGAAGATCTTGCGCGCAGCCGTGTGCAGGTCCATCATTGGTGTGCACGGACCAGGGTCGTAAGCGCGAGGAGGAGGGTGAGATGAGCCATCGATGTCCAGCGGTGCCGTTCTCAGCGATCGTGGTCGTGGCGCTGGCGGCCATACCCGCTGCGGCCCAGACCGCCCCCCGTACATCATGGGGGCAACCGGATCTGCAAGGCATCTGGGACTTTCGCACCATCACTCCCTTGGAACGACCCGAGGACTTGGGCGACAAAGAGTTCCTGACCGCCGAGGAAGCGGCGAACCTCCAACAAGAAGCGGTCGATCGTGATATCCGCCTGTGGGAGCAGGACGCCCGGCGAACGGAGGCTGGTGGCAACGTCGGCGGCTACAACAATTTCTGGATGGACCGGGGAACAACGACGATCGAAACTCGCCGCACGTCGCTGATCGTGAACCCGCCGAACGGGAGATTTCCGGAGCTGTCACCGGTCGGTCAGCGGCGAACCGACGAGCGCCGAGCGTATCTGGAGGAGCATGCCGCTGATTCATACGTGGACCTGAACACCTCCGATCGGTGCATCGTGGGGTTCAACGCCGGCCCTCCCATCACACCGCTCGCCTACAACCAGAACATGCAGCTCCTGCAGACGCCGGACCTCGTCGTGGTGTTCACCGAAATGGTCCACACGGCTCGCATCGTGCCACTCGATGGCCGTCCTGCGCTCACCGAGGGTATCCGTTTGTGGTCGGGGGACTCCCGCGGCCATTGGGAGGGCGACAGCCTGGTCGTCGAGACCGCGAACTTCAGCGACACGCGGCGGTGGATTCCCCTCGGCTCCGCAGCGCCGGGGTTGGTCTCGACCGCGAACATGACGCTGGTCGAGCGCTTCACCCGCGTGGACGCGGACACGCTCGAGTACACCTTTACCGTGACTGATCCGGAGACGTGGACGAGCCCGTGGACGGCGTCGATGCCGATGCAGCGGACCGACGTGTCGCTCTTCGAGTACGCGTGTCACGAAGGGAACTACTCGATGGAGGGCATCCTCGCTGGAGCGCGGGCAGAAGAAAAGGCCGCCGAACGAGCCACGAACCAAGGGTCGCGGTAGTGGCTGCGGCAGCCGCGATTAGGGGTTCTCGATGACCCCCAGCTGCTGCATCATCCCGAGACTGTCCTCGACCCCCCAATGTTCCACGATCTGGCCGTTCGTCAGGCGCACGACGTGGATTTCATTGACCGTGATCTTCCGGCCGGTGGCGGCGATGCCCATGAACTCGCCTTGATGCGTGCCAGTGGTTACCTGGCGCATCACGACCTTGTCGCCTTCCGCGATCAGGTCCTCATCGCTGATCGCCAGATCGGGGAAACCAGTCCGAAACATGGTTGCGAGTTGCTTGAGACCGGCCTTCCCGGTCGGTAGACCCGGCAGCGGCGAGTGTTCGACGTAATCATCGGCCACCAGCTCGTCGACTACGTCGAGATTTCCCTTCACAAATAGTTCGCCGACGAAACGTTGCACTGTGGCTTTGTTGGCATCGGACATGCGGCGCTCTCCTCGATGGGTCGTGGACGTGCTCGTAACAGCAGCCCGACGTCGTCGGGTCGGTCCTGGCGCCGCTATCCTTGCCTGGCGTTGCGCTGACACGAAGTGCGTGCCTTGGATCGACAGCACGCACTGATCGCGAACTGGAGCCGTTCCGGGTGCCCGCCTACTGGCCGCCCTCCGCCTTCTCGGCGGCCCGCGCGCCGCCGAGCATCGCGTCCATCGCGTAGTTGCCTTCGTGACACGCGTACTCAAACATCGGCAGCTCGTTCCGCTGCATCGGCAGGTTGACCGTCCACGGCGCCGTCCACGTGGCCGGATCGGTCACGGTGTACTCGTACTCGAGGGTGCCGTCATCCACGCGCCTGAAGCGCTCGACCAACGTCATCCCCTCGGTCGATCCACGCCAGGCCCGTTTCTGAGCGAAATTGGCCGTCTCCACAACCAGGGTGTCGCCTTCCCAGCGCCCGCGAGAATCGCCGGACCACTGCCGAACACCGTCGTCGAGATGCGGACGTCCATCGAGCGGGATGACGCGAACCGTGTGCACCATCTCGGTCAGCATCACCAGATGGTCGGGGGTCTGGAAGATCTGCACGTTCTGGTTGTAGCCGCCCGGGGCAATCGGTGGGCCCGCGTTGAAACCTTGGATGCATCGATCGTAGGTGTTGAGGTCCGAATACGTCGTGGGCAACTCAACGGTGAAGGACCCGCGGTCGATACTGGCCCGCTCCTCTCCGGGCTCCGTCATGGCCGGCAACCGGCCGTTCGGCGGATCGATGATGAGCGACGTGCGCCGGGTGCCGATGATGTTGGTACCCTGATCCATCCAGAAATTGTTGTAGCCGCCGACGTTTCCGCCGACCTCGGTTCGCTGGGCATCCCTGTTCCACAAGCGGGCGGCACGGTCGACAGCACCTTGCTCGCGCTGGGCCGCTTCCTCTTCGGTCAGGAACGCCTTATCCCCCAGGTCTTCGGGACGCTGCAGCGGCGTGATGGTCCGAAAATCCCAGTTGCCTTGAAGGTCCGGCGCACCCCACCCGGTCTGCGGAACACCCTGCGCCATGGTCAACGCAGGCAATGCCACGAACACGACAAACGCAAGAATCAACGGCTTCATCGTCATTCGTCCACCTATCATCAGAAGACCTCCCCCGTCAGGATTCAAAAGTACCCGCTAAGATAGCATGAGGCTGTTTAGCGGCCTACTATCGTGTCTGCCGCTCGCCGTCGCCGTCGCCTTCTCCCCGACAATGGCGGTCGAACTCTGCTCTCCACTTTTCTCGCTGCTCCGGACTCATGTTCGCGACCTTGTGCTTCCAGCGCTCGCGCCAACGTCGGCGCCCTCCGAATCCGCCGTGGCCCCGACCACCCGCAAGGATGCGGACGAGAATCAGCAGACCCACGGCCTGGATCCAAGTGAGTTGCGGTCCGCCGAAGATCTCAGGGACCAGCGCATTCCAGAGAAACATCACGACAACACCGGTGACCAGAATGATGGTGACGCCCAAAAGGGCCATCTTGGCTGCCGTGAACCCCCAGTCCCGCTTCATGTCTTTCTCCTGCTACACACTCTATTGCACAGAGAGACGAGACGCACGCGCCGGTCCTGCGATCAGGCCAGGGACGAGGATCTGCCGATATAATCCACCGACCGCTTCGGGGGCTATGGCCCTGGCCGGCGAAGACCGGTTCCATTGGTGGACAACACGAAGATCGCGATTACCGGCGCCAATAGCGCTGTCGGCAAGGCGCTGCTGACGCAGCTCGCCGCCGAGAACGACCTGCACGCCGTCGCCGGGGTGCGGCGCCGGGAGGCGCTGGCCACGCTGCCCAAGTCGCCGCGCATCACGCCGGCGGTCATCAGCTACGAGGATCCGGACAGCCTGGGCGCATCGCTCACTGACATGGACTGCGTCGTGCACCTCGCCGGCATTCTCTTCGAGAGCAAGTCGACCACCTACCAGTCTGCCAACGTCGATACCACACAGGCGCTCACCGAGGCGGCTGTGGCCGCGGGAGCGAACCACATCGTCTTTATCAGCTCGCTCGGCGCCGACCCGAGCTCGCCCAACGGCTACTTTCGGTCCAAGGGGGAAGCAGAACGCGTCGTGGCCGACTCTGGGCTGGCGGCCACCGTCATCCGGACGCCGCTCCTCTTGGGACCCGACACCGCCGGTGGTCGAGCCCTGGTCCGCACCGCGTCTCAGCCGTCGGTCAAGGTACTCGGTGGTGGCGCGCACGTGCTGCGGCCGCTAGACATAGACGATCTCTGCCGCGCCATCCTCGGATGCTGCCGGCGGCCGGCAACCGGCGCGACCGTCCACGACCTGGTTGGCCCGACGCCCCTCACCTATCGCGAGCTGCTCGAGCAGACCGCGACCCTTCTGGGGCACGATTTGTCGGTCGGCGCGACGCCGGTCTGGCTGGCCAAGCTGGGCGCCGCGCTGGCAGGCCTGTTTCGCACCGGCGGCATGACTTCGGCGGTCATCGACGTCATCACGTCTGCTGAAGCGGTCGACCGCAATGCCGACGGCGACCTGGGCATCAGCCTGACGCCGCTGCCGGACACGTTGGCCAAGCTCGTGCCAGGAGAGGGCGACACAACGACATGACCGAACCTGAGACCGAGCAGTCCACACCCGGCAGACCCAAGGCCCCTACCCGAGGCAAGGGCCCGGGTCGCATCGTCTTCGCCGCCATCAGTCTGGCCTGCTTCGCCTACCTGTATTACCGCCTGAACGGCGCGGCGGCGCGCGAAGGGCTCTCGCTGATCGACTACATGGTGGGCGTGTTCGCCGACGTCCAGTGGGTGTCCTGGATTCTGCTGATGATCGCCTACTCGGGCTTCTACTTCGTCATCGACACGCTGGTGACGACCCGGGCGCTCAACTGGTTCATCACGCCCATTCGTTACCGCGACATCCTGCCCATTCGAGCCAGCGCCTACATCATCTCGATCTTCAACGAGCAGATCGGCAAGGGCGCCATGGCCTACTACCTGAACAAGCGGCATCAGGTGCCCGGGTGGGAGGTCGGCTCGGTGATGCTGTTCATCATGTTCTGCGAGGTGTTCTACCTGCTGACCTGGGCAACCATCGGCTTCGCGTTCAGCGGCGCCTCGCTACCCGAGGCGTTCGGGCTCATTCCCTACATCTCGGCTGGGGCGGCGCTCGTCTTCGTCGCTTGGGTCCTGTACTTCCGGGGCACGCTCCTGCCCGGGAACAGCCTGCGAGACAAGCCGATCTTCCACGCCTTCAAGGCGGCGAACCTGAAGCATTACGCACTGTTCCTGCTGCTCCGCTCACCGGCGCTCCTGGCGGCCGTGGTGGTCTACACGATTGCGCTGAACCTGTTCGGCGTCGAGGTGACACTCCTCTCGCTGCTCGGCTACCTGCCGGTCATCTTCTTCGCGGCGGCGGTGCCGACCCCGATGCGCGCGGCCGCCATCACGTTCTGGGTCATCCTGTTTCCGGAGAACGAAGGCCAGATGGCGGCGTTCGGGTTCGTCCAGCACAACTTCTTCATCCTGTTCAACGCGTTGTTCGGGGTGGCGTTCTGGCGGCGGGCGCAGCGCGAGTTGCTCGGGTGAATACTGCCAACCTGCTCACTGGCGTCCGGCTGATACTGGTGCTGCCGGTGGCAGTCGCCTTCGCCAGGCCAGACGTTCTGAGCGCGGGGCTGCTTGCGGTGCTGGTCGGTGTGGCCATTGCCACCGACTATGTCGATGGGAAGGTCGCGCGCTGGCGGGGCACCGCCTCGCCGGGCGGGCAACTCTTCGACCACGGCACCGACTTCCTGTTTGTGACCACTGGCCTGACCGGGGCGGCGCTGGCCGGGCTGACTCCGCTGCTGCTGCCCGTCCTGATCGCGGTCGCCTTCAGCCAGTATGTGTTCGATTCCTACATGATCTACCGCCAGAAGCGGCTTCGCATGAGCGGGATAGGGCGATGGAACGGCGTGCTGTACTTCGTGCCGCTGGTGCTGCTGGCGGTTGCTCGGCTCGGGGTGGGGTCTGACATGACGTCTGTGCTCAACCTGACAGCCCGCGGGCTGAGCTACGCGCTGGTCGTATCGACGATCGTGTCGATCATCGACCGCGGCACTGCTGCCCATCACCGCCCAGAGCGATAACGCAGCCTTCCACAGGTCGCCGCCTCGGTTGATTCGGTGACGCAGTCCTTCAGGCCTCCGATTGCCGCCAGACGGACGCGGCGGTTTCCTGGCGAGGCGTTCGTCTGGCCAGGCGCGAGGAAGGAGCAGCCAAGCGAGCTGTGACTGACGAAGCAACGCCGCCAGACGGACGCGGCGGTTTCCTGGCGAGGCGTTCGTCTGGCCAGGCGCGAGGAAGGAGCAGCCAGGCGGGCTGTGACTGACGAAGCAACGCCGCCAGACGGACACCTCGCCAGGAAACCTAACTGCGCCACTCGACGCGGAATGTCCACCAATCATCCGGTCGTGGCGTACCAGGCGACGGGGCCGGACTGGCTGGCTCGGGGAGCGTGTTGAGCTTCTCGACCCTCGCGCCCCACGCCTGGTCCAGCTCACCTGGGTCCATCACTCGCGTCACGGTAACGGGATAGACGGTGCCGTCCAGACGCAACCGCGCCCGGCTGTTGTTCACCGCATGGCCCGACCAGTACTTGCCGTCGCACTGCGAGCAACTGAGATAGAGCTGGCCACTGGACGCCGCCATGCAATTCAGGTTGATGGCGTGCGGACGCAGCCGCGCGCGGATCTGAATCTGGCACAGGGTCACACTGTTGGCGAACCCCCAGTCGGAGACCGGCCCGTCGGCGGACGTCCCGAACAGATACGCCCCCGGCGTGCGGTCGCACGGACACGTGGCGGACCAACCCAGAAACGCCACCACCAGAACCGCCCCTACACCAGCGGGGATCAAGAACATCGGTCGTCGAAGTGTCTTCGCCAGCGAACCACGATCTGCGTCAGTCATGCTGCTTGTCCTCGCTAAGCCTCGTCGAGTGGTGCGGTGAATTCTACTTCGGCCGAATCGGTCTCGAACCCGGGTCTCACGAGTGCGGTGGCCGCGCCCGGCCCGCCCCAGGCCGGCGCTGGCGTCTTCACGATGGGGCGCAGGTCTGCGGCGTGAAACGACCGTTCGACCTGACCGTCAGGCGGGTCGCCATACGCGGTGGAGCGCTGTCTCGGTGTGCGGCCCGCCCCGGCGATCAATGCCTCCATCTGTTCGGGCGACAGCTCCTGCCCAAACCCCGCGCCGGCGGCCCGCGTGATGCTCTCATTCATCAGCGTGCCACCCAGGTCGTTCACCCCGGCATCGAGACATGCATGCACGCCCCGCGGTCCCAACTTCACCCACGAGGCCTGAATACTGGGCACCAGGGGATGGAGCGCCAATCGCGCGACGGCATGCATGAGCAGCGACTCCCGGAACGTCGGGCCGCGGCGGGCACTTCCCTTCAGATAGATCGGCGCCTCCATATGCACGAAGGGCAAGGGGACGAATTCGGTGAATCCACCCGTGCGTGCCTGCAGCTCCCGGATGCTGGTCAGATGTCGGGCCCAGTGCACGGGACGGTCGATGTGACCATACATGATCGTAGCGGTGGTCCTGAAGCCGACTCGATGCGCCGTTTCCATCACCTCCAGCCAGTGGGCAGCCGACAACTTGTCGGGACACAGCTCGCGTCTAACGTCATCGTGCAGCACTTCCGCGGCAGTGCCCGGCAACGTCCCCAGTCCGGCGGCCTTCAGCTGTCCGAGAAACTCCTCCAACGACAGGTGAAGTGTCGCGGCGCCTTGCCACACTTCCAGCGGCGAAAAAGCATGCACGTGCATTCCCGGCACGGCCATCTTGACCGTGCGACAGATGTCGAGATAGGTGGCGCCGGTGTACTCGGGATGGATGCCGCCCTGCATGCACACTTCGGTGGCACCCCGCTCCCACGCCTCGACGGTCCGACGGGCGATCTCGTCGAGATCGAGATCATAAGGAGCCCCCCGCAGATTCTCGCTGAGCTTGCCCTTCGAGAACGCACAGAACTGACACCGGAAGTAGCAAACGTTCGTGTAGTTGATATTGCGATTGACGACGTAGGTGACCTCGTCGCCATTGACCTCGCGGCGCAGCGCATCGGCCGCTCGCACGACCGCCACCAGGTCGTCGCTTCGCGCGGTGAAGAGCTCGGCGATCTCCGCCTCGTCCAGACCGTCGCCGCGACACGCCTTGTCGCACAGCTCCCGGGTGCGCGAGCTCGGGTGGAGCACGGTTGTGCTCTGGAGCCGATGCAACAGGCCCTGCGGCAACACCGCGTCTCGATCGCCGGGCGACCAGGTACCGTCGCGCGCAAACCCCTCCGCGTCGGAGCTCTGCCAGACGGCCGGCCGAAGGTCTTCGGCTATCCAGGTGTCGACCCGACGCACGTAAGCGGGATAGACCGTCAGCCGTTCGGTCAGCACCTTGCCCTCGCGCTCCGATTCAGAGGCCAGTCGCTCGAGGTGCGGCCAGGGCGCCTCCGGGTTGACATGGTCCGGCGTGACCGGCGAAACCCCGCCCCAGTCGTTGATGCCGGCTCTGATCAGGGTGCCGAACGTGTCCGGGGTCAGGTTGGGTGGAGCCTGAATCGCCATGGCTGGACCAAAGACGATTCTGGCGGCGGCAATGGTCCATAGCAGGTCGTCCAGGTCCGGCTCCGGCGCGTCCACCATCCGTGTGTCCGGTTTCGCCCGGAAATTCTGGATGATGATTTCCTGCAGATGCCCATAGGTGTCGTGCAGGTCGCGGAGCGCCAGCAAAGAATCGACGCGCTCTTCCCGTGTCTCGCCGATGCCGATCAGAATGCCGGAGGTGTAGGGGATCGCAAGCTCACCGGCCATTTTGATCGTGTCGAGCCGCGCGTCCGGGTCCTTGTCGAGCGAGCCATGGTGGGCATGGCCGGGCTCGAGCAGACGTCCGGAGACGCTCTCCAGCATCAGGCCCTGCGACGGGCACACTTCTCGCAGCGCCAGCAGCTCGCTCCGCGTGACGACGCCGGGATTGGCGTGCGGCAGCAGACCGGTGGCATCGAAGACGGCTCGCGCGGCGGCGACCAGATAGGAGATGGTTGAGGGGTGCCCCAGCTCGGTCAGCTCGGCCCGGGCCTGCGGGTATCGATGCTCCGGTTTGTCGCCCAGCGTGAAGAGCGCCTCCCGGCAGCCGGCATCGGCGCCTCGTCGCGCGATATCGACGACTTCGTCGAGCGTCAGATAGGCTCGCTCGCCAGCCCTGGGCGGCTGGGCGAACGTACAGTAGTGGCACACGTCGCGGCACAGCTTCGTGAGCGGGATGAAGACTTTCCTGGAATAGCTGATGGTGTTGCCGAACCCGGCATCGCGCAGCATCGACGCCCGCTGCATCAGCTTGGGCAGGTCGGGCGCGCGCACGAGATCCAGCGCGGCATCTCGTGACGGTCTGGTGTACGTCCTTGTGTCCATCGTGATCTCACCAGGTCAGCCAGCGGCCGGGCTAAAAAGCTAGATGCTTATAGCACGCCGAGAGCCGTAAGGCTGTCCGCCTTGCTTCGCAGGCATGAAGGCCTTCGCCACGACACCAACCCTGCGATCCGGCTTCCAGCCTCAGGGCACCACGGTGATTTCGCCGATCGCCCAGGGGTGGTCCGTGCAGTGGTAGAGAAACGTGCCGGACTCGTCGAAGGTGACGAACTCCCACGTCGCTGGCTCGAGCGTGGCGGTGGTCCAGCTGCCGTCTCGCGCCGCGATGGTGTGCGTCATCTCGCCGTTGTTGAGGAACCGCACGCGAACACTGGCGGAGACCTGGGCGCGCACCGGGTTGAACGCATGTTCCCTGATCGCGAACCGCCGGCCACCGACCGACCAGGAGGGATTCTCGATCAGCGTCGCGACCTCGATCGCTCTGGTCTCACGCGGAGCGGGTCCGGACGGTGGGACGTCTGCCCAAGGGTCCTCCACCGGCACGCCGCGGGCGGGCACGGTGCCGTCGAGTGTGAACGCCCACAGCTCGCGCCCCATCGGGATGGCGATGAACTGCTCTCCGTCGAGCTGATACGACACCGCCGGGCCGGGACGCATCCGCGCCCCTTCCGGGGCGGTTTGAAACGCCCAGAGCCTGGCACCTGAGCGCGCATCGTAAGCCTCGACCAGCCCATCCGGTGCGCCTCTGAACATCAGGCCGCCAGCGGTCGTCAGTGGACCACTCGTGCCGAGCAGCCTCGTGGGCACCTCGTGCTTCCAGACCACGCGACTGGTGCGCGTGTCGACGGCGGCGATGATGCCGACCCCATCTGGAAGCGTGAGCTGAAAGCCGCCGGCGTTCGACAGCCACGGGTCCTGTGGCCGCCGCGCGAGTCCGACCATCGCCTGACCTTGCGCGTAGATGTAGCCGGTTTGCGGGCTGTAGGACATCGGCGTCACCCGCACCCGCGGAATCGGCACGCCGGGCGCTACGATGGTGTGCTGATCGACCGAGGGTGGCGTGAACCCGCTGCAACTGAGCTGGAACGGCGGCGGCACCCTGTCGCGCCAGAATGAGCAATCCGGCAGAATGCTCTCGGCGCCCACCGGAAACGGCTGGGTCGCCGCGGTCCGCTGGTATTGGTCCTGTGGCACCGGTCGTTCCTCGATCGGCACGAGCGACTCGCCGGTCTCCCGATCCAACAAGAAAAGGTATCCGTCGGCCCGCATCGCCGCCACCGCCTTGCGGGGCTCCCCCCCGGCCTGCGCGGTATGTTCATAGAGCAGCAGCGGGGTGGCGATATCGGCGTCCCAGACATCATGACGAACCACCTGATAGTGCCACCGCCGCTCGCCGGTCTCGATGTCGAGCGCGACCACCGAGGCGGTGAACAGATTGTCGCCCGCGCGGATCTCGCCGCCGAACATCGGAACCGGGTTCCCTGTGGAGAAGTACACCATCCCCAGATCCGGGTCGACGGTCCCGACCAGCCAGACCCCGCCGCCACCAAGCTCCCAGGTGTTCGAGTCCTGTGGCCAGGTCTCGTGGCCGAACTCACCCGGCCGCGGCACGATGAAGAACGTCCAGGCGATGTCGCCGGTCGACGCATCGAGGGCGACGATGCGCCCCTGCCCGCCGCTGTCGCCGTTGGCCACGCCCACGAAGACCTTGCCCTGCGCGTAGATCGGCGCCGTGGTGACCGACTCGCCAAACTGCTGCGGCACGCTGCCGACCGACGCGGCCCACACCAACTCGCCGGTGTCTTGGCGGAGCGCCGCCACCTGCGAAGTCCGCAGCCCAACGAACAGGAGGTCGTCGCCCAGACCAACACCCTGCCACGACGGGACCATCTGCTCGTCCTCGCTGGGCGGCTGCCAGCGCCAGACCGTTTCCCCGGTCCGGGCATCGATTGCAAAGATGTTGGCTCCGGCCGTCAGGTAGATGACGCCGTCCCTGACCACCGGGGTCGCCCGTGACGCCGCGCCACCCTCGAGCGACGTCACCCAGGCCCCGCCGAGCCGGTCGACCGTTGCGGTCGTCACGTCGGTCAGGGTCGAGTGGCGCGCGCTCGACCAGTCGCCACCGACCAGCGGCCAGTTCTGCGCAGGAAGTCCGCGGCCACTCTCGGACTCCTGCCCCTGCACGCCTGCCGTCAGGGCGGCGACCGAGGCGGCGATTGCCACGACGAAACCACGCTGAAGTTTGGGCATGTTGGTCCGAACTCTCGTTGAGATCCCTGCCATTGTCAAGGTGAGCGCCGCTATAATCCGGCAACTCGCGGCCGCAGACATTGCAGCCCAAGTCCAGCCGTCACAGAGCCAAACGTGAGAAGAAAGCTCCAGCGGTTCCTGGACAACGCGAGCCAGGACAATCTCCTCGAGCCGGGGAAACCCGCCTTCGAAAGCGTTCGAGGCAACTGGAACAGGAACATCTTCAGGAACGATCACCCGCTGGTGGTCGAGCTTGGATGCGGGAGCGGCGAATTGGCTGTCGCGCTCGCCGAGAGCTCCCCGAACAGGAACGTGATCGGCGTCGACAAGCGGGGTGCACGAATGTGGGTCGGCAGCTCCTGCGCCACCACACGGGGGCTGGTGAACGTGGCGTTTCTGAGGGCCGATATCGCGGAACTGGACCGTTACTTCGGCCCAGGAGAGATCGGTGAGATCTGGATTACCTTTCCAGACCCCAGGCCCAGGCATCGGGATGCCAGACGGCGCCTCACCTCTCCCCGGTTTCTGAACACGTACAGGCGACTGCTGCGCAGCGATGGCTGGGTGCGGTTCAAGACCGACGATGCCGATCTCTTCGACTACACCCTGGCGCTTCTCGGCAACGGTATTGGAGCCCGAGGCCTGGCGTACACGACAGATCTGTACCGTTCACCACTCCTGACCGACCAGTCTGCCTGGCAGACCAGATACGAAAAGCGATTCCTGGAGCGAGGAGCGTCCATCAAGTATCTGGAGTTCCAGTTTCACGGCGGGCGTCCCGCCCGGTACACTACGGCACGACCGTAATTTCGCCGAGCGCCCACGGGTGGTCGGTGCAGTGGAACTGGTACGTGCCGGGCGTGTCGAACGTAACGTACTCGAACAGGCCGACCTCAATGTTTCCGGTGGTCCAGCTGCCGTCTTGCGCCTCGATGGTGTGCTCGATCTCGCCGTTGTTGATGAACCGCACACGCGTGCCGCCAGTCACCTGGGCACGCTGGGGGTTGAACGCGTGCTCGTCTATCGCGCTCCGGCTGCCGCCCAGCGACCAAGACGGGTTCTCGCGGAGCGTGCCGGTCTGGATCTCGTCTGTCTCCCTCGGCGCCGGTCCGGTCCACCGGACCAGGTCTGGCGGATCGGCGACCGGCTCGTCGCGCGGCGGCACCGTGCCGTCGAGCGCGAACGCCCACAGCTCGGCGCCCATCGGCATCGCCACATACTGTTTCCCTTCGATGGCGTACGTAGACACCGGGCCGGGCCGCATCCGCGCGCCGGCCGGAGTGGCCTGGAACGCCCACACTCGCTCGCCGGTGCTGGCGTCATAGGCGTCGAGCTGCCCGTCGGCCGAGCCCCAGAACACCAGCCCGCCAGCGGTCGACATCGGACCGCTCGTGGCCAGCCGCCCGCCCAGCAGCTCCTGCTTCCAGGCGACGGTATTCGTGCGCGGGTCGACGGCGGCCAGCACCCCAGTTGACTCCGGCAGCCCGAGCCGCAGATAGCCGCCCGGACGATTGTCTGAGATCCATGGGTCTTCGAACCGCTTGGCGCGTCCGACATGCCCACGGCCCTGCGCGTAGATATAACCGGTCTGTGGGCTGAACGACATCGGCGTGACCCGCACCATCGGAATCGGCGAGCCAAGCGCGACGACCGACTGCTGGTCGACCGAGGGGGGCGTGAAGAAGCTGCAGCTCAGCTCGAACGGCGGCGGCACCCGGTCGCGCCAGAACGAGCAGTCGGGAATGATCCGCTCGGCGCCCATCGGGAACGGCTGAGTGTCGGCGGTGAGCTGGCCCGGGTCCTGCGGCACCGGCCGCTGCTCGATCGGGATGAGCGGCTCGCCGGTCTCTCGGTCGAAGAGAAACAGATACCCGTCGGCCCGGATGGCGGCCACACCCTTGCGGGTCTGCCCGTTCATCTCGACGTCGTAGAGCAGCATTGGCGTGGCGATGTCGGCGTCCCAGATGTCGTGGCGCACCACCTGGTAGTGCCACCGGCGCTCGCCGGTCTCCATGTCGAGCGCCAGCACCGCGGCGGTAAACAGATTGTCGCCCTCGCGGATCTCGCCGCCGAACATCGGCACCGGGTTGCCGGTGGCGAAGTAGACCAGGCCCAGCTCCGGGTCGACCGTACCCACCAGCCAGACCCCGCCGCCGCCGACCTCCCAGATGTCGGAGTCCTGCGGCCAGGTGTCGTGGCCGAACTCGCCGGGCCGCGGGACAACGTGGAACGTCCAGGCTACGTTGCCCGTGGCCGCGTCGACCGCCACCACACGGCCCTGTCCCCCGCTGTCGCCGTTGGCGATACCGACGAACACCTTGCCGTTGGCATGAATCGGCGCTGTGGTCACCGTCTCGCCCGCCATCGCCGGCTCACTGCCGACTGTCGTCGCCCAGACCAGCTCGCCGGTGTCCTGGCGCAACGCCGCCACTTGCACGCTCCGCAATCCGACGAACACCAGGTCGTCGCTTAGACCGACCCCCTGCCAGGACGGCGCCATCTGCGACACCGGGTCCTCGGCCTGCCAGCTCCAGCGCGTGTCGCCGGTCGCGCCGTCGACCGCCAGTACTCTCGGCCCCGCCGTCAGGTAGAGCACGCCGCCCTTCACCACCGGGGTCGACCGCGACGAGCCCCCGCCCTCGAGCCTGGTCACCCAGGCGCCGCCGAGCCGGTCGATCGTCTCGGTCGAGACCTCGTCCAGCGTCGAGTAGCGCGAGCTGGTCCAGTCCCCTCCCGCAAGCGGCCAGTCGTCGGCCGAGAAGCGGCTCCCAGGCTCGGGGGTCTGCGCCTGCACGACTCCGGTCAGGGCCGCGACCGCAACGGCCAGTGCGACGACTAATCCAAGCTGAATCTTGCGCATGTCGACTCGAACTCTCGTTGAGATTTCCAGCATTGTCAAGGTGAGCCGTCGGTGTCTTCGCCCGGCCCGTCGTGCCTAGACACGAAGATAGACGCTCAAAGTTACCCTGTCCCACAACGGGACCGGAAAACCCTGAATTGCTCGGCACTCACCACTTCACCTTCAGCTCGGCAGGTAACTCTGAACTGGACGTCGATGTCATCGCCCTCCCGCCCCACCATCTCGATACGCATTCGCCGAGTTCCGACCCTCGGGTCGGGATTGCCAGTATAGAAGGCGACGACATAGTAGGCGCTGGTCTCGTCGGCGTCGAGGACCAGCGCCACAATGTCCTGCTCGATCCCGTCCTCGAGAACGCGAAAGTCCTCTCGTCGTAAATCGGACAGGAAGACCCCATTCTGATCGCGCACCCGGACGTCGGTGAGGACCAGCTGCTGCGTCGGTGTTTGCGCCAGCACCAGCGCGGAACTAACCACGGCTGCACCGAGCGCAGCCGTGACCACACCCCTGAGCCTTCCGAACACTCGGTGTCGCTTGTCTCGCATTGTCGCAATCTCCCGTCAGCTGCTGATGTGAGCCGGCATCATCAGCTAGGACGCCGAATTCCGATGCAGGGTCGGCCCGAATTTCGCCGGGTGGAGCTGCCCCGGTTGGCCTGACAGGGACAGACCAGAGAAAGTCTGACTATAGTTGTCTGGGCATAGAGAGTGCGCGTGGTCGCTCTATACTGGTCGACTCACGGGGGAGGTTCACATGAGGGTCAGACACACGGTCTGCCGGGCCTTGCCGTTGGTGCTCGGCATGGTCGCACTCGGGCACGCCCAAGAGCCGCCGTCCCTTGGCGTACCGGCGCCGCCGCTGGGTGCGGGCCCCTGGGTATTCGACACGGCCGAGCAGCACAAGATCCGAATCAGCGTCGTGGCCAGAGGGCTCGAGCATCCCTGGGCAATTGCCTTCCTCCCCGACGGCGGGATGCTCGTCACCGAACGGGCAGGTCGTCTGCGGGTCGTTCGGGATGGCGTGCTCGATCCGAAACCCATTTCCGGCGTGCCGGAGGTTAGAACCGACGGCAACGGGGGCCTGATGGACGTCGCAGTCCACCCCCGGTTTGCTGACAATCGCCTCATCTACCTTACCTACACGAAGCGCGCAGGGGACGGCAGGGGCTCGCCTGCGCTGGCGCGCGGCCGGCTCGAGGATGGCACACTGACCGACGTCCGGGACCTAATGGTCACCGAGGCGTACGACGGCAACTCCGGGCTCAACGGGCGGGTCGCGATAGGGCGTGACGGCAAGGTCTACATGTCCACCGGCGGCCGGATCGGAGCAGTAGGGGCGGTCGGCCGCGGAGCGCAGGACCCGATGAGCCTACGCGGCAAGATCCTGCGGCTGAACGACGATGGGTCCGTGCCGAGCGACAACCCGTTCGTGGGCCAGGCGAACTATCGGCCGGAGATCTACACGCTGGGCCACCGCAACCAGCTGGGTCTCATGGTGCATCCCGAGACCGGGATGCTGTGGAACCACGAGAACGGGCCGAACGGCGGCGACGAAATCAACATCATCTTGCCGGGTCGCAATTACGGCTGGCCCGTGGTCAGCTTCGGACGGTTATATCCAGGCGCGCGTGTGTCCGAGCATCCGACCCGCGAAGGGATGGAGTCGCCGCTGGTCGTCTGGCTGCCGGCCATCGCGGTCGCTGGCATGGCCGTCTACACCGGCGACGTCTTCCCCGCGTGGAAGGACAACGTCTTCGTGGGGTCTCTGCGCGAGGGCGGCATACCGGGTACGGGCCACCTGCAGCGCATCGTCTTCAATGACAACACCGAAGAGATACGACGCGAGTCGATGCTGCAAGAGCTCAGACAGCGCATCCGGGAGGTGCGCCAGGGGCCTGACGGGTTGCTGTATCTGTTGACGGACGAGGACGACGGGGCGCTGCTGCGAATCGAGCCAGCCCCGTGAGACCTTTTCCCTACTCATGCCTCCCGACCGCCGTCCTCCCGCGCTTCCCGAAACCGGGCAATTGCGCCTACCTGGCCGATGAGACGGGCTCGATCTGTATCGAGAACCGGACCTCCTCGACGCCAGGCACGGCGCGCACGACAGCGCCGATACTCTGCTGCACCGTCGCGCCCGGGTAGGGCACACCGCGCTGGCCGTCGCTGGGGACCTTGCCGCTCAGCGTCACGACCCCGTCGGTCACCTCGACGGTGATCTCTTCCCCCGGGACGTCCTCCGCGTTGGCGAGCGCTGCCTCGACCCGGGTCTTGAGCACGTCATCGGACGGACGCTGCGCCTCCCCGGACGCGCAGCCGCCGGCAGCAGCGGCAACAATGCCCCCGACCAGGAGCACCGCATGAAACGTCCGTGCCATCTGTCTCGTGTTCACGGCTACACCTCTACACCTCATCACTTCGCGGCTTGGTGCCAATCACAGACGTGTCACACGGTCGAAGCACCGCCTGACAAGCTCGACACCATCGCGAGGGGGAACTCGACACGCCCGCCGCGGGCACGAAACGCTGCCAGCAGCGCGTCGACTTCCTGCCTGAGTTCCTCACCGACGAGCCAGTTCCGGTCCAGCACTCGCAGCACGTCGGCTCCCCGCAACTCGCGGTCCAGATCCTGGAACAGCTCCTCGCAGGTTCGCTCCTCGATATCGGTCGGCGGCTCACCGTCCCAGGGGGCATCACCCGCACCCTCCGCCCCACCGAGCTGACCACCAATCGCCCGAGCGTCGTTGTACCGCATGAAGAGCCGCTCGCAGGAGAGCTCGACAACGCGGTCGTGCTCGGCGGTTCTGAGCAGGAGCAGATCGCGCCGCTTCATGACTGCAGACATGAGCGAATTACGAGCGCCGAACCTAGGCTTGCGTGGCGAGCGCCAGGACCGCGCGCTCGACCACCTCCGTCGTCAACGGCACTTTGTACGCGTTCTTCGAGAGTGGTTGCGCCTGCGCCAGGGCCGCTTCCCCGACCTGTCGGGCCAGCACCAGCGTGATGCGCTGGCCGACCAGCAGCTGCTCGGCCTCCGGCACCCGCCACGGCACGGGCGCGACGCCACCCAGCACGATCCGCGCGGCCCGGCACTCGTCCTGGTTCATGTCCAGCGCGACGGCGGCGCTCACCACGGCATGCGTCCAGACCTCGCGATCCATGATCTTGACATACGTGCTCCGCAGGCCCGCCGGCGGTGCGGGGAGCTCGACCCCGGCCAACACCTCCTCGTTTCCGAGCACGTTCTCGCGCGCCGGGTTCTGGCGCGGCAGCACGAAGAAGTCGACCGCCGGCAGCGTGCGCTCGCCTTCGGGCCCGACGATGCGGAACGTCGCATCAAGCGCGACGAGCGCCGGCGCCGTATCCGACGGGTGCACGATGTAACTGGGGCCGCCGCCCAAAATCGCATGCAGCTGATTCTCACCGGCGCGGGAGAAACACTGCGATCCGCCCGCCTTGTAGCACTGAAACCCGTTGCGGTAATACCAGCACCACGGCCGCTGACAGACATTGCCCGCCAGCGTGCCGAGATTGCGGATCTGGGGCGTCGCCACCGTCCCGGCCGCTTCGGCCAGCACCGTGAACCGACTGCGGATCTCCGGGTGCCGGCCGAGCGCATCGAGTGTGATGAGCCCGCCGACGGCGACGCCGCCCGCCGACGACACCACCTGGTCGAGCGCTGGCACCGCCTTGAGATTCACGAGGAGGTCCGGCGCGACGACGCCGTCTTTTACCTGCGCAAGCAGGTCGCTGCCGCCACCGGCGAACGCGGTCTCCCGGCCGTCGCGGTGCGCCTCCTCGGCGAGCGCCACCGCGTGCTGCATGTCACGAGCGTTTGCGTTGGCAAAGGTTTTCATGCGAGCGCTCCCAGAATCTTGTCTCTCGTGATTGGCAGGTCCCTCATGCGGTGCCCGATCGCGTTGGCGACCGCATTGGCCACCGCCGCGGGTCCCAGGATGATGCCCGCTTCGCCGACCGTCTTCGCGCCGAATGGACCGTAGCCGTCGTCCACCTCGATGAATGTGACCTCGATGTCCGGCACATCCAGATGCGTGAGATGGCGCGCGCCGTAATACCCCGCCGTGAGCGGCTGCCCATTCCGCGGGTCATACAGCAGATCTTCATGCAGCGCCTGGCCCATGCCCTGCAACGCCGCGCCCCGGATCTGATCCTTCGCTGTCTGCGGATTGATGATGCGGCCCGACTCGTGCACCGCCACGTACTTGGTCACGCGCGCATGACCGAGCCCCACATCCACTTCCACTTCCACGAAGTGCGCGCCAAAGCAGTTCCGCCGCTTCCCATCCGTGCTCGGCCGCGGCGTGGTCGAGGCGATCAGCACCTCGTCTCCCTGGGGCCTCCCCTTCTCGGCGATCTGGCTCTTGAGCTCGCGCGCCGCTTCGACGACGGCAAAGCCTGTCATGTTCGTCGTGCGGCTGCCCGATTCGCCCACCGAGTACGGGCAGCGGTCGGTGTCGCCCCAGACGACCTCGACCTGCGAGAACGGCACCCCCAGCTCCTCGGCCGCCAGCATGCCCAGCGTCGTGTTCGCCCCGGGGCCGATGTCGGTGACGCCGACAAACAGCGTGTACTGCTCTCTGGCATCCACACGCAGGATGGCGCTGCTGCGGCCCAACCCCGATCTGAACATCATGAACGACATGCCCGCACCCCGCTTGACGGGACCCGGATCGGACCCTGGCTCGGTCCGCCGGCGCCGCTGCCAGTCGAAGAGGGCGGCGCCCCGGGTGATGCATTCGTCGAGCGAGTAACTCGTGAACTCGCGGTCTGCGCTCGGCCGGCTCATGTTCTTCATCGCGAACTCCACTGGATCCATCCCCAGCTTGTAGGCGACGTCGTCCATCATCGACTCGACCCCGAAGAAACCCTGCGGGTCGGAGGGAGCGCGGAAATTTCCCGACACCGTCCGATTGGTATAGACCGGGTAGACGAGCCGCTCGGTGTTGGGGCAGTCATACATCTCCATCCCGCTGATGCCACCGGAGTTCTTGCGGTATGGCCCCATGCCGCTGTAGCCGCGCAGTTGAATCGCGGTCAGCGTCCCGTCCCGCTTGACGCCTACCTTGTAGTACTGCACGGTGTGCCAGCGGCCATGCACGCCGAGCCAGTCTTCCTTCCTTGAGAGCTCGAGCAGAACCGACGAACCTGCCTCTTTTGCCAGCATCGCCGTGATCAGATCTGCATCCTGATTCTGGTTCTTGTTGCCAAACCCCCCGCCCATGTACTGACAGACGATGCGCACGTTGGAGTCCGGGATTCCCAGGTCCCGCGCCGTGTCGTGTCGGCAGTTCGAGATGCCCTGGGTCGGCGTATACAGCGTCAGCTTGTCCCCGTCCCACTGCGCCACGCAGCACCGCGGCTCGGCCTGGGCGTCCTGCACGAAGGCGGTCGAGTAGCGGTCCTCGAACACGAGATCGGCCGCCCCGAAGCCTTCCTCGATATCGCCCCGCCGCGACGTCATCGGCTCGTGGTTGTTCCGCGTGTCGGGCGAGAGGTTGCCCTCTGGCCAGATCTTCGGCGCGTCCGGCTCGAGCGCCGCTTCAGGATCGATCACAAACGGGAGCTGCTCGTAGTCGACCTCGATGAGCGCCAGCGCCTCTTCGGCCACGTGCCGGTTGACCGCCGCCACCGCAGCCACCGGTTGGCCGACGTAGCGCGCCGGGTTGTTGAAGATGTAGCGCCGGTGTTTCGTGATCTCCTTGACCTGGTCGCTGTACTGCCGCCCCCCTGAGATCGAGCCCGCCCCCCAAACGATGGGCGCGTTTTCGTGCGTGATGACCGCCCGCACGCCCGGCAGCGCCTCGGCCTTCGACACATCGATGCCGCGGATGCGCGCGTGCGGATGCGGGCTGCGCAAGACGCGGCCGTAGAGCATCCCCGGCAACCGCACATCGCGCGAATAGGTGGCCTGCCCCGTCACCCGCTCAGAGGCCCCAATGCGCTGCGTGTCATGACCGACCGTCTGCAACGGTGTGAGGGACGCGGTCGACCCGTCGCTCGCAGCCGCGGCCGAGGCGCTGGAGGTAGTACCGGCGGCCGCCAACACAGCCTCGACAATCGCGTTGTAGTTCGAGCACCGGCACAGATTGCCCGCCATCGCGGCACGGACATCGTCCGCCGCCGGTTGCGGGTTGTCCGCAGTCAGCGCCGTCGCCGTCATCAGCTGCCCCGAGGTGCAGAACCCACACTGCTGGGCGTTGTGATCGATGAACGCCTGCTGCAACGCCGACACCCCGTCGCCCCGCCCGAGCCCCTCCACCGTCTCGATCGTTCGGCCGTCGGCCCAGACCGCGAGGGTGCTGCACGAGTACACGGGCTTTCCATCCATCAGCACCGTGCAGGCTCCGCATTCGCCACGGTCGCACCCGATCTTCGTGCCCGTCAGCCCGAGGTGATCGCGCAGCAACTCCACGAGCGTCGACCGATCGTCCACCTCGACCTCATGGGGCGTGCCGTTGACCTCTATGCTGATGGTCGTACGAGGCACGACCGCCGGGACGGCGGCCGTCTGCGCCCTGAGCGTGGGCGCAGTCGCCGCAACCACCACGGCTGCGCCCGTGCCTTCCAGGAAGTTGCGTCGGGTAATGTCGCCGGTCTCGTCTTTCTTGCCCATGATGGCTACCTTCCCGCTCTCACAGTTGAGATCCGAGCTTGCGCGCCTTGAGAGTTCCTCGTCCGTCGTCGCGTCGCACCTGAGACGGGAGCCCGAAATACACCCGGCGCGCAAATCTTACGTGCCCCTTGACAGGTGGTCAATGTCCGACGTTCCGAATGATTCTGAGGTGTCGAGGAGAATCCTGCGCTCCTTCAAGGCATGCTGAGCGCCACCAGCTGCCCGAAGGTCTGCACGACGATACGCTGTCGGCCATCGTGCATGTAGGACATCATCCCGTACATCCCCAGACCAGGAGTCTCTACACTCCCCAGACGCTCGCCCGTGGCCTTGTCCACCGCGAACAGGAAGGTGGTTTCTCCGTCGTCACCAATCGCCGTGTGGAGCAGCATGGTAGGAGTCACCATCATCGCGGAGTGGTTCAAGTTCCCGGTGGGTGGGATGTCCACCCCCTGCAAGGCCGGATGGTCCTGAACAGCCTTCGGTGTCCCGCCGTTCGGAATCCACCACAGGTGCTCGCCGGTGTTGAGGTCGATCGCGGTGATTCGGCTATACGGCGGCTTCTCCAGCGGGAGACCCTGGGGGCCCCGCACGCCGCCTGGCGTTCCCAGGCCGACCACGAAGTCCGAGATCGTGCTTCCCGCAGGTCGCTCGAGAAGCTGATCTCGCTCCTGCCCAGGCACGATGAGCCGCCAGCCGCAGTTCGTCCGCGAGATGGTGTAGATGATGCCGGTCTCCGGGTCGGCCGCGGGGGGACCGGTGATGTTCGTTCCGCCGAGCTCACCGGGACACCAGATCGGGCCGAGCAGCCCATCAGGGTTGCCGGCCTGTATCGGCGGGTTGAACAGGGGGCCGAGCCGATATTCCGCGACGATCTCCAGTGCCTCTGCCCGAAGCTCGGGCGTGAAGTCGATGAGGTCGTCCAGGGTGAAGCCCTGCAGATCGTAAGGCGCCGGTTTGGTGGGAAACGGCTGGGTGGCCGACAGCTGCTCGCCCGGCACCTCCGACCGGAGCACCGGACGCTCTTCGATGGGCCAGATCGGCTCACCCGTCTCCCGATTGAAGGCGTAGAGGAACGCTTGCTTCGTGGCCTGAAACACCCCTGGGATTCGCTCCCCGTCCACCGTGACGTCCATGAGGACCGGGGCGGTGGACGTGTCGTAATTCCAGACGTCGTGATGCACCATCTGAAAGTGCCACAGTCGCTCACCGGTCTCCACGTCGAGGGCGATGAGGCTCGTGCCGAACAGGTTGTCCCCGGGCCGGAAACCGCCGTAGAAGTCCATGGTGGGTGGGTTCGTGGGGACGAACACGATTCCGCGTTCCGGGTCTGCCGACAGGGGCGCCCAGGAGGAGACGTCGCCAGTGTAGGTCCAGGCGTCGTTCTCCCACGTCTCGTGCCCGAACTCGCCCGGCCGAGGGATGACGTGGAACTTCCACTTGTGCTCACCGGTCCGGGCATCGTAGGCCAGGATGTCGCCCGGGACGTTCTCGGTGCGGGTCTGGCGGTAGCCCTGCTCTGCCGAATTGCCAACGATAATCGTTCCGTTCACCACGATCGGCGGTGAGGAATTCGTGATGTAGCCGAGCTCCAGCGGAATTCCGAAATAGGGGTCGTACGGCACGTCCCGCGACAGCCACGGCCCCCAGTCGGCGATGAGGTCGGGCACCAGATCCACCACTCCAGTCTGGGCAAAGCCCTCCAGCGGCACCGGTGTTCCCCAGTTCTCCAGGGGCAGGCCGGTCTCGGCGTCAAGGGCGTAGAGGAAGAAGGCCGGGGTCGTGACATAGACCACGCCCTTGCCGTCCACCTCCGCGTAGGCGACCCCTTTCCCCCAGGGCGCTCGCATGGAGTACTCCCACCGGAAGGTGTTGGGCTCGCGGAATGTCCAGAGTGTCTCTCCCGAGGCCGCGTCAATCGCCACCACGTGCCGGCGTGGGCCAGCGACCGTGAAGAGCTTGCCGTCCGCGTAAATCGGTGTGGACCGTGGAGGAGTCGTTCCGAGCGTGGCGTCTCTCCAGATCCACTCGACCTCGAGCTCGCTAACGTTCGAGGCGTCGATCTGGCCCAGCGGCGTGGACCGGGTGTGCCCCGCGTCTCCACCGATATAGCGCCACCCCCCCGGGTCGGTCCCAGGCCGGTCATTCACGTGCTGGGCAGTCCCCGGCGCCGCGGCGATCAGCAGGAAGCCAAGCGCAACAGTCGCCATCAGCAGCGTGGCCCTCGTGCGTTCCACGAGCTCGTGCCGAGCTCGCCGACCTGCTTCTGGCGCCTCACGGTTGAACCGGACGAAGCCGGCAGAAATGCTGGCGAAGGCGTCGGGGAGGATCTTCAGGGCGACCTTGCGGTGGGGCTGCGTGTCGGTGGCCCGCCAGACCTGTCCCATGCCCCCCTCACCGATGCGGGTAGCGACCTCACACGGACCGAAGCGCGAGCCGTGGACGAGCGCCATGGCTTCCTGGGTCAACCAGCGCCGTAGCGTGGACGACACTGGCGAGCACACATTCTGACTTTCCGACCTTATCCGACGTGGCGCCACCCCGGCATGACGGAAGTCATGTTCCGCGCCGGGACAGTTTCTGAGGAGTTCCCTCACTAGAGAAACTACCAAGGGTGAGGCATGCGTAGATGGCTATGTACAGTACACTTGACAATATATACAGTTACCTGTACATATGTCGGGTGAAGCCTTCACACGCTGTCCGGAATCATGTGCGGCGCCACCGACGCCAGCTGCACGACATGACCCAGCAGGAGCTGGCTGATCGGGTCGGTGTCACACGCCAGACGATCTTCTCCATCGAGAAGGGTCGGTACAACCCCTCCGTCGGTCTGGCGTTGCGGATTGCCGAGACGTTTGGCGTCCCCGTGGAGGCGCTGTTCGAGATTGATCGGGAGTACAACACCGTTCGACCGCACAGCGCGCTGGGCTATCGTCCTCCAGCGCCGGAGGCCGTCACGCCAGCACCAGGCGTCGGGCTACATATGAACTTCGCTCTCTCTTAACAAGTGGAACGGCCGCAGGGGGCGGGTCAGAAACGCCTGCGTCGGCGCGCGGCAATGCGCGCCCCGCGGGCCCGGCGTGGGGCTGAGGGGGCCCGCCTGGGGTTCGGGGCGAAGCCCCGACTAGGGATGACAACACCGGCTACAGCCGGGTCCGGGAGGAACCGACATGACGTGCTCACAGGTCCAGGCACTGATCAACGCCAGACCACTTGCCGAGTTCCACACGACGCAGCTCGAAGGGGCCGAGCGTCACGTGTGGACCAGCGCTGGCGGCGGCCCGCGCCTTGGAGCTCGAGCTGGCCGGGCTACCGGAGCTCCCGCTGCCGGCCGGGCTGACTGCCGGCATCGTCGCAGCCATCGCGCGTCTCGACGACGGACCGACGTTCCGCCACGTCACCGCGGCACCGGCCGCCGCCGCCCGACGGGATCGTGCGAGATGGTCAGCGGTGCTAGCTGGCATCGCCATCGGCGTCGGAGTCCTGGTCTACCGTGTGCTGACCGGCGAGATCGCACCCAACGTGACGTCGACTCGGCTCGGAGGCTGGGGGGAGCGCCTCACCGACATCCCGACGGCGACACCGGGTGTGATCCTCGCGGCGGGACTGCTGCTCTATCTCGCGGGATTGCTGGCGCCAGTCAACAGCACCGACACGCACCGCAAGGGGCCGAACGGCTAGAACGTCACCGTGGACGCTCGACGGCATTGTCAAGTTGAGGCGGCAGCTGGCAGTGTGCGGGGATGAACAGCCACGCGCCCAGCCGCCAGGGATGCCGATTCCCGCTCGAAATCAGCGGTCACGCAATCAGGCTCGCGATCTGCTCGAAATCGCTTCGCGCGCAGCGAAGACCGCGGTAGGCTGTCCACGTGTTGGTGCAATTGGTGCTGAGCGCTCCCCCGCACACGATGGAGCGGTACCGCTGCCGTCGGCCCGACGTCGCTTGAAACGTGTCGACATCGTTGGTGGTGAAGCTGTCGCGAGTGGTCGAAGAACGGGGTCATGTCAACGAGGGGGCGCTGATGCTTCCTATCGACATTCGGATTGAGGTAAGACACATGAATGGTCGTCTACTGGTCGTCGTGCTCGCGGTGATCCTCCTGCTCGCGTGGGCTCCCGCAACGGCCCAAGTCGCTGATGTCACCCCGGTGACCGAGGCGATGCTCCATGACCCGGATCCGGCCGACTGGCTGAACTGGCGCCGTACGCTCGACGGCTGGGGCCACAGTCCGCTCGACCAGATCACGACGGAGAACGCCGAGGATCTACACCTCGTCTGGAGCTGGGCGCTCGATGCGGGAGCCCAGCAGACCACTCCGTTGGTGCATGACGGGGTGATGTACATCGCGAACCCCGGTGACGTGGTGCAGGCCCTGGATGCCGCCACCGGTGAGCTGCTCTGGGAGTACAGCCGCGAAGTCGAGGAAACAGGGAGCGGAGCTGGTGGGCCGCGACGGGTGCGGGGGCCTCGGAACATCGCGATCTACGAGGACAAGATCTACCTCAACACCAACGACGCGCACGTCGTCGCCATCGACTCCCGTAGCGGCGAGGAAGCGTGGGACACCGATGTCGGGGGCGGAGCCGGGTATCAGTACACGAGTGGGTCGATCATCGCCGACGGCCAGGTCGTGTCAGGTTTGACCGGATGCGGCCGGTATCGTGACGATTCCTGTTACATCGTCGCGCTCGATGCCCGGACCGGCCAGGAGGCTTGGCGCACCTCCACCATCGCTCGCCCCGGCGAGCGGGGCGGCGACACGTGGGGCGATTTGCCGCTGATGTTCCGGGCCGGTGGCGACGCCTGGATTCCGGGGAGCTACGACCCGGTGACGAAAACCGTGTTCTTCGGGACGGCCCAGGCCAAGCCGTGGGCCCGCACCGTGCGCGGTACCGACGGTGAGGCCCTCTACACGAACTCGACGTTGGCGCTCGATACGGCGACCGGAGAAATGAAGTGGTATTACCAGCACCTGCCTGGTGAGTCCCATGACATGGATGAGGTGTTCGAGCGAATCCTCGTCGAGTACGACGGTCGACGCTCGGTCTTCACCATGGGAAAGCTCGGCGTCCTGTGGGAGCTCGACCTCGAGACCGGCGGCTTCCGAAGCGCGCGCGACATCGGGTATCAGTCGCTGATCGATCTGGACCCGGTCACGGGCACGGTGACCTACCGAGACGGCATGCTCCAAGAGATTGGCGAGGAAATCCACTGGTGCCCGAGCACCGCCGGTTTCAAGAGCTGGCGGGCGATGTCGTATCACCCAGAAGCCGAGGCCTTCTACATCCCGCTCAACCTGAACTGCGAAACCGGAACCTTCGGCCCGGTCGAACGGCGTGCAGGTGGTGGGGGCGCCGGTCCGGTGCGGCGAACGAACCACTTCCATCCCGACAGCCCGGACCACCTCGGTGAGCTTCTGGCTCTGAGCATGCGGACTGGCGAGGTGCTGTGGCGGCATCGGACACGGACGCCGATCAACAGCGCCGCGTTGACCACCGCGGGCGGCATTGTCGTGGCCGGAGACTGGGACCGCCATTTGTACGTTCATGACGCGACCAATGGCGAAATTCTGTGGCAAACGAGGTTGCCGACGTCGATCCAAGGATTTCCGATCTCCTACGCCGTCGACGGACGACAGTATCTGGCGGTGCCGGTCGGTGCCGGTGGGGCGAGCTGGGGAACCTTGCTGCCTAGTGAGCTGACGCCGGAGAAGCGGATTCCACGGGCTGGGAACGGCGTGTTTGTCTTCGCGCTCCCGGAGTAGGCAACGCTCCTGGGCGTTGGAATGGCGACGTCATCGACATCCTCGTCCAGTCCCGACGCAATCGCGCGTCGTGCAGTCTGCGGGTCTTGGGTCAGGGGTTACAATCGTGGTGACAGTTGGGGGGGTAGAGAGTTCATGACGTTCCTCGTGCCGCGCGGCGCGGCGCCGCGGGAGCGAGAACCGAAGGAGGGTGGCATGCGCAGTCGAGTCCCGGTAGTTGTTGGCGCAGTCGTCGTCGTAGCCGTGGCGCTGCTGCCGGCCGTAGCCGCCGGGGTCCAGGACCTCCCCAGGACGCCTGCCGGCCGTCCGGACCTGTCGGGCAACTACGACACGGCGACGCTCACCCCCTTGCAGCGGCCACGCGAGTATGCCGACAGGGCGACGCTGACCGACGAAGAAGTGGCGGCGATCGTCGCGCGGGAGCCCGACGCACTCGCCGAGACATTTGGCATTCCCACTGACCGGAACGACGACGGCCACGTTCCGCAAGAGGCGCCGCCGGTCGGGGGCGACGGGTCGAGCGGCGCGGCGGGCAACGTCGGCGGCTACAACACATTCTGGATGGATCGCGGCACCTCGCCTTTTCAGATCAACGGCGAGTGGCGCACGTCGATCATCGTCGACCCACCGAACGGGCGGCAGCCGCCACGGACGGCCGAGGCACAGGCGCGCGCGGCGGCGCGCGCTGGGTCCCGCCGCCCCAACACCGGCACCGCGTGGTGGCTCGAGAACGACCTCGACGCGCCGGGCCCATATGACGACATGGAGCGGCGCCCCCGGACGGAGCGCTGTCTCGTCTCCGGCGGGAGTTCCGGTCCCCCGATGCTGACGAGCCTCTACAACAACCTGAGGCGGATCGTGCAGACCGAGGACCACGTGATGATTCTCGTCGAGATGATGCACGACGCCCGCATCGTCCGGATGAACCAGCCGCACGTGTCGCCGGACATCAGGAGCTGGCTCGGTGATTCGGTCGGCCGCTGGGAAGGCGACACGCTGGTGGTCGACACGACGAACTTCAAGGACACGCCTGGCCTCGGCGGGGCGTCGCGGAATCTGCACGTCGTCGAGCGCTTCTCGCGCATCGACGCCGACACCCTCCTCTACCAGTTCACGGTCGACGACCCGACCGTCTGGACGGCACCGTGGAGTGGCGAGTATGTCTGGCCGGCGACCGACGGTCGCGTCTTCGAGTACGCCTGCCACGAGGCGAACTACTCGTTCGGGGGCATTCTCCGAGGCGCGCGGATTCTCGAGGCTGACGCCCGGGCGGCGGCCGAGTCGCGGTAGCGGCCGTCTCCGGGCGCGACCAGCGCGCCGCTGAACCTGGTTGCATCGCCAGGTTCCAGCGGCACGACTGCCTCAGTCGCCTTCCGGCAGGCGGAACACGAACAGATTGTTCCCCTGGCTCGGCCGGAGCTCCGGGGTCAGGTTGTTGAACCGCACGGTGCCGGTGCTCACGGCGACATACTGCCGGCCGTCGACCGCATAGCTGATCGGGTAGCCGCTGACCGAGGACCCGAGGTTTACCTCCCAGAGCACCTCGCCCGTCTCGTGATCCAGGGCGCGGAACCGACCGTTGATGTCCCCACCGAACACCAGCCCCCCGCCGGTGGCGACGAGCGACATGGTGGCGGCGCGCTGCGTGTAGATCCAGCTCGTCGCGCCGGTCTCGGCTGAGATCGCATGCACCGTCCCGACCTGGTCGGTGCCCGGGGCAATCTCGGACCGGAAGACGAGGGCATAGATACTGGTGCTTTCCGGGCCCTGGGACATCATCCGCGCGCACACGTTTCGCAGCGGGTAGTACATCGTGTTGGTCAGCGGGCTGTAGGCGCCAGCCTCCCAGTCCTTGCCCCCGCTGGCGTTCGGACAGACCATCACGTCCTGCCCCGGGCTGGAGAACACGACCTCCGAGTTCTCGGTCACGGCTCCGGTGGCGCCGTCGATGGCGGTGATCACGTTCTGGGTGATGGTCGGCGTGGCCCAGAGGAACTCGCCGGTCTCCCGGTCGAGGGTGTACACCACGCCGGTCTTGCCGGGGATGCCGGTCATCACCTTCCGTACCTCCCCCGGCCGGAGACGAGGGTTGATCCAGCTCACGGCGCTCGGATCGGGCGCCACGACGGTGTCGACCAGCAGCCGCTCGAACGGATGGTCGAGGTCCCAGTGGTCGATCAGGTGCTGGTAGTACCAGACGATCTCGCCGGTGTCGGCGTCGAGCGCGAGCGTGGAGTTGTGGTAGAGGTGCGCGTTGTCGGTGCCGCCGATCAGAAACTTCGGGGCCGGGGAGGTCACGGAAGTCCCGATGTAGATGAGGTTCAGTTCCGGGTCGTAGCTGGGCACCATCCAGGTGCCCACGTGTCTGCGGTCCTCGAACGGCACCGCGCCCCAGGTGTCGCCGCCAGGCTCGCCGGGCCGGGGGATGGTGCGTCGGCGCCACAGCTCGGCGCCCGTCCGGGCGTCGTGCGCCGTGATGACACAGGCGTCCGGCCCGCCGACCGGCATGCAGCTCCGCCCGGTGATCACCTTGCCGTTGGCGATGATCGGTCCGGAGGACTGCATGGCGGGATGGGTCTGGTAGTTCAGCACTTCGGTGTCCCACACCAACTCGCCGGTGCGCGCGTCGAGCGCGAAGACATGGTCGTCGACGCTCGTGTCGATGATGAGGTTGTCGTAGATGGCGAGGTTGCGGTTGTTCTCCCACAGGTCGGCGTAGAAGAACTCATCGACGTCGTCGGGCACCTCACGGCGATGCTCCCAGACGAGGTCTCCGGTCACGGCATCGATCGCCTGGATGACGTCGGCCGGATTCGGCATGTACAGCACGCCGTCGTAGACCAGCGGGGTCCCCTGCTGGCGGCCCGCCGTCATGGCGCGCGACCAGACCATTCGCAGCTCGTCCACGTTGTCACGGTCGATCTGGTCGAGCGGGCTGTACCCCCAGCTGTCGAGCGTGCGGCGCCACATCAGCCAGTCGTCCGGCGAGGGGGCCTGGAGCATCGCGTCGGTGACCGGCTCGAACTGCCGCTCCTGCGCGTTCGCCGCGGCCGCCCCGACCAGCACGGCCAACGCCACGCTGACGCCTGCGCGGTTCTGCCTTCGACGCATGACACTCCTTCCGGGGGCCTGTCCGCTCCGGGACGAAGCAGATGTCAAATCCCCCTCAATGCCGCCGTCCCGCCCCAGGCCGGCGTTGGTGCACGCCCTGCACGGTATTCGGCCTGCCGGTCCCGGCTCCGCTGGTGTCGTCGCCCGCAACTGTCGCACACTTCTCGGCTGGATTCGAGAGTGCATCTGAAGTACGAGACAAGCGGATTGACAGAACGTGATTCTGGTGAAGCAAACCGGACGGCGGTTCCACGACGAGGCGGACGAGGGACACGACTTCCTTGCAGCGTACCTCTCGTATAGCGGGGACACCAACAAGAAGAACGGACACCGAAATCGACGTCGGTGTGGAGCCGAGGAGAGTCGTGGGCGAGGACGAGGACGAGGAACGAAGTTCGCTGAGACGCCTGCGGCACGTCCACGGAGACGCGCGGGTAGAGGAATGCGCGGCGACCACCGGTGCCGCGTTGACAAAGCGACACGCCCCCTCAATACTGCTTGAGCGTGTGGATGACCCGACAGGTAGAACGGCCGTGCCGGCCCGACCATCTGTCCAGCCGGAGCGCACCATGAAGAGACGTGATTTCATCAAGACATCTGTCGGAGCGGGATTCGTCGCATCGGCTTTCCCGATGAGCGCCTTCGCGCCGGTCCGCCCGCGGCAACAGTCGCGCGGGGCGCTGTTCGACAAGATCTGGGATTCGCACGTCGTGGCGAACCTCGGCGGCGACACGGATCTGCTTCAGGCCGACCGGCACCATATGTCCGATGGGGGCCCCGGGACCGTGCACCGGTTGATCGAGCAGGGTCTCGCGATCGTGGACCCGGAGATCCACTGGGCCGTGATCGACCACTCACCCTCGACATCGCCGGACCGGTATACCGACCCCTCTCTCCACCGTGGAAACGCATGGCGGTCCTTCGTCGAGTACGCCGACGAGATGCGGGAGGTGGGGATCAAGTCGTTCGGTGTGGATGATCCGCGGCAGGGGATTCAGCACGTCGTCGGACCCGAAACCGGACTGAGCCAACCGGGCATGGTGCTCGTCGCTGGTGACAGCCACACGTGCCTGCACGGGGCGATGGGCTGCATTTCCTGGGGAGGCGAGCGCTCGGAGAACGTGCTCCTCACCGGGACGGTTATCAGGCGTCGCCCACGCACGATGCGCGTGAACGTCGTGGGCACGATGGGTGAGGGGCTCAGGGCCAAGGACGTCATCATGTACACGATCGGACAGCTCGGTGCCGACTCGGGCAACGGGTACGCCGTGGAGTACGCCGGTCCCGTCATCAGGGCCTTGCCTCAGGAATCGCGGTTCTCGGTCACGGCCCTCGCCGTCGAGATGGCTTCACCCACGGGCATGGTCGCCCCCGACGACACCACGTACGAGTATCTCGCCGGCCGCGAGTTCGCTCCGACGGGCAGGTTCTGGGACATGGCGGTGGAGCACTGGCGGACACTGCCGACCGACGACGACGCCGTCTTCGATCGGGAGGAGACGATCGACATGTCGGGCGTCGAACCGCAGGTCACCTGGGGGGTCAGCCCGGAGCACGTGATCGGGATCGGCGACCGCGTACCCGATCCGGATGACGCACCCGCCGGCAAGCGGGACGCGTACCGCCGCGCCATCGAGTACACCGGGCTTCGACCCGGCGAGCCGATCATGGGCACCCCGATCGACGAAGTCTTCATCGGGTCGTGCGTGGAGAGCCGGATCAGTGACTTCCGCGTCGCGGCCAAAATCGTCCGCGGACACCGGGTCGCGCCGGGCGTGCTCGCGTGGGTCGTCTCCGGTTCGAAGCTGGTCAAGCGTCAGGCGGAAGCCGAGGGGCTCGATCGCATCTTCACGGAGGCGGGCTTCGAGTGGCGTGAACCGAGCTGCTCGAAGTGTTACGGCTCGAACGGCGACTTCGTGCCACCCGGGAAGCGTAGCCTGTCCAACTCCAACCGAAACTTCGTCGGCCGCCAGGGAACCGGTGCCCTTACACACCTGGCCAGCACGCCCATGGCGGCGGCCGCGGCCATCACGGGGCGGATTACCGACGTGCGCCGCCTGATAGCGGGAGAGCCGGCATGAGCCCGCAGCAGGTCGCGGGACGGGAGGCGCCCGTCTTCGTGGGGCACACCGGCATCGCGGCGCCGTTTCTGCGACACAACGTGGACACTGACGTCATCTCGCCGTTGAATCCGAACCCGATCAAAGAGGGCGCGACAAACGGCGAACGGGCCTTCGAGGGAATCCGGTATTTCCCCGACGGAAGGAGGGACCCGGACTTCTTCATCAATCAGGAGGCCTATCGCGGGGCGTCGATCATGCTCACGGGCCGGAACTTCGGGACCGGGAGCTCGCGCTCGAGCGGGGTCACCTGGCCCATGGCGATGGGCATTCGGGTGGTCATCGCGCCGAGCTTCGGACCGATCTTCTACACGAACGCATACCGCTTCGGCCTGCTGGCGGTGCCCCTCGAGATGGAGAAGATCGAGGCGCTCGCCGAGTGGATCGAGTCGCACCCCGGGGTGGCGTTGACGGTCGACCTGGAACGTCAGGTCATCGAGGCCCGGGGCCTCGAGCCGGTGCCCTTCGAGGTGGATGGCAGGGTGCGAAGGAAGCTGCTGGAAGGTCTCGATGACCTGGAGGAGATCTCCGAGCACACAGCCACCGCCAGATCCAAGCGACGCGACGATCGCAACCAGAGACCCTGGGTCTACCAGACCTCAGGCAACAACGACCGCTGAGGCGCGCTCGGGGCTTGCGCCGGTTGCTGTTGATCGTGAGCATCGGCTAGACGACGGGTTTGGCCGCGCCGTTACACTTGAGCTATGAACGCGACCGACGAAATAGCGTGCTGCATGCGGTGTCAAGCTGAGGGGCAGCTGGCGGTGCAGTCGGTTCGAGGAGCTCGAGGCGCAGGTGCCGGTGCGCTGACCGTCAATCTGGCAGCGCGAAGGTCACCAGCACGTTACTCCCGAGTGGGGCCTCGAGCTCGGGAGCGTAGTTGCTCATCCGGAAGATCGCGGCGCCCCCGACCGGCACGGTGACGTACTGGCGGCCGCCGGCCGTGTAGCTGACGGGATAGCCGGTGATCTGGCTGCCGAGAATCGTCTCCCAGAGCACCTCGCCGGTCTCGGCGTCGAAGGCCCGGAAGCGGCGGTTGAGATCGCCGTGGAAGACGAGGTTCCCGCCGGTGGCCAAGGCCGAGCCGGCGTTCGGCGCCCGCTGGCTGTACCGCCAGACCTCGCGGCCAGTCGAGATGTCGATGGCCCGCAGCTCGGTCAGGTCGCCGTCTTCCTCCAGCCCCGGCTCCGGGATCGTGAACCGGGGGCCGGTACCGGTGACCGACCGGTCGTTGGCCGTCTGGTTCAGACACGAGCGGTTGAACGGGATGTACAGCAGCCCGGTCTGCGGGCTGTAGGACCACGACCACCACCCCTTCACGTTGTGGCCGCAGATGATGTGCTGCTCGCCGATCTCCTTGGCCACGAGGTCCATGTTGATCTGGACCTGGCCGGTCTCCACGTCGATGTCGCGGATGACGAACCGCTCGGTGGAGGTGTAGGGCAGCGGCGCCGCCCAGAGGAACTCGCCAGTCTCCCGGTCGTTGACGAACAGCCCACCGGGCTCGCCGATCGTCACCACGACCTTGCGCTCCCGCGGAGCGCCGGTCACCGCCGGGTTGATCCACCTGACCGCGTCAGGGTCCGGGTCGACGACGGTGTCGATGAGCGTTCGCTCCTGCACGAAGTCCTGGTCCCAGTCGTCACACGGCAGGTACTGGTAGTACCAGTCCAGCGCGCCGGTGTCGACCGCCAGCGCCACCGTCGAGTTGGAGTAGAGCTCGCACGGCGTGCGGTCGCCCACGTCCCACGTCCCGTGCCGCACGATCCGCGTGTAGGGCGCCGGCACTGCAATGCCCCAGTAGACCAGACCCAGCTCCGGGTCGTAGCTGCCCGGCAATCCCCACGCCGATACGTGCACGCGCCGCGCGGTCGGCAGGTTGCCCCAGGTCTGTCCACCTGGATCGTCGGCGCCCGCCGCGGTGTAGAAGCGCCACGCCTCCCGCCCGGTGGCGGCATCGTGTGCGGCGATGAAGCATCGCGCGGTGTCCTCCAGACGGGGACTGCACGCCCGGCCGCTCATGACCCGCCCGTCGATGACCATCGCCCCCGACGAATGCGTGATGCCGGTCCGGTAGTCGGCCATCTCGCTCTCCCAGGCCAGCTCCCCGGTGCGGGCGTCGACCGCGATCAAGTGGGCGTCGGCGGTCAGGTGAAAGATGTGGTGTCCGTAAATCGCCAGATTCCGGGTGCGGTTGCCGAGCTGCGAGTACTCCCGCAGATCGGCTGGCAGCTCCCACCGGTAGTCCCAGATGAGGTCGCCGGTGGTGGCGTCGAGCGCCTGCAGGTGGTCGCTCCCCGGATTGGCGATGTACATGACGCCGTCGTAGACCAGCGGCCGGCCCTGCTGCGGGCCCTCGTCCATTGCCCGCATCCAGGCCAGCCGCAGCTCGCCCACGTTATCCCGGTTGATCTCGTCGAGCGGGCTGAAGGCCTGGAAATCGTAGGTCCGGTGCGCCATCAGCCAGTCGCCGGGGTCGGGATTCCGCAGCATCGCGTCGGTCACCGGGACGTAGTCGTCTACCCGGTCTTGCTGTGCCTCGACCGGCTGGAGCCAGAGAACGACCACCACTCCGAGCATCGCCGCACACCATGCCTCTCGTGTCCGTTCACTCATTCTGCCTGCTCCTTTGCCCGCGGTCCGGCGAGGCCGGGAATTAAACCCTCACGGGCCGGGGGACGGCCGCTCCCAGTCTGACTCACTGCTCACTCAATCGATACTCAATCGACACGGACGCGCTGACCGCGACTTCACCGGGGGAAACGGTTGTCTGGGGGGCGGACTGTACCGCCATGACACGGGACATCTCCATCATCGGCTCCCGGACAAACCCAGGCTCCTCGGTGACGGAGATGATCCCAGCCAGCTCCACGCCAAGGGCAGCGGCCATCGCATCGGCCTTTCCGCGCGCTTCATCGACGGCCCGGCGAAGCGCCTGCTGCCTGACGGCCTGGTCGTCCTGCAACCCGAACGACACGCCTTCGAGCTGATTGGCGCCAGCGGCCAAGGCCGCATCAATCACCGCTGCTACGAGATTCAGGTCGTCAACACGCACGGAGACGGTGTTCGATGCTCGGTATCCGACGATGCGAGGCTCCTGCGTGTCACCCGGTCGACGAGACGAATAGAGTGGCGACAGAACCAGGCGAACGGTCTGGACGTTCTGCTCGTCGATGCCAACACGTCGCACGGCATCCAGGATGGCGTCAGATGCACTGTTGACTGCTTGCTGTGCCTCCTGCGCAGTCTGCGCTTCGTTCGCAACCCCGAGCCGCACGACCGCGAGGTCTGGGACGACCCGGACCTCCGCTGCGCCCTGCACACGCAGCACCGGAGCCTCGGTTGCCGTCTGTGCCATCAGCGGAACAGATGCGGCGGCGAGAGCCAGCATCGGCACAAGCGATCTCAGTGGCTGGTAATTCATGCCTGAAGCCTCCCCGCCATTATAGGGTCGGCAGCCAATGCCGACCCGATCGAAGGGAGGGATGGTGGGGTTCTTTACGGAGCCGCTCGTAGCGGCGGTCGGCCAGCCCTTGGATTCGCGGGGGAAGCTCGCGATAGCAGCGCCAGAAACGCGGGGTCCCAGATGGCATGTCCCTGGCCTCTGGATTCCCCTGCCTCCCGCAGGCAGATATAATCCAACGACTCAAGGAGCGTGACAATGACGAGACAGCAACTGTCGGCGCTGGCGGTGGTGTTGGGTGTGCTCTTGTTGGCTGGGCCAGCGGTGGCCGGACAAGCGTCGATGCTGAATTCGTCCGATGCGGGCGACTTCATGGGAACGTGGGCCATCAGCTTCGAGTCGCCCCGCGGCGGCACCTTCGAGCAGACTTTGACGGTCCGGGACGAGGGAGGCAAGGTGGCGGCGAGGCTCGAGGGCGGTCGCGGCGGCGGCAACGACATCACGGACATCGCCAAGGATGGGGACGACCTCGTGCTCACCTTTGAACGGGCCGGCCGGGGTGGCAACCCCAGCGAGAGCGTCATGACCCTGACGCTCGACGGTGCGATGATCAACGCCGCCATGTCGGTCAGGGGCGGCCAGTTCAGCCTGAACGGGACAGGGAAGAAGCAGTAGCGGGTGCCTGTCCCATCGCCCGATCCCGACGCTGGCAGGGACGGTGTGGGGACAACTCCTGCGTCGCTCCGGCGTCTCCTCGAGGCCGTTGTCACGGTGCGAGATCGAGCGTCGCTTCAGCGACCGTTATCGACCGCCTGCGCATCGGCAAGTCGAGCGCCGCGAAGCACGGTTTCCAGCGCATAGTTGCCCTCGTGGCAGGCGTACTCGAAGATCTCGTCTTGGCTCGGGTTCCAGGGGTACTCGCCCGTCCAAGCGCGCTCCCAGGTCGACGGGTCCTCGACCGTGAATCGGTAGAGGATAGTCCCGTCTTCGACGAGGGTGAAGCGCTCGGTGACCTTCAGATTCTCGCCCGAGCCGCGGAAGCGAGTCTTGTCGGTGAAGTTGGTTGTCTCGACCACCAGCGTGTCGCCCTCCCAGTGACCAACCGAGCTGCCCATCCACTGCTTGACATGCGGCGGCAGGTGGTCGCCACCAATGGGAATCATGCGAGTGTCGTGGACCATCTCGTTGTAGATCATCACCCAGTCTCGCGTCTGCACGATGAACTTGAGGTTGTTGTAGAAATAGTTGGGCAGCGTCGGTGGCCCTGATGTGGAGCCGAAGCCGAGGATGCACCGCTCCGCGAGCGGCCGGCGGTCGGCCGCGTCGTACTGACTGCTCGGACCTCCTACGTCGCTCTCGCCGGCATCGGGCCTTGCCCCGCTCGCCAGCAGTGCCGCCATACGCCGTTGCGCTTCCGGTTTCATCGGCGGCACTCGGCCATTGACAGGGTCTACGACGAGAGAGGTCCGTGACCGCCCGTCTATGGTCACGGGACGCTCGCCTGGACTGAGCCAGAAGAGGTTGTAGCCGCCCACGGTTCCCCCGCCCAATCGGAACAGGCCCTCGAGGTATGAGTTGGTCGGCGACCTATCCCCGCCAACGGGGGGCAGGGACCGATCGGGATCGAGGGGCTCGAGATCGCGCTCGTTTCGCTGCTCCTCGTATCGCACCATCGCGGCCGCCTCCTCGTCTGTGAGGAACAGGCGGTCGCCGTATTCGGCGGGCCGGTCGACCGGCGTCATCGTCGCCACGTCATAGACGCCCGTCAGATCGGGGCGCCCATCCGGGGTCCTCGGGATAGCCGACGACGCCTCCTGCGTCTGGGCCATCACCGTCCCAGAGTCGAGCCAGACGCTCGGAACCGCGAACACGAGAAGAGCGACGAGAGCCAAGAACCGATTCGGCATATGCGAATCCTCCGCTGCTAGTTTAAGCGGTTTCAGCTGAGCGTACGGCTGGGTTCGCAAAATGGTCGCAACACTCCGCGAGCATCCGCACCTGAGGCTCTAGAGCTCTTGTGGAGCGGTCTTCACGTTCTCGCCGCGTCCGCTCACGGATCGCCGCTTTCCTTTCGCAGTGGGAGAGGTGTATCAGGCCCGCGACACGAAGCTCGATCGGGACGCGGCGCTCGAAGTGCTGCTGGAGGCGTTCACGTCCGACCCTGACTCCCAAGGCACGAACGGAGCAGCAGAGACCGCGACCACTCGCGCCAGTGCCACAGAGCTCGCCGCCGTTCTCGACTCGCGCATTCCGGCGCTGCTCGAAGACACCGGCGTCTCCGGGCTTGCCGTAGCGATTGTCGAGGGAGACGACCTGGAGTACCTGAAGGAGCAGAAGAAGGACGTCACGCGAATCGCTGCCTAAGGAACGCCAGCGACCTCTCAACCATGAACGCGATCTGCACAACGTGACGTACACAACCACGGAACCATCCCCGGGGCGCTCCCGTCTCACCCAGTGAGATCGAGGACCAAGCACCTCGTGTGGCCTCAACCCAAGGAGTGTCCTAGCATGAACATGTGGAAACACATCTTTCTTACCGCACTGATGGGCGCGGTCGTCGCGTCGCCGGTCGCCGCACAGAGCGAGCAGACCTGGAGCTTCTCCGGCATTGACCGGATCGACCTCGAGGGCACGTCAGGTGACCTGGAGATTCGTCTCGCTGACGGCAATGAGCTCGAGCTCCGTCTCGAGCAGAACGTGAATCCCGACGGGGCCTTTCGCGGCGAGGTCGAACAGCGCGGCTCGACGCTACGCATCCGCGAGGAGTGGGGACGCGGCAGGAATCGAGGCAGCGTCCGCTGGATGCTCGCTGTGCCGGCTTCGGCTCGTCCGACGATTGCGATGGACACGGCGTCCGGCGACGTGGAGGCCGAGTCACTGAATGCTCGCTTTGAGATCGACACCGCAAGCGGCGGCTTTGTGCTCCGAGGCGGAGGCGTCCTGACCGGATCCGGCATCTCGACCGCGAGCGGCGATATCGAGCTGTCGAACGTCACGGTGGGCGACGACGTCGACATGCGGACCGCCAGCGGCGACATCGATTTCGATGGCGTGACCGGCGGCCGGGGCTTCGAGTTCAAGACCTCCTCGGGCGATGTCACGGTGCGCAACAGCACAGGTATCGTGGAGGCCCGTTCGGCCAGTGGCAACGTCGACATCTACGCCAGCGAGTTCAGCGGCGCCAGCAGCTTCTCGGCGGCCTCCGGTAACGTCACGGTGGAGCTCGCTGCCATCCCGGCGCAGGAGCTGGAGCTGTCCTCGTCGTCGGGGAACGTCGAGCTGACAGCTGGCTTCGGATCAGACTTCACGCTGGTCATGAGCAAGCGTCAGGACCGGGGACGCATCCGAAGCCCCTTCGCCTTCACCTCCGAGGAGACCTACGAGCGAAACGGACAGACCTACGATCGCAAGACCGTCATCCGCGGCTCGGGCGGTCCCGAGATCCACCTGAGTACGGCCTCGGGCAACGTCGAGGTGCGCGAGGGACGCTAGCTATCTCCTCCTAACGGCACGAGTCGCAGACAGGTTGTCTACGTCAGAAAAGTGACTCAAGATGCCGATTCGAGTAGCTGTACCGCGGGGTGTGGTGGAGGAGCGGGCCTGGATGTCGCCTTTACTGCTGGAAGGCAACATCGTTCCCTGAAAACAAAGTGCCGAGGGCGGGGATCGAACGCGCACGGAGCTAAGTGGCCCCGATCGTCATGACGGTGGCATTCGGCCGCCGATGCATCCCGCTCCGCGGCGTTGCTCCTCCGTCGCATACTGCCGGTATGCTCCATCGTCGCGCCTTGCGGAGCGGGCGCCTCGACATCCTCGATGCCACACCGCCATGCCGCTCGGCTTCACGGGTCGAATATCGATCCGAACGATTCGCCGCCTCTTACGGCTTCTGCCGGCGGCTCCGTGACCCCACCCTCTCCTTCCTCGGACGAGGATGAATCCCGAATCTCTGGTCATCCCGCGCGATGGCTTCCGCAACTCGTTCCATCGTCAGCTCGAAGTCCTTATGACGCGAGTCGATGTAGAGCCACTTCTTCAGGATGTCGTGGGGCGCCAGTTGCGGGAACTCTTCGATGAGCGCGGGTTGATGAGCATGTTCCGTGCAGATCAGAACGCCATGCCATTTCCAGCGGCCGGTCTTGGTTGGTTCGACCAGGAGCATCATCTGGCGGCCGAACAAGTAGACGGCCAGCCCACCGAACATCCTCTTGGTGAAGAAGCTGGGGTGGTCCTCGAAGACCTGAAAGGTCCATTCGTTGTCGAACGTTCTCATCTCGCTCGTCTCCACGGAGATTCGAGAGCCAGTGGAGCACGTTGAGGGGCGGCCACTCCCATTGAGTGGCTGAAAGTGGAGATCGAACCCACACGCAGCTTGCGCTCCTCAGGATTTGAATTCTCGCACGTCGATCATCACGACTGACGCTGCCTTTAGTTCTTCACACTCAATCAGACATCACTTCCTCGAAACTACCAGGTTGAGCGTCGGCGCATTCCTCGGTTCGCCAACGTGGCCTGATCGCCCCGCTCCTGGCGGACCTCGCCCCGGCGTCCCTGCCCCTGTGACCTGCCCCCTGTGACCGTTCCACTTGTTAAGAGAGCGCGAAGCTCAT
>MPLZ02246913.1_pt1 | contig 50043 bp, 33 predicted proteins | sample 1617311 | NCBI WGS metagenome assembly MPLZ02 (sample SAMN05944806, study PRJNA350692) | marine metagenome | biome: marine; feature: ODZ; material: water; isolation source: 160 m water sample filtered on 0.2 um supor filter | place: Pacific Ocean | collected 2012-04-08 | depth 160m m | reverse complement strand
GACTACTTCATGCCCGGACGGGACCGGACCCGGACTTTTGGCTCCCGGCATCCCATGATCCGCTGGACAGGATTGATACTGAAGAATGTCGGGGGAGCGGCCCTCGTGATCTCGGGCATCGCTCTTCTTGCCCTGCCCGGACAGGGACTTCTGACCATCCTGGTCGGGCTCGCCCTGATGAACTTTCCGGGCAAGCGGGCGCTTGAGCTCTGGCTGATTCGCCTGCCCATGGTTCTGCGGGCGGTGAACTGGATTCGCAGGAAAGGAGGCAGGGAACCGTTGCAGGTTCCGCCGACGTAGTGTTTGGAGAGGGTGTTGTGAGCACTTTCCGCACCATCAAGATCAGTGACCCGCGTTTTGAGCACGGGGGGCTTCGGCACGTCACCGTGAAGAGCGAGGCCCTGAAGCAGCGGGCGGATCTCTCCCTTTTTCTCCCTGAGGTTCAGGGGCTTCAGGAGAGCCTGCCACTCGTCATTCTGCTGCACGGAGTCTATAGTTCCCACTGGGGATGGGCCTTTAACGGGGGCGCACACCTGACCGCTGCGCGATTGATTGAAGCAGGTGAAATTCCACCCCTTGTGCTCGCCATGCCGAGCGATGGATTATGGGGAGATGGGTCGGCTTATGTGCCGCATGAGGGCAAGGATTTTGAACGCTGGATAGTGGAGGAAATGCCCCGTGCCACGGAGGAGGCTGGTGCCCCCGTCTCGGAATCCTCGCCGCGGTTTCTAGCAGGCCTGAGCATGGGTGGGTTCGGAACCCTTCGACTCGGGGCAAAGTTCGGAGCGAGGTTCCGGGCGATCTCGGCACACTCCTCCATTACCAGGCTTGAGCAGTTGGAGCCCTTTGTGGAGGAGCCCCTGCCATCCTGCGAAGTATCGGAGGAGAGTCTGACTGCCCTGGGATCCATTCTCGCCCATCGGAAGGATTTGCCTCCGATGCGGTTCGATTGCGGTGTCGATGATTCGCTCCTGGACGCCAATCGGGAACTTCATGCCGTATTAGAGAAGGAAGGAGTCGAGCATATCTACGAGGAGTTTGCGGGCGGACATGAATGGCCCTACTGGGAGAGGCACCTGGTGGATAGCCTGCGGTTCTTTGCGGAGAACCTGTGCTGAGGAGGCTTCCTGCGGAGGATTGCTCCAGGGGACAGGGATAGGGGCGGGATGCACAGCTACGGCTTGCCATGATGGCCTGATCTCCCTAGAAGCTCCCCGGCATGTCCAACGATTCATTGCTCAAGCTCCTGCGGCGCAACGGCCGGTCTTCCGATGCCGAGCTGGCGGAGCGTGTTTCCTTGTCGGCAGACGAAGTCAGGGAGCAGATTGCCGCCTGGGAGACGGACGGAACGGTGCTTGGCTATGAGGCGGTTGTTGATTCGGCGAAGACGGGACAGGCCGCAGTTGTTGGAATCATCGAGGTGAAACTGACTCCCGAAAGAGAGGGCGGTTTTGACCGTCTTGCTGCCCGTATCTCGAAATTTGATCAGGTTCTTAGCTGCTACCTGATGAGTGGAGGATACGATCTGCTCCTTGTGGCGGAGGGAGAGGATCTCATGGAGGTGGCGCGTTTTGTCTCCGAGAAGCTGAGCACAATGGAGGGAGTGCTCTCAACAGCCACGCATTTCAGGCTGAAGACCTACAAGGAGAACGGCTTCGCCTTTGGTGGGGACGAAGATCCGGAGCGGCTGCCGGTGGCGCCGTAGGAGAAATGGATTACCCCGCAAAAATTTCGCGGCAGGTGGCCGCGGTGCCGCGCTCCGGCATTCGGGACTTCTTCGACCTCGTGCAGGGTCGCGATGAGGTGATCTCACTTGGAGTGGGGGAACCCGACTATTCCACGCCCTGGCATATCCGCGAAGCTGCGATCTACTCATTGGAGCGCGGGCACACTTCCTATACCTCCAATCTCGGTCTCATGTCGTTGCGACGCAGAATTGCCGACTACGTGGGAGGCTTTTTCGGGGTGCAGTATGACCCCTCCTGTGAGGTGCTTGTAACAGTGGGAGTCTCGGAAGCGCTCGATCTGGCTCTGCGGGCATTAATCAATCCCGGCGACGAGGTGGTTTATCACGAACCCTGCTACGTCAGTTATATGCCGGGGACGGTGATGGCCCATGGTGTGCCCGTGCCGGTGGCAACCCGCAAGCGGGATGATTTCTCCCTGAAGCCCGAGGCTCTGGCGGATGTTCTCACGCCCAGTTCGCGCGTTCTGATCCTTAACTTTCCTACCAATCCCACCGGCGGGATCGCAAGTGAGGAGGATCTGGCCGGGATCGCGAAGCTCTGCGTTGAGCATGACCTGATAGTGATCAGCGATGAGATTTACAGCGAATTGCGCTACGACGATCAGGCCCACGTGTCGATTGCCTCCCTTCCGGGGATGCGCGAGCGCACCATCCTGCTCCATGGATTCTCCAAGGCCTTCGCCATGACGGGCTTTCGCCTGGGCTACGCCTGTGCGCCGGCTCCGCTTATTGATGCCATGATGAAGATCCACCAGTATTCCATGCTGTGCGCTCCTGTTACCAGCCAGGCCGCAGCATTGGAGGCGCTGGAAAACGGGGCGGCTTCGATGGAGCGCATGCGGGAGAGTTATCACGAGCGCCGCGATTTCGTGGTAAGGCGTCTCAACGAGATAGGCATGGATTGCCATTCGCCCGGGGGAGCGTTCTACGTCTTCCCGGACGTCCGGAGCTTCGGTCTCAGCAGTGGGGAGTTCGCGAAGGGGCTCTTGGAGGCGGAGAACGTGGCGGCGGTGCCCGGCGACGCTTTTGGTGCGAGTGGGGAGGGTTTTCTGCGGTGTTGCTACGCCACGGCCTTCGATCAGTTGAAGGAGGCACTCGCACGGATCGAACGCTACGTCGAAACTCTGGAATCGTCATGAACCTGGCCCGGATCAGACAAGACCGGACGCTTGCCTATGTGGTGCCCCTGGTGGCCTTCATGCTGATCGGCGGGGGGTTGACCGTTCTCACGGGATCCCTGGAGAGCGTTTTCCGGGATCATGTCTACCTGCCCTGGTGGCGTCGCTATCCGGAGCACTGGATTTACCCGCTGCAGACGCTCCTCGCTGGCGGATTGCTCGTTTTCTGGTGGCGGCAATACGAGTTGAAATGGGAACCCCGGAAGTTGCTTCTCGGGGCCGTGCTGGGTGCTATCGGAATCGGAATCTGGATTCTGCCCACCCAGCTCTATGAATGGTGGGGAATGACGGAAGAGGAGCCGGGTGGCTGGAAGCAGCGCCTGGGAATCCTGCCCCGCCGGGATGGGTTCAACCCTGGGGTGTTCGAGAGTCCGGCAGCCTGGTGGGCTGCCACCGTTTTTCGCTTTCTCCGGGCGGTTGTGGTGGTTTCCCTGGTGGAGGAGTTGCTCTGGCGGGGGTTTCTCATGCGCTTCATTCTGAATCCGGACGGAGACTACTGGAAGGTCTCCTTCGGAACCTTCTCATGGAAGAGCTACCTGGTTGTGACCGCCCTGGTGGTCTTTATCCACGGCCCGGCAGACTGGGCGGCGGCCTTCGTGTGGGGGACACTGATGTATGGTTGCGCGGTCTGGACCAGGAGTCTGCTGGCCTGTGTGGTAATGCACGGGGTGGCAAATTTCCTGATGGGCTGGTATGCTCTGGCTTTTGGAAAGTACGGTCTCTGGTAGGAGCGAAACCTTCCGATCGGGACCTAAATTCAAATCGCTGTTTCCAAGTCCGGCCCGGGGTGGCATACTGCGCAGCCCGGTGGAAACGAGCGCAGGGGAGGAAGACAGATGAAGATCGGACTGGCGCAGATTAACGGCACGGTGGGCGACTTTCCTGCCAACGCCAGGCGCATCGTGAATGCCTATCGCGAGGCCGTCGATCAGGGTGCCGAATTCGTCATCACCCCGGAAATGGCCCTGGTGGGCTATCCTCCCCGGGACCTGGTCTTCAAGTCCGGATTCGTCGACAAGTGCCTCCAGGCCCTGGATTACCTGGGCAGCGAGATTGGCGAGGTGCCGCTCCTGGTTGGTTACGTGGATCACAACCGGGGGGAGAGTCCGGGCAAACCCTTTCGCAACGGGGCGGCTCTTCTCGAAAATGGGGAGGTCATGGCAAGGGTATTCAAGACTTTGCTGCCCACCTACGACATCTTTGACGAGCGGCGTTATTTCGAGCCGGCGGAGCGGTGCGAACCGGTTGAGTGGCGGGGCCGCAAGCTGGGGATCACGATCTGTGAGGATGTGTGGACGGAAGATTACCTGCACCGGCCGCTCTACAAGCGGGATCCGGTGGAAGAATTGCAGGCCACCGGTGCCGAGGTTCTGATCAATTTGAGTGCCTCCCCGTTTCATCTGGGGAAGGCCGCGGTGCGGCGGGAGTTGCTTTCCATGGTCGCGAAGAGCACCGGCTTGCCCCTGGTCTACTGCAACTCGATCGGGGGTAACGATCAGCTCGTCTTCGACGGAAACTCCGTGGTCATGAACGGGGAGGGCGTGCTGCGAGCTCAGTTGGCGGCTTTTCTCGAGGAAGTCCGGGTGATCGATATCGATCTTGAGTCAGGCCCTGAAACCGAGGCGATTCCGGAGACTGCCGACCCTGAGGCCTCCGAGGAGATTTTCCGGGCTCTAGTGCTGGGCGTAGGTGACTATGTGGGAAAGTGTGGATTCCGGACTGCCTGCATGGGGTTGAGCGGGGGAATAGACTCTGCCCTCACTGCGGCAGTGGCGGTGAAGGCCCTGGGGGCAGGAAACGTTCACGGGCTGACCATGCCAAGTGCCTGTTCCTCCAAGGGGAGCGTGGACGACTCGCTCGCGCTTGCCGCGAACCTCGGGATGCGCTGTGATACGGTTCCCATCGAGGAGCCCTTCGAGGCGGTGAAGGGGGCCATGGGGCCCCTTTTCGGGGATCTGCCCGAGGATGTCACGGAGGAGAACATGCAGGCGCGCATCCGGGGGCTGTATCTCATGTCGCTTTCCAACAAGCATAACCACCTCCTCCTGACTACCGGGAACAAAAGTGAATTGGCGGTGGGCTATTGTACGATTTATGGCGACATGTGCGGAGGCCTTGCGGTCATCAGCGATCTTCCCAAGACCCGGGTCTTTGAGGTGGCCCGCTGGCTCAACCGTGATGGGGAGGTGATTCCCTGGAGCACGATCGAGAAACCTCCCAGTGCAGAACTGCGCCCCGACCAGAAGGACGAGGACAGTCTTCCTCCTTACGGGATGCTGGACGAGATCCTCGAATTGTATGTGGAGAAACAGTGTTCTCCGGAGGAGATCATTGAAAGCCATGGGTTTAAGGAGGAAACGGTGCGTTGGGTGCAGCGCCAGGTGGACCTGAATGAATGGAAGCGTCACCAGGCCGCTCCGGGAATTCGGGTGACCTCGAAGGCTTTTGGGATTGGAAGAAGGATCCCTATCGTCCAAAGATTCGGCAGGTGAATACGGCGTATCTCCAGGAAGAGTTGAGCTACGAGGATGCCATGAAGGTTCTCGGATACGAACCTGGTGCGATCGTGTCACCCCATTTGGCGGCTTTCGGGAAGGTGGCGGAGAAACTCGAGGAATTGGTCCGTGTCACCAAGGACGAGAAGCTCCAGACCAGCTTCCGCGAGGAATTGTACCGGTTGAACGATGCCCTGCAGGTGGTGGAGGCGGAGAGACACCGCGAACCGCCTTTGCGAGCCAAGGGGATGGTTCTCCGGTTGATCCTCTCCCTTCTCCTGGCGGGAGGCGTGGTGGCGGCCGGGTGGTATGGCAACCGGCAACTCATCGAGAAGCGTCAATCGCGGGACCATCGCAATCTCGAAGCTCTGGCAGGGGATGCCCGCGTCGCAGTCGAGAGCCGTGATTGGTCCCGGGCTGAATCGATCTACTTGAAACTGATGGAGCTTGAGTCCGATCCGGAGCGGGCACGGGAAGGTCTCCGCAGGATTTCCGAAGGCAAGGAGGTGGCCCGCCAACAGAAACTCGGGTTCCTGCTGGGATCCACCCGCGCCGCAATCGAGGGGCGCAACTGGGACGAAGCGAATGCCCGGTTGAAGGAGTTGCTGGGTATGGAAGCGAGCCATCCCGAGGGGGCAGCCCTGCTCAAACTCATCAGGGAGGGGCGGATGGACGATCAGATTGCGGTCTTGTTGGAGAAATCCCGGGAAGCGTTGCAGGATGAGCAGTGGGCCACCCTGGCCGATTACACTGCAAGGCTGGAATCAATTGCCCCGGAACATGAACAACTTGCAGGATTCAAGGCAGCCACCGTCGAGGGCATGCGGATCATGGAGGAACAGCGCATCCGCGCGCGCAAGCTTTACGAGAAGGCACTAGCTCTGGACAAGGGGGAGTTCTCGGAGTCCGCTCTGGAAATCTTGCGTGAAGCCATCCGTCTCGACGAGCGGAAGGAATACGAGGAGCTCTACAACAAGATGTCGGCTTATACGCGCCTGCTGATGGTGCCCCGGGATTACTCAACCATCAATGAAGCGCTGGCCTCCGCCCGACCGAACGACAAGATCCGGATTGCGGCGGGAACGTTCACGGAATCTCTGACCCTGAACGTGAAAGTTGATCTGGAAGGGGCGGGCCATGACAAATCCATCATCCAGTGTGATGCCAAGAGCGCCAGCGTCCTCCTGGCTACCAAAGAGGCGAGCGGAAGCAGGGTGGCGGCGGTGACGTTGAGACAGACTGGAATCGTGCATACCGAGGAACGCTATCCGGTGGCCCTTGCAGATGGAGCGGAGTTCAGCCTGGAAGACTGCCATATCGATAAGGGATCCGGTCACGGAGTGGCCGTCATCAATGGGGGAGCCGGACGCCTGCGCAACGTGCAGGTTTCAGAATGCGGCTGGGATGGGCTGGCGGTGTATGGCGAGGGGAGTGCCGCCGAGGTCGAAAATTGCCGCTTTGAGTTGAATATTCATCACGGTATCGATGCGTGGGGTGGTGGCCGGGTGGTGATCACGAAATCACGGACCACCCGCAACGGTCTTGCCGGAGTGGTCCTCATGTCGAAGGGGGTGCGGTCGGAATTGATTCAGTGTACGATCGATGGAAATCGTGAAGCGGGTGTGAGTATTTCCAATGGTGCGCGGGCTGTTCTGCGGGCGAATCGTGCGCAGGGTAATTTGCTGGGAGGAATCCTGGTGGAGGGAGATGGAACGACGGCGGAGATGGAGGGGAATGTGGCTGAGAAGAACAACAAGTTTGGAATCGTGATAGACCGCCGCTCCACGGCCCAGCCTTTCCGTGAAAACATCGCGCGTGAAAATACCGGCGAGCAACTCAATCGACAGGCGGTCATGCCGGAAGAAGTGGTGCCACCGCCATCGCTGCTGGATGTTTCGGCCAGGAAGGCGGTGGAGGCGGGGCCATCCAGTCCCGAATGAAATCCCGATCCTGACTGGAGTATTTCAATCCTGACCAGTGAGGCGAAGTTGTCCGGTCTGCATGATCCAACCGATTCCGATGCCCTTTCCCGCTAAATTCCTGTTCTGTTTTCTCGGACTGGTTCTGGGGCTGTCCTCCTGTTCGCCGCGGGATCCGGCCAGGGAGCCGCCAAGTATCACAGTTTCGCCCTACAGCACGCTCTCCGACGCTGAACTGAATGTGCGCTACCAGGCCTTCCTCGCGGAATTGCAGAAGCTCAACGAGGAGATGAGCAAGGCCAACAGGATCCGCGATTTCGATACGGTGCGCGATAAGGCGCAGAATGGCGTGGAGAAGGCTCGTGCCGCCCGGCGCATCGCCAGCCATATTGATGACCGGGAAGTGCGCAGGAATCGGCTCAAGGCTATCGAGGATATTATCCGGGACCTCGACAAGCTGGTTGAGATCACCCGCTAGGGTCCGCTCCAAGGCCGGCAATGAGCCTGGAGAAGTAGTCCGCTCCCGCTTCCAGATCCGCGATGCTGATGAACTCATCCCTGGTATGGGCCTGCTGAATGGAACCCGGTCCCAGGCAGATGGCGGGAAGGCCCCCTTCGTTGAGGTGGGCGGCATCGGAGAACCAGGGAGCACCCACGAGCCGGGATTGCGGGTGCAGGGCGGTGAGACGGGTGAGCCATTCGCAGTTCTCAGAAACCTCCATCGGCGGGTTTTCGACGCATCTCTCCATGGTCAGGGGGAGTTCGCGTTCGGCAATGAAGCTCTCCAGGAACTCCCGGGCACTTCCCTCCGTGGTCAAGGAGGGAGGAAAGCGGATGTCAATCTGGGCGGAGGCCTGGTCGGGGATGATGTTGGCCCGGGTGCCTCCCCTGATCATGCCAACATTGATGGTGGCGGACCCGAGAACCGGGTGAGTGAAATCAGCCAGGTTCAGCCGCAATTCGCTCTCCAGGAGGTCAAGGGCACGCACCAGTTTCATGATGGCGTTGTCACCGAGTTCCGGTTGGGAGGAGTGGCCGGACAGTCCACTGGTTGTGAGAGTGGCCCAGAGCGATCCCTTTGTGACGTGGACGATGTCGAGCTGGGTTGGTTCCCCCGCGATGGCGAATTCGTAATCTGTGCCGTGCTTCTGCACGAAGTGTCTGGATCCCTGCTGGCCGGATTCCTCGCTCATGAAGGCCACGAAGTCGACCGCCACGGCAAGGTCCGCGAGGCGCTCCCGGTTCCTGAGCATTCCCCAGATCATGGCGGCCATGGATCCCTTGGTGTCCGAGGCCCCGCGCCCCCACAGTTTTCCACTGTGTAGCTCTCCGCCGAAGGGATCGATGGTCATGCCTCCCACTCCCACGGTATCAAGGTGCGGTCCCAGCAGGATCCGTGGTCGGCGGTCGGAACCGGATCCCGGGCTGCGGGCAAGGAGGTTCGGGCGACCGGGTTCCACCTCCTCAGTGGTGACGGCAAAGCCGTGTTCACTGAGAAAATTTCCCAACCAGATGGCGAGACTCTCCTCACCGCACCGGTCCGTACCCGGATCGCCGTCGGGGTTGACCGAGGGGATGCGGACGAGTTGCTGGAGAAGTTCCGTGACGGAATCCACTCCCCCGTTGAATCACAGGACGCAGCGAATGTCTGGTGTTTTCAATGACATAACCGGATCCGAGGCAGCTTTTTCCGGTCGAGCAGGGCGAGGGACGGCCGGGTGGAGGAAAGTTGTTGGCATCCCGGCAGGGGAGTCGGGGCAGAAGTAAGAATTGAGCAGGAAACGCTTTTGTCTTGTGGGGGTGTGGGCAAGGGTGTGTCCCGGATGGAAGTGCGCTACTCGCATCAGTTGGCAACCCGCATCGAGGCCACGGGATCGAATCTCTGCGTGGGGCTGGACCCGCGTATTGAACGACATGGCAACGAAATCGAAGAAGTGGAACGCTTCCTGGACGAGGTGGTGGCGGAAACCCTTGCGCAGACGGCCTGCTACAAGCCGAACATCGCTTACTTTGAGGCCATGGGTCCGGAGGGCCTGGCCATGCTGAAGCGAGTGATGGGGCGCATCCCGGAGGGAGTTCCGATCATCCTGGATGCCAAGCGCAGTGATATCGGGGAAACGCAGCGTCGCTACGCGCAGGCCTGTTTCGAGGGCTTCGGGGCCCATGCGGTGACGATAAACCCCTTCATGGGTTACGACTCACTGGAGCCCTTTCTCGACTATCCGGGGAAGGGAATCTACCTCCTGGCCGTCACTTCGAATCCCGGCAGTGATGATCTGCAGCGGCGCGAGACCGGGGGACGCAGGATCTTTGAGTTGGTAGGTGAATTCGCGGAGCGGGCTGCGGGAGAAGAGCGCGGAACAGAGGTTGGCCTGGTGGTGGGGTTGACGAATGCTGGCGAAGACGTGCTGGCCGGTTTGCCGGATGTGCCACTTCTGATTCCGGGACTGGGCGCGCAGGGGGGCGATCTCTCGATGCTGACGGGAGGGGATCGCCGGGCGCCCAATGTGGTGAATGTGTCCCGCGGAGTTCTTTACGGTGAAGCAGGCTCACCAGGAGAATGCGCCACCCGCTACGCCGAGGAAATTGCCGGGGCCCTCCAGCAGGCGGAGTAGGCCGAAGCGCTCCAGGGGAGCAGAGGGGTTCAGTCGTCCTTCTCAGCAGGAGTTGCTCGCTCCGGGGGCGGGCCGAGCGCGCTGCATACCGCGCAATCGACACGGCGGTGGATGGCGATCTTGCGGAAGGTCATGGAACGCGCATCGTAAACGAGAAGTTTGGAAGTGAGCAGTTCGCCAAAGCCCACGAGGAGCTTGATTCCTTCCAGAGCCGCCAGATTCGCCATCGTGGCGGAGACGGCGCCGATGACAGGAAACTCGCGCTTCCAGCCGGGTGGGACTTCGGGATAGAGGCAGGCCAGGCAGGGGGTCTGACCCGGGATGATGGTGGTGAGTTGGCCCTCGAGGTCGAACATGGCGGCATCGATAAGCGGTTTGTGCTGGCGGACACACTCGCGGTTCAGGAGCAGGCGTTCCTCGAAGAGGGGCGCGCAGTCAAAGACGATATCCGCGCCGGCCACCAGGCGGGCGGAGTTGCCTTCGGTGACATTTTCGGGCACCGCTTCGATTTCAAGGCGGGGATTCAGTTCGAGGAGGCGGCGTCGACAGGACTCGATGCGTGATTTTCCGAGTTGATCATGGGTTTGCAGAATCTGTCGGTTGAGATCACTGGGCCTGGTGTTGCCGGCATGGGCCAGGATAAGTTTTCCGATTCCTGCTGCGGCCAGCGATTGGGCGAGGGGACCGCCCAGGCCTCCCACACGGGTGATCAGGGCCGTGGCTCCCTTCAGTTTCTCCTGGCCGGATTCGGAAAGGTCATCCACCCAGATCTGCCATTCGTAGATGGCCCGTTCTTCATCGGTCAGTTCCATGGGGGAGAATTCCTTCAGGACCACCTTGAGATCGGATTCAATGGGGTGAACCCTGTGTCATTCCTCGATAGTCGTGCTGGAACTCGAGCACGAATCACCTGCCTCGTCACGAATGATCTTCCCCTGACCGTGAATTGTGCCGGTCAGGTTGTCCCGGTTCCTCGGCGTGAGGCGTGATGAATCATTACCCTCCCGACATCGGGGGCAGCAAACTCAGTTCGTCGCCATCCTGCAGGAGATTGGGGGCGGCGGGATCAATGGTCTCATCGCGCAGGATTGCCATCACGCTGCGGCGGAGGCGCTGATCTTCGACCAGCACGGTGAGCAGGCGCTCGGACGCTTCTCCGAGAAGGCCTGGGACGAGGTCATCCACGGAGGCTCCCTCCGGTACTTCCATCGTTACGCGGTCGGATTTCGCCAACTGGCGGGCCTGCCCGAGAAGCTGGATGGTGACTTTCATGGTGATTTTCGAGGCTAGCTTCCTTCCTGAGGCATGAAAAGTCCACTGACAGGTGATTTCCCGGAATGATTGGTTGAGCAAGCCCGGGCAGAGTCCCACTCTAGGGTCCTCGCTCACACCATGGTCATGAAGATTAATCATCTCCTTCCTTTTCTGCCCCTTCTCGGAGCTACCATCCTGGCCGCTCCTGTCTCGCTTGAGGACGCTGTTCGTAATTCCGGGGTGAAGGGCGGCCTCATCGTGCAACTCGGTGCGGTGGATCCCGTCCTGACGGCCTCCCTGCGGTTGGACAACCGCTACCTTGTGCAGGGCCTTAGCGCGGACGCATCCGCCGTGGAAAAAGCGCGCTCAGCGTTGCGCGCCAAGGGGCTCTACGGAGCCGTCTCGGTGGAGCAGTTCGATGGCAGGACCCTGCCCTATATCGAGAACTTCGTGAATTTGATCGTGGCGGAGGAGGCTGCCGGGGTCAGTGATGAGGAGATGCTGCGGGTGCTGACCCCGGAGGGAGTCGCCTTGGTGCGTCGCGATGGCGCATGGAAGAAGACGGTGAAGCCCCGTCCGAAGGAGATCGACGATTGGACGCATTACTTTCACAATCCCTCCGGGAATGCGGTAGCCAGGGACAAGGTGGTAGGGCCGCCCCGGCGAATGCAGTGGGTGGGGAGTCCGCGCTGGTCGCGCCATCACGACCGCATGGCGTCCATGAGCGCCCTGGTCTCGGGTGGTGGACGCGTGTTTTACATCATGGACGAGGGATCGCGGGTGTCCATCCAGTTGCCCTCCGACTGGCAACTGATTGCGCGCGATGCCTTCAACGGTACGGTTCTGTGGAAGCGTCCAATCTCGAAATGGCATAGCCAGCTCTGGCCCTTGAAGAGCGGTCCCAGCCAGTTGGCTCGTCGTCTGGTGGTGGATGGGGAAACAATTTTTGTGACGCGCAGTATTACCGGACCGGTTGAGCATGTTGATGCAGCCACCGGCGAAACCCGTGGCGTCTTCAAGGGGTCGGAAAAGGCGGAGGAGATCATCCATCATGAAGGGATTCTCTTCACCCTCATTCGGGAAGGTCAGTCAGAGTTGAAGGACTATGTCCCCAAGCACAATGTCGGAGACCAGGCACGGGTGCGCACCGAGTTCGTCTGGAACGCCCAACCACGAAGCATCCGGGCCTACGGGGCCGGGAGCGGAGATCTCCTGTGGGAAAAGAAGGACAAGATTTCTCCGCTGAGCCTCTCGGTGGCCGGAGAGGTCCTGGTCTATCACGACGGGGAGAACGTGATCTGCCTTGACCGCAAGACCGGTGACCAGCGATGGAGCAGTGAGAAGGCCGGGCGCCGGACGCTCATCCCCTTCAACTTCGCCCCCCGACTCGTGATCTACGGGGATGTCGTTCTCTACGCGGGAGGAGACAACAAGATGCAGGGCTACGACCTTGCCAGTGGCAAGAGGCTCTGGGAGGCCACGCACGACCCCTCCGGCTACCAGTCACCCCAGGATCTCCTGGTGGTTGGAGGTCTGGTCTGGTCCGCGCCCCTGACCAGTGGGGGACACAGTGGGGTCTACACGGGTCGGGATCCCCGCACCGGAGAGGTGAAGAAGCAGTTTCCACCAAATGTGAAAACCTACTGGTTTCACCACCGCTGCTATATTGCGAAGGCGACGGAACGGTTCCTCATTCCCTCCCGCACGGGAATCGAGTTCGTGGATTTCGACAAGGAAGACTGGGATATCAATCATTGGGTGCGCGGTGGATGTCTTTATGGCGTGATGCCCGCCAACGGGTTGACCTACGCGCCGCCCCATAACTGCGCCTGCTACCCGGAAGCCAAGTTATACGGGTTTAACGCCCTGGCCCCGGCCTCGACCACCTTTCAGCTCCCCGGGAAGATATCGGATGAGGGCCGGTTGTCGAAGGGGCCCGCTTTCAATGAGCCGGTGAATGAGGTGGTGGCCGGGGAGGGCGACTGGCCGACCTTCCGTGGCAATGTCCAGCGCAGTGGAGCATCGGGTCAGGCTCTCGTCGGCAACCTCGACGAGAGTTGGAAAGCGCAGCTTGGAGGACGTCTCAGCGCCCTCACGATTGTGAAGGACCAGGTCTATGTTGCACAGATCGATCAACACACCCTGCATGCCCTTTCCTCGGTTTCCGGTGAGAAGCGCTGGAGTTATACGACGGGGGCACGTATCGATTCTCCTCCGACCTACTGGAAGGGACGCCTGGTCTTCGGATCTGCCGATGGCTCGGTTTATTGCCTGCGTGCGCAGGACGGCTCCCTCATCTGGAAGTTCCGTGCGGCACCTGTCGACCGCCGTCTCATGTCCTTTGAACAGATCGAGAGTGTCTGGCCGGTGCATGGCACGGTGCTGGTGGAGGACGGCGTTGCGTCCTTCGTGGCGGGGCGTTCCACCTTCCTGGATCACGGGCTGCGTTTCATCCAGCTCGAGGTGAAGAGCGGAAAGAAGCTGATGGAAAGGGTGATGGATCACCGTGATCCGGAAACCGGGGGCGATATCCAGGACCGCCTGCAGACGCTCCAGATGCAGGTGGGTCTGCCCGACATTCTCAGCAGTGATGGAGAATACACTTACCTGCGCTCCCAGAAAATCGACAAGAAGAGCGGGGATCGTCTTGAGGTGGGACCAATCTCCGGGAACGCCGCGGCACAGGGAGGAGCCCAGAAAGGAAAGGGTTCCCATCTCTTTGCGCCCATGGGATTCCTCGATGACACCTACTTTCACCGGGCCTACTGGGTCTTCGGCAAGAACTTCGCAGGAGGCCACAACGGCTACTACCAGGCGGGCAAGTATGCCCCGGCCGGGCGGATGATCGTCTTTAACAAGGACAAGGTCTATGGATTCGGGCGGGATCCGAAATACCTGCGCTGGACGACCACCATCGAGCACCAGCTTTTTGGCGCCAGTCGAGAAGCTCCGGATGCACCTGCTCCCGGTGCGAGAGGGGGGCAGTCGCGGTCCAATGCCCTGGTCGCCTTTCAGCCCCGGGAAAGCATGAATCCGACGGGAAAACCCGTGACAGTCGAGCTCTGGGTGTTTCCGGACGGGCCGGGTGGGGTGGTGCTGGCTCATGGCGGACCTCTCAACGGTTATGCCCTCACCTTGAAGAAGCGGGTCCCGAGTTTTCAGGTGCGAGCAGACGAGAAACTTACCGTTATCTCGGCTGAGAAACCGCTCAAGAAGGGGTGGAGCCATCTGGTCGCGGTGCTGGGAGAGGACAAGTCGATGAAGCTCTACCTCAACGGGGAACTGGCTGCGGAGGGGCAGGCCACCGGTTTGCTCACCAAGCTTCCGGCGCAGGGGCTGGACCTGGCCATGGATTCCGGATCTTCGGTCGGGCAGTACAAGACGGAGTTTGCCTTCACTGGTCTCCTTGACGAGTTGCGCGTATCCTTCCGGGAGGTGGGTGCGGAAGAAATCAGGAAGAACCACGCCGATCCCCTCATGGCGCGGAAGAGCAACAAGGAGGCCGTGCTGGCCTGTTCCTTTGACACTCCGAGTGCGAAGGATGAATCACAGGGCGGAAATCATGGCGCTCTGAGCGGAGTGGAAGTAGGAAAGGGCAGGCAGGGGAAGGCCATCTGGTTCCGCAAGGGTCCGAAAAAGGGAAAGGCGGGTGGTAATCAACGGGGTGGCAATTCCTACGTGCAGCGCGACTGGGACCGGCAGGTTCCTCTCTTCGCCCAGGGCATGGTCCTGGCTGGTGATACCCTGCTGGTGGCCGGGCCTCCCGACATCATGGACGAGGAGTACACCTTTGAGCGAATCATGGAGAAGGACAAGGAAATCAACAAGGTGCTGGAACGGCAGGACGCGGCCCTCAAGGGTGCCGCGGGTGGAAAGCTGTTGTCTGTTTCGGTTTCCAGTGGTGAACAGAACCAGGAACTCAAACTCGATGCCCTGCCGGTGTGGGATGGTATGGCGGTTGCCGATGGCAGCCTCTTCGTGGCCACCAAGGACGGCAAGGTGCATCGATTCGGAGGAAAACAGGACTGAAAAGATGACGAATCGATCACTCGCTTTTCTCCTCCCGGCATTCGTTCTGGCCGGAGGAATTGCCTCCGCCTGCACGGTGCCGGTCTTTCGCTACGCTCTGGATCGCTGGCCTGCCGATCCCTATCGACTGGAAGCGCCGGCCGGTTGGATGGAGGGGAAATCCGGGGCCGGGTTGCGCAAGCTTCTCGATGAGAATCAGACCGAACTGGAGGTGCTGCCCCTGGCGGAAGCGGGAGCATCCGCGCGGCTCCTCATGCCTGAAGAGGGGCCTGCTGTCTGGAGCGGCACCCTTGACGAGAGTGCCACCGCTCTCCTTGACTCGCCCGTTCGCAGGGAACTGGTCAGACGCATTCTGACCGGAGAATCGATGGTCTGGGTCATGGTGACCAGTGGGGATGACCGTGCCGACAGGAAGTTTGAAGGGATCATCAATGCCCGACTGGAGTATCTGCAAAGGGTGGCTGCCATCCCGGAGCAGGATCCAACCGACCCCGAGAGCACGCTTGGGCCCGGCCCCGGATTGCGGGTTGGATTCTCTTTCCTGAAGGTCAACCGCGACGATCCGGAAGAGCAGGTTTTCCTGCGGATGCTTGCGGGGCCGCAGGGTGAGCTTCTTGAGAAGGAGGAGCCCTTTGGAGGGGTGGTCTTTGGCCGGGGCCGGGTGCTCGGAGCCTGGCCTGCGAGTGAACTCAATGAGGAGGGGATTGATGAAGTCTCGCTCTTTCTCCTTGGGGCCTGCTCGTGCCGGGTGAAGTTTCAGAATCCCGGCTGGGATCTTGCCATTGCGCTGGACTGGGACGAGGCGTTGCTGGCAGCCCAGATGGAGTGGGAGAAGCACGCGGAGGAGTCTTCGGAGGAGGGTGAAGGCGGAAAGGCCGCCCCGGTAGAGGACAAGGAACCCCAGTCCCATCCGGAGGTAGTGCGCATCGAGGGCGGCGAGATCCCGGCAAATGCTGATGCGGATCGCGAAGGAAAAAAGCGCCTGAAGGCGCATTCTGCTGTCGGACCGGTGATCAGTGCCCTGGTGGCTCTGACAGGTGGGTTGGCCCTCTGCTGTCTGCTCGTGAGAAGGGCCGAACCGAAAGAAAGTTGATTCTCTCAATCCTTCCGCAAAACTACTTTCGCATCCTGCATGAAGGCACTCATCGGAATCCTGACCGCCGCCGTAGTTCTGATCGGGGCCCTGGTGTGGACCTACTTCAAGGACCGCCGGAGCAACGCCAACGCAAAGTCCATCACGGTCTACTGCGCGGCGGGGATGAAGAAGCCCGCTGAGGCGGTGGCCGCGAAATACCGGGAGGAATACGGGGTGCAGGTCAACTTCCAGTTTGGCGGGACCGTTGCTCTCCTGAGCCAGATTGAGAATGCACCAAAGGGCGACCTTTTTATTGCCGCCGACGAACACGCCATCGATCTGGCGCGGAAGAAGGGACTGATTGAGGAGGTCCTGCCCCTCGCCCACCAGTATCCGGTCATTGCGGTGCAGGCGGGCAATCCCAAGGGGATCAAGGGAATGGAGGACCTCTTCCGCGAGGATCTCAAGATAGCAGTGGGGAACAAGGAAACTGCCAGCATCGGGAAGGCTACGAGGGAAGTCCTGGGCGATCGCTGGCAGGAATTGCGCGAGAAGGTTGCCGTCACCAAGACCACCGTCATGGAACTGGCGGCGGATCTCTCCTTCGGCGCGGTGGATGCCGCCGTGATCTGGAACTCCACCGTTCCTCAATTCGAAAAACTGGAGGCCGTGGAGGTTCCCCGCTTCACCGCCCACAAGGACAAGGTGACTGTCTCGGTTCTCAACGCCTCGAAGTCTCCATCCTCCGCGCTCAAATTCGCGCGTTATCTCAACGCTCCGGGGAAGGGCAGCAGGATCTTTGCCGGGATGAAATACGAGGCGATCGCGGGAGACGAGTGGGCGGAGAAACCCAACCTCATTCTCTACAGTGGTGGGGTGAACCGTCCCGCCGTTACGGACACCCTGCGGGAGTTTGCGGACCGTGAAGGAGTGTCGGTGGAGACGATGTTCAATGGTTGCGGGGTGCTCTGTGCGGCCATGCAGGCCATGAACGATACCGTCAACCCGCGCTTTCCCGATGCCTATTACGCCTGCGACATCTGCTTCGTGCCCCCGGTGGAGAAGAGTTTCCCGGAAGCAGTTCTTCTCACCGAAACGGTGATCGGGATTGCGGTGCCGAAGGGAAACCCCAAGGGGATCCGGACGTTGGCGGATCTGGCCGGACCTGAACTCAAGGTGGGCATCAACAACGCTCAGCAATCGACCCTTGGCTTCATGACCCAGGGAATGCTGAAGCAGTCCGCCCTGGAGGAGTCCATCCGCCGGAACGTGCGGGCCGAGGTGCCCACCGCTGATCTGCTCATCAATCAGATCCGGACCGGCAGTCTCGATGCGGTGGTCGTTTATGAGGTGAACTACAAACTGGCGGAGAAGTATCTCGACTTCATCAGGATCGACCACGAGGGAGCGCGGGCGGTGCAACCCTTTGCAGTGCGGGTCGATTCACCGCGCAAACTCCTTGGGGAGCGGCTCCTCGCCTTCATGCAGAAGAACCGGGCCCGCTTTGAAGCAAGCGGCTTTACCTGGATCGAGGATCAGAAGCCCGTCAAGAGTTCGGAACTGGAAATTCCGCCCTGGCTGATCCAGTCGAAAAAACGTTAAGAAATGGCTTCCCTGGCGCGATTTTTTCTATGTCCGTGGCACTTCATCCTGAGCCTCGTCCGGGATCCGAATGCCCGTTTCTGGTTCTTCCTTGCCCTCACCACCGCGGGTTACGTCCTCTTCATCGTGGCCATGCTGGTTGCCACCGCAGTGCACAGCACTCCCGGGGATCTGCTCAGCGCCCTGCAGTCGAGTGAAATCCAGCACTCGATCTATCTCAGTCTCCTGACCTGTTCACTGACCGCCCTCCTGTCCCTCATTGTGGCGGTCCCCATCGGTTATCTCCTGGCGCGGTGCAGATTTTTCGGCAAGGCCCTGGTGGAATCGATCCTGGATATCCCCATCGTCCTTCCGCCCATGGTGATCGGTCTCTGCCTGCTCATTCTATTCCAGACCCGCATGGGGGGTCTGGTCGACTCTGTCATTCCCTTCACCTATACGGTCTTCGGGGTGGTGCTGGCCCAGTTCGTGATCGGAGCGGCTTTTGCCATCCGCACCATGCGGGGAACCTTCGATCAGCTCTCACAGCGACCGGAGGACGTGGCCATGACGCTGGGATGTTCACGGGGTGGTGCGATGTGGCGGGTGACCCTGCCGGCGGCCGGCAAGGGAATGGTAGCGGCCGCCAGTGTGGCGTGGGCCCGCAGTCTCGGGGAGTTCGGTCCGGTGCTCGTTTTTGCGGGCGCGACCCGGATGAAGACGGAGGTCCTTCCCACCACGGTCTGGCTTGAGCTCAGCGTGGGCAACCTGGAAGGAGCGATCGCGGTGAGCCTGTTGATGGTCTTCTTTGCCATGGTGGTCCTGGTGTCCATGCGCCTGGTGGGGGAACGCTGGTAGTTAGCTTGAACGATGATTGAACTTCAGAACGTCTCGTGGCGGGTGGATGGTTTTTCGCTTGCGGGCGTGAACTGTGCAGTTTCGGATGGGGACTACGCGGTCCTGATGGGGCCCACCGGTTGCGGGAAGACGACCGTGGTGGAAATCATCTGCGGTCTGCGCAAACCGTCAGCAGGTCGGGTTCTGGTGGCTGGAGCGGATGTCACCGAGTGTCTGCCTGGCGAGCGGAACATCGGCTATGTCCCCCAGGACGGGGCTCTATTCCCCACCATGACGGTAGATGAACAGATTGGTTTCGGGCTCCGGGTGCGCAGGAGAGCAAAGGATGATATCAATGAATCTGTCTCGCGATTGGCGCAGGAACTGGGCATTGCGCATCTCCTCGAACGTCGCGTTGACGGACTCTCCGGGGGAGAAAGGCAACGGGTGGCCCTTGGCCGGGCCCTCGCCGTGGAGCCGCGCGTGCTCCTTCTTGATGAACCCATCTCGGCTCTCGACGAAGACATGCGCGACGGGATGATGGCTCTTCTCAAGCGGATCCAGAAGGAACATGCGGTTACCGTTCTGCACGTCACCCACAGCAGCCGGGAAGCCGATCAGCTGGCCGATTGCGTGCTACGGATGGAGAACGGGTTGATCGAGGCGCACGGAGGGTAGGAGAGAGGTGGAGCCTGCGCTCCAAGATCCGGTTCCCCGGGTGATGCTCCCTTTCGCGCGGTTGCGGCCTATTGGAAGTAGTGCACTCCGCTTTCAAAGAGGGGCTGGTGTTTCTCTCCGGGGATATTCCTGGCAATGTCGGTGCCGCGACGCTCGGTGTGAGCCATCTTGCCGAGAACCCGTCCGCAGGGGCTGGTGATCCCCTCCACCGCAAAGAGGGAGCCGTTGGGGTTGTATTGTATGTCCATGCTGGGATTGCCGCCGGGATCGCAGTACTGGGTGGCGATCTGTCCCCGTGAAGCGAGGTCTCGGATCTGATCCTCGGAGGCGTAGAATTTCCCTTCACCATGGGATACCGGAATGAGGTGCAGGTCGTCGATGCTGCACTGGGAGAGCCACGGGGACAGGTTGGAGGCAATGCGGGTGGTCACGTAGCAGGATACGTGGCGCCCGATGTCGTTGAAGGTGAGGGTGGGGGCATCCGGTTCGGGATCACGAATTTCCCCGAAGGGAACCAGGCCAGTCTTGATGAGGGCCTGAAATCCGTTACAGATTCCCAGAATCAGTCCGTCCCGTTCGGTGATGAGTTCCATCACGGCATCGCGGACGAGGGGGCTCCGCAGGACGGTAGCGATGAATTTACCGGATCCGTCAGGTTCGTCGCCCGCACTGAAGCCTCCGGGAATGAAAAGAATCTGGGCCCTCTGGATGGCCTCTGCCAGCGCCTGCAGGGATTCGTCGACGGCCTGGGCGGTGAGATTGCGGAAGACGAGGATCTGGGCCTCTCCGCCTGCATTGCGGATGGAGCGGGCGGAATCGTATTCCGAATTCGTCCCCGGGAAGGCGGGGATGATGGCCAGGGGCCTGGTGACGCCACTACCCGGGGGGCCAATGTTGCCCCCCCCGGTGTAGCGGAAGGTCTCGAGCGCGGAGTGCGGAGAGGCCGCCTGGGTGCGGTAAATCTCCTCCAGAGGCGCGCGCCAGGTTTCGAGCAAGTCCTTGAGAGCAAGGGATTCACTGCCAATTTGAATGTCTGGAGCGGAAGAGGTTTTCCCCACCTCTATGGCCCCGTCCACCGCGAGGGGCACGGGGGATTCCACGAGGAAGGCGGCATAGCGCTCGCGGAAGAGGTCGTCAGAATCAAGAGCCTCACCGGAGCGGAAGCCAATTTCGTTGCCAGCAGCCATTTTGACCAGTCCGGCAGCCAGTCCCCCTTCGCCCAGGCTGTGCATGGCGAGAATTTGGCCATCGGAAGAGAGAGCATGGATCTGATCTGCGATTCGCCGGAGAGCCTCAAAGTCTGGACGCTCATGATCATCGCGCGGGACACTGACGAGTGAGACGATGCTGCCGGCCTGCTTGAATTCCGGGGAAATCGTGGTGCTGGCTTTGCCCGGGGCCACCGCGAAGGAGACGAGGGTGGGGGGGACATCGAGGTCGTTGAAGGAGCCCGACATGCTGTCCTTGCCACCAATGGCGGCAAGGCGAAGGGCATTCTGGACGTGATAGGCGCCGAGGAGAGCGCTGAAGGGTTTTCCCCAGCGGCGCGGGTCGTCGTGCAGTTTCTCGAAGAACTCCTGCAGGGTGAGCCGGATGTCGGCAAGACGGCCGCCGGAGGAGACAATCCGGCAGACCGATTCGGTAACGGCATAGACGGCGCCGTGGTAGGGGCTCCACGCCGCGATGCGCGGGTTGAATCCCCAGCTCATGAGGGTGCAGGTATCGGTCTCGCCCTCCAGCAGGGGAATCTTGGCTGCCATGGCGTCAGGTGGAGTCATCTGCCGGGCTCCCCCGAAGGGCCAGAGAACCGTCCCTGCGCCCACCGAACCATCGAACATTTCTCCCAGTCCCTTCTGGCTTGCGGAGTTGAGATCGGAGAGGATGGTGGTGAACTTTTCCCTGAGATTGCCCGGATCGGGAAGGGTTTCGAGAGCATTCCCGAGTGGTCCGTCAGCGGAGGGGGCGCTGACCTGGATTCTCCCGCTCCCCTGCACGCCGTTGGTGTCGAGGAAAGCGCGGCTGAGATCGACGACGGGGTTGCCACGCCAGTTGATGCGGAGTCGCCCATGATCGGCCACGCTGGCCACGTGTGTGCACTCCAGGTTCTCCCTGTCCGCCTCGGCAATGAAGAAGTCGATGTCAGTAGCCTCGACCAGAACGGCCATGCGCTCCTGTGACTCGGAAATGGCCAGCTCTGTTCCGTCCAGGCCGTCGTATTTCTTGGGAACCTTGTCGAGGTCGATCTCGAGACTGTCCGCAAGTTCTCCGATGGCGACCGAGACTCCTCCGGCCCCGAAGTCATTGCAGACCTTGATACGCTTCGCGAACTCCGGATTGCGGAAGAGGCGCTGGATCTTGCGTTCGGTGGGCGCGTCGCCCTTCTGCACCTCGGCGCTGTTCTCAAGGGCGGTGTCGGTGTGTTGCTTGGAGGAGCCTGTCGCTCCGCCCACGCCGTCCCGACCGGTGCGACCACCGATGAGGAGGATAGCGTCGCCGGTGGCCGGCTCGCCCCGAAAGACGTTCACACGAGGCGCAGCCGCGATGACGGCACCGACCTCCATCCGTTTGGCCACGTAGCCGGGATGGTAGATCTCCGAGACCTGCCCGGTGGGAAGGCCAATCTGGTTGCCGTAGGAACTGTATCCCTGGGCCGCGATCTGGCAGATCTTGCGCTGGGGGAGTTTGCCCGGGAGGGTTTGCTCAAAGGGAACCCGCGGATCACCGGCCCCGGTCACCCGCATGGCCTGGTAGACGTAGGAGCGGCCCGAGAGGGGGTCGCGGATGGCGCCGCCCAGGCAGGTGGCGGCCCCGCCGAAGGGTTCGATCTCGGTGGGATGGTTGTGGGTCTCGTTCTTGAACATCACCAGCCATTCTTCCTCCTGGCCATCCACGTCGACGGGCACCACGATGCTGGCGGCGTTGATCTCGCGGGAGACTTCGAGATTGGAGAGTTCGCCAGATTGGCGGAGTTCCTTCATGCCCATGAGGGCGATGTCCATCAGGGTGACGGGCCGTTCCTCCTGGTCGTAGACCTTTCCGCGGGCGTCCTGATAGAGGCGGTAGCTCTCTTCGATGGCCGCGGTGCCGGGGTCGAAATTCACCTCTTCGATCCTGGTGAGGAAGGTGGTGTGACGACAGTGATCCGACCAGTAGGTGTCGAGCATCCGGATCTCCGTGATGGTGGGATCCCGATTCTCCTCGTCACGAAAGTAATCGCGGCAAAAGGCGAGGTCGGCCACGCTCATGGCAAGGCCCAGTTCCTGGCGGAGCACCTCCAGGGCAGATTGGTCGCGTGCCATGAAACCGGTGAGAATTTCGACATCCGGTGGCGGAGGGGTGGTGAGGGAGAGGGTTTCCGGCGGGTGGAGGGGGGACTCGCGGGAGTCGACGGCATTGATTGTGAATTCCTTGATGCGCGAGAGGTCATCTTCGTCGAGGGATCCCTTGAGAATGATGACCTGGGCAGAGGCAATGAGAGGTCGCTGCTGCTGGGTGAGAATCTGCACGCACTGGGCCGCCGAATCGGCGCGTTGGTCGAACTGGCCGGGAAGATACTCGACCGCGAACCATTGTTCGCCGCCCTTGAGCGGCAGTTCGCCACTGATGGTGTCGACCTGCGGTTCGGAGAGGATGAGGCGGCCGGCGGCCTCGAGTTGGGCGGAGTCGAGTCCCTCAAGATCGTAGCGTTGCACGATACGGAGCGACTCGAGTCCGCTCAATTGCAGGCTGGTCTGGAGGTCGTTAAGGAGGGGACCGGAAGCGGAGTTGAACTCGGGTTTCTTTTCGACGAAGAGGCGGTCCATGGAGGTGGGCTGTCCGGATGACCCGGGAAGCGAATGAGAGTAGAACCCGCCCGGGGCAAGGCAAGGCCAATGCCGACTCGCACGCGAGGAATAGGCAGCGGGATCGGGACATTAAAAACTTTGACCGGATTTGGAATGGAGAGGGCAATGTTTTTATATGTACTGCACGGGAATCAGGCAGGAGATGAGAGACGAACTCTTACTGGAGGCTCCGGCCCATCCGACTTATTCTGCGGATCACGCGGGACATGGAGAACCCTGCTGTCGCTAAGGCAACGGGCGTTGAGGAGGGGCATCCCTGATTACTCCGTGCTTGTACTGACTGGCTCGAATATTCACCTCTTCCGGTGCAGGAAACTGTGATCTCTTGGGGTGAGGACGAGCCTTTGCCTTGCCATGAGAATTGGAGGGGTGAACACTCCCTTGATGATGAATTTTCAGAGAGGATTGCTTCTGATGGCGGTGGTGCTCAGCCTGACGGGAACCCTCCCCGGCGAGGAGCGTGCGGGCGAGGATTGGTGGTCATTGCAGAAAGTGGTCCGGCCGCCCCTGCCCGGGGTGAAGAAGAAGGACTGGGTTCGCAATCCCATCGATACCTTCATCCTTGCCAAGCTGGAGGAAATGGGACTGGCGCCGGCCCCTGAGGCGAGTGAAAGGGTGATCCGGCGGCGCCTTCACTACGGGTTGACCGGCCTGCCCCCGCAGCCTGGTGCAGGTGCTGACGTGGATGCCCTGCTTGCCTCACCGCATCACGGGGAACACTGGGCCCGACATTGGCTGGATGTGGCCCGTTACGGCGAGAGCAATGGTTTCGAATACGATCAGTTGCGACCCAATGCTTGGACTTACCGCGACTGGGTGATCGATGCCCTGAATGCGGACCTGCCCTACGATCAGTTCGTGAAGTGGCAGATCGCGGGTGATGTCCTTGAGCCGAATAATCCCGGTGCGATTGCCGCCACCGGCTTTCTGGTCTGTGGGGCCTTTGACGGCCTCAAACCCTCGGGGGATAAACAACGCAAGATCATGCGGGAGGATGAAATGGCGGACATTGTGGGAACCCTGGCGCAGAGCTTTCTCGGGTTAACGGTGGATTGTGCCCGATGCCATGAACACAAGTTTGATCCGATTTCGCAAAAGGAATACTTTCAGATGGCATCGGCTCTGGCGGGGGTGCACCGGGGCGATCGCAACGTGCCCGCTGGAATTGATGTGGCGGCCAAGCGCAAGGAGATTGAATCGCTGTCCCGGAAGCTGGCAGAGGCAGATGCGATTGTCCGGAAGCGCCTTCTGGCCGGGCTGAAGAAGGATGATGCCAAGCTGGACCGGACGGCCCTGCCGTTGCCGGTTTCGCGGTGGTCCTTTGACCGGGACCTGCACGATGAGATCGGTGCCCTGCACGGGGAGGCGAGGGGAAGTGCCCGGGTGGAAGGCGGGGCCCTGGTGCTGGATGGAAAATCCGGGTTTGTCCTGACCGCTCCCCTGACCAAGGCAATCAAGGCCCGCACCCTGGAGGCCTGGGTCAGACTGGACAACCTGGGACAGAGGGGCGGGGGAGTGATCGGAATCCAGGGAACCGGCGGAGAGCCCTTTGATACCATCGTGTTCGGGGAACGCGAACCAGGGCGCTGGATGGCAGGAAGTTCGGGCTTTACCCGAACGGAGAGCTTTGGCGGGGAGGAGGAAAAGGAAGCGCAGTCCCAGTTCGTTCACATGGCGATTGTCTACCAGGAGGATGGCACCATCACCGGCTATCGCAATGGGCGTCCCTACGGCCGGAGTTACAAGACGGGAGTGCAGACCTATGGAGCCGGTAATCACCAGATCATCCTAGGAATGAGACACGGAAACTCGTCCGGGAACAAACGCATGCTGGCGGGCCGGATCGACCGGGCCCAACTCTACGACCGGGCCCTCACCGCCGAGCAGATCGCGCTTTCCGCGGATGTGAGGATCGTCACCGAAGCGGAACTCATCGCGGCCCTGACCGCCGGGCAGAAGGCCGCCCGGGAAAATTGGAAGGCGGATATCGCACGGTTGAGTGCCGAGATCAGCAAGCAGGGACAGAAAAAAGTCTATGCCGTGACTCCGAAGGGTGCGCCGGTGCGGCACCTGTTGCTCCGGGGGAGTCCATTTGAACGCGGGGAGGAGGTCTCCGCCGGCGGACTGGTGTCCCTGCGCAACGGACTCCCTTCCGATTTCGGCTTGAAGCCCGATGCTCCGGAGAGTGATCGACGCAGGAAACTGGCGGAGTGGATCGCGCAGGAGGACAACCCCCTCTTTGCCCGTGTCATGATGAACCGTCTCTGGCACTACCACTTTGGACAGGGTCTCGTAAAGACCCCCAACGATCTGGGTTTCAGTGGAGGAACGCCGTCTCATCCGGAACTGCTCGACTGGTTGGCGGCAGAGTTCCGGGCCCAGGGATGGAGTCTCAAGAAAATGCATCGGCTCATGGTTTCATCCGCAGCCTACCGGCAAAGCTCGCGGGCCAATGCGAAGGCCGGGAAGATGGATGCGGGCAATGTCTATCTCTGGAGGCGGTCACCGATGCGACTGGAGGCCGAGTCGATCCGCGATTCCATTCTGACGGTATCCGGTGCTCTCAATCCGGTGGCCGGCGGGCCGGGTTTCCGGGACTTCAAGATGTACAAGCACAAGGGATCGTGGGTCTACGACCCGATCGATCCCGAGGGTCCTGAGTTCAATCGCCGCAGTATCTATCGCACCTGGGCCCGGGGAAATGTTCATCTGCTGCTGGCCCCCCTCGATTGCCCCGACCCCTCTACCGCAACTTCGGTACGGAGTGTGACGACCACGCCCCTGGGCGCCCTTTCCCTGATGAATACCTCGTTTGTCATTCGCATGTCCGAGAAAATGGCCAGGCGACTGGAAGCCGATAAGAGCGGGGAACAGGAGAGGATCGGACACGCGTATGAACTGGCCTTTGGACGGCCCGCGACTCCGGGTGATATCGACCTGGCCATGGAGTTTGTCAGGAAAAACGGCCTGGCCGCCTTCTGTCGCGTTCTTTTCAACGCCAATGAATTCCTCTACCTGAACTGAGCCCGGGATTCTCTGCCATGAACGCCTCCAACCATAACCAACTGAACGCTGAATTGCTGAACCGGCGGGACTTCTTCAACTGGACCCAGCGGGGACTGACCGGGGCAGCTCTCTCCTCGCTCCTTCTTCGGGACGGTTACGCGTCCCAACCGAAGGAATCCCACTATCAACCGAAGGCCAAGCGGGTGATTCACCTCTGCCTGTGCGGGGGATTCAGCCAGGTGGACAGTTTCGACTACAAACCGCGCTTGAAGGATCTGCATGGGAAGTCCCTCCAGACCGACGAGAAGCCCGACGTCTTCTTCGGGAAGGTGGGTCTGCTGCGGTCCAATGACTGGGAATTCAAGCAGCGTGGGAAAAGCGGACTCTGGATTTCGGAGCTCTTCCCGCATATCGCCACCGTGGCGGACGAACTGTCCGTGATCAATTCGATGGTGGCCGAGTCCTCCAGTCACACCCCGGCCACCTTCCAGGAGAGCAGCGGTTTTCGTCTCAATGGGTTTCCGGTAATGGGCTCGTGGGTGTCCTATGGACTGGGAAACATGACCGACAGTCTGCCCACCTACGTGGTGCTCCCCGATGCGCGGGGATTGCCTGCCGGTTCAACCAGCAACTGGACCAACGGCTTCCTGCCCGCGGTGCACCAGGGAGTGCCCTTTCGCACCAGCGGGGAGGGTGATGCAATCAGTAATCTCTTCCCGGCCCGCAGGATCGAGAAACGGGTGGATCACGAAAGCCGTCTTTTGCTGGAGAAGATGAACAAGGCACACATGGAAGAACATGGCGCCGAGGATGTCTTTGCGGCCCGCATGGCGAGCTATGAGATGGCCGCCAACATGCAGCTTGCGGTTCCCGAGGTCACCGGCACGGACAGCGAAAGTGAAGCCACCAGGGAGATGTACGGCTTCAACCGGGACGAAACGCGGGACTTCGGGCGCAGCTGCCTCCTGGCCCGACGCCTCCTTGAGCGGGGGGTGCGTCACGTGCAGCTTTTTTCTGGCGGGTCCTTCGGCTCGCCCCGGATCAACTGGGACGGTCACGAGGACATGCGGCGCAATCACGGCCGGGAAGCGGGCCGCATCGACCAGCCGGTGGCCGCTCTCATCAAGGACCTGCGCCAGCGTGGAATGCTGGATGACACCCTGATCCTCTTCACTTCTGAATTCGGGCGCACTCCCTTTACCCAGTCCGGGTCCAACCAGGTGGGGACGGGACGCGATCACAACCAGGTAGGCTTTACTGCCTGGATGGCGGGGGCAGGATTGAAGCCGGGGGTGAAGTATGGGGCCACCGATGAGGTGGGATACAAGGCGGTGGAGAAACCCGTGCCCTGGCATGATTTCCACGCCACCGTGCTGCACCTGCTGGGCATCGATCACGAGAGGCTGAGCTACTACCACAACGGGCTTAACCGCCGCCTGACCAATGTTCACGGTGAGTTGCTCAAGGAGATCCTGGCATGACCGCCGCCCGCGCTCTCCCCGCTGGCCTGCTTCTTGTCCTGTGCCTGGTGAGTAATGTTCTCGTTGCCGCCAATTCCGTCACCTTCAAGGACGGGAAGCGCACGTGAACCAACGAGAAATTCACCGTTCACGGCTGAACCGTCTATCTTCAATTCCCGGTGGCGAAGGGTCTCGAACTGAAAAAGATACAGGCCCAGATCACAGCCGCAAGGAACTCAGGAAATACGACCCACGGGGCTACCGGATGGTTGAGGAGGTCAGGAGCGCGGACAGAACCTAGTTGGAGATCACGCTGACATTGTCGATCGCAAGACCGCTGAAGGTGTCCTCGCTGCCGTCACTGACGAAGTTGAACTCGATGATGATGGTCTCACCGATGGCCGCCGCATCGACGGCGATTTCGATGGTGGTAAATTCGGTGTCGAACAAGGTCATGTCGAGGGGAGCCGAGGGTCCGATCTGGGTGCCATCGAGACGGAGGAAGCGCACCTCGGCCGTATCTCCGAAGCCATCTGCATCGCGGAAGGCCACGAAGCTCAGTTTTGGCTCGGCAAATCCAGCGAGGTCAATGGCAGGCGAGCGCAGTGAGATGTCGGAGCCGGTTCCGTAATCGCCGAGGTTGGTGCACCAGGCGTTGGCGGAATCATCCGCACCAGTGAGCGGGCCGGTGGAACCGGTCGGTGTGCCGAGCTCCCACGAGGTGTTCCCGCTGGCATCATTGACCAGGGTGGTCCAGTTTCCCTGGCCGTTTTCGAAGTCATCGTAAAAGATCCGGTCCGGGGGGGTGGGGTATCCCTCGATCACGAAGAAACGTTCACTGTCCACGGACAGAGGAATGGACGCGGTGTTTATCGGGGGCGTGGCCCGAATGTCCTCGAAGGTGTCGAAGACGGGCCAGGTGGCAGGATCCGGAGCGGAGAGATCGGTCTCACTGCGAAGTCGGTAGGACGTTCCGGCCTCGCTCTCCCAGCTGATCTTGAGATTCTCGCCATCGAGGGAGACATCGGTGATCCTGACCCTTGGAGGCGGAGGGGGTTCCTCGATTTTGAAGCTGACGTCGTCGATATACATGACCTCCCCTCCGACGGCATTGGAACCGACGTCCTGGAAGCTCCAGAGCGGCATCACCGAAGTGGTCGGCAGTCCGTCCCCGCCCAGCTCCGGGATAACTCCCGATCCTGTCACCTGAACCCAGGTATCGGTCGGCATCTGTCCCACCGTGAGGGTTCCGTGGGTATGATTGCTGGCGTTGCTCTTGTTCCAGCGCAGGATAGTGCGAACGGTGTCGTCTTCCGCCATCCCTCCCGCGGCCGGCCGGAAGTACCAGGCACTATACTCATACTTCTTGCCGATCATTTCCTCGCTGATCTCAAGGGCCTGGGAGTCACCGAGGGTCGCCGGAGGCGAAGTGGTGTTGAGTCGCGCTTCCCCCCACTGGGCTCCACCTGCGAGATTGAACTCCGCGGCGCCTGTGCCTGCGTGGACCGGATCGGAGACATGATTGAACCGGGCATCGTCCCGCCATGCTGCCAGGCCTCCCAGTTCGAAATCGCCGTTAATGATCAGCTCTCCCCCGCTGAACGGGGGAATCAGGGTGGCGGTGAGAGGGACCATGACGGAGGGATCGTTCTGGTCGTTGCTCGCGAGATCGATCGTTGCCTCGTAGAGTCCAAGGTTGCCCCCTGGCGCAAAAGTCACTTCGATGGTTTCGCTCGTTCCGGCTGCGATCTGCAACGGGAAAGCTCCATCGGGTAGCGAGAACGTTCCGGGGTTTGCTCCTGCGAGTGTTGCCCCTGTGATGGTGAGCAGGTTGGAGGCTCCGGTGTTGCTCAGCGTCAGGATCCGCACAAACGGTCCCTCATCCTTGATGAGTTCGCCGAAAGCGAGTCCGGAAGGCGCGCCCAGGTTTGGGTCATCGTCCGCTGACGTGACGCTCAGTTGGAAATTGTCGACATGGGCGGCGATCCCGGGGGCCGCATCGGCTGGGTTGTCGTCGAAGCTGATAATCGGAACGACGGAATTCAGCGGTTGCCCGTCACCTCCATTGAGGGGCAGGGTCCCGGTCAGGGTGATGGTTTCCCATGTGTCCGGAGCAAAACTATCCCAGGCCTGGAAAATCCGGTTGTTGTTCGTATTCGAACCGTTCCACCGGAGGATGATTCCGATCCGGTCGGTCGCAGTGAAGGTCGTTGCGTCCGGGATGTAGACATCGAGAGTCGCAGTGAAGGTGTCGAGGCCCGGAACCGATTGCACCGGGATTGCGATATTCTGGGTCTGGGCGCGCACTTCGCCCCAACGACCCCCTGGTTCGATATCGACTGAGCCGACGTTTCCGTGTCCGGAGGCGGTTGGATCACCAGCAGTTGTTGTCACCGAGACGTTGGCATTCCCGGCGTTGAGCCCATTATCGCTCTCCGGTGCCGAGTCGAAGTTTTCATCGGCGATGACGAGTGTCGCGGCTTGGATGCCGACAACTGGAACGATCAGCAATATGGTGGTGAGGAGCTTGCTCATGAAGTGAATTTGTCTGGCACAGATTGAGGTCGACAATTCCCCCCGGGGAAAGGGGATTACGTCGCGGCTACCCGTCTGTGCAGTATGCTGGCAGCCACGTCAAAGGAATCCCGTTCCCCGGACAGAAAAGGTTGCAGGTGGCGGTGAACCTGCAGAACCCTGAGTGCCATAGGCCCCCGTCCTGCAAGGATGCTACGGGCGAAGGCGCTCTTCAGAGAGCGGAGGAATATGCTAGCGCCGACGGCGACCCAGAAACAGGGCCGCACTCAGAAGACCAAGGATGCCGGTGCCCGGCTCCGGAACGCCGGTAACACTGAGGGACCAATTGTCGATGTGCGCGGCCACGCCGGAGGCCGCATCGGCGGGGTTGTCGTCGAAGCTGATAATCGGGACGACAGAGGTCAACGGTTGCCCGTCGCCTCCATTGACGGGCAGAGTCCCGGTCAGGGTGATGGTCTCCCACGTATCTGGAGCAAAACTGTCCCAAGTCCGAAAAACCTGGTTGTTGTTGGCGTTGGAACCGTTCCACCGGAGAATGACGCCCAGCCGGTCGGTTGCCGCGTAGGTCGTGGTGGACGGGATGTAGACATCGAGAGTCGCGGTGAAGGTGTCGGTCCCCGGGGCTGACTCCGCTGGGATCGCGAGGCTATTGACCTGAGCGCGCACTTCGCCCCACCGACCCCCTGGTTCGATATCGACTGAGCCGACGTTTCCGTGTCCGGAGGCGGTTGGATCACCAGCAGTTGTTGTCACCGAGACGTTGGCATTCCCGGCGTTGAGAGGATTCGTTCCAGTGCCGAAGGTGTCATTACTGAGAATGAATGAGGCGGCGTGTGCACCAGTAAATGGAACAAGGAGGAGGACGGGGATGAGAAACTTTTTCATAAGCTGGCGTGCAGGTGTGATTTGTTTGTCCGCAAGGCCGTGGAAGAGAATCGACGGGTAAATTAGCTGGCTGGAGGGTCGGATTGGAAGGCTAAAGATTTCGTTTTTTGCCTTCTTCGGCAGATCCGGATCTATTTTCCGGGTTTCGCCCGTCTGAAAACCTGGGGTCGACCACTATTTGGCGCAAAAACCAGGGCTTTATCCTTATCGCCATCCAGATTGACGATGGCGAGGTGGCGCGAGTCGGCTCGCAGAGAGATCCCGCTTTCCAGGGGCCAGAGTGCGGTAAATTCACCAGTTTTTCCACCCTGCAGGAGGAGGCTGAGGCCCGCATTCATGCGTCCCGTTTCCCGCTGGGCCGCATTGAAGTTCTGTGCAAGCACTGCGTCGAGGTGGCCGTCCCGGTCCAGGTCCTCGAGTGCAATCGCCATGACCGGAGCCATCTGAGCCAATTCCGGAAGCTGCTCCATTTCGAAGCGACCATTCCCCATGTTGCGGAAGAGGGCGCTGCCAAGGGTGTTCGCCTCGAGGCGGTGGGCGCCCGCGAGTGCTTCGGGGGTATAAAGCTCCTGTAGCGATTTGCTCGCGAAGGCGGTATAATTGGGAACCCGGGGAATGAGGTGTGGCATGGCACCGGTTGAGCAGCTTCTTCCCCGGACCGGCAGGAGTCGCCCCTCCTTGTGGTGGGCCTCCACGAGCTGGAGTTGGCCGTCACCTGCAAAGTCCGCGGCGAAGAGGGTTGCGGGGTGCTCGACGCTGGCGTGATACTTGGTGTTGAGACCGAAATTACCCGCCAGCAGATCGGTGTCTCCGTCCCCATCGATATCCCCGGCGCTGACGCAGGTCCACCAGCCGGTGTGGGCTTCGAGGCCCGCTGCAGAAGTGTGCTCTACGAAACCATCCGGAGTGTTCCTGAAGATGCGCACCGGACCCCACTCGGTTGCGAGGGCGAGATCCGGTCGCGAATCGTCGTCGAAAGCGAACCACGCAGCCCCGGTAACCATCCCTGATTCGAGCGGGATCCTGGAAAATCTCCCTGTGCCGTCGTTTTTCAACAGGGCGCTCTGGGGGGGGGTCGGGTAACGGGCCGGGACAAATCGTGCTCCGACGAACAGGTCGACATCGCCGTCGCGGTCATAGTCGCACGGCACCACGCAACTGCCACTGACCGCATGATCCGGCAACGTTCCTGCCGGGGCGGGTATGAGCTCTCCCGCTGCGCTGGTCAGATAGAGCCGGTCCTGGTAGTGGGGATCCCCGGCAGGTTTGCTTGAGCCTCCGCTGACGAGATAGAGATCCAGATCGCCGTCACCATCCGCATCGAACCAAGCGGCATCGACGTCCTCGTGAGGGGCATCAGACTTGATGGCCGCGGGAGTGCGCTCTACAAATTTACCGGACCCATCCTGGACAAAAAGTGCTCCCGGACGGTTAGCGGCTCCACCAAGGAACAAATCGGTGTCACCGTCGCCATCTGCATCCCCGGCTGCAAGCGCCGGGCCGAATCTCGACATGCGGTTCGGGAGGAGGGGCTGGGCACGAAAATCGTCATAGTGGTTCTCGTGGTGTTCAAAATCGAGTCCCAATGCGCCCTCAACCCGGGTGAAGAGAGCAGGGGGGCTCTCGGGGAGCGTCCCCGGACCGGCTTCCTCTTTTGGCTCGGTCAGCCGGTAATGACGGCCTCCGCTGAGATTGCGAAACTCCTGGAGGCGTCCACTCGGCCATGCGATCCTGAGCGATTTGATGGACTGGTGAGAGCCGAGCCCAAAATGCGCCACTGGTTCGCATCCGCTCATGTATCCGCGCGAGCTGGTGATGATCCGGGTGAGGGTCACCCCGGTCGGGAGTTGCACTTCAATCCGGGCGCCGAGGCCAAAGCGATTGCTCGCGGTTCCGCGCAGGCTCACCAGGGTCGCCCCCGGGGTGCTGGAGTCGTTGCGGTAGACGCCCACCGGGTCGTTCATGTTGTTGACCACCACATCAAGGTCTCCATCCCGATCGAGATCGGCGAGGACTGCGCCGTGGCTGACCGTTTCGTCACCGAGGCCCCAGGATTCTCCCACGCTCTCAAATTTCATCCCGCCCCGGTTGCGGAATGCGAGGTTGCGCTCCGGAAGCCGCGGACCGCTGAGGAAGATTTCGCGCAGTTTCTCAATTCCTGCTCCGGCATCCTTTGCTGCGGACATGCGGTTGTTGGTGTCCGAGTCCTGCACGTTACGCTCGATTCCGTTGGTAAAAAACGCGTCCTCGAGTCCGTCGTTGTCCAGGTCCCCAAACAGGCCGCTCCAGGTCCAGTCGGTGCTGTCGAGGCCGGCAAAGAACGCAACGTCGATGAATTCCCCGTTGCCGGCGTTAACCTGCATGGTGTTGCGCATGTACTGGCGTGGTTCGAGATTGTCGAGGAACCAGGCGGTGTCGGTCATCGCGCCCATCATGGTTTTCTGCTTGAAATGGGTGGTGGCCGACATGTCGGTGCTCAGGTAGTCGAAGAACCCGTCGTTGTTAATGTCGGCAAAGTCGCTGCCCATTGAATTCCAGGAGGTGTAGGGGAGGGCCTCTCCGGTCACTTCGGTGAAGGTGCCGTCACGATTGTTACGATAGAGGTGGTCGGGCGTGTGGAAATCATTGGAGACATAGAGGTCCGGCCAATGATCGTTGTCGTAGTCCCACCACACCGCCGCGAGTCCGTGCTCAGGTGCGAGGCTGATTCCCGCCTGGCGGGTCGATTCCACGAACTTCGGCATGCCGTTGGCAGTCAATCCCTCATTGCGGAACAACTGATCCCGGGTGCCCAGTTCCCGGGGGACACCATCGATCATTTCAAACTGGCTTGCTTGCGAGGGGTGCGCCTTCCACACACCCTGTTCGTCTTTCACGAGGAGCACCTTGTGCTTGAACATCTCCTTGATGGAGAGCAGACGCGTTTCGGTCCGGTAAAAGTCGAGATCGCCGTCGCGGTCGTAGTCCGAAAACGCCGCCATGGTGGGTGCCCGCAGACTTGCATCTCCCCGGCCGAAGAATCCTCCTTTGAATATGCCGTTCCCCTGGTTGAGGTAGAGTTCGTCGTGGGCACCTTTATTGCAGACGTAGAGATCCAGCCATCCGTTGTTGTCGAGGTCAGCGAAGGCCGCGCCGGAGCCCCAGGACTTCGTGTCCCGGATTCCGGCTGCTTTTGTTCGATCGACAAAGCGCCACGGGGAGACCTGGAGGTAAAGCCTGTTGGGTCCGTCCTGTGAGACGAGGAAGAGGTCAGGCAAGCCGTTTGCGTCGACATCGCCGATTGCCAGCCCTGCGCCGGTCAGGAGGTAGTTCTTTATGTTTTCCTGGTTGAGCTGGTTGTGAAACTCGATGCCGGTCGCTTCCGGTCCGAGTTGCTCGAAATGCGGCTCGCTATTCCCCGGATCAGTCACAACCGTGGAGAGGAGAGATTCCTCCAGGCCGTCGGTGACCTGTTTCCAGGTCGGGGTCGACCATGCCTCGGCGGGTGCGTTCCGGTTCGGGGGGCTGTTCTCCACACGTTCCTTGCACGCTGCGAGAACAGCGAGGAAAACTACGGCAAGCAGTCGAGGAAAGAGGGATGTGTTCACGCAATTGCCGAATTTTGAAGCGGTCGACATTCTGACCATCTCGTCGGGAATGTAGGGCCTGGAGCGCGCTTGCCCATCACAATCAAACGGTCCCCGCTGCGTAATCAGAGCTGCCTGGAAACGGGTCAGAGATCTTTCTGGCTGTGAGACGTTTTGTTCAATGTGACCTCATGGTCCTAGTGCGCCCTTGATCACGAAGGTCTTGCTCTGTGTCATTTCCTCGAGAGTTGCCGATATTCCCTCGCGAGCCGAACCGCTCTTCTTGAAGCCGCCGAACGGCATGGAGGGTGTCCGGTAGAGGCCGGAACCATTGGTCACCACCCCGCCGCACAATAACTGCGAGGCAACCGTCATTTCGGTACGGACACTACCGGATATGACGCCGCCCGACAGTCCGTAGGAGGAACGGTTGGCGATGTCCACTGCTTCCTCCGGTGTATCAAATCCCATGATGGGAAACACCGGGGCAAACACTTCCAGGTCGGTGGCGATATCCATCTTGGGCGTGACATCGGTCAGCACGGTTGGGCCCATGAAGGTCTTGTCGGTGATTTCTCCACGCAGCGGGCATGCCGCTCCCTGTTCCAGGGTCCTGTCAATCTGTTCCGTGGCGGTCTGCGCCGCCTGCTCGCTGACAAGGCACCCCAGGGTTGTCGCCGGGTCAAGGGGGTCTCCCGCCTTGAATCTCCCCAGCGCCTCAATCAGTTTCTCCGTGAACTGTTCCTTCACCGGGTTCTGCACAATGAATCGTTTCGTGGCACAGCAGGTCTGGCCAGCATTGAGCATGCGGGAAGCAACTGATTCTTCAACGGCACGATCCAAGTCCGCATCCTCAAAGACGATAAAGGGATCATTGCCACCAAGTTCAAGAAAGACCCGGGTCAGATTGGATGCAGCCGCCTGCGAGATCTTGATCCCCACCGCCGTGCTGCCGGTGAAGCTCACCGCATCGATCAAGGGGCTTGAAACCAGAGCCATTCCCACCTCCCGGTCGCCCGTTACGATCTGAATCGCTTTGCCGGGAACTCCGCATTCGATCAAGAGTTCAACCAGGCGGATGCAATCCAGAGGGTTCTGAGGAGAGGGTTTGAGGATAACGGCATTTCCGGCAACGAGAGCAGGCGCAACCTTGTGCGCGAACAGATCACAGGGGAAGTTGAAAGGGATCATGCAGAAGACAACGCCGAGCGGTTCTCTCCTGGTGAACATGATGTCATCTTCAGTGCCTGCTTCCGCGCCAACCGGCATGGAATGACCCAGCATGTGCAAGGCTTTTTCGGAATACCCCTTGAACAGATTCGTGACCGAATCCACCTCCCATTCCGCCTCGCCGATGATCTTGCCCATTTGCCTGCTGAGCAGTTGAGCAATCTCGGCTTTGTGCTCCTGGACCACTTGCGAAAACTTCGTCAGGATACGGGCCCGTTCGTGCAGATGGGTCTGTGACCAGGTTTTCGCGCCTTCCTGCGCATATTCCAGGACTCTCCTGACGTCATCCCCTGACGCTTCCGGAACTGTATCGATCAGTTCCTTGGTTGCCGGATTGTAAACCTCGCTGGTTTTCCCATCGCTCGCATCAACATTCTCACCGCCAATCACCATTTTCATATAACCTCCTTATCCCAGTCAGCATAACTGAATCATTCAGGACCTGCAGAGACACTTCGCTCAGATCGTTCAAGTGTCTCGGATCCGTCCTCCCGCAATTCTGGATTGCAGAAGGACCACGGCAAGTAAAAGCACCCCGATAATCAGATTGGCATACCAGTATGACAATGTGCCCTCCAAGTTGATCACGTTGGAGATTACGCCAAGGATCAGCACGCCATACAGCGTGTGGCCCATCTTTCCCCGGCCTCCCGTCAGGGAGGTCCCGCCAATAACAACGGCGGCGATGGCGGTCAGTTCCCATCCGGCGGCAGCGGTTGGTTGCCCTGAATTAATCCGGGAGGTCAACAGCATGCCGGCTGCTCCAGCCAGTCCGCCACAGATCATGTAGACCAGCATTTTCTTGTGGTTCACATTCAGGCCCATCATCACCGCCGCCTCTTCATTGCCTCCAATGGCATAGAGGCTTCTTCCGAAACCCGTATATCGTGCGACCACGATAGCGACGCCAAGCGTCAGAAGGAAAATGATGCCGAGACAGGGAAATCCCAGGAGATCCGTTTTTGCGATCTGGTACAACCACGATGACGGATCGGCCCCAACGGGCTCACCCCCCGCCAGGATAAAGGCGAGCCCCCTGGCACCAAGCATCATGGCCAGCGTTGCGATGAACGGTGGAATCCTGGCGCGCGTGATGAGCATGCCATTGACTGCGCCGATGAAGATGCCGAGAAGGATGGGAGCGCCAACGGCCATCAAGCCAAACTCTCTGCTCAGCCTGGCTGCGAGGACCGATGCTGCTGCTGCGGTAGAACCTACCGAAAGATCAATTCCCCCGGACAGAATCACAAAGGTCATTCCGATGGAAACAAGGCCGGTCATGCTGATCTGCCTGACGATATTGGTCAGGTTCAGTTGCCTGGGAAATTCCGGAAAACAGAATGACGCGATCACGCACAGGGCCACCAGTGTTCCCAGCGAGGCCTGTGACTGGATTCGTCCCACGAGGTCCAGTTTCCTGATTGGGGTTTCCGATTTCACATCCATCCTGTCATTTCCTCCCCTGTGCCCATAGCGCGATCACCACGATGAGGGCCTTGATGATGAGCGAATAGTGAAAAGCGATGTCATTCATGTTTGCCATGATCGTCACGAGTTGGACGACAATGGCGCCCAGCACCGTGCCCATGATTCTGGCCTTTCCTCCGGAGAAAGAGGTCCCTCCGATGGCGACCGCCGCAATGGCATCCAGTTCGATAAGCAGTCCCAGACTTCCGACGTTCACGCCGTTAATCCGGGCTGCTTCCATGTTGCCGGCAATGGCGCAAAGCAGACCGCACAGGACATAGACCCCCACTGTCACGGATACTGTGTTGATTCCAACCAACCGGGCTGCCCGTTCGTTATCCCCGATCGCTTCCACCTGTTTTGCATAGATGGTCTTTCGGACGACAAAGAGCATGGCGGTAATGACCAGGATCATGATCACAATCTGGACAGGAATCACCCCGGCCACCCGGAATCTCCCGAAGTCTCCAAACGGCGTGAAAAGCAGGGAGGTGAAGAGCTTTCCCGTGATGATCTGGGCCAGTCCCCTCCCTGCGATCATGACGACAAGTGTCACGATGATCGGCTGTATCCTGAACCTGGCAATCAGGATGCCGTTCAGGAACCCACAGAGGCAGGCGGCCACAACGCCACAGAGGAGTGCCGGGGTCAATCCGAGGCCTGAGGTATAAAGGCGCGCTGACACCGCTCCGGAAATGGCCATGATCGCCCCAACGGAGATGTCGATCCCACCGGAAGAAATCACCATCGTCATGCCCAATGCCACGAGCATGACCGGAAGGACCTGAACAAGAGTGTTGTTCAGCGTCCCCATCGCGATGAAGTTGGGCGTGATAAACGCGTTGAGCGAAATCAGGGTGATAAAAAAGAACAGGGTCCCGTGCTTGCTGAAAAGATCGGTCACTCCGACAGATTTCGGCGCGTTGTGACCAGAAGGCGGATCGGTGTTCTCTGTCATGGAGCCTCCTGCCCGTCATGACCGTGGGCCATCATCTGCATCATTCTTTCCTCGGAAATCTCGTTGGCCTTGAGCTCTCCGACCTTTCGGCCCTCGGACAATACGGCGATCCTGTCGCAGGAGCGGATCAGTTCTTCCATCTCCGATGAGATCATCAGGACGGCCACTCCACGCTCCGCCAGTTCATTGATGATCAGTTCAATCTCTGATTTTCCCCTGACATCGATCCCCCGGGTCGGTTCATCAAGAATCATGAACACCGGACTCTTGCACAGCCACCGGGCCAGGAGAACCTTCTGCTGGTTGCCTCCGCTCAGTTCCCTGATCAACTGGTCGGGGCCGGACGTCGCAATGCGCATCTTGCTGATATATCTTTCCGCGAGTTCCCGCTGCGCCTTTCTCGAAAGAACGCCCGCTCGGCTGAGTTCCGGCAGGATCGCCATGGTCATGTTATCCATGATGGACATATTGGGGAAGAGTCCCTCGTCCTTGCGGTCCTCGGAGCAGAAACCGAATCCAAGACGGATCGCATCCCTGGGGTTCTTCAGCGATACGTTCCTGCCCTTGACCTCCATTTGGCCCGCGTCCTGCCCGTCCTCGCCGAAAAGAATTCTGGCAAGCTCCGTTCGCCCGGCTCCAAGCAGTCCGGCGACTCCCAGGATCTCGCCCGTCTTGATATCGATACTGATCTCCCTGGTTCTGTGCCCTCGGGAAAGACCGGTGGCTCTCAATAATACAGCCTGCTGATCATCCAGTTCGCTCGCGACCGTCTTCTTCCTCTCCAGGGCGGGCTCCGTATCACGCCCGATCATCAGTGAAACCAGCTGAAGCTTCGTAAGGTCTTCAATGGAGTATTCCCCGACCAGGCGCCCGTCCCGCAGGATTGTTGCCTTGTCACAGATCTCGAACACTTCGTCCAGTTTGTGACTGATGAAGATGACGGCGATGTCCTGTCTCTTGAGCTTGTGGATGACCTCGAAGAGCGTGTTCACCTCCTTTTCGCTGAGAGATGAGGTAGGCTCATCCATTACGAGGAGCCTGGCTTCAATGGAAACGGCCCTGGCAATGGCCACCATCTGCTGAACAGCAACACTCTGTCTGAAAAGCGGTTCCTCCACGTTGACCTTGTCGAGCCCCATGCCTGCCAGGATTTCTTTTGCGCGACACTTGATCGTGTTCCAGTCAATCAAACCATTCTTCCTGGGCTCCCTGCCGATGAAGATGTTCTCGCTGACACTGAGGAAGGGAACCAGGTTCAGTTCCTGGTAGATCGTGCTGATCCCAGTGTGCTGCGCCTGGGCGGCATTTGCGGGGGAGATACGCTTTCCGCAAAAAAGGATCTCGCCGGCATCCTTTTGATGGATGCCGGTTAGAACCTTGACGAGGGTTGATTTGCCCGCCCCGTTTTCGCCCATAAGAGCATGCACTTCACCCCGCCTGACAGACAAGCAGACATCCTGGAGGGCCATCACGCCGGGGAACGACTTGCAGATCCCCCTCATTTCCAGCAGGGGGTCTTCTTGCGAAAGCTGTGAAGTCATCTCTGCCCACAGGTCAGCCTGCTAGAACCCACTCGCCATGTGCTCGGCAACATTGTCCTTGTCTATGACGATGTCTTCAACGCGGATATACCCGGGGAGTTTCTCGCCCTTCGCATGGGCTTCGATGGCATCAAACACCTGATCGGCATAGTAGGGCGTAACGGAAACGATGGTGTGATAATGCCCCGCCTGGATGGCTCTCAACCCGTCTTCCGTCCCGCCGTTTCCGACAACGATAATCTCGCCCCTGGCGTGATCGGTGCCCGCCACCCGACCGGCGGCCATCAGGGCCTGGATTGCGCCAATGGCTTCTTCGTCGAAATGCCCGACAATCGCGTCGAATTTCACGCCCGATTGGATGATGTTCTCCATGGCCTTCATGGCGGTGGCCCGGTTGAAATCGCCCAGCTGAGATGCAACTATTTTCATCTTCGGATAGTCCTCCATCTTGTTTCTGAGGCCCTTGCTCATCCCGATCGTATTACCACCGCCAGGAGTTCCGTGTAGTTCAACAACCCGGATTTCCTTCGTGTCCGCCGGAAACGCATCATGAACGGCTTCGGCCATTCTTTGGCCGATCCATTCAAAATCCGAATAGATCTTGGTTACATAATCCTCGCCGACAACACCTTTGATGTCCCGGTTCACCACAATGACCGGGACGCCGGCTTTCTTGGCAATACGCAACGCGTCTGCCGAGCCCTCCCGGTCTATCGGGCCAAGAATCAGGTAATCCGGTTTCAGCGCAACAATGTCCTCAACATCAGCAATCTGTTTTTCAAGCCTCGCCTGCGCATGGGTCACACGGAAATTAAAACCTCTCTTCTTGGCCTCTTTCTCGAGTTCAGCAGAGAATGCCAGGAACCACGGGTTTGGGTCTCCAACGGAAGAATAGGCAACTCTGGGTCCGTCTCCCTGCCCCCCGGAGGATGACTTTCGGCACGAGATCAGTGCGGCCGGGATCAACACAGCCAGAGCGACAGAGAACAGAACTTTTTTCATTACGTATCTCTCTTTAGCGATCACCCACGGGATCTGCCGGTCGGGCATGGCCTGCTTGATGGAGGAAACAGAATTGAGGTAGCGAGAAATCGCGCTTGAGACAGTGTAGGCATACACTCAACGGAACTGTTCTGAAAGAACGATTTGATTGTAGGAGCGCAATTGGACGAGGGCGAAGAGCACAAGCGCCGGATTTCAGTTCGGGAGTGTCCCGGGACCTTGCGCTAATGGAGGATTCGGCTACTCTTGCCCTTGGCGGCTGTTGGCTTTGGGTCCGGTTGTTTCAGCCTCCGTTGAGTTGACATGAAAGCAGCAGTCTACCTGGGCAAGGAACAGCTTCCGGTCCAAGAGATAGCCGTTCCGTCGCTGGAAGATGGTGAGGTCCTGTTGAAGGTTGGAGCCTGCAACGTGTGCGGAACCGATCGCCGCACCTACCGGAACGGAGACAAGAAAATCCAGCCACCGCGTGTTCTCGGTCACGAGTTCTGCGGGACGGTGGTCGAATCCCGCTCGGGCGCAGATGCGAACGTCAAGGTCGGTGACCGTGTCGTGCAGTACATCGTCCTCCCCTGCGGGGAGTGCCGCTACTGCAAGAGGGGACGCTCGAACCTGTGCCTGTCCCGCACTACCATGGCCTATCATTATGACGGGGCCTTTGCCCCCTACGTCAGGGTGCCCGCTCCCTATGTGCGCAACGGGTCCCTGTTCAGGGTTGAGAACGACCTGCCTGACGACCAGATGGGATTGGCCGAACCGCTTGGCTGCGTCATCAACGCCCATGCCTCCCGCCTGAACATCGGGCTGGAAGACACGGTGGCGATCATCGGGGCCGGGCCCATCGGGGTCATGCACGCGGTGGTGTCGCGTCTGCAGGGTGCGCAGCGGGTGTGGATGCTGGACGTTTCTCAACAACGCCTCGACAGGGCCTCAGGTTTTGACGTAGACGGTGTCGTTCGTGTGGCGCAGGACGGATCACATCTGGAGAAGATGCAGGATCTCACCGGCGGTCTCGGTGCAGACGTGGTCATTGTGGCCTGCAGCGTGGCCTCGGCCCAGGCCGACGCGCTGGAGATCGCGGGCAAGGCGGCGCGTATCGAGTTCTTCGGAGGCCTGCCGAAATCGAATCCCTCGGCTACCCTCAATACTAATCACCTGCACTACAAGGAATGCGTGGTCACCGGCTCTTACTCGGAAAAGATGAGCGACTTCCAGGCGGCTCAGGCCCTGCTGCAGAGCGGTCGCTTCCCTGCCGATAAGATTGTCACCCACCACCTCCCCCTGGAGCGGATTGAGGAGGCGTTTCCTCTGATGGAAACCGGAGAAGCGTTGAAGGTCTGCATCCGGCCCGGAGATTGACATGCTTCTCATCCCGGAACAGGCCCGAACTCTTTACGCTCACGCGGTGGAGCACCGCTACGCCATTCTCGCGGTGAACGCGGACAGTCCTGCGGCCTGCACCGACGCCCTGCTCGCGGCTCAAGCCTGCGATGCCCCGATCATCATTGAAGCCAGCCTCTGGCAATTGACCGGACACAGCTTCGGCGCCGGCGACCCCCTGCTCGGCGTCAACCGCTATCTTGCTGATCTACGTACGCTCGCCGATTCGGATGGTTTTCGCGAGGTCCCGGTGGCATTCCACACCGATCACATCAAGGGGCCGGAAACACTTTCCATCCTGCGCCACGCCATGCGGGCCGGCACGTCGAGCATTTCCCTGGATTCCTCGGATCTCAGCCTCGAAGAGAATATCGAGATGATGAGCAGCCTGTGCACTTTCGCGGACGAGCATGACCTGCCGGCGACCCTGGAAATGGAAGCTGGGGTGGATGACGGAGTGACCTCGATCGAAGCGACCCGGGCCCTGTTCGGCGCGGTCGAAGATCGTCACCCGGGCTACCTCGCTTTGTGGGCGCCCGGCGTGGGCACCAAGCACGGACTGGACCGCGACATGGGCGGATTCAGCCCCGATGCGGTTCGCGCGCATCGGGAACTGGCTTCCGATCTGGCCGGTCGCCCCATCGGTATCGCCCTCCACGGATCGTCCGGGCTTACCGAAGAGCAACTTGCCGATGCCGTCGCGGCCGGGGTGTCGAAGGTGAACTGGTCCAGCGAATCGCTGCTCCTTCGCGCCCACGCCGCTCGCGACTATTACCGCAAGCAGGCGGTCCACCTGGAAAAAGGGCATGCCGAATTCAAGACTACGGCGATGGACCATGGCGTGCAGACTTTTGTATCAGACCGCTATCGTCCTCGAGTAGAATCACGCATTCGCATCCAGGGCGGGGCTGGACACGGCAAGGTTTTCATGTCCCTGCTGGACACCAGGCAATAGTGAAGGTCGATTCATGAAGCCCGGATTTCTCCGTCCTGAAAATTGCCGCACGCTGATAGCATTGTTCTCACATTAATAGTTGAGATGCTCGGCAGTCATGAGAATCTGGCTGAAATGGATGGCGGAATTCGTGATTTGCTGGGTCCGAGGCAGACGGGATGTGGCCTGGGAGAACGTGGCGTTGCGTCAATAAGTGATGGTGTTAATCCAAGACTCGAAACGACCACAGTTCAACGATAGTGATCGGGTGGTCTATTCGAGAGTTGCGGATGGTTGGCAGAAGAAGCGATTCAAAAGGTTTGGGATCCGGAAGTGCCTAAGGAAGAGGCCGGAACGGCCGAGAATCGATCGTAAAGCAGGAAGATCGAGGTGGGATTCTCCAACCACGCTCTGCTACGGCCTCGGCATGCTCCTCGCGTTCGTCACCGGGGCATCGATCGGCATTGCGGAGCCGGACCTCTGGCCCACCTACCGCCACGATGCCTCGCGCTCGGGGATCTCGCCGATTGCGGGTGGCTTTGAGAAAGCGCCACGAGTCGCCTGGAAGTTCGACCTTGGCGGGGAGATGGCGCCGTCGGCTCTGGCCTACGACATCGATGTCGATCAGGACGGGACGGCCGAGACGATTCTGACCACTGGAACAAACGTCATCTGTCAGGATGCCAGGGGTTCGGAACGGTGGAAGGTCAGCGACTTGCCCCAGGCGAAATTGATCCATACAGCGGACTTCCACGGAACCGGTCGCAAGCATCTGCTGATCGAAACGAATAACCAGCGAGAGCGGGGGATCCACTGCATCGACAGCAGGACGGGAAAGTGTTCCCAACTATTCACCTGGCACAGCGCCTTTGCCTCCCGCGTGGGCGTGGGACAACTAATGCGCAAGGGCAGGCACGGGAAGGAGCAATTCTATGCGCTGTGGGATGGGTGGAACCAGTCCGGCAACGGCCAGATCATGCACTTCTATCTCTTCACCGCGGATCCGGAGACGTACGAACCCGAGCTGATTCATCATATCACCAAGGAAGGCGGAATATTCGGCGCCCAATTCGTCGTCGCGGATGCCGATGGCAGCGGAACTGACGATCTCATCATTATCAGCATGGAGCAGGCGTGGGTCTTCGACATGGCAAGCGGCGTCTATCGCTCCGACCAGGACTTCGCGACCGTCGATCTTGATGGTGATGGTCGGATGGAAGCGATAATCGGAGGTGGAAACGGGATTCTCTTTGCCCTCGAAGAATCCAATGGCAAGTGCCGCATCCTCTGGCAAGTCAGGTTATCTGACCGTCGGATTGGCAGCCCGGTCATCGCTGATGTTGATGGCGATGGTGGAGCAGAAATCATCGTTCCCGATGAGGGAGGCACCGTCTTTTGCCTGCGGACGAGCAGGGGAGTTCGGTGATTGTCCTGTGACGTGCTCCTGGTTCTGGGAATTTCCGCCCCCTGAAAACGTTGCTCCTGGCAGCTCAAGTTCGTCACCTGCGGCGCTCTAAGAACCATGAAGTCTGCAGTTAAGGGAATCTTCCGATCCCGGGGACCGTTTTTTGGCCGCTACATTTTCGATCACTATTGGTGCGCAGCCGTAGTTGACCGCCATCACGACACCAGGGTTCGCCCCCCCGATAATCGTGTCGAGATGCGGAAGAGATGGAGAGCGTGTCTAAGCGACGCAATCCACAAGCGGGTATTTCTTGCCCAATACCGGTTCACTGGGGACGCCGAGCCATTTCTCTATGACCGAGGCATAAACACCTCGGAAATCGACCTGCATCTTGAGATTGCCGCGGTCATCGAGGTCATCGAGGCTCGGTTGCTTGCCGAATATGCCAGGCTTAACGCCCGGGCCGAACAGGAACATCGGTTGCGCCAAGCCGTGGTCCGTGCCGCCGCTGTAGTTCTCGTTCGCACGCCTGCCGAACTCACTGAAGGTGAACGTCAGGACTCGCTTGTCGTTCTTCTGGCGAGCCAGATCCTTGTAGAAGGCACCTATCGTTTGATTGAGTTCGTCCAGCAGCAGGTCGAGTCGTCTCGGTTGTTCGGCGTGTGTGTCGTACCCGCCGAACTTGGCAATGCCCTGGGCTGCGTAATACGCTCGCGTGGGCATGCCACTGTTGATCAGGGCTGCAATAGCACGCACTGAGGTGCCGAACTGTGTATTGGGATATTCGACGGGGGTGCGATACCCGCCGACCACCGTGCGGACTGCCTCGCTGGCATCGTTAGCGCTGGCGGCAGTCCGCGTGACGAACTGCAAATCCTCATCCGTTGCCTTTTTCATGGTCGAGTCAACGCCTTCATTGAGTTTGAGATACCTGCTCTGGCCACGCTTTGACAGGACTCCATCGAAACGGAAGGATTCAGGCGACTCGAAGCCGATGCCGGGATGGTTCTTGCTGCGGAGGACCAGGGGAAATCGCCCGGGACCGACCGCCACGTTCATGATTCCCTTGCTTTCCCCGCAGGCCTGGTCGAGGTAACGCCCCAACCAGCCGACAGATCCCTTCTTGCCGGATTGATTCTTCGTGTCCCCCGCTTCCCAGATGTCTCGCGAGGTGAAATGGCTGAGGTTGAAGTTGGGGTAACCGGCACCCAGGATCACCGCCATCGAGCCCTGATCTGCCATTTTCTTGAAAGTGGTGAGCTTCGGGTGCAGGCCGATCTCATCATTGAGTTTGATCACTTCTTTTTCGCTTACCGCCAGGGTCTTACGGTGTTCGTAGTATTGCTTTTGACCGTGTGGCGGGACAAGCGAGAGGCCGTCGGGGCCACCTGTGAGCAGGAGCGAAACGACGATGGGTTGATCCTGCTCGGCCTTGGGGCCAGCCAGCGCTGAACGAACCAGGAAGTTGGGTAAAGCCGCGCCGACGCCCACCAAGCCCAGCCCGGTGTTCATCAGGTCACGTCGTGTAATAATGCGATTCATAGCGAGTCTCCTTTGGTTAGAATTGTGGATTCAGCCTATTTGATATTCTGGCGTGCTCATCATCAAGACGAGGGCCTGTTGAAGTCGTTTGTTTATCTCGTCGCGCTGCTTGGCCCATTGCGCGCGCGGGGGCAGGCCTTGCAGAGAGTCGATGAGGGTTTTGCGCTTCTCTGCCGCCAACGGTTTGGAGAGACAGGTCTTGGCGAGTTGATCGATAATCCCGGCGGGCGAGTCGCCGCCCTTGCCGTCAAGCAGGGTCACCACGTCGATGCCCTGGCGATTGGCCGTCTGCGGCAGGGAGCGCACCAGTTCCGCCACGCGGTTGTAGCGTACAAGAATGCGGTTGGAGCTGATCCACTCGCGGCCATAGCGCCATCCCTTCACGTCCGGCGGTTCGAACAAGGCCTGTCCCATCTCGCGCATTCCCTGTTCCAGCACGCGGCAGTCCGTCACTTGCTTGACGCCTGTGTCACGAAGCATCCCGATCACCAGCTGGACTGGACACTTGATCTGGGTGCCCAACGCCTGGGGGTTGTAGAACTCCTGGGACAGGAACATGTTCTTCAGCATTGGAGCCAGCTCATACTCATTCACACGCAGGACCGAACCAAGTCGTTCGACCGTCTCGGTGGCCGGTTCCTGGCAAGCGAAGAACTTGAAGAGTTTGCTGGCGATGAACTGCGCCGTGGCCGGTTGTTCAAGGATCAAAGTGACCAGATCGTCGCCGGTCCACGGACCGGCCTTGCCAAAGATCGTCTTGGTGCCCGTGTCATGCTTGGTGTGGATGAAACGGAAACCACCGCTGAAGTGATCGTAGGTGTAACCGGTCAGTGCCCGCGCAGCCTGGACGATGTCCTTTTCCGTATAGCCCTGGTCCACGCCCATGGCAAAAAGTTCCAGGATCTCGCGGCCCAGGTTTTCGTTGGGCTTGCCCTTGATGTTCTTGTTGTTATCGAGGAAGTGCAGCATCGCCGGGTCGTGCACGATGCCGTAGAGTAAAGCTCCGAAGTTTCCCGAGGCGTGTTCGCGGAAGAGCTGGTTCTGTTGATACATGATGTAGGCGTGCTTGACCACGCTCTGTTGCGTGGCGAAGTGGCCGTGCCAGAAGAGGGTGAGCTTCTCCTGAAGCTGGCGAGGCGACTCCACCATGCGTTTGATCCACCACTGGCGTAGCGCGTCGAACTGCGCTACTTCAGTCAGTCGGCGCGATGAAACGCGTCCGCCGGCACCGGGAATGCGCGTCTTGCCAGCGTATCCCGCGAGTGCATCCGGTTTCTCAGGTGCCAACGCATCGAAGGGCGCGTTGGGAGCGGGCAGGAACGCGTAGTCCACCATGTAATCCACCGCTTTGTGCAAGCCCATTTCGTAGAGACGCTGCACTTCCTCCGGGGTGCCCCCGAAGCCGGCGCGGACCAGCAGGTGTCGCGCCTTCGCATAGTCCCACTGTTCGGCAGGCAATGGTTCGAGGCCGCCTTGGAGTCGTGCTACCACGGCAGCACGTTCGGCCACGGCCTGACCAATGGAGGCGTCGAGTTGGGTCACTCTTTGCCGGGCTTCAGCCTGTTCAGTGTGGGCCTTGGTCGCAGCTTCCTGCAGCGACTTCTTTTTAGCCGGATCATTTTCGGCCGCGGCTTTCTGGGTCAGCGATTGGGCCTGCTCCGCCTTCTTCTTCGCCACGCCAGCTATCCGGTCCCGCTCTATGGCGTTCCAGCCATGACGATCAAGCGTCGCGATCAGTTCAGCCTCGACCATCACGCGATGGGCGGCGTGGCATTTGGTTGCCGCTGCTTCCGCCGCTTTGGCGCAATCCGCACTGGCTTTTTGAGCCGCCGCTCTTGCCTCGTCGCTCTCAGCCCCAACCGCCGCCTGTGCCTTGGCGCAGGTCTCCGCGGCTTGATCCGCCTGGGCTTTGGCCATCTTGTAGCGCAACGTCAGTAACTTGACGTTGGCCTCGTGCGTGATCAGTGTCCCCACTGCCTTCTTGCGCCCCACCGCGTCCAGGTTCGCCTGGGATTTTTCGAAGAGGCCCTGTTCCGTGGCGAAACTGGCGGCGAGCACTTCACGGGCTTTCTCTTTCTTGCTGACAAATTGTCTGGCCGCACTCATTTCATCCTGCAGCTCGACGATCGTCTCCTGCAGCGTCTTCTTCTTGGCCTCGTCGGTTTCTGCCGCGAGCGTCGTCTGGACCACCTTCATTTCCGCAGTGATCTCCGCCACGACACGATCCGCAGACGCCTTGGCCTTCTTGGCCTTGTCCACTTTGATGCCTTCGGACTTGGCGATCTCGCGGGTGGCCGAACGAGCCATTTCACGCGAGGTCCACTCCGTTTGAATCTCTTTCTCACCGGCCTGCGCTTTTTTCAGTAACGCTTCAGCCGCCTTCAACTCATCGTCCGCAGGCGTGGTGGCCACCGCAATAGTTGTCGCACCAAGCAGAGCCACCACGACCAGGCAACCATTTTGCAAAGTTCCAGATTGCATGAGATAACCCTTGGGGGAGACTCCATAGAGTCCATGCTTTTCTCGGATTGCCTCTGGAAATCATGACTCAAATCAAGGCTGCGCTTGATGAGCATGCGGAGACATCGACCACTGCGGGAAATGCCTGGAGGGCCAGAAGTCCCGAAGCCACCTAGATTTGAGCAGGGTGGGGGGCATTTCCGAAGGCCTTCATGTTCTCCCGTTTTGAATGGCAGGTCGGTAGCAGATTCAATCGTTGAGGTCTTCGATGCCTCAGTTCTCAAGGTGTCGGAACGGGTCGACAGGCAGGGATGAGTGGGGGCTGATGAACGCTGCCAGGGCAAGATCCGGTGGGATCGCCATTGTGTCTGACCACTCCGCGATGGCGTCGTCGCGGCGAATGCGTGTGACCGGCTGCGGGAAGAATCTGACCAGTGCTTTTCAGCGCCCCTATTTGGGCGGACTTCTATAGGAGGCTTCTATGGCCAGGGGCGCCAGACGGAACTCGGGATCATCCTTGTCGCGGAGATCCCGTTTGCCCCTGTATGTGCCATAGTAGGGGACATTGGCGTCGATCCAGGTGACAATCCTGATGTATTCCTCCCGTGTGATGTTGCCCTTGCAGGGATCTTTGCGAAGTTGTGCGGAGAGCTTGCTTCGATGTGAACCTCGGCTCAGCGGCGGCACCGCGACAAAATTCGAGCTGCCATAACGACAGTCAGCGTAGCTGACCAATCGGTTTTTGATCAGGCTCTCGTGGGATCGGTTCCATTTAGCTGTCGGTTCGCCGGTGAGGTTGAGGCGGGCCGTGGGTTTCTCACCGCTGTGGCAGCTGATGCAGTGTTTGTCGAGGATGGGCTGAACGTCGGAGGCGTAGTGGATCATGCGAGGCCCGGTATCGCCTGGCTGAGGGACAAGAGTCTGGGGAGGATGGTTCATGGCCATCACCCGGTTCCGCGCCATGTCAGGGGCCTGGGTGCGTCCCTCGTGGCACCCGATGCAGGAGCGTTGCTCACCAGCCCTCAGGTTGACGAAGGTCGCCATTTGCTGCAATGCCATGAAGTCCTCGTCAAGCGCCTGGAAAAAGAGGTTTTCTCCGGGCGGCACGCTGAAATGGCTCGAGCCGTCCTTATGGACCTTGGCCACGCCATAGATTTTCTTGCGATGGGGATCCGCATTCATTCCGAGTCTCCACGAGATGCCATGCTGGTCCCAAGGCCACGGCAGAGCCCCCATCACCCGCACATACTTGACCCTTCCGCGTTCGATGCCTTTCATCCCCTCGTAGACATCCTGCATGAACAGGGTGGCTAGTTCTGTCTCTGCCTCTGCCTCATCCAACGTGTCGATCGCCGTGGGCTTTTGTCGTGGCCGGAGTGGGAATGGCTCGAAGCAGGACAGCTCCGGATCCCGATAGATTTC
>MPLZ02071851.1_pt1 | contig 50417 bp, 48 predicted proteins | sample 1617311 | NCBI WGS metagenome assembly MPLZ02 (sample SAMN05944806, study PRJNA350692) | marine metagenome | biome: marine; feature: ODZ; material: water; isolation source: 160 m water sample filtered on 0.2 um supor filter | place: Pacific Ocean | collected 2012-04-08 | depth 160m m | reverse complement strand
CGTTGTCACCTTCGACTAGCCAATCTTGATTAGGCCCTGACTGGGAGCCTCCGTTATAGGTTAGTTCATTGTTCCAGTATGCAGTGTCGCCTTGGTAACAATTATTATTGTTTTGGTAAGAATAGCAGTCTCGAATAAGGTTCCCGTTCAGGTAGGCGACATAGTAGTTATTGTAGGCCAGGTTCAGGGTAGCACTGATTGCATCATACTCATTACTGTAAGTAAAGTGATGGCGAATTACGATGTGGTCATTCAGATCCTCCTCTGTTTGCCATATCGTGCCCGGACTGGCGCCGGCCTGGTCATTATTGCCGAAGGGTGCGGCTCCTGAACTCCAGATTGCGTCGTCAAAATTCTTCGCATACCAATTCTCGGGGAGACACCTCTGTTCATCGCAGTCATCGTTGTCATCGTCGTAAAAATTATACTTGTATACAGTGTCAGCATCCTTCCCGCTCTGGACGATAGTAACAGGATCTCCGGTATCGAAGTCATTAGTGTAGTCCAAGGAGGTAATCGTCAGGTCCACTTCACCGGAAGCCTCGGAGGCAGCCAGTGAAAGCAGGAATGCAAACACTAGTACGGCGAACGAATATTTGAGGGTCTTGCGCATGAAAATCATCATCCCGGGAGTGTGACAGAGCGCACGGGGCTATAAGTGATTGTAACGCAGGCTGTTATCCACCCCCCGCCTGCGGGCCGGTGAAGCCGCTCCACATCCTGATGCTGACGATGTTCATCGACCTTGCGGGGTTCGCGATGTTCATCCCGCTGCTGAACTATATCGTGGCCGAACTGGGCGGCAGCATCCTCACCGTCGGCCTGCTGATTACCGCCTTCTCGCTGGCGCAGTTTGCCTGCCTTCCCGCGTGGGGCCGGTTGAGCGACCGTATCGGCCGCCGGCCGGTCATCATGCTCGGTCTCGGCGGTGCGGCTGTCGCCTACGCGGTGTTCGGGCTGGCCGACCCGGCGCTGGGGTTGAGCGACGACCGGCGGTTGCTGTTGGGGGTGCTGTTCCTGTCGCGCATCATGCTGGGAGTGATGAGCGCCAACTACGCCGCCGCGTACGCCTACGTGGCGGACGTGACGCCGCCCGAGGAGCGCGCGCAGGGGATGGGGATGCTCGGCGTCGCCTTCGGGCTGGGCTTTGTCTGCGGGCCGGCGCTGGGCGGGCTGCTGGGGCAGTGGGGCTTCTGGCTGCCGGCATTCTTCGGGTCGGGGCTGGCGCTGCTGAACCTCTTCTGCGCTTGGCGCTGGCTGCCCGAGTCGCTTCCGCCAGGCCACGTGGTGCGGCCGCGCGTCTCGCCGGGGGAAGCGCTGCGCGAGACGCTCGCCTACCTGCGGCAGCCGCGGCTGGGGTTGCTCCTGGTAATCTTCACGCTTTACCTGCTGGCGTTCTCAATAATCTTCGGCACCTTCGTCGAGTTTTCGAAGGAACGCATCGGCCTGCCGGTGCGGCTCTCGGGGGTGCTGTTCGCCTACATGGGCGGCGTCAGCATCGTGACGCAGGGCGGCCTCGTCGGCCCGGCGGTGCGCCGCTGCGGCGAAGCGTGGACCTCGCGCGCGGGGGCGCTGTTGATGCTGCTCGGTATGGGCTATATTCCCTACACCACGACGCTCGAAGGCGTTGCGCTGGCGACGACGATTTTCTCGCTCGGCAGTGGCTTCATCCAGCCGACGCTCAACGCGCTAATTTCGCGCGCGGTGGGGCCGCAGGAGCAGGGGACGGTGCTGGGACTGAGCCAGTCGCTGGGCGCACTGTCGCGTGCCATCGGGCCGCTGCTCGGCACCAGCCTCTGGACGCTGCTTGGCTACGCGGCGCCGTTCCGCCTCGCGTCGCTCACCTTCGCGCTGGTGCTGGTGCTGATGCTGCAGGTGGGGCAGTCGCGCCGCGCCGTGGTGCAGCAGAGCGCGTTGCTCTTTGCCGGCTTCAGCCTCGCGCTCTGGGCCATCTCGCCCTCGCCAGGACTGGACCGGCTGGCGCTGGTCGCGGCCGCGGCGGCGTTGATTGGGGCGTTGCTAACGCGGAAGCAATAACGGTAGCAGCCCGTCGAGCGACTCGTCAGGCAGGTGGTGCGTCGCCGCCGCGATGACGCGCTCGTCATCGGTGTTGACCGCGACGCTGGTCCCCGCGAGCGCGAACAGGTCTAGGTCAACCACCGTGTCGCCGACCGCCGCCACCTCGTCGCGCGCGACGTGATGGCGCGCCATCACGCCGCGCATCACCGGCGCCTTGGCGTGGCGGCTGACGCGAATATCGCCCTGCAGCCCCGCGGGCGAATCGAACAGCGGGTTGGCGTGCGCTTCCGCCATGCCCCACTCCGCCGCCAGCTTCTGCGCGAGATAATCGATGCCGCCCGAGATAATCGCGGTCGCGACTCCCGCCGCGTGCAGCCCGGCGACCGCCTCGACGGCGCCCGGCAGCAGTTCGGCTCCGTCGAGCACGGCGTTGACCGTCACCGCATCGACCGGGCCGCCATAGGCGGCGGCCCAGAGCGCAAGGTCGGTGGCGACGAACTCGGCGTCGCTCACCTCGTGCCGCAGGTAGCGCGCGAGCATCTCGGAATTGTCGGTGCCGAAATGGTCGTGCAGCAGCCCCCACGACGACTTGGGGCGCAGCAGCGTTCCGTCCATGTCGAAGACGACGAGTTTCAGCGCCATGGCTACCCGAAGCTGGAGCTGAAGCGGTCGCCCTTCCCCGACTCGCGCTCGAACATCTGCTTCATCTGCTCGCGCGAGACCTTGTGCGCCTTCTCGGCCATCTCAAACGATTCCTTGGCGCCTTTCACGTCCATCTCGATGCGGAAGCTCAGGCCGGAGAAGACCAGCGCCTCCTTGCCTTCGCCGGGGAAAACAGCCAGCACCCCCACCTCGGGGTTCGACTGGAACTTCACTTTCTCGAAGACCTGCGTCTCGCCGTCGCCCGGCAGGAACACGGTAATCTTATTGGCTCTGAACACAGAGCGCGGCAGCCTCCATCCTAAATTAGGGTTTGCGCCTCGCCCCTCATGCGAGCCGGCCTCTGCACCGAGTGTGGCGCGCCCGCTCTCACCGCTTGCCGCGGCTGTTCAGCGATGCTTTGCGGTGATTGCCACAGCGCCCATAGTTGCAGCGCAAAGCTGGGCTGAATTTATTACACGGCGCGCTTGCGCGGGCCATGGAGCTGAAGCTAGGCGACTGCGCGCTCGCCATCTTCCCGACGGTCAAGGGGCTCGCGAGCGAGCTGCCGGAGCTGGAGGCGGCGTGGGCCGCGGCGCGCCCGCAGGCGCTAGCGCTGGCCGTCAGCCCCGGCGAGGTCGCGGGGCTGCGCGAGTGGGACGGCGAGCCGTTCGACATCTCGGGCTGGGAGGAATTATATGGCTTAGCGCTGCGCCAGGTGGCGGGTGATGACGGCGTGCGCCTCCCGCCTCCCGCTCTCCGCCACGCGCTCGCGCTGGCCGATGCCGACAACGTCCCGGTCGAAGCGCTCGATCTCATCGAGGAGGAGTTCACCACGCTGTTCACGGAATCGGTCTCGACCTGGCAGTGGTTCCGCTGCGACCGGCTCGAGAAACGGCTCCGCAAGCGCGGCCTCAAAGCCGAGACGCCGCAGGAACTCGCGCTCGAAATGGACTGCCACCTGTGCACGTTGAGCGGCTACGCCGCCGTCGAGCGCGGCCGCGAGGCGGAGATGGCGCGACGGCTGCGCGAGGCGTGCGTGGAGCGGCAGCGCGTGCTGGCGGTCATCGAGCTGCCGCGCGTCGCGGGAGTCGTGGCGCGCCTCCCCCAAGCCTAAAGCACCCCCCATAATCCGCGCCCGGGCCCGTGAGGTAGTTCGGAATCCTGCTGGGCTTCGGACCCAGATACGGGGGTTCAAATCCCCCCGGGCCCGCCAGCGACTATAGAAGTTTAATTTTCTGAGCGGCCGAACTCCGGCTCGCGCTTCTCGAGGAAGGCGGTGATGCCCTCGACCGCGTCGCCGGTGTTGCCAGAATCGCGGTTGCGCTCGCTCTCCAGCTCGAGCTGCTCTTCGGCGGTGAGGTTGTCGGCCGCCGCCAGCAGCCGTTTGGTTTCGCCCATTGCCTGCGTCGGCCCGGCGGCGAGCCGCTGCGCCTCAGTCATCGCGAATTCCACTAGCTCCCCGTCGGGGACTAGGTGGTGCACCAGCCCCCACTCGCGCATCTCGGCGCTGGTGAGGGTCCGCTCGCCGAAGAAGAGCGCCTGCGTGCGGCTGAGGCCGATGAGCCGTGGCAGCAGGTAGGTCGCGCCCCCGGCCGGGACGAAGCCTCGTTTGAAGTGCGCCGAGAGCAGCTGTGCCGACTCGGCCGCGATGCGCACGTCACCCGCTAGCGCCATGCCGATAGCACCGCCGGCGACGATGCCGTTGATGGCGGTGACGACCGGCTTTCGCATCGTTAGCATCGCGCTGACCGTGTCGTGCAGCTGGTCGGTCAGCTGGTAGAACAGGTCGCCCGCGCGCGGCAGGTGCTCGCCCATCTCGTTGACGTCGCCGCCGCTCGAGAAGGCGCGGCCGCTGCCGATCAGCAGCAGGCAGCGCACTGATGGGTCAGCCGCCGCGGACTCCACGGCGTTGCAGATGTCGGTCGCCATCGCGAGGGTGAGCGCGTTCAGCTTCGCGGGCCGGTTGAGAGTGATAATCCGCACCGCGCCCTCATCGCGGATGTCGATAGGCATGCGCCGGCGCCAGTGAGGGGGGTCAAAAAGGGTGCCGGTTTCCCAAACAGATAAATCCCAACCCACTAGTCAGGCCCAGAAATGGCAATGGGGTTCCCAGCTCGGCTATTCTCGGTAATTCTTAGAGTTTCACCAGGCCGTGTTCGCAATTGGATGTGGAAATGGTGGTATCAGAGGTTGGCTAAAGCACATCGCAGGTCTGATTTTCGTTTTATGAACTATGGGTACAAGGATGACAAGGGTCCAAAACTGTCCAGGGAAGACGAACCAAATCGACTGTTCATCCAGCTCTATCACATGAATATCAGAGACATTGATTTGCAGGGGAGAGAAGTCCTTGAGGTGGGTTCCGGGAGAGGAGGGGGTGCTTCCTGGATAGCGAAGTATTGCAAACCCGAGTCATTAGTTGGAGTTGATTTTTCCAAAGAAGCTGTCAGACTATCCCGAAAATGGTATTCCGAACAGGAAAATCTTTCCTTCATAGAGGGTAATGCGGAATCATTACCGATAAATGATTCGGCTTTTGACGTGGTTTACAATGTCGAATCATCTCATTGTTATGGAAACATGAGAGCCTTTGTAGGGGAGGTTAATCGTGTCCTCCGAGCGGGCGGGCATTTCTGCTGGACTGATTTCAGAGATGAAGAAACCATGCAGAAAGTTCAATCCCTATTCGTTGATTCTGGTTTTAAACTGGTTTCAAAAAAGGAGATTACCAGAGAGGTTCTAGCTGCACTGGATGAGATAAATGAAGCGAAAATCGAGCAAATTAGGGAGAACGTCCCGAAATCAATCAGAAAAAGTTTTGAGACGTTCGCAGGTGTCCGGGGAACTCCAGTGTATGAAGGATTCCATTCAGGCAGTTTGCATTATCACAGATACCTGCTTGTCAAGCCCGGATAATCCGGCTCCGCGCCGCCAGCCCCAGTACCACGAACACCGCTAATGGCGAGACTGCAGGCACCGGCTGGTTCAGGATATCTGGAAGCGGCGTGCCGACTTCGAGCGTCACCACCCCATCGGCGTCCACATCGCGCTCGGGGTTGCGCAGGATGCGCTCGTAGCGCAGCTGCGAGTCATGCCAGTCCACCGTGGCAGTCTCGCCCGGCTCGAGCCGCGGCAGGATTATGCCGCCGGCCGAGAGATTGTAGGCGGCGCCCCAGCCGTCGTTACGCACCGTGAGTTCGCCGGGGCCGGTGCCGATGACCACCGGGCGGCCGCCCAGTTTCAGCAGGTTTTCCCACGCCATGTCATACATTAGCAGCTCGTTCGCCAGCTCCTGCCGCAGCGTCGAATCCTCGACGGGAACCCACTGCAGGGTGGTAACTTCGACAATCACGCTCACCGCGCCGCGTGCGCCGTAGCCCCACGCTGTCGACTCACCGGCGCCCCCCGGGTCGCGATAGGAGAGTCCCGAGACATTGGTCGATTCGTTTAGGAACCGTTCGTAGAGTGCCCAGTCTTTGATTGGCACGGCGTTTTCACCGGTAATTTTCCACGGCAACACAATGTCATTTGAGCCGGTGTGGCCTGAAAAGTAGGCGTAGAGATTCAGGTTGCGCATCAGCGCCATGTTGTCTTGCGTCTCGTCCTCACTCCCGGCGCTCGGTCCACGGTAGGTGCCCGGAACGGGACAGGAGCCGCGGGTGTCGCTGGTGCCGTAGGCGCCCCACATCCAGGGATAGTTTCGGTTCAGGTCGACGTTGTTCCAGTTGTTGCGGCAGTCCAGCAGGTGGCCGTCGGGGTTTATGATGGGTGTCACCACCAGCCGCTTGCCTGCCAGGTAGTCTGGGTCGGCTGCTGATCGCCCGAGTACGTCCTGCAGGAACAGGAACGCCGCCTCAGACGACATCCCCTCGTTGCCGTGGTGTGCGCCGTCGACGTAGAAGGTCGGCAGCGCCGCTAGCTCCGCTTCGGAAAGCGTGGTGATGTTCAGCGTGACGTCGACTGAAAAGATGGCGAGCCCGAGTGGTCCGGTGCTGCTGCCATGCTCGCTGTAAATCGCGATATCGGGGTACTGCGCCGCCAGCGCCTCGGTGTCGTCGCGCAGCTCGTAGTAGTTGTGGAGCAGTTCGAGTGCCTCGGCCTGCGGCGCGAGCGCCAGCAGCGCCAGCCCCAGCAGCGTCGCCAACAGCAGGAATCGCACACTCCGCCAGCCTGCGCCGGGGATTAACCTTGTCCCGCACGGCGGTGCGGCGAGTTCGCCGCGCCGCCTTTATGGCAGGGCGCGCTGGCGCAGCATGGGCGGAACGCTCGACGGCAAGGTCGCGCTCGTGACCGGCGGCGGCACCGGCATCGGCCGCGCCATCGCCGAGCGGTTCGCCGCGGAAGGCGCGCGCGTCGCCATCTGCGGCCGGCGCGACGCGCCACTGCGCGAAACCGTGGCCGCCTGCGGGGCGCAGTGGATGGTCGCCGACGTCTCTGACAGCGACAGCGTCGCGGCGCTGGCGAAATGGCTCGAAGCGGAGTTCGAGCGGGTCGATATAGTCGTCAACAACGCTGGGCTGTTCCTGCCGGGCTCTGCCACGACGACCAGCGAAGCGGACTGGGACACGGTTGTCGACACCAACCTGAAGGGGCCGTGGCTCGTATCGCGGGCGCTGCTGCCGCTGGTGCCGGACGGCGGCTGCATCCTGAACATCGGCTCGACGCTCGGCCTGCGCGGCATCCCCGACGCGGCCGCCTACTGCGCCGCTAAGGGCGGGCTCGTGAACCTGACGCGCGCGATGGCGCTTGAGCTGGCGCCGCGCGTGCGTGTCAACTGCATCTGCCCCGCGGTGGTCGAGACGCCGATGGCGACCGACCGCATTGACGCCGGGACCGAAGACCGGGAAGAGATGGAGAGCGTACAGCCGATGGGGCGCATGGGCCAGCCGGCAGAAATCGCCGCGATGGCGCTGCACCTCTGCGGCTCGGAAGCGGGCTGGACCACCGGTTCCATCGTTGCGGTCGATGGCGGCGTGACAGCCGAATAGTTCTCGACGACCGCTATAAAAATAGAACTGGTCCCGCCTCCCGGATTTGAACCGGGGACCTGCCGGTATCTGCGGCCTCCCGTTCTCACGGGACTTCAGGTTTAACCCCTACAGCCGGCCGCTCTAGCCAGTCTGAGCTAAGGCGGGTGCGGCTGCATTTGCCGGCACTATATCAGGGTTAAGGCTGCGGCTCGTCGTACGCCAGCCCGCGGCGGAGCAGCTCGCGCATCAGCAGCAGGCAGGCGACTAGCACCAGCCCCAGCGCGACCCACGAATTGGTCGCCATCTGCGGGTCGTCGGGAAAAATGAACGGCAGCGTCGCGGCGCCGTTCCAGGCGCCGTGGACGATGACGCCGCCAAGATAGGCGGCTGGCACGACCCGCTCCGCCGGCCAGTCGCCGTTCTGCGACAGCGCCAGCGCGAAGCCGACCAGCGCCGGGCCGACCGCGTGCAGCACGGTCGAGCCGACGCCGCGCGCGAAGGCGTTGATGGTCCAGGCGTCAGCTCCATACCATATCAGCACCAGCAGGTCGTAGAGCATGTTCTCCATCATCGCGAACCCCATCCCGCACGCGGCGCCGTAGAGCACCCCCTCGTACGGCGTCCGCAACCGGCTCATCACGAACAGCAGGCCGAGCGGTTTCAGTGCCTCCTCGACCAGTGGCGCGACTACCGTCACCAGCAGGATTTCGGCCCGGCCGACCGTGCCGCCCTCGAGCATCAGCATAGGGTCTGCCCCCAGCAGCCGCCCGCCGGCATCGTTCAGCAGGCTCGCTGGCAGCGTCGCGAACATGCCCCACGAGAGCGCAATCAGCACCAACCGCTGCGGCTCGGGCTCGCTGTGCGTGCGACGGTAGATGTAGCTCACCCAGAGTAACGCTGGGAACGAGAAGGCGGCGACGAACGCCAGCGGGAAAAGCAGCAGGAATTCGCCCTTCTCAGCGAGCACCGCGACCCCCAGTGCAATCGCCATCAGGAAGCCGAGTAGCAGCCACTTGGCCGCCGGCAGTTCGAGCGGCTGGCTCGGGACCGGTTGAATCCGGGGCGGCTCCACCAGTTCCTCTTCCATCTCCGGCAACGGCAGGTCGTCCTCGGGTAGTTCACGGTGATAGTAGCGCTCGCCCTGCCCCGGCAGGAAGTAGCCGCGGAAGGGCGGTAGCCCCCCGCTCTTCCGCGACGGGATGAAGAGCAGCGGCCGCGGCATCTTCTGCAACAGTGCTCCGACGATGAGCCCGCCCGAGCAGAGCATGATGAGCATGAAGAAGGGCAGCAGCGGCACCGCGGGCAGCAGCAGCGGCGTCCCGTCCTGCTCGAGCGGGACAAAGTAGAGATACGCCAGCTGCCCCCCCATCAGCAGCAGCAGGTTGCCCAGCACAAGACCGTAGATGCGGAAGAGCCCTCGTGACAGCACCCTGCGCCAGTTGCCCCCCGGTTAAGCGCCTTCGGCTAGCGATTTCAGCTGTGCGACGCACCCCTGCTGCGCCATCGCCAGCAGCGCGTCGGGGTCGCCCTGCGCCTGGAAGCCGGCCGCCCCCGGATGCCCGCCCGCCGAGCCGTCCTGCTCGTCGGCGAGTGCCTCGAGCAACTCCGCCAGGTTCAGCCCTGCCTCGATGGCCGCGCTCGACGCGCGGCTCGAAATCCGGACTTGCCCCTTCTTGTTGCCCGAAGCGGCGAGCGCGACGTCGGCGCCAAGCGCGACCATCAGCCGCGCCGTCCCCGACTCGAACGAGCCGGTGCGGGTCGTCGCCAGCAGCCACTTACCCTCCTGAGAAAACTTGAGCCGCTGCGCCGCCTTCAGGAACATCGTGCGCTGCTGCTGTGGCCGCACGCGGTCGAGCAGGACCATCGCTTGGCGGGGTTCCCCGCCGGCAGCGGCGAGCGTGTGCGCCACCGCGAAGCTGTCGGAACTCGCGTGGCGGAAGTGGCCGGTATCGGCGTAGACGCCGGCGAGTAGCGGCAACGCCATTTGCGGCGTCAGCTCGATGCCCAGCTCCGGAATCAGGCGAGTCACGATTTCGGCGGTGCTTTTCGCCTCCGGCTCGTGTATTAGCAACGTCCCTGCAGGCCATTCGCCCGCAGTCTGGTGATGGTCGATTACCACGACGCTGTTGCACTCCGGCAGCGGCGCGCAGTGTTCCGGATTGGACGTGTCTACCACGACGACCGTGCCGTCCCAGCTCGCGGGCGGTCGCGCCTCGATTTCGACCTCGAGCCGCTCCGCCATCACCTTGCCAGCGGCGCTCAGCCCGTCGGTGGCGGAGATACGCGCGCCCGGGAACGCCGCCGCGAGCGCGATGGTGCAGCCGACCGAGTCGGCGTCACCGTGGTGGTGGACCAGCAGCAGCAGCTCGCGCGCGAGCGCCGCCTCCAGCGCGGCGGGGTCAGGACCCGGCACCGGGACCACCCGGCCCCTGCAGCCGCTGCAGCACTGGTGTCAGCCGGGTCTGCATCTCCTGCAACTGGGTATTCAATTTGTCAATCTGTGTTTTGAGCGTTTTCGTGCGCAGCTCGAGTCTCTCCAGTTCTTCCTTCAGGTCGCTCTTCAGCTTCTTTAGGTCGTCGACGCGCACCATGATGGCGCCGCTGGCGCGGTAGAGCGGCGTATCGGCCGCGACCTCGTCCAGCTCCTCCAGCGTGCGCTCGGTCTCGCGCACCGCCATCTCGACCTGCGACTGCTGCTGCGCCAGCGCCTGCGCCTGCTGCCGCAGCTGCTCGAACTGCTCCAGTTGCTGCTGCACGTCGTCGGGAATCGCGTCAGTCGCCATCTTCAGCCACCTGCTGCGCGCAAGCGGCCCAGCCTAAAAAAGAATTGAGCGCGGCGCGCAGGCTCACCATGTCTCCGGCCTCGATCTCGAGCCGCAGCCGTTCGCCAGCGCTGCTCATCTCCAGCTTGACTTTGGGGACGCCCTCCTCGACTTCGGGAGCGAGCGCAGCTGCGACCGCCGCCGTGCGAGGGCCGGTGCGCAGGTCGAGCGAAGCGCGCATCAGTCCGACAGGACAGTCTTCTTGGTCGAAGGGCGCTTCTTGTAGAAAATCTTGTTGCCGCACTTGCGACAGGTCAGCCCGAGCGTCTCAAGGTCCATCTCGAGCGAAGTGCCGCAGACCGAGCATTTGTAGTTGACCATTACTTCTCCACCGGGGTCGGGTAGTAGGCGCCGCTGGCGAACTCAAGTCCGCAGCTGCGGCAGCGGTAGATGCCGGTCGAGACACGCCGCACGCGCGGCTTGGTACACTCGGGGCAGGCGTGCCACTTGCGCTGCTTTGTCTCAACGGAACCGATGCGTCGCCTGACGGAGACGCCGTAGCGCGGGCCGAAGCGGCCGGTGCTGCCAACCTTGCGGGTTCTCTGACTCATTTCGTGGCCTCTTTCAGCGCCTTGCGCAGTGCCTTGTCGGCGGTGCGCGCGGTTTTGACCGAAGCCTTGATTTCGTCGGGGGTGAAGGCGCCGCTGTAGCCCTTCTGCATCGCCCGCAGGTTGCCGTTTTCGTCGTGCGCCACGGTCAACCGGGCGTTCATCACCGTCTCCTCGTCGTGGTTCGGGTCGAGCACGATTGTCTCCCCGAGTTTGGCGAAGGTGCAGGAGATGGGCCAGCAACTGAGAGGTAGGTCGACGTCCTTGTCGGCGATACCGTGCTGGACATTCGGGATTTTCGCGTTCCCAAGCGCAGATGCCGCGGCGAGCGTGCAGCAGTCGAACAGGTTGCCGCCGTGGTCCAGGATGTGCATGTCGATGAAGACAATCCACACCTTTTCGCCGTGCTCGATGCAGAGACCCTCGAAGTCAATCATCTGCGACTCGCGGATGCCGCGGTCGACGACGCGCGCCAGTTCGATAGCGGGCTCACGCGGCGGCCCGGGCTCGAACTGCTCAGAAGCGAGACACGCCAGTTCGGCGGTGGTAGTCATGCTGCCGCGCCCCGGGGAATCGGGGTAGGGCGTGCCGACCAGTAGCTTGACGCCGCACATCACCGTGGTATCGCCCAGGCTGACGCGCGAAGACCCCTCGGCGGTGCCGATGAGTCCGGTCTCGATGCTGACGCCGCGGAACTCGTTGGCGCCACGTCCGTCGGTACGCTTGCCCTGTGCGGCGAGCTTCTCGATGTGCCCGCGCATCAGGTTGGCGACGGTAGCGGAGCTCATGCGCCGCCTCCATAGCGGTTGGCAAGTGCCGCCCGCTGGATTTCGTAAAGGTCCATGCAGCCCTTGTAGGCCATGTCGAGCGCCTGCTCGAACTCCTCGGGCGTCAAGTGGCCGTCCAGCTGGAGCAGCACCACTTCGCCCGTCGAAGGCACGATGGCTAGCGGAAGGTCCGCCTGCCCGTAGTTATCTTCTTCCTTGTTCAGATCAAGCACGACGGTGTCGCTCACCTTGCCTGCCGCGCAGGACGGGATGAGATCGGTCATCGGGATGCCGGCGTCAGCTAGCGCGACTGATGCCGCTGTCAGCGCCGCGCAGCGGGTGCCGGCGTGCGCCTCGACGACCTGCATGTCCACCCGGATGGCGGCACGCGGGAACTGCTCGACCATCACGACGCGCTCCAGCGCCTGCGAGACAATGTAGGAAATTTCGCTCGAGCGGCGGTCGTAGCCGGGCCGCTTGCGGTCGTTGACGCTGAAAGGCGCCATGGTGTAGCGCGCCTGTACGATGGCGCGGTCCTGCTGCTGCTTGTGGCGCGGGTGGCACTCTATAGGACCGAAGACCCCAGCGTACACTTTGTTGTTGCCCCACTCCAGGTAGCATGACCCGTCGGCGCGGTTCAGCACGCCGGCTTCAATGCGCACTTCGCGCAGCTCGTCTGGCTTACGACCGTCAAGTCGCTTGCCCTTCTTGATAAATTCGATATCGCTGTTTCCGCCTGCCATGTTTTCACTCCAGTAGTTTTTCGATTTTCTCCGTCAGCCCGCTGCTAGTTGCCTCGCGGGAAATAGTCTCGACTGCCTGCTGGGCGCGGGCAATCTGATCGGGTTCGCCATCTATCCAGATTAAGCCGTTCTGGCCGGCCTGGATGCGGCATCCCGTCTTTTCGCGAATTAGTGTAATCATCGACCCCTGCTTGCCAATCACGCGGTTCACGCACGTGGGCGCGACATGGACTATGGTGCCGGCATAGAGCTTGCGGCAGTCGTCCTTCTTCAGGGTGACCTGGTGGCTGCCGCTGCCGTCGACCATGTATACCTCAGCCAGCGCCGCGTCACCGATGCTGATGAAGCTGGCAGTATCGCCGAAGTCCACCTTCCAGTCGGTTTCGCTGTGGTGTAGCATCGAATTCTGGAACGCGCCGATGTCCATGCGCCAGAGCGAAGGGCCGGTCTCGACACAGACCGCGACGACCTTGTCGCCGACGCGCGGGCTGTAGCGCCCCGATATCGGCTGGACGTTGGTGTAGCCGGAACTCTCGCTCGAAAAACCGAGCACGGCGGCGTGTGCCTCCCCGTCGCGGCGGAACGTGCCGGAGCCGGCTTTCTGGTCCGCTGCTAGCTTGTCGCCCGGCAGCAGGACAGACCTGCCGCTGGCTTGTTTAGATGAAGATTTTGTCATAAGAAATCACTCCTTTCTTTGCCTTACGTGTGTCGGCGCGGACCTCGTGCGGTATTTGAAGCTTGGCCTGTTGCGCCGTCCCCGTCGCCCGCGTCTCGCGCTACAGCTGCTTGATTTCGGCGGTGCCGTGCGTCAGCGAGCCGAGCCGTTCGAGCAGGTCGGCGTGCGCGCCCGCCGACAGTTCGAGAACCGCAATCCAGCTGCCGTCCGATTGGTATTCTTCCTGCGTGATGGTTGCCAGCGCCTTCATCTCGCCGTAGCAGCGGCCGACGTGCTGCGCCGGAATCCGCACGGCGACGCGCATCTTCTCGAAGGAGATTGGCAGCAGCGGCCGCAGCGCCTTCACCGCGCGCTCGACCTGCCGCTCGAGCGCTTCGAGCGGGTCGACCGCGAACTTTGCTTCGGCCAAGGCATTTTCGATGCGCTGCGGCGGGTGTGGCGCGCCGGTCTGTGGGTTCATCGCCGCCGAGGCGATGTGCGCCACCAGCTGCTTGTACCGCCGCTCGACCAGCTCCTTGCGCTGCGCCGCGGTGAGCTGGATGTCGCCCCGCTCGAGGATGGCGGTGCAAACCGCTTCCAGCTCGAGCGTGCCGAAGACTTCCTGCACCGCCTCGTCACTAGCGTGCTCGCCCTTGGCCGAGTCGCTCCAGACGCCTTCTGCCGCGAGTGCGTCGTCCCAGTCGATTTCGCCGCTTTCGCGGAACGCCTGCGCCGCCTCGGGGTCAATCAGGATTTCGAATTTGTGGCCGCCGGATTCGAGGCGTGCAATTACCGCCTCGTCCAGCGATACCATTACTTGGCCTTGGCGACCGCCTTCTTCACGTCAGCCTGGTCGAGGGTGTGGAAATCTTGTTTGGCTGAAACGACGGCAATCTCGATGATTTCTGACTTGAGTTTGTGCTCATTAGCTGCCGCCAGCGCCTTCAGGCCCAAGGCGATTGCCTGCGCCTGCGTCATTCCTTCCTTGTAATTATCCTCGAAGACTTCCATGACTTCGTTGCGGCCGGCACCGATGCCGCCCGCCTTGTACGCCATCATCGCGCCCGAGGGGTCGGTCTCGTAGAGATGCGGCCCCGACTCGTCGACGCCCGCCATCAACAGCGCAGTCCCGAAAGGCCGCACACCGCCGTACTGGGTGTAGCTCTGCTTGAAGTCACAGAGCTTCTTGACCAGCGCCTCGACCGGGATTTTCTCCTCGTAGTTGAAGGCGTTAACCTGACACTCGACCCGCGCTCGGTCGACCAGTGCCCGCGCGTCGGCGACCAGCCCCGAAGTGGCGCAGCCGACATGGTTGTCAATCTTGAACATTTTCTCAATCGAGTCGGGTTCGATGAGTTTGGAACTGAGCCGTTTGTCGACAATCAGAATTACGCCATCCTTGAACTTGATTCCGACGGTCGTGGTACCGCGCTTGACCGCCTCACGGGCGTACTCGACCTGAAAGAGTCGCCCGTCGGGCGAGAATACGGTGATGGCGCGGTCATACGCCATGTGGCCTGCCTGCATTGAAATCGACGCGCCACCGCCGCTGGAGTGCTAAATAGGTATGGTCGCGCACAATCCTTTAACACCATGCTGCTGCGCCCGCGTGCGCCCTGCCCTGCTGCTTGCCGCCCTCCTGCTCATGGCCGGCTGCCTCGATGCCGGACCGGGGACGCTGGAGAACGCCGAGATTGTGGTGCCGGAGGGTATCATCGAGGGCGACTCGGCGCAATTCAGCCTGCTTGGCTCACAGCCGTCCGGCACGACATATTACTGGGAGTTCGGCGACGGCAACGGCATTGTCGGTGCGGCGCCAGCCCATACCTACACAGACGAAGGTACCTACGCAGTGCGGCTGACCGCCGTCGCCCCGGATGGCGCGACCGGCGCGGCGACTGCCAGCGTCGAAATCATGCACCGCAACCTGCCGCCGACCGCGGACGCCGGTCCCGGATTACAGGCGCGCGTGCATGAGCAGTTGCGGTTCGACGGCTCCAACTCGAGCGACCCCGAGGGCGTGCTGGACTGGGCGTGGGAGTTCGGCGACGGTGTGCTTGGCTCGGGCGCGCGGCCGTTCCACAACTACTCGGCGCCCGGCAACTACTCGGTCACGTTGGTAGTCACCGACGCCGAGAACCTTACGGCAACAGCTTCAACGTGGGCCGAAGTGCGGCTGCGCAACTACAGCGTCGGCTTCAGCGAAACCACCCGCACAGTGACCGTTCCGGACTGGACAGCGGAGGGCGACATGACCGAATGGCTCGAAACGCTGCCCTACAACGTTACCAGCGTCACCCTCCGCCTCGAGTGGAGCGAAGATGAAGCGGCGGATGCGCTGGGGCTCTTCCCCGACGATTTCGAGCTGCGAGGCGACAGCGCCTGGGGCGCCCGCGAGACGGCGCGCTCGACCAGCGGCGACCTCTCGGTCAACTTCACGGTCCTCGACTCAGCCCCGGCCGCGCGCGAGATGGAGGGCGAGTCCGGCGCCGACATCTACGCGCAGTTGCTGGCGGGCGGCGACTTCAGCGGCAAGGGGGGCGGTGACTGGACGCTAGCGGTAACCTGCCACAACGCCCCCTCGATTGGTTTGGTGTTCGACCTTGACAACGGCAACGACTGGGTGCTAACGCTCCAGTACAGTTACTACTTCGCGACCGTGGTCGAGCTGGCCTGAAATTACTCGATATCCTCTAGCAGCTTCAACAGCTCGGCAAAATATTCGAGCGTTGCCAGCGCCGGTCCGTACTGCGCGTCGCTGCGGTTGGCGCTGCGCAGCGGCTCGTACGCTTGTCGCACCGCTCCCTCGATATCGTCCGGGTTGGACTTGCGCGCGAGGTAGTAGCGGCAGACCGCCAGGTTGTGCCAGCCGCGCGGTTCGTCCGGCGCGACCTGCGTTGCGCGCTCGTAATGCTCGGCTGCGCGCGCGAAGCGGCCCCCCCGCCAGGCGACGTTCCCGAGCCGCAGGTAGTTGCGCACGTCCTCCTTCACCATCTCGGCGGCGAATTCGCGGAATTCGCCGCCCTCGCCCGCTGTGCCGGTTACGGGTGGCGTGGCGGTGCCGGGCTCGTAGTTGCCTAGCCCGCTGGTGTCGGGCTCGATGTCGCCGAACATGCCGAAGCCGAACAGGTTATCCTCCTCGGGCTCCGCTGCGGGAGCTGGCGTCGCCGCCGGCACGACCGTGTCGGTTATGTCCATCTGGTAGGCGACCACGTCGGTGCCGGTGCCGGCGACCGCCAGCGCGAGGCTCGCGCTGCAGCTCACCGAGGTAAGCTCGCCGCCCGGCCGCCGCACTGCCAGCGCGTCGCCCGCCGGCGAGAGCCGGTAGATGCAGCCGTCGTGCGAGGCGGCCAGCACCCCGCCGTCGGTGGTCGGGCAGACTGCGCGCACGTAACCGTCAGTCAGGTATTCCCAGCGCTCCTCGCCGCTGCCGTCGAGGCAGTGCACCTTGCGGTCCCAGCCGCCGAGGAAGACGCGCCCGCCATCCTCGCTGATGGCGGCGTCCCACAGCGAGTCGCCACGCTTCTTCTGCCACAGCAAGGCTCCCTCGCCATCGAGGCAGAAGAGCTGCTCGTCCCCGCAGGCGATAATTCGCGACCCGGCGCGCGAGACACTGACGCCGACCATCGCGCGCGCGGTTTCGTACTCCCAGACCAGGATGCCGCCATCGGTGTAGAACGCGACCGAGTCGCCGGTGCCGGTGGCGATGAAGTTGCCGCCGGGGTCCATCGCTAAAGACCAGACCGACTTGCCAAGTGGCTGTTCCCACTCGAGCTCCCCCGCGCGGGTGAACGTCCGCAGCTGGCAGTCCTGGCTACCGCACACAATCAGCTGCCCGTCGCGCGAGACTGCGACGCCGTGGATGCCTTCGCCCAGCTTGCGTTGCCATAGCAGCGCTCCCTCCCCGTCCGAGACGGTGAGGTTTCCATTGCGGTCCCCCGCAACGATGGTCGAGCCATCGGCGGCGACCGCCAGGCTGAGGGCCGGACCGGGCAGGACCAGCCGGAATCGGGACGTTTCGGGCATGGGCGGCGGCGCAAGCCCTGAGCTATTTATCCGCTTGCCCCGCCACCTGTTTTCCTGCACGCCGGGAAGGCGCTTTACCGAACAAGTAAATTTAAATAAAGTCCTTGGGTATGAAGGCGCTACGAGAGAGGTCAGTCCGCCCATTACGGAGGACTTCAGTCTCACGCAAAAAAGGTGTAAATATGCTGACACGTCGGCCGGAACAACTATTGGCAGGTATCCTGATTGTGACGGTGATAGCCGTCATCGCTGCAGGTTATGCGCAGGGACATCAGGGCGGAGATATTGACCCAGGCTATTCCAGCGCGCCAGGTGATAATGACTGCACGTCATGCCACACCGACGCTAATCCCAACGATGGTGAGAGTTCGCTGGACGTAACGCTCAGCGTTGCAGAGTACGTGCCCGGCGAGGACGTAGACATCGACGTAACTGTGAGTGGCAGCGGTCACGACAAGTTCGGTTTTGAGATGGTGGTTATCAACGGTAATGGCGACTCAGTCGGCAATTTCTCGATTGAGGTGGGCGATATAACCCTCGTTACCGCTTCGGATGGTTACGACTACATCATGAGCAACTCCGAAGATGACGGAGACGAATCTTTGTCGTGGGAGTTTGTTTGGGCACCCTCAGACTACCATGGGGACGTCACCTTCTACATAGCCAGCATGAGCTGTATCTGGCTCGATGGCACGGAGGAGTGTCAGGTCGGAGACGAGGAAGCATGGGACCTGAGCCGCCCGCTGGTCCAGCAGAACCGCGCCCCGACTCTCACGGACGGCCAAGTTTCCCCGGGAGAAGCCAACTGGCCTATCTCCGCGAGTGACACGGTGGGTTTCCAGGTCACCTACACCGACCTTGACGGCGACGCTCCCAGTGAGGTACTCCTCTTTGTCGATGATACCGGATACCCAATGACTTCCTCCAGCAGCAACGATGGTGATTACACCAATGGCGAGAATTACGAGTACGCCTTCACCCTAGCGGGAGATATTGGCCTCGGGATGCACACCTACTACTTCACCAGTTCTGACGGGGAGGACGACGCAACCTCCGATACCTACGATGGCCCTCGCGTTAATGACGAACCGGTCCTGAGCTCTATTACGGCAACACCCTCAACGGTACCACTACCAGTAGACCCCGCCACGGTTACCGTCACCTATACCGACGCTAACGACCAGGCACCCAGTGCGATAACGCTCTGCGTCGGCGACGACGACCTGAGCGATGGCTGTGACGGCACCGCAGTACCGATGTTCGCCTCCGACCCAAACGATGGTGACTACACCGACGGTAAGCAGTACGAGCACAGCCAGGTATTCGCAGCTGGTAAGACGGTGTTCGCTGCCAGTTCGAACGACAGCATGGATGATTCCAACGCGGTCGCCGGCTCAGTCTGGGTCCGCACCGATATTCCGTGGCTGACCGACGCGGCAGTTTCGCCAGCCAGCGGCGGCGAGAACGACAACTTCAACTTCTCGGTCCGCTACCACGAGTACAACGGCACCAACGCCTCAACCATCAGCGTGACGGTCGGCAGCAATTTCTTCTCGCTCTCACGCACCAACGCCTCGGAGAGCCCGGCTGACGCCGCTGGCGCCGAATATGCCTACACCGGCACCATGGCTTGGGGCACCCATTCCGTGGCTTTCGACGCCAACAATGGTGCCAACGACGCCGCACAGCTTTCGGGCGGCTCGATTGCGGTCAACGACGCGCCGGCCTTCACGGCCAACGGGACTGTAGAACGTGCCGGTGACACCTACACCTTCACTGCCAGCGCCAGTGACATTAACGAGGACGATGGGGATTCACTTACAGTTTCGGCCGACCTCCAGCACTATGGAACCCTCACGCTCAACGACAACAGTGATGGTACCTATTCAGCCACGCTTGACCTGTTAGACCTCATTGACCGTGGTGGCACTCGCACTGTTACCTTCAGTGCCACCGACAGTGTCGGTGCGCCCGCAACCGGCGACGCCGGGACAGCGAGCTTCTTCGTCGACTATGTCGGCGGCGCAGACCTAGACGATCCGGCAGATACCTCGGGCGCGCCGGGCGACCGCACAATCACCTTCACGATTACCAACAGCGGCAACGCCGATGACACCTACACCATCGGTGCCAGCAACTTCGCGAGCTGGGACCTGAGCTTCCCGGCGACGGTTGACGTAGCCTACGACAGCTCAGCCACCTTCGACCTGACGCTCAGCGTCCCCTTCTTGGCCTACGGTGTTCCGAACCAGATTGACGTCGATATCGCGTCGCAGAACGACGGCACCGCGACCGATGCGCACAGCATGATTTATTCAGTCGGGCTAGTGCAGGACGTCGCAGTCACCGCAGTTTCCAGCACGCAGGAAGGCGCACCGGGCAGTTCCACGATCCACACCTTCACGGTGCAGAACACCGGTAACTACGATAACACGTTCGTAATTTCAACCAGTGGAAGCTGGTCCTCATCTGCTTCCTCCAGCGGGATGAGCCTCGGCATGGGCGAGGTGCGGCTAGTTACGGTCACGCACGACGTCCCCGCAGGCGCAGCGCACGGTGCGGGCGACACGGTAACGCTCACCGCGACCGGCGGCGCTTCCGACAGCGACTCGGCCGACAGCAGCGCCGGGCTGGTGACTGGCTCGAGCATAACGCTCGGCACGGTTTCCGCAGCGTATCCGGGCGACTCCTTCCAGATTTCCGGCACCGTCACCAACACCGGTAACGGTGACGCAACCTACTCCTTTGGTATCAGCGGCAATAGTGAGGCCAATGGCTGGGCGTTGCTGAACACCACCTCCACCGGCGTACTCACTGCCGGCGCCAGCTTCGACTTCCGCGTCTGGATTAATGTCCCCGAAGATACTCCGGCTGGTGGCAGTTACTCTATATCGACTGCAACTGACGATGACAGCGCAAGCGCGACAATCGACATCTCCAGTGATGCGCGGAGCGCAGGCGTGAGCGCGGCTGATGACAGCTTCCAGCTCAACCCCGGAACTTCGGCGACCACGGTTGTTACAGTGACCAATACCGGCAGCGTCGCGACCGACTACACCATAGTCGTCACTGCGGGCCACGACAACCTGCGTTTCTCGACAACCAGCTTCCGCATCGACAAGAGCGGTTTCCAGACGGTCCTGTTGACCGTCATGGTCCCGGCTGGCGCGACCGCGGCGAGCTCCGCCGGTTTCACAGTCACGCCGTCGATTGACGGTACTGGCGCTTCGCAGACCATCTCGATTACCCCCAACCTGCCGCAGGACATCTCCGGCTGGTCGCTCAGCACGGGCGGCACCATGGCCGGCTCCGCGCACATCTTTGCGCTGAGCGACGCCGCAGCGGGACTGACGATTGACTGGGACTTCGGTGACGGAGCCAGCATGGTTGACGGCGGCGCCTCGCAGGACCACACCTACGATATGGCAGGCGACTACACCATCTCGTTAGTCGCAACCGACAGCCTCGGACAGGTCACGAGCTTTAGCGCGCCGGTAACTGCCGCTAACAGCGCACCCTTGGTCCCGGCACCCTCGGTGAGTGTGGATGAGGGCATCACGATTGACGGCAACACCGTCAGCGTGGTCGAGGAGCACACAGTCGAGTTTGTCCTGGCAGTCCCGACCGATGGCGACGGCAGCATCGCGATGTTGGTGGTCGACTTCGGCGATGGCTCGCAAATTTCCTTCAGTGGCAGTGACCTGACTGATCAGAGCACGCTGAACCTGAAGCACGCCTATGCGGCGCCCGGCACCTATCAGGTGCAGGTCACCGCAGTTGACAACTCTGGTGCGGTGACTACCACTGTGGCTCAGGAAGTAGTGGTGGCGGAAGCCCAGAGTGTAATGGTGGCAGACAACTGGAACCGCAGCTTCATCGTTCTGGTGGGCGGACTGGTTTTGGGTCTGCTAATGGCCGCCGCAGCGTATAACGTCCGCACGAGCGGATTTACTGGTGAAAGCATGAACAAGCAAGAAAGAGCACGTCTGGCAGAAGTCGAACAGAGCCTTGAGACCTCCAAGGGTCGCGAGGAACTGCTCGAGGTAGCAGCTTACGACGCATCTCGCGTCGCGACCAAGCTGGAGGCCCACCTTTCGGCCTTCAACGAAATACTGGTCAAGGCCCAGCAGATTGCCGCCACCGAGCGGCTAGCCGAACTGGAGGCTGCCGAGGCAGCCGAAACCGCGGCAGCGGAACAGCTCGAGCTTGACATGGCCGACCCCGACATGGAATTGCTCGCCGAGCGGTTCCACGGTACGCTGACCAGACTGGTCGACACCCGCACCGAACTGGGGCAGATTGAGGAACAGCTGGCGTACGTGCTCAAGATGGAGCGCGATGAGCAGTTCTCCAAGCTTACCGAGATTACCAAGGCATACGAGTCAACCCAGCGTAAGATTGAGGCTATCGAGTCTGTCCGCACTGCGCGCGAGGAGGCGCGGGAGGAGACCAGTCTGATGGACCTCCTGAGTGCTAGCGGTGCCGCGGTTTCCTCTGACGACGACTTCGGCTTCGCTGACGACTACGACGACGAAGTAGGCGACGACGAAGAAGAGTATGAGGTCGAAATCTACGAGGACGAGGACGGTTCCTTCTACTACATCGACCCCGACTCGGGCGAAGAAGTTCCCTGCAACGAAGACGGCAACCCGCTCTGAACCTGGAGTGGTGGTGGCCGCTGCAGGCGCGCCTTGAACGTGAGTTTGGCCACGATCCGCGACGCGAAGCGGTAGCCTTGCGGTTGCTGCAACGACTCGGCCGCCCGTCAGGTGAGCTGCCGCAATTCCGGGGCCGCAGCGTGGTCATCGTCGGTGCGGGGCTGCGCCCGGGCGAAGCACTTCCGCGTGGCGCGCTGGTCGCCGCCGACGGTGCGGTGCGTGCCTGCCGCGAGCGCGGGCGCGTGCCGGCGCTGGTGGTGAGCGATCTGGACGGCTACCGCGACGACTTGCACTGGGCCCTCGCCGGCGACGCGGCGCTGGTAATCCACGGTCACGGCGACAATCTGGCGGCGCTTGGCGAATGGCTGCCGCGGCTGCAGCCGGCGGCGCTGACCGCGGGGCATCCTGCCGTGGGGGTGGCTTGCTGGGGTGGCTTCACCGATGGTGACCGCGCTGTGCTGGCGGCGCTCGCCATGGGCGCGCGCCGCGTGCGGTTGGCAGGCTTCCGTTTCGATGCCGTGGGCCCCTACTCGGGACGCAGTCGCGGTCGGCTCAAGCGACGCAAGCTGGCGTGGGCGCAGCGCATCCTGCGCGCAGCCGCGCGGGAATATCCGGCGCTCGAGTTCTAGCCCACAAGCCGGATGAACGCGTCCTCGAGCGTGGGGCTCGAGGTCGAGCTGAGCAGCTCCGGTACGGTCCCGACCGAGAGCAGCCGCCCATGGTCGATGACTGCAATACGGTCGCAGAGCGATGAGGCCATCTCAGTGATGTGAGTCGAGAGCAGCACTGTATGGCCGCCCTGCGAGAGGTTGCGCACCCACTCCTTCAGCAGCCGCGTATAGCGCGGGTCGAGCCCGGCCGCCGGCTCGTCGAGCAGCACCACTTCGGGGTCATGCACCAGCGTCATCGCAATCGCCAGCTTCTGCCGCATTCCCTTTGAGTAGGTGCCGACCTCGGACTGCATCTGCCCGCCAAGGCCTAGCGCTTCGCTGTAGTATTTCGCACGCTGCCGCAGCAGCTTGGGCGAGAGCTTGCGCAGCGCCCCGACCAGCTCGAGCATTTCCATCCCGGTCAGCCGGTCGTACAGAACGGGATTTTCAGGGAGATACCCCAGCATCGCCTTCGCCTGTAGCGGTTTGCGCGCCAGGTCCACCCCCGCGACGCTCACGCTACCGCGCGTCGGCTTGAGCAGCCCGCAGAGCATCTTGATGGTCGTTGACTTCCCGGCGCCGTTGCTCCCGAGCAGCCCGAAGACTTCACCGCGGTGGATCTCGAAGCTGATGTCGCGCACCGCGCACAACTTTCCGTAGTAGCGCGTTAGCCCCTGGACCTGAATCACCACGACCCATTCCTGCCCGGCTAAATAGACGCGGCCCATTTGGAGCCAATGGCCGGGGCTGCGCTCCAGGCGAGTGAGGACATGACGCTACTCACGCTGCGCGTGGCTCCCGGCGCCAGCCGCGACGCACTCGGGGAATTCGACGAGTGGCGCGGGGCGCTGACGGTCAGGGTCAGCACGCCCGCCAGTAGCGGGCGCGCTAACCGTGCCCTGCTGAGGCTGCTCGAGCGCGAACTAAGGCTCGAACCCGGCAGCGCCGAACTGCTGCGCGGCCACCGCTCGCGCTCAAAGCAGGTGCGACTGCCGCTACCGTACGATGAGGCGACCAATCGCCTGGCGGGAGCGCTGCGTTGAACGACGCCGAACGGTTCGAGGCGCTGGAACGCTGGCTCGAAAAAATTGAGGAATTCCCGGGACCGGTAATCATAGAGGGTCAGCGCGACATCGCCGCGCTGGCCCGCTTCTGCGAGCTGCAGCTGGTTTCGCTCAACAGTGGAAACTCTGTGCTGCAGACCGTCGAGGGGTTGGCTGCGCAACTGGGGTCGCGCGGCCGCTTCGCCATCCTGACCGACTGGGACCGCACCGGCGGCCGGCTGGCGCGCAAGCTTGCCGAACTCGGTCGCGCCAGCGACCTGCAGCCCGACCTGGAACTGCGGCGCGAACTGGCGCTGATTTCGCGCGGCGATATCAGCTGCGTCGAGGAGCTGCCGGCGCTGGAGCGCAAGCTGCGCAGCCGTCAGGCTTAAACCGCAGCAGGCCTCCACCGCGCCGGTCGCAATGGAAGCGTCGTCGTCCGGAACCGCTACACCCGCCGCGCACGGTATCGCGGCGACCAGCGTCCACGAAGTTTTGCGGCGGCACCAGCTGGTTGACGGCTACGACGTCGTGCTAGACTTGGAGCAGTCGCACGGCGCCTGGCTCTACGACGCGCGCACCGAGTCGGAATTCCTCGACTGCTTCACTTGCTTCGCCTCGTGGCCGGTGGGCTACAACCACCCGATGTTACAGACTCCGGAATTCCTCGCGAAAGTGCGCGCGGTCGCCACCGCTAACCCCGCTAATTCCGACCTTTACACCCGGGAGATGGCCGGCTTCGTCGAAGCGTTCGCGACCCGCGCCACTCCCTCGGGCTTCCCGTATCACTTCTGGGTCGCCGGCGGCGCGCTGGCGGTCGAAAACGCGCTCAAGACGGCGTTCGACTGGAAGGCGCGCAAGCTGGGGCGCACCGACTTTGGGGCCGACGTAAACGACATCGTAATCCTGCACCTGCGCGATGCATTCCACGGCCGCAGCGGCTACACCCTCTCGCTGACCAATACCGTGCCCGACAAAATCGGGCTCTTCCCCAAGTTCGACTGGCCGCGGGTCCACAACCCGACTATCGAGTTCGGCCCCGACGGCGAGGTCGCCAACGACATCGCCGCCGAGGAAGCACGCGCTTGCGCCGAAATCGAGGCCGCCTTCGCGCAGCACGGTGACCGCATCGCCGCCATCCTGCTCGAGCCACTGCAGGGCGAAGGCGGCGACAACCACTTCCGCCCCGAATTCTTCGCGGCATTGCGCGGCTACGCCGACTCGCGCGAAGCGCTACTGATTTACGACGAAGTGCAGACCGGCTTCTGGGGGTCGGGCAAGCCGTGGCTCTGGCAGCACCATGACGTCGCGCCCGATATCGTCGCCTTCGGCAAGAAAACGCAGGTTTGCGGCATCTACTGCTCGGAGCGCATTGATGAAGTTGCCGACAACGTCTTTCAGATGTCGGGCCGCATCAACTCCACTTTCGGCGGCAACCTGACGGATATGGTGCGCTGCCAGCGTTTCCTCGACATCATTGAGGCCGAAGGCCTCGGCGAGAACGCCGCCGTGCGGGGCGCCGAATTGCTGGCTGGGCTGCGCACACTGGCGCGCGAGACCGGCGGCTTCAGCAACGTGCGCGGTGTCGGCAGCCTCATCGCTTTTACGCTGCCGTCGGCGGGGGAGCGCGACGCGCTGATGGCCTCGCTGGCAGCGCAGAAGGTGATGGCGCTCAAGTCCGGCGCCAACTCAATCCGTTTCCGGCTGCCGCTGGTGATTGCGGCCGACGAGATTGTGGAGCTGCTTTCGCGTGTCCGTGCCGCTCTCTAGGCCAGCTCACCGACGGCCGCCTCGACCGCGCTGGTGATGTCGGGCGAGCGCAGCAGCGGCACCAGCCGGTTGTGGTCGCGGTAGAGCGGCCGGTCCTCGTCAAGGTGCGAAACGTGCTTGCGAATTACCCCGCGTGCGGCAGCGGTGCCGGCCGCCGGCTCGTCGCCGCGCAGGTCTAGCGCCTGCGCGGCGGCCATCATCTCAATGGCGAGCACGCCGAAGCAGTTGTCGAGAATCTGCTGTGCTTTCTGCATCGTGGTCAGCCCCATCGAGACGAAATCCTCCTGGTCGGCGGCGGCGGGGATGGACTGGTTGACGGCGGGGTGCGACAGGATGCGCGCTTCGGCAATCAGCGCGTCGGCAGTGTATTGCGCCAGCATCATCCCTGAGTGGAGCCCCGGCTTCTCGCTCAGGAAGGGCGGCAGCCCCGCCGAGAGCGCAGGGTTGGTGAGCCGGTTCAGCCGTCGCTCGCTCAATACGGCAATCATGCTCAACCCGGTCGCGACCATCTCTAGCGGCAGTGCGACCGGTGTGCCCTGGAAGTTGGCGCCCGTGAGCACCTCCTTCTCTTCGGTAAGGAATATGGGATTGTCGCCGACACCGTTCAGCTCGGTCTCCACTTCGCCGATGGCGTGGCGCACTGCGTCGCGCAGTGCGCCCGCTACTTGCGGCGTCGAGCGCATCGAGTAGGCGTCCTGCACCTTCTCGCCGTGCGCCGCCAGGATGGGGCTGTCAGCCATCAGCTTCCGCAAGTTGCCCGCCACTTCCTGCGCGCCGCGGAAGCCGCGCAGTTCGTGCAGTCGCGCGTCGTATGGCTTTTGGTTGGCGAGCAGCGCCTCGAGCGTCATCGCCGCGGCGATGTCGTGCAGCTTGAACCAGTGCTGCGTGTCGTGCAACAGCAGCGCCGCCCACGCTGTTAGCACGTTCGAACCGTTAATCAGTGCCAGCCCGTCGCGCGCCTCGAGCTCGAGCGCCTCGAGTCCCGCTTTCGCCAGGGCAGCGGTGGCGTCCATCCGCTCGTCGCGGTAGAACGCCTCGCCCTCGCCCATCAGGCAGAGCGCTACCTGCGACATCGGCGCCAAGTCGCCGCACGCGCCGACCGAGCCTTTCTCGCACGCGACCGGCGTCACCCCCGCGTTCAGCGCGCCGACGAGCGCGTCGGTCACCGCTGGCCGCCCCCCGGAGTGGCCGTGGCAGTGGACATTGGCGCGGCCGCACATCGCGCCGCGCACGACAGCCGCCGGCAGCGGCTCGCCGATGCCAGCGGCGTGCGAATAGACCAGGAAGCGCTGGAAGTCGCGCAGCTCGTCGGGCGTCAGCGTATGCTCGGAGAACTCACCGATGCCGGTAGTGATTCCATACATCACCTCGTGCGCGGCGATTTTCTCTTCCAGCATGGCGCGGTTGGCAGCGATACGCTTTCGCGCCGCGGGCGCCAGCGAGACGCTCGCGCCGTCGCTCGCGACTCTCGCGAGCAGCCCAATCGTGAGCGAACCGCCGTCAAGCTCGACTTTCACGCGCGGCCACCTCACCCGGATTATAAAGCGCTGTTCGGGGCAGCGGATTTTAACTGCCCCTCGCTGGCGACCTGTGCCTATCGACGACAGCAACCATGCCGACGAGCTGCGCGCGGAAGGGCTGGCCGAGCTCAAGCTGGGCCACTACCGCCGCGCCCGCCGCACGCTCGAGAAGGCGCTGGCCGCCAAGCCGGGAAGCAAGCGGTTGCAGCATGACCTCGGTAAGGTGCACCTCGCGGCGGGGCAGCCGGCAGCGGCGCTGGCGGAGCTCGACCAGATTCCCGATGCAGTTTCGCACTCGGAAATCATGTGGAAGGACCGCGCGCTGGCGCAGCTGCTGCTCGGCGACCCCGCAGAAGCGCTGGCGTGCGCCGAGCGCTCGCTCAAAATCAAGCCGCGCTACGTTGCAGCGCACGTCCTGAAAGCGCGCGCCCAGCAGGCACTCGGTGACGGCACAGCGGCGTTGGCGACGCTCGACGCTGTCGCTCGCGGGAAACCGGATCGCGAGCTGCTCTACCGCCGCGGCAAGCTACTCCACGCGATGGGGCGCTACAACGACGCTCTGCAGGATTTCGACGCCATCCTCACCCGGCGTCCGCGCGATTTGGCGGCGCTCGAGGCGAAGGGGCTGGCGCACGACCAGCTCGATGAGCCGGGCGCCGCGGCGGAGGCGCTGCAACAGAGCCTCGAGGCCGAAGACGAAGTGGTCTACAACGACCGCGGCGTTGCGCTCTCGCGGCTGGGCTACAACCATCGCGCCATCGAGAGCTACCGGCGGGCGCTGGCGGCCAACCCGCGCTACGCCACCTGCTGGTTCAACCTCGGCAAGGCTCTCTTCCGCGTTGGGAACCTGAAGGAGGCGCTGCAGGCGTTCACCCGCGCGACCGAGCTGAATCCCAAAAACCGCTCGGCGTGGAACAACCGTGGCGTGACGCTGCGGCAGCTCAACCGCATCGAGGAGACCATCCCCTGCTACGAGCGCGCTATCGAGCTGAAGGAGGATTACGCCTGGGCGTGGCACAATAAGGGCTACGCGCTCGAGCTGCTCGACCGTCCCCGTGAGGCGCTCAAGTGCTACCAGAACACGCTGGCGCACGAGTCGGGCCACGAGCACCACGACGGTTCCGAGTGGGGGCGGTTGATGGAAGATACCAATAAGGCGATAGTGCGCATTGAGCTAATCCTGGAAAACTGATGCCTGACGTCGCGGAGTTGGTGGAACAGGGCGAGGCGCTGGTCCGCGAAAGGAAATTCCGCAAGGCGATTTCCTGCTTCCGCAGGGCGGCGGACTTGGCGCCGGAGGACCCTTCGCTCCACAACAGCATCGGTATGGCCGAGATGGCGCGCCGCAACCCCGCCCGGGCACTGCGCGCCTACCAGCGGGCGTGCGAGTTGGCGCCCGACATCGCGCGCTACTATGTGCGTCGCGGCGACGCGCTGCAGCGTCTAGAGCGCTACGCGCAGGCAGTCGAGGCGTACGGCCGCGCGCTGGAGCTGGAGCCGCGCAACGCGCCGGCGTGGAACAACCGCGGCTTTGCCAACTTCATGCTCGATCGCTGGAACGAGGCGATGCGCTGCTACGACGAGGCGATGCGCGCCGACCCCACCTACGCGGTGGCGTGGTACAACTACGGCTACACGCTGCAGCTCTCGGGGCGGCTGGCGGACGCCAAGGATTACTATCAGCGCGCCGTAGAACTGGACCCACGCGACAAGATTGCGTGGAATAATCTCGCCAACGTCCAGTATAACCAGGGCGAATACGAGCTCTCCATCGAGTTCTACCAGAAATCACTCGATATCGACCCGGAATACGTCATCGCCGTCAACAACATCGGCAATGCACTCGATCACTTGGACCGCTACGAGGAGGCCATTCTATACCACGAGCAGGCGCTCGAAATGGATCCCACATTTCACTACGCTTGGATGGCCAAAGGCCGCGCGCTGGCGCGGCTCGGCCGCCCCGAGGAGGGTCTCGAGTTCTTGGAGACGGCGCTCGAGCTCGAGGACGGGGACCCCGACTACCACGAGGCGCTGGCGCGCAGCCTGCTGGCGCTCGGCCGCCCCGATGAGGCACGGCGCACGCTGAATCTTGGCCTGGCGGCCGACGGTCAGCACGTCATGTGCTGGGTCGCGCTGGGCGACACCAGCCGCGAGCGCGGCGAGACCCGGCACGCACTGCAGTGCTACGACGAGGCGGTGCGCGCGATGGACAATCAGGCGCGCAACCGCATGCGCGACCTGGACTGGATGGAGAAAGGCAAAATCCTGGTCAACGCCGGGATGTTGGACGAGGCGGCGCGGCAATACACCAACGCGCTGGTCGCGCATCCCGAGTCGGCGCGCGCGCGCTTCCGGCTGGCGGAGTCGATGCTGGAACTGGACCGCAACGAGCAGGCGCTGTCGCTTATCGAAAACGCGCTCGAGCTGCAACCCGGCTCCCGCTCCGGTCGACTGCTTCTGTCGCGCGCGCAGGAGTGGGATGCTGCGCGCAAAACACTCGCCGATTTGCAGGCTGAATTTCTTGACGATGAAAATATAAAGTGCCAGCTGGGACTGCACCTTGCTTCGCGCGAGCCGGAAGCGGCGCTCGTGTACCTGTCGCTCGACGACCCAGATTTGGCGCTGGCGCGCTGTGGTTGCCTGCACGCGCTCGACCGCAGCCGCGAAGCGCAGGCTGCGGCCGAAGCCGCAACGGCGCTCGCGCCGTCGCGGCTCGAGGCGTGGCTGGCGTTGGGCTGGAGCGCGCTCGAAAATGGCGATGCGCAACGCGCCAGCGAAGCATTCGACGGCGCACTTGGCTGCGGAGCCGCCGACCCGGAAGCGCTGGCGGGCAAGGTGGCGTCGCTCGAAGCGCTGGGCAAGCCGGCCGACGAATTGCGTCGCTTATTGGTCGAGACGGAACTGGCCTAGGTCGAAAGGGCCGCTTCCAGCACCTGCTCGATTTTCTCCGCGACGCGTGGCCAGGCGAATTCGCGCTCGGCGCGTTCGCGCCCGCGCCTCCCCATCTGCCGCGCGCGCTCGGGGTAATCCCAGATGTTTTCCAGCGCGCCAGCGAGTGCGTCGGGGTCGAGCGGCTCGACGATATGCCCCTCTTCGCCGGTGATGACGTCGCGCACGCCGGGAATGTCGCTCAACACGAGCGGCTTGCCCGACGCCATGCCTTCAAGGCCGACGATGCCGAACGCCTCGAGCCGCGACGTCGACGGCAGCACGACGGTGTCGCAGGCGGCGTAGTAGGCGGGCAGCCACGCGTCGCCGATGGGGCCGGTGAAGACCACCCGCTCCCCGAGCCCCTTACTGCGCACCAGCCTCTCGAGCCAGCCGCGGTAGGGGCCGTCGCCCACCACTACCAGCCGCCCCCGTTCGAGCCGCGATAGCGCGCGAATAAGGATGTCGACCCCCTTGTGCGGCACCAGCCGCCCGACGAAGAGCGCCAGCGGCTCTCCTTCGGGCGAGAGTCGGCTGCAGAGATGCTCGCTGTTGTTCGAAGGGTGGAAGCGATCGGTGTCGACCGCGTTGGGCACTACCTCGACCTCCTGGTTCCAGAGCGCGCGCGAAGTGGCGGCGTAGCTTTCAGTAGTCGAGATAATGCGCTTCGCGGCTTGCAGCGGGCGCTTCCCAGCATAGCGCTGGTAGCCGCGCACCATCAGCGAGCCGAGCCGGCCGCGCAGTTCCAGGTCGCAGTGGTAGGTGATGACTAGTGGCTTCCCCGCCCGCGCCGCGCCACGCGCGGCGAACAGCTCGGTGAAAGGGGGTGGCGAGTGGACATGCACCACATCTGCCTCGGTCGCGGCGATGTGCCCGCCAAAACCGGGGGCGACCGGGGTGTTGAACAGGTTCAGCCATTGCGTCACCCGGTTCACTGGCAAGCCACGCACCGTCTCCTGCTCTGGCATGCGCGCGTAGCGTGAAGTGACGACCTCGACGGTGTGGCCGCGCTGTTGCAGGTGCATCGACAGCCCTAGCACGTGCGACTCGACACCACCGTAGTGGGGGTGGAAGTAGGGCGTTACTTCGAGAATCCGCATCAGAGTATCCGGGAGCCGGCCGCCCAGCTGCCCGAGACGACGCGTCCGGGGCCGACAATCGTCCCTTCGCCCAGGACGGTGCCGACATTGAGCGAAGCGTTGATGCCGGTCTTGACGTCGTCGCCCAGAATGACGCCCAGCTTGCGCAGCCCGCTGTCAACCCGCTCGCCGCGGATGATGGCGTAGACGTTGGCGCCGTCGTGGCGCAGGTTGGCAACCTTGGTCCCCGAACCAAGGTTGCAGTCGCGCCCCAGGATGGAATCGCCGACGTAATTGTGGTGCGGCGCCTTGGCCCCGTCCATCAGAATTGAATTCTTCACTTCCGAAGCACCGCCTACTTTCACCCCGGCGCCCAGCATGGTCGCACCGCGGATGCAGGCGTTCGGCCCGACGGTCGCACCGGGGCCGACCCATACCGGGCCTTCGATGCGGCTGCCCGCCTTGATTATCGCCCCGGCGGCGACGTGCACCGCTCCCTCCAGCACCACACCCTCTTCGACGGTTCCCTCGATGGATGGCTCCATCCGCGTGAGCAGCAGCGCGTTCGCCGTCAGCAGGTCCCACGGCCGCCCTAGGTCGAGCCAGTCGCCCTCAACGTCGACGACCGCGACCTGCTTTGCAATCGCCTCCAGCGCAGTCGTCAGCTCGAATTCGCCGCGCGGCGACCGCTCCAGCCTCTCTAGCGCCTCGAAAATGGAAGGCGCGAAGCGATAGATGCCGGCGTTAATTTTGCCCAGTCCTTCAGCGCCTTTCTCGATGATGCTCGCCAGTTTTCCCTCGCGCGCCTTTACCAGTCCGTATCTGCTGCAGTCTGCGACCTGCGCGACCGCCATGGCGTGCACGGATTTTGCGCTGGCGAGCGCCCGCAGCGTTTCGGTCGTGACGAGCGTGTCACCATTCAGGCAGAAGAAATTGCCATCCAGCTTCCCGGCCGCCTGCGCCACCGCATGGCCGGTGCCGAGCTGCTCTTCCTGCACCAGGAAATCCAGCTCGAGCCCGAAGCGCTGGCCGTCGCCGAGCGCCTCGTGCACCTCGCGCATGCGGTAGCCCACCAGCACCGCCACGTGCGTTACGCCAGCCTCGGCCAGCGCGCGCAGCTGGTGCTCCAGAAACGGTGCGCCGCCGGCCGGCAGCAGCGGCTTCGGCAGCCGCGCCGTCAGCGGACGCATGCGGGTGCCCTTGCCAGCGGCGAGAATCAGCGCCTGCTCAGCCAAGGAATTCCCCCAGTTTCACCCGTAGCCGCTCGCTCACCAGCGCACCGTCGACCCGGCCGCGGAATTCGCCCATCACGGTTCCCATCAGTGGCCCCACCGCCTCCATCCCACGCTGCTGCACAAAGTCCTTGCGCTCTGCGAGCAACTGCTCGATGAACGCGTCCAGCTCGCCCGCACCGCTCGCTGCCTGCTCCGGCAGCGCTTCACCGCGCGCCAGCGCCGCCAGTGCGTCCTCGACGCCTTCCTTCGCTAGCTTGCCGTCGGCGACCGCCGCGAGCAATTCCCCGAGCACCGCTTCGGACGGTGCCGGTAGCCTCGCTTTCCGCAGCTCGGGCAACTGGTGCAGCAGCAGTCGCGCGACCGTCTTCGGCGGACCGCCCGCCGCAACGAGTGCGTGGAAGCGTGCGTCAAGTCTGGCGCGCACTAGCTGCCCGGCTTGCTGCGCCCCCAGCGGCAGAACCGCGATGCGCTCCGCGAGCGTCGGCGGCAGCTCGACTGCGTTCCCGGTCAGTCGCAGCGGCGAAATATCGGTCTCGGGATACATGCGTGCCGCGCCCGGCATGGGGCGCAGGTAGCGGCTGCCGCCCTCGGCCAGCACGCGCCGCACTTCGTGCGGCACGCCGCCCTGCCGCGCGCGGTTGCAGGCGCGCGCCAGCGCCGCTTTGGCAAGCGTTTTTTTCTCGAAGACCAGTATAAAAGCGTCCACTTTCCTGCAATCGAGCTCGGTGGCGATTACCGCCGCCTCTTCCGCTGAGACGCCGTGCGCCGGCAGTTCGTCGCTCTGTAGCAGCCCCGCCACGCCGGCGCGGCGCGCGTGGTCGGCCAGCTCGCGCCCCAGCCGCGGGTGGTCTGCTGGGGATTCGGGCGAGCCGAGCAGACTAGCCCAGCCCGGCAGCCGGCAGCCCCACGCCTCGCGCGATTTCTTCAGCAGCGCCGTAATTTCTATGGCGGGGCCGGGCTCGCACGCTTCGACGGTGGCGAGTATTGCCTGCCGCTCCATCTCACGCTCGACGACTTGCGGCATTGTTCCGAGGTCCTGGAAGCCTTTCAGCTCGACCCGCACGCCCTGGGGAATCGAGACGTTCAAATCCTGTCTTATGGTCCCAAGCCCGCGCCGGACGCGGCAGGCGCGCAGCAGCAGCCCCATCGTGCGCGCCGCCGCCTGCACCGCCTCGGGCGAGTGGAGCTGCGGCGCAGTCGAAATCTCGAGCAGTGGCACCCCCAGTCGGTCGAGCAGGAACTCGTCCTCGCCTTCACCGCGCCGGCAGGAATCCTCCTCAAGGCAGAGCTGTTCGATGTCGACGCTGCCGCCGTCGTAGTCGAGCCGGCCGCCAGTGGCGACCAGTGCGGTGCGCTGGAAGCCGGTGGTATTGGAGCCGTCGACGACCACCTTGCGCATGAAATGTATCTCCTCGAGCGGCTGCGCACCGAGCAGTCCGGCGACCTGCAGTGCGACCTCGACCGCCTCCGGGTTGGGGCCGCGCGGCGGCTCCTCGTCCGCCTCGACTAGACAGTTGCCGTCGCCCTGGTGGTAGCCGAAATCGCGCACGTTTTCGGCCGCGGCGGCCGCGTCGACCTGCCCCATCTCGCTGGCGGTCGCGTGCAGCCTCCGGCTGAAGCCGGGGTCGGGGCTGCCGTCGGCGGCGGGGCAGCTGCAGAAGAGCTTGCCGCAGTCGAGCTGCTGGTGCACCTCGAGCCCGGCGGTGAGTGTCACGGTGGCGGATGCTCGCCCGTTTTAAAGGAAAAGGCGTGCTTCTGTCGCTGCAAAAGGATAAGGGCAATCAACCCCAGGATTGGCCCCACCAGCAGGAATCCGAGCGCCAGCGCGCTGAAGAGCGCCCCGACTTGCGCTGCCAGGAACGAAGTGCGCTGCCACGCGGCCCATGCGCCGCCGAGCCCGATGAGCGAGAAGGCGAGTATCAGGAACGGGCACCAAGCAAGCATTCCCTGCAGTAAGGCCTGTTCCGCCTGTTCCTGCTTGACTGGCGCCCCTTCGCCCTCTAGAAGTATAAACTTGAACAGGTTGGCGCCCTCCGTGGGAGCCATGTCGAGGTCTTGCACATAGACCAAGACCAACATGGTTCCATTACGGTGGCCCGGTGCGGTAACCTCGAACGTGCGCATGCCGCTGCTCACGGTGGTTGTGTAAGCCCCCGGTTCGCTCGCCGTCAGGTTGGCGGCTGCGCCGTCGACCAGCAGTGTCACATTGGCCAGCGGTCCGGTGGTGTTGGCGACCTCGACAGTAATCCCGACCTGCTGTTCACCCTCATTCACCTCCGGTATGATGTGAACAAACCAGGCGTTTGTCAGTCCGGTGAGCGACGCCGCCAGGATCAGCAGTGCAATTGCGAGCGTTCCGCCCGCCTTCGACTGCTCGCGCAGCGGCGACCCGCGGTAGCGCGGGTAATCGTCCGGCACAGTTGCGGCCGCGGCTGGCGACTCGCCAGCCGCGCCCGGTCGCTGGGCAGGGGGCCGGCGCGTCCCGGCTGGTGCCGGGGGACCGGCGGGGACGACCTTCACCGCGTCGCCATCCGGCAGGAACTCGAGTTCGCTGCGGCATTCGCGGCAGATGCTGGTCGCGCTGGCATCACCGTCGGGTAGCAGGATTGACTGCTCACCCTGGCAGACCGGGCATTCGAAGGCATGGCGGCGCATCTACGCCACTTCGGGGCCGGCGGTACTTCCGCTGGTTTTGCCCTTGCCTTTCTGGAATTTGACTTGCGGCACTTCGACCTTTACCGGTGGCGGCAGGCCTAGCTTGCGCGCCAGCACGAAAACTTCGAACGACCCCTGCGACAGGACCGCGTTGTGCACCTCCTCGGCGGCGCCGTCTGGCATTTTGTGGTCGCGCTCCCAGAGCTTCTGCACTTCTTTCGCGGTTCCGCCGTCGCCGCTGGCGTAGGTGACTTCGCCGTCGAGCTGGACCATTCCCAGCCCGCCGTAGTTTACGGTGTAGCGATATTCGACCGTCGCGCGTTCCTTGCCGGTGTCACGAATCGAGAGCACGGTAGTGTTGTGGTCAATGCGCACCTGCTGCGGCCGCCCGCTGCGGCGATGGCGCCTTGCCTCGATGCCGGTGATGCGGAAGCCGCTGACGCCCATGCGGCCGCCACCCGCGCCGGTTTAATCACCTTTGCGCCGGCGCCCACCTTTTTTTTAAGCCATGCCCGTGCGCCGCGCATGGACCCCCGCCTCGTGGCGGTTAGCCTGCTGCTGCTGGCCGCGACGCCGAGCTGCCAGGAGCCAAACCCTGCGCGCACCGTCGTCAGCCTACAACTCGACTGGGATGGTGAGCAGGCATGGGTCTACATCTATACGACGCCACGGGTGCGGATGGACAACCTGACTATCGCCTTCGGGAACGATATGCTGCGCGAGCCTGGGGTCTATACGCTCCAGCGTGCGACCGACGCTGTCGAGTTCAGCCTGACGGTCGAGGCGGAGCTCTTGGGCGTCTTCTGGGGCTTCAGCGGTAACATCATACTCGAGGATCAGGGGCTTGAGGAACCGGAGTATCACGCGCTGGTCGAAATCCCGGTTGAGGACTCCGAACCACGCGAAGAGGACTGGGGGCTGCCACGCAGCCGCCCGCTGGAGCGACTGCCATGAACCTGCTGCGCGCGCCGCTCAGCTTCCAGCTCACGATTGCCGCCGTGGTTTCCTTCCTGATTTATCTGGTGCTGTTCCAGCTCGGTTTCATCAATTACTCAGTCGGTTGGCTACTCACGTTTTACACCTTCGAGGTGTTCACTGTCGCACTCTTTGCGGTGCTGGGCGGGGTGCTCCTGGGGATGTTCATCGCCACGCGCGCGCTCTCGAGCCAGGGTTTCACACCGTTCGAGGTTTCGATGCTCAAACTACGCGATGATGTGCACAACCTGCATGAGGAGGTCCGCCTGCTACGCACGCCGGAACAGGCGGAACCTGAAGAGGAATCTTCGGAGTAACCGTTTTATAAAAATCGCGGGGGGTGGCCGCGCATGTCTCACGCGACTCTGTCTGGCGTCATCTTCATTCTGGCGCTGATGCTGCTCTCACCCCTGGCTGGCCTCAGCCTGCCCGGTTCCGACAGCGGACTGCACCCGGCCAGCAACCCGGACGCAGGCCGTGACCACGGTTCGTACAGCGTCGATATCTACCCGGCCGGCGAAATCGGCCCCGGCGATAACCAGCTGACGCGTAACCAGAGCCGCACTTTCGAGTTCACGGTCGAAAACACCGGTGGCGATGCAGATACCTATGAAATCACGGCGGTCTGGACCGACAATAACAATCTGGGCTGGGAATGCGTAGCCGACGTAGATTCGGTTTCGCTCGCGGCTGGCGCGACCGCGTCGGTCGAGTTCACTTTCTCGACCCCGCGCGCCGGCGTTTACGACGGCGCCGAGAAGCAGTTCAAGCTGAATGCCACTTCCACCAATGAAACCACGGTGAGCGACAGCGAGGATTTCAACATCCTTATTGACATGAGCCATGCGGTCGACCTCACCATCCGCGGCGACGAATCCATGTCGGCTGAACGCGGCGATATGGTGCGTTTCCAGCTCGACCTGACCAATGTTGGCGACAATAGCGACAGCTACCGCGTCTCGCTGACCCACGTACCGTGGGACTGGGTCGCAGACTCAGACACGGTCAACATCAACAATGTTGCGGTCGACGAGCTTCGCAGTTTCTACGTCGATGTCGACGTTCCCGATTCGGCCGAGGAAGACGAGTATGCGCTCATTACCGTGCTAGTAACCTCCAAGGCGACCGGCTTCGACCATATTGACGCCGTCCAGCAGGTCAACACTACCGTTACCGACGGCCGCACCTACGGGCTGACGCTCACGATTGATACTGGCTCGCAGGAGACCATCCCCGGCAAGGCAGCCAGCTACTCGCTGACGCTACGCAACGACGGCAACGAGCCGGACAGCTTCGCGCTGGACGCGTCTGCCCTGCCGGCTGGCTGGAGTGGCTCGGTAAACCCCGATTCGGTCGCCGACCTCGAGCCGGACGCCACTGCTGATATTTCCTTTAGCGTCACGCCTCCTGTGGATGCTGAGGAAGACGACTGGGCGGCCGCTGATGTCAGCGCGTGGTCGACCGGCCGCAACCACCACCGCGATTCGGCCGCGACCAATACTTCGGTTCGCATCCCAGTCCGCGGCGTCTCGCTGTCGAGCGACGCGGCGGGCAAGGGCGGTACGCCCGGCACGACGGTCAGCTTCACACTTACGCTGGAGAACACCGGCAGCGACCCTGACAGTTACGACCTCTCGCTCACCAAGCCGCCCACTTGGGACATCTCGCTCTCACAGGTCACGGTCGAGGACCTGGCCGACGGCGGCAGCGCCACCATCACCCTCTCGGGAGTCATTCCCGGCTTCGCGCACGATACCGATTCGGCTGACGCGACCGTTACCGCCACTTCGCGCGGCAACAGTTCGGTCTCGCAGGCAATTATGGCGACTTTCTCGGTCGACACAGTCTACTCGATGTCGCTCTCGGTCGACGGCTGGCAGCGCACCGCCAACCCCGGCAACAGCACTACCTTCAGCTTCACTGTCACCAACCTCGGCAACGGTGTCGAGGACTTCACGATAGACCACACCACCCTGCCGGTGGGCTGGGACGTTAACGGCCTGCCGCACGCCGACCTCGCTGGCGTCAGTGCGTACGGCGGCACCGCCTCCTTCCAAGCTACCCTGACTGTCCCAAATGACGAAACCCCGGGCTGGAACAATTTCACGGTCAGCGTCGCCGTCAAGGATAGTTCCTCTATCGAGCAGCTGCAGTCAATTGCCATCGAGGTCGAGAACTTCGCCGCAATGACTGTCGTGGTCGACCCTGCCGCCGCTAGCAGCGACCCGGGCGCGACTTCCAGCTACACTTTCAGCATCACCAATACTGGCAACTCGGGCGACACCTTTGGCTTCTACATCGATGACTTGCCGCCCAGCTGGCAGGTGCAGTACCGGCTCCCGGACGGAGGCGCCTACATCAGCCAGATTTCGGTCCCGGTTGGCGAGACGCGGTCGGTCGACATCTTCGTGACTACACTCGCTAGCGACAGTCCGGGCGAGCGCAGCCTCACCCTCACCGTGCGCTCGGGGCTGAACCAGCGCATCACCCGTGATTCAACGCTTACGCTGACGATTGCCGAGACGCACGGCCTCGAAGTTATGACCGGCACCATGGCCAAGGATGGCGGCTCCAACGAGGCGATTCCGTTCTCCTTCACGGTCAGGAACAACGGCAACGCGCTAGACTACGTTTCGCTCCCCATTCCGACTCCGCCGCTGAACTGGGAAGCGACGCTCTCGGACACTCAGTTTACCCTCAACCCCGGCGCGAGTAAGACGGTCTACCTGAACCTGCGCACCCCTGAAGGAGTGTGGGGTGGCAGCCACACCGTCATGGTCACCATCAATTCAGACGAGACCGGTGAGAAGCACACGCTGAATTTCACGGTCACGATTCCAGCCAGCCCCGGCCTGACGGTAACGCTGGTGCAGAAGAACGACGACGTCAAGGCGGGCGAGGATGGCAGCTTCACCTTCAACCTCTCCAACACCGGCAACACCTACGAGCAGATTTCGCTGAAGGTGCAGGGCAAGTATTCCAGCTGGTTCAACCTCCCACAGGCGTCGGTTAACATGGCCCCGGGTGATACGCGCGAGATAACGGTCATCGCGAGCCCGCCCGGCAATACCCCCACTATGGATACCACCGCTAGCTTCAACGCCACGGTCAGCAGCAACGGTGTCTCGATTCTCAAGTCAATGAGCCTCAGTGTCGAGGGCGCCCCACCCCCACCGCCGACCGACAATGGTGATGAAGGCGGCTTCTCGATTCCGGGCCCTGGCCTGCTGGCCGCCTTCGGTGCAGCTGGCGCGGTCGCGCGGCTGCGCCAGCGCCGGTGAGTCCCCCGCCCGGCGAACTGGCAGCGCTGCGCGAAGCGACGCTCGAGCAGACTCGCGCTGCGCTGGCGGAAGCGGTGACGCCCGACCGTGGGCTGCTGCAGGGCGTCAGGGCGCTCGACGAGGCGCTCGAAGCTGAAAACCGGCTCGCCGAACGGCTGGCGCGCTGGGCGGCGGAAGCGGCTGGCGCAGCGCGGCAGCCACCCGCGGCGGAGCTGCCGCCCGACGCGCCCGAGCCGCTGCGCGAGCTACAGATTGCCTGGCGGGAGTCCGGAGCGCGCGGTGAGCGGCTGCGCGACTGGCTCGAGGCGCAGGCGCCCGACGTGGCGTCGTCGCTGGCTGCCTTGCTCGGCCCGCTGCTCGCGGCGCGCGTGATTGCCGCTGCTGGCTCGTTACCGCGGTTGGCGCGACTGCCCGGCTCGACCATCCAGACGCTCGGCGCTGAGCGGGCGCTCTTCGCGCATCGCGGCGGCGGCGCGTCGCCGCCCAAGCATGGGCTGCTGCTGGCGCATCCGCTGGTGCGCGACGCCCCGCGCCGGGAGCGCGGCCGCATGGCGCGGAGGCTGGCCGCCAAGGCGGCGATTGCGGCGCGCGTCGACTGCTACGGCGGGGAGCCGTGCGGCGCCGAATTACTGGCGGCACTGGGTTCCGATGACCCGGTTAAATAACGGCGGTGCTCAGCGCGCGTGCGAATTCCCCCTTTCGCCGCCGGGCTGCTGATGGGCTCGGCCGACGCAGTGCCGGGCATCAGCGGCGGCACGATCGCGCTGGTGATTGGCCTCTATCGCCGGTTGATTGATTCAATCGCGACGGTGCTGGAATACCCGCGCCGGCGCGATTTCGAGGCGCTACGCGCGCCTCTGGCGTTCCTACTGCCGCTCGGCCTTGGGATGGCGACCGCCTACTGGCTGATGTCGCGGTTGCTCATCGGCCCCGAAGGCAATCCTGGAATCCTGCTACACGAAACCACGGCACCGCTCTGTTATGGCCTCTTCAGCGGCCTCGTGGCGGTCTCGTTGCGCGAGCCGTGGCGCCGCATCGACGCGCCGCAGCGCAAACATCTGGCGTTCGCCGGGACGGGAGCGGTAGCGACCTTCGTCGTGCTGGGGCTGCCGTTCGCGACGAGCGCGCCGGCCGGCTGGATGCTGCCAGTTGGCGGCGCGCTGGCGCTGACGGCGATGCTGCTGCCGGGGGTGAGCGGCTCGCTGGTGCTGGTGATGCTCGGCCAGTATGCGACCATCGCCGGCGCGGTGCACGAGCCGCGGCTGACGCCGCTGCTCTGGTTCGGCAGCGGCGGCCTTGTCGCGGCGCTGGTGGTGGTGCCGCGGCTGCAGCGGCTGCTCATCGAGCGACCAGGGCGCACGCTAGCGGTGCTCACGGGCGTCATGGCCGGTTCGCTGCGCGCGCTCTGGCCGTGGAAGGCGAGCTACGACGTGCGCGTGGGCGACCTTTCACCGCAGTTTGTGGGCGAAAACTGGCCCGAAGTGGCGCTGGCGGCGCTACTGGGGGGATTGCTAGTGCTGGCGCTGGAAAGGTTTTCTCGTCGATAGACGAACCGCAGCGCTTAAATCGTACCTTCGGTGAAGGCGCAAAATGCGCGTGGTCATAGCCGGCGCCGGCGACGTAGGTTACCGGGTGGCCCGGGACCTGGTGAATCGCGGCCACGGCATCAGCATTATCGACTCCGACCCAGCCGCCATCAAGCGGGCGCAGGGGCTCGACGCGCAGGTCATCCAGGGCCACGCTGCGGCGCCGAAGCTGCTCGTCGAGCAGTCGGGGTTGGCGGAAGCCGACCTGTTCATCGGTGTGACCGGCAACGACATGGTCAACATCCTCGGTTGCACCTTCGCCAAGGCGATTGGCTGCCGCACGATTGCGCGCGTCAACGAGCCGCAGTTGCTCGACTGGCCGTTCGAGCCTGACCCGCAGGCCGTTTTCGGGCTTGATGCCTATATCAGCCCTGACGAGCTGGCGATGCACCGCATCTGGCAAATCCTCTCGCGACCGGCACTGACGCGGCTTGAGCACTTCTCGGTTGGCAAACTGCGCATCCTCGAAGTCAGGCTGGACGACAGCTCGCCTGCGGTGGGCCGCACGCTCGACAGCATCGAGCTGCCACCGCACTGTCGAGTTGTGCTGGTTTCGCGCGACGAGGGCATCATCATTCCGCGCAGCGAGGAAGTCTTGCTGCCACGCGACCGGCTGCTGGTGCTGCTGAGCGACGTCCACGAACTCGAAGAGCTTTCGGAGTCGCTCGGTGCGCCGAAGGAAGTTACGGGCGAGGGGAACATCAAGCGGCTGATGATTGCCGGCAGCACGCAGGTTGCCTTGCGGCTGGCCGAACAGGTGGCGCGCCGCTACGACGGGGTGCAGGTCTACCTCGTCGAGCCCGACCGCGCGCGCGCCGAGGAGGTCAGCGAGCGGCTGTCCGACGACGTGACGGTACTGGTGGGGTCGCCGACTGACCGCCACTTCCTGCGTGAGGAGGGGATTCGCCACGAGGATTTGTTTGTCGCGGCGACCGAACGCGAGGATTTGAACATGCTCAGCTGCCTGCTCGCCAAGCGCGAGGGGGCGCGCCGCACGGTGGCGCTGGTCTACCAGACCGAGCTGGAGCACGTCGTGCAGAACACCGGCGTTGACACGCTCATCAACCCCAAGCGAGTGGCGGTGACCGCCATTCTGAACCGCGCCACGACGACCGAGGAAATCGAGGCGCTGGAGGAACTGCAGGGCGGCGAAGCGTCGATTCGCGAATTCCTGGTCAAGGCTGACAATGGCCTAGTGGGGAAGTCCATCGCGAAGCTCGAGCTCCCCGAGGGGAGCATGGTGGCGCTCATCAACCGCGGCGGTGAGCCGTTTTTCCCCGATGAGGACGAAGTCCTGCGGGGGAGCGACCACCTGCTGGTTTTCACGCTCAAGGGGCAGCTGCCGGCGCTGGAGAAGCTCTTCCGCTGACATGCGCGGACGCCTGCTGCTGAGTCTGCTGGGAGTGCTGCTGGCGCTGTTCGGCAGCACCTTCCTGCTGCCGCTGTTCGCGGGGCTGCTGCTGGGTGAGCCACGCGAGCAGGTGGCGTGGCTCTACGGGCTGCCGCTACTACTCTCGGTCGGTGGCGGGTCGCTGCTCTACTTCCAGTTCCGCAGCGACGAGGAGCTGCGCGACCGCGAAGCGTTCGCGCTAGTGAGTGTGGCGTGGCTGCTCTTCGCCGTGTTTGGCGCGATACCCTACGTAATGGCGGGCGACATGGCAAGTAGCGACGGTGAGCCGCTGATGGTGTACGACCTGACGCTGGCTGAGGCGTATTTCGAGTCAATCTCGGGGCTGACGACCACCGGCGCGACCGTTTTCGATTCCTCGGTCGCCAACGGCACCACCGACGACGGCTATTTCGCAGCGCCCAAGTCGCTGCTGCTCTGGCGCTCGCAGTCGCAGTGGCTGGGCGGGATGGGAATTATCGTGCTCGCGACGGTGGTGCTGTCGCGGCTGCTTGGTGGCGGCATCCAGGTGCTGCGCGCCGAGATGCCGGGAACCGGCGTCACGCGCGTCAAACCGCAAATGGCACAGACGGCGCGGCTGCTGTGGGGACTCTACGCCGGCCTCACCGTCGTCGAAATGATGCTGCTGCGCTTCGTCGGCGAGCTGCCGCTCTACGACGCAGTCTGCACTGCCTTCTCCAACCTCTCGACTGGTGGCTTCTCGCCGCAGGCGGGCTCGATTGGCGCTTACGACAGCGGCCTTGTCGAAGGCATCGTCATCGCCTTCATGCTGCTGGCTGGCATCAATTTCGTTCTGCTTTACGGCTTTTTCATAAGCTTGCGCCGCAACGACGAACAGCGGCTTTTGCGGGGCTGGCAGCATCTCTGGACCAGTGGCGAGTTCCGCTACTACCTCAGCTTCGTGGGCATTGCGATTTCGCTGGTGGTCATCGGCCTCTGGGCGCCGTTACGGGGCAACGGCTGGACCTTTGGCGAGGCGCTGCGACCGGCACTCTTTCAGGTGGTCTCGATCCTGACCGGCACCGGCTTCACCTCGCAGGACTACGGCAACTGGGCGGTGGCGGCGCAGTTCGTGCTGCTGCTGCTGATGTTCATCGGCGGCTGCGCCGGCTCGACCACCGGTGGCCTCAAGATCATCCGCATCGAAATCATGCTCAAGGCGCTCTGGCGCGAGCTATTTCTCGTGGTCCACCCACGTGCGGTGCGCAAGCTGCGGCTGGGCGCCACGGTGCTCGACGAAACACTAGTGCGCAACGTCGCTGTCTTCTTCTTCATCTACATCATCCTGTTCCTGACCGGCGCGCTGGTGCTGCTCTACCTCGAACCGGGCTGGGGACTGGTCGATGCGATGGCCGCCTCGATTGCGTGCCTCAGCAACGTCGGCCCCGGCCTCGGCGCGGTCGGTCCCGGCACCAGCTACGCTGGCCTCTCGAGCGGCACGTTGAGCGTACTCTCGCTGCTGATGTGGCTCGGCAGGCTGGAGATTATCACCGGCCTGCTGCTATTCTTCCCGGGGACTTACCGCGACTAGCGTTCCGACAACCGCGACTGATTTAGCCGCCGTCCACTGCACCACCGTGGGCAAGCAGGCGTGGGCGCGCTACGGGATGAACAAGGCGCGCGGCATGGCGCAGAAGCAGGCGCGCTTCGACGAGGGCGAGGCGGACGGCCGTGCGGCGGCGCTCGCGGCCGAGGCGGGGGCGGACCGCGACGCGCTTCAGCGGGCGGCGACCGGCGCCGCATGGCGCGAGGCCGAGGCGGCGACCGCCGCCGCACGCGGGGAGGCGGAGCGACTGGCCGCGTTGGTCACGCCGCAGCGGCGTTCGCGCACGCTGCCATGGCTGACGCTGGCGTCCGCGCTGCTACTGGCGCTAGCGGCATGGCTCGCCGCCTCGGCAGCGGTCGCGGGAGTGGCGGCGCTCGGTGGTGTTGGCGCGCTGCTGGTCGCTATCCACGGCTTGCGGCAGCCGATGCGGCTGCCGCAAGTTTCACGCGAGCAGCGCGACGACATATTGCAGCAGGCGCAGGCGGCCGCGCGTGAGGCGGGACTGAAGGCAGCATGGGTTGCCGGCTGGGAGCAGGGCTGGGCCGCGGGCTGGAAAGAGCGCGACTGAAGCGCTACATCAGCCGTAGCTGCGGCTGCGCGAAGTGGCCGTCGGCGGCGAGGTCGAGCGCGCTCGACATGAAAGAGTCGTCGCTGATAATCGGCTGGAGTTCGCTGAATGGCACCGCGGTCGAGATGAAGCGGGTGCGGCCGTGGCGGCCGAGGCTGGCGACGCGCGCTGAGATGACGCCCTGCATGTCCAGCTCGGAAATGATGCCGCCGATGCGGCGCTGCGTCAGCGCGTCGAGTTCGAAGCGGTTGCATATGCGGTAGTAGGTGTCGTAGACGTCGCCGGTGGTCTGCCGGTCGAGCCGCGACTGCGACTCGTTAGCGATTATCGACGCGAGCACCGCCTTGTGCTGGAGCGGCAGCTGGAGCACCATCTTGCGTACTTGGTCCTGCTCCATCATGCTCTCGGCGCGGTTGACGTAGTCGACCGTCACCTGCCGCAAGCCGTCGCGCTCGGCCATCTCGGCCGCGATGCGCAGCAGGTCGAGCGCCTTGCGGGCGTCGCCGTGCTCCTGCGCGGCGCGGCCGGCGCAGAGCGAGAGGACCTGCGGGTCGAGCGCTCCTTCGTGGAATGCCTGCCCAGCGCGCTGGTCGAGGATGTCGCGCAATTGCAGCGCGTTGTAAGGGGGAAAGGTCAGCGACTCCTCGCCGAGCCGCGACTTGACGCGCGGGTCCAGGAAGGTGGTGAACTTGGTGTCGTTCGAGATGCCGATGAGCGACATGCGCGCGTTGCCGAGGTCGGCGTTGATGCCGGTGAGGTGGTAGAGCACCTCGTCGCCCGATTTCTTCACCAGTGCGTCGACTTCATCGAGCACCACCAGCGCGATGCCGCCCGCCTCCTCCGCCTTGCGGCAGAGCGCCGCGTAGACCTGCTCCAGTCGCCAGCCGGTGTGCGGAATCGAGTCCTCCCAGTTGGTGGTGTAGGTCTGCCCGATATTGGCGAGGATGCCATAGGGCGTGTTGACCCGCTTGCAGTTGATGTGCGCGGTGTGGATAGCCCCCCCGTTAGCGGTGACCTTGTCCTTCAGCTGGTCGCAGATATACTTGGCGACCGCGGTCTTGCCAGTGCCGGTCTGCCCGTAAATTAGGATGTTGCTCGGCCGCGAACCTTCGAGGGCGGGGCGCAGGATATGCGCCACCTGGTCTATCTCGTCGTTGCGGTGCGGGAAGTCCTCTGGGACGTAGTCCGAGGAGAGCACGCCGCGGTTGCGGAATATGCGTCCTTCGCCCGTGAGGGCGTCAAAAACGTTACGGGAAGCTTGCGCTGACTGCATTAGTGGGAACCCGCTCAACCGCGGGGCCGTAGGTATAGCAGTCCGCGTATAAACGCTGCGGACCGGCGCGGCGCGAGAGGCTGATTTTTAACCCCCCTCTTGCCGCCGTTGCCGGCTGCCCGGGGCGCAGGCGGAGCGCGACTAAATACCACCCGCCGCGCGGTTCCGAGGGCTTCAGCGGGGGAGGTTGACGCGGAGCAATTTCCAGTGCACGCGCCCCTCCGTGACAAGCGCCTCGAGCCGCCGCTGGACCGCGGTCGGCCGCGCGTTGCCCGACTTGACTTCGACGAAGACAATTTCGCGCGGATTGCCCTCGGCGAGGCCGGGGAAGACAACCAGGTCGACCGGGCTGCCAAGGAAGCGCGCCTCGGTCGGGTCGGCAGGGAAGTCGGGCAGGAACGGCGCCAGCTGCTCGGCGAACTGGCCGCCCAGCACGCTGCGCGAGCGGCTGATGGCCGCCTGCTCCAGCTGCCGCTTCCGCAGCCGCCACACCACTTCGCGCCACATCGCGCCGGCGAGCAGCGCCAGCAGTAGCAGGCCGACGATTTCGAGGGGAGTCATGGTGCGCCAGCCGCGTCGGGGAAAAAGGGGCAACTGTTTTGCCGGCTCCCCCATTAGGCGTGAACTTGACCGCGGACGAGCAGGAGGTGGTAGCATGGCTTTCGCAGCGCAACATGCTACCGTCGCCGGAACTGGTTGAGCGCGTCGTCGCGCATCCCAACGGCCTCGGCTGGCTCGAGCAGTCGTTGCTAGCGCTCGATTCGCCGCAGCTTTTCCTCGGCCTCGGCGACCTCATCCCCGAACCGGAGGAGCCGACGCCGATTGTCTGCGAGGCGACCGGTGCGCTGCCACCGGTTATCATCCAGCGGCAAATCGGACGCACCCGCGCCGACGGTCAATTGCAGAGTTACGTTGCGCTCTTCAACGACCGCTTCCGCACGCTGGCGCGACTGGTGCGACGCGACCCGGCGATGCGCGACGCGAGTGGGCTGCGGCAGGTCGACCCCGACGGCGAGAGCACGGTGGTCGGGATGGTCGCCGAAGTGCGGCAGCTGCAGGGCGGCCGCGTGCGTGCGGTGCTGGAGGATCCGGACGGCCGCCTGGCGGTGATGTTTGGAGAGGCGGACGAGGCGAGCCACAATCTGCTCCACGACGAAGTCATCGGGATTTCGGGGCGGTTGAGCCGGCGCGGTGACATGCTGTTCGCCAATGGCCCCATCGTACGCCCCTATCAGGGTCGCGCCCGCGAGCCGGGACGCGCCGCGGAGCCGTGGACCGCGCTCTTCATCTCCGACCTGCATATCGGCAGCAACACCTTCCAGCAGGCGCAGTGGGACCGCTTCGTGGCGTGGCTGAATGGCGACGTCGACTACCATCGCGAGTGGATTCCGCGCCCGGGCTACCTGGTGCTGGCGGGCGACGTGGTTGACGGCATTGACTCCTACCCCGGGCAGGAAGCGGAGCTGGAGATTACCGACGTCTGGGAGCAGTATGCAGTGATGCAGCGCGAGCTCGAGAAGCTGCCGACCGACATCCAGATCATCATCTTGCCGGGCAACCACGACGCGGTGCGGTTGATGGAGCCGCAGCTGCCGCTGCCGGGGCGCGTGCAGGAGCGCTACCCGCCTGGCGTCACCTTTACCGCTAACCCGGCGCAGCTCGACCTGGCCGGGGTCAACGTGCTCTGCTACCACGGCAAGTCGTTCGACGACCTGGTGAGCCTGCGCGACCTGACTTACGACAAGCCGATACTGATGATGAAGGAGCTGCTGCTGCGCCGCCACCTTGCGCCGATTTATGGCAGCAAGACCCCGCTCGCGCCCGAGGACCAGGATCATATGCTGATTCGCGAGATGCCCGATATCTTCGTCACCGGCCACGTCCACTCGTGCGGGGTCGAGCGGCATCGGGGGATGCTGCTGCTCAACCCGGGAACGTGGCAGTCGCAGACCGACTTCCAGCGCATGATGGGGTTCCAGCCCGACCCCAACCGCGCCATCGCGGTCAACCTGCAGAGCTTCGAGACGCAAGTGCTTGATTTCAACTAGCGCAACTTGGGTTCTGCCCTCGCTCCACTCGGGCATCATCAGCTGCTGGACTTCAATACTTAATACCGCCCCAAGCGTGCGCGGCCGATGAGGGTCCTGGTCACCGGCATCGGCGGAAATATCGGCATGGACCTGGCGCGCAGCCTGCGTCAGGCAGGGCATGCGGTCGTCGGTATCGACATGGACCCACGCAACCTGCTCATCGGGCGGCAGGTCGCCGACGCGGTCCACCCCGCGCCGCCGGCGCGCGACCCCGGCTACTACGACGCGCTCAACGCGATTATCGCCGACGAGGGCATCGGGTTGGTGCTCTGCAATCCGGACGGCGAGCTGGGGCTGGTTTCACCGCAGCGCGACCGCCTCGCGGCGCCGCTCTTCGCGCTGCCGGAATCGCTTGTCGCGACCTTCCTTGACAAAGGGCGCACGGTCAAGTTCCTCGATGGGCTGGCGGCGACGCCACACACGCTGGCGGTGCGCACCGCATTGGACCTCGCGCGCGCCTTCGAGAAGCTGGAGCCGCCGCTCTGGCTGCGCGCCGCGTCGGGCGCGGGCGGCCGTGGGTCAATCCTGGTGCGCGAGCTGGACGAGGCGACGGCGTGGCTGCATTACTGGCGCGAGCGGCGCTGGAAGTGGCTGGCGCAGGAATACCTGCCAGGCCGCAATTTCAACTGGACCGGCATCCTGTGGGAAGGCGAGTTGGTCGCCTCCGGCTCGTCGGAGCGGCTCGACTACTTGATGGCAGCCGCGGCGGTCTCCGGCATCACCGGCAACATCCGCACCGGCCGCACGCTCCACGATGAGCGGCTCAACGTAATCGGCACCGCCATTTGCGAGCGGCTCGATGGCTCGGGCGCGGTCTCGGTCGACCTGCGTGAGGACCGCGATGGCAACCCGCTTGTTACTGAAATCAACGCCCGCTTCGCGGCGCGTCCCTGGCTCTACACCGGCGCCGGCGCCAACTTCGCCGCCGCGATTGTCGAGCTAGTTGAAGGGCGCCGGCCGCAAATGTCGCAATTCGACGCGCCGCAGGCGGGGATGCTCGAAATCCGACAGGTCGATGCCGAGCCAGTCATCATCCCCGAAGCGGAGCTCGATAACTACCGTTTCAGCACCGAGTCATAGAGCCGCGCCAGCCGCTCGGCCGCCGCGCCCCAGTGGAACCCCGACTCGGCCAGCGCGCGTCCGCGGCGCCCCATCGCGCTGCGCTCCGCCGGCGAGTCACGCAGCTCGCGGGCGCTGCGCCGCAGCGCCCGCCAGTCGCCCCACGCGAAGGTGGCACCGATTCCCTCGTCGGTAACGAAATGCCCCATCAGCAGCTCGCGGCAGGTGATGACCGGCACGCCGGCGCACATCGCCTCGAACAGCTTGTTGGGCGCACTGAGCCGGCTGTTGAGGTTGGCCGGGTCGAGTGCCATCAGCACCGCGTCGGCCTCCAGCGTGAGCCACGCGATGTCGTCCGGCGGGACCGGGCCGAGGTAGCAGGTGTTGCGTAGCCGCTGGCAGAGGCGCTCCAGCTGCGGCACCAGCGTCCCGAAGCCGCCAATCTGGAACTCGACGTCGCGCAGCCCCTCGACCGCGAGCGCTGTTTCGAGGATTCCGCGTGACGGTCGTTTCTCGAGAACACCTATATAAATAATTTTTAGCTGTTTTCCGGGTTTCCGTGCCGCGACCGCCGCAGCGGGATAATCCTCCAGTCGTTTCAGGTTGCCGACCAGCGCCACACCGTCACGGACCAGCTCCGACTGCGGCAGTTGCAGGACTGCGAGCGCTTCCTCCAGCGGTGCGCTGAACGGCGCGCCGCGCCCCTCCCGTCGCATTGCAGTAAGTCGTGCGAAGCCTTGTGGACCGGCCGCCAGCACGCCGTCGCAGTGACGCAGTAGTCGTGCCTCGAGCCGGTGCAGCCGAAGCGTCGCCCGATGCGAGACGGCACCCTCGACCAGCGCCGGATAATTCTCGTGGCAGTCGTAGACCAGCGGCGAGCGCAGCAGCCGCGCTGTGAACAGGCCGAGCGGCAGCGTGTCGAGGTCGTGCGCGTGAATCACGAGGTCGCCTCGCAAGGTCAACATCTGCCGCAGGCACCAGCACCAGAAGCGCGGCAGCTCGCGCGCGAACGCCAGCGGTGCGTTGAGCGGGCAGGCGCGCCGGTAGCGGATGATGCGCCCCCACTCGGCCTGCGACTCGTTGTCGCTGTCGCTGTCGCGGTCCCACGCCAGCAGCGTTACCTTGTGCCCAAGCGCGGCGAGCGAAGCGGCGGTGTCGGCGACAACCGGCTCGGGCTGTGCGCCGCTGGTGAGGCGGGTGCGCAGCATCACGATATGGGCCACGCCGCGGGAGCCTGCGCCGGTTAAAGAACGCGTTGTTATGGGCGGGCAAGTTCGGCGGCGACAAATTGCTCGCGTGCATCGTCGTCAGTGGTGAGCACGACACGATGCAGCGCGGCCACCATCTGCGCGATTCCGGCGACACCGTCGCGGTAGTCCGGTACGGGCGACCGTACACCTGCCTCGATAATCGATTCGGCCGCTAGCTGCCCGCTCTCGATAGCCAGCCGGATGCCTTCCCCAGAGAGCGGGTTGCAGAGTCCCGCAGCGTCGCCAACCAGCAGCGCACCCGCAGCGTCGAGCTGCTGTTCCCCGAAGGGGATTGCCCAGCCCTCCTGCTGGACGACTTTGCCGATGTCGGCCACGCCGTTCTGCTCGAGCCATTTGCTGAAGCGATCGAGTGACGGCATCAGGTCGGTCCGTTCCTCCTCAATCATCCCGCTTCCGATTTTGAGCAGTCCGCCTTTCGGCACGCTGTAGGCGTAGAACGGGCTGAGCATCCCGGCAAAAACACAGTGAAAGTCGGCCGGCAATTCACCGGCAACCTGCACAAGTCGCTGACCGACGAGCATCTTTGGCGCGACCGCGTCGGGCGCGAGCCGCCGCCGAACCAGTGAATGGACCCCGTCGGCACCTACCAGTCGCGCAGCCGTTGCCCGCCGCTCCTCGCCGCGCTGG